>Ga0209203_1001000_pt1 | contig 21669 bp, 15 predicted proteins | sample AD_UKC109_MetaG_FD_184423 | JGI IMG/M metagenome (GOLD analysis project Ga0209203, IMG submission 184423) | Active sludge microbial communities of municipal wastewater-treating anaerobic digesters from Hong Kong - AD_UKC109_MetaG (SPAdes)... | ecosystem: Engineered > Bioreactor > Anaerobic >... | reverse complement strand
CGAGGCCATGGGCGGCCTGGATCAATTGATGGAAACGCTGAAAAAGCGTCTGGAAGAACAAAAAAAGAAACACGCCGGAGGTAACAAATGGATTGGAACCGGAGGCACTTCGCCTTTTGGTCATGGTGGCTACAATCCAGCGGGTATACGTATTGGCGGAGAAGGTCAAAACAACTGTGCTGTTAAAGTCTGGGAGAAAAGACAATATCGCAACCTGGATGATAATTGTGAGTTGGGAACGCGCAATATCAAAGTCGCTTTAAAAAAACTGCGGAAATTTGCCCGAACCGGTTCGGCGGATGAACTGGATTTAGATGATACGATTAAAAGCACAGCCAAAGATGGTGGATTGCTGAATATCAAAATGGTTCCAGAGCGTCACAATGCGGTGAAGTTGTTGGTGTTTTTTGATATTGGCGGTTCGATGGATCGTTATGTGCAAATGTGTGAGCAATTATTTTCAGCAATTCGTACTGAATTTAAACATCTGGAGTACTTCTATTTTCATAACTGTGTTTATGAATCACTATGGCGTGACAATTCCCGAAGATATGATGAAGGAGTCGATACCAATGATATTTTGCATACTTTTGGCAGCGATTATCATGTGATTTTTGTTGGTGATGCAGCGATGTCGCCGTGGGAGCTGATTTACGAAAACGGCAGTGTCGAACACGACAATGCTGAACCGGGACAACTTTGGCTGAACCGAATCAAGGATAAATGGGATAAAACCATCTGGCTCAATCCGGTATCCGAAAACTACTGGCAATTCACCCAAAGCACACAGATGATTAAGGAAATTTTCGATAACAAAATGTATCCTTTGACCATTTCAGGAATCACCGAAGGCATTAAATTTCTATCGAAGTAGCAAATCCTAAGGAGATTGGACATGGATTCCGCATTGATAGTGTCTTCCGACCACATCATTCGCAAATAAACTGGCATGAATCATTAAATAATGCACTCCTGAATTGGTTATATTAACAGGCGGAGCAGTTGCATTTGTTGTATTCGCCCAAACCAATCCTGCTGTTTGACTCTCAGTTCCTGTTTGCAACGCCGGATTCATGGGGTTGAAATAAATTTGTGCAGTGAAATTTCGGACACCGGAACCTGTATGCCATGAATCACAATAAAGATTAACTATGTCTCCTGCATTAGCGTTAAATCTCCACCAATCCGTATCAATAGCTCCTGCTAAAGTTCCGCCTATAAAATAGCTGGTATATATTCCATTTGGAAAAGAAGAAGGTGTTTCAGCACCAGCGGAATTATTATTGGCAACATTATTGGTTTCTTGCTGATTCTGCTGAGATAAGGTTTGCCAAAATAAGGTATATGACGGATTATCACCTCTCGGGATTTGAGGTTGAGAGGTCTGTATGTAGTAATCACTAGATTGTTGAACCGGCAACCAAATTTCTCTGACACCAATTGATGGATTGATTCGAGCCAAAACATTGGAACTCGATGCTTCAATAATATCGAGTTGCTGTGCTTGAGTGGTTCCTCCGTAACCGTGAACTCCGTTTCCGGGAATAACAATTCTGGCACTTACAGAATTGAGCGGTGTTGATACCAAATAATTATCAACGTCACTGCCACTTTGAAACTCTGACATGACATAAGCATTCTCCTGAAATTCAATTTGATCATAGACAAAAGTTGATAAAGTTTGCGCAGTTGCCAGCATATCATTGGGTTCAATATCCTCATTCATTCCATCGAAACTGAAATCAAGCGGAATAACTTGAACTGCATAATCAAAATCAGAGCCGTTAATTTGCTGAGGCGATTGAATGTTGGCGGTTGAAACATCCTGAACTTTCAGGCATAAATTCACTTCATTGATATTTTTATAAATCAACAAACTGTCTTGATTGAATGTGATGATGTTATTGTCATTCTGAGCTAACAATTCAGTACCGTCTTCTGAGTAAAGAGACACCACGGTGTCTAATGATATTGCAGAATCTGAAGAGATATATAGCCATTGGTCATTGCTCACAGGGAAAGTGTAATAGTCAATTTCCCCAATTGGTTCAATCGCACCAAATGCTTCATAATTGCCATTATTCTCAGTCATTGGAGTTGCCAGAGGACACATAACTTCTTCGATTTCAAATCCGCTTTTAAAAATTGAATCGTTTATGCCACCATAGGAAAGTGTGTAATAAAAGAGAAATACCAATATATAAATCTGTATTTTTTTAAAACTCATAGCTTTCTCCAAATTTAATAACTTAGAATCAGTTATAACCTTCCAAAGATATTACAACATTTGAAAAAAATTAGATAGTACATTTAATTATCTGGCTTTTGAAATGTAATAATCTTTTTGAGTTTGACTGAATGTTATGCAATACTAAACTTTCATCAGGTTTATTATTTTTTTCCAATAGAGGATAGAGATGAAAGCATATTATTTTGATAGCAACGCCTATTTATCAATTAATAATGTTCCCAAACATTATGAAGACATTCCTGAAGGGAGCTGGTTGTGGCTTGATTTCTTTGAAGAGGAACTTTCTGACTTTTTAAAAGTTTGTAGAAAATTAAAACTGGATATCGCTTTTGGTTGGGTCAGATCCTCTGAGAGAGTTCCGTCCAGATATGTACATAAAAAAGGGCAAACACTTCTTCAGGTAAAGGGACTGGATTCAAAAAGTAATGACATTGATTTTGACACCATTCGTATCCGTTTTCTTTTTAATGACAAGGTTCTTATCACAACTCATGACAATCAATCCATGAGTATTGAGGGATTTCATAAGCATATTGACAAAGGAACGGAGACACCAGAGTCGCCACTTGATATTGTTTTATCGGTCAATAAAAAAATATTCGAACGTTATTTGCCAATTATTTCCAATCTGGAATCGGACTTGGACGATGTCGCTGATAATTTGTCTGAAAAAACTAATGACAGTGTTTTAAATGATTTGACATTATATCGTTTGCGCCTAAAAAGGTTGAGAAGATACTCAGCTTATCATCGAGAGTCCTTTGCTGAAATGCTGGAATATTATGATGCAGAAAGCACTTCTCACTGGCATAATAAAATTTCCTACATCATTGAAATTCTGGAAAGGCTCAAATCATTCAGTCAGTTGTTTTATGAAGATTGTAAGGATTTGATTGATGGTTATCTTTCACTCGCGTCACATCGGTTGAACAATATTATGAAGGTGCTGACAATTGTTTCGGTGCTTTTTGTACCACTTAGTTTTCTTGCTGGTATTTACGGAATGAACTTTGAAAATATTCCGGAATTAAAGTTTAAATACGGATATTTCGTGCTGTTAGGAGCGATGATAACAATCATCGTTTCAATTATCATGTGGCTCAAGCACAAAAAATGGTATTAGTGGATTATTCTTAGGTTTAGATATCAGGTTTTGATATTATGAAAAAATCAAAAAAGCCCGTTCTACAAATTTTCAGCTTCGCTATTTTGTTGGCTTTAACAATAGCCAGCTATCTTTTACCGGATTCGGTCAAAAAAGTATTAGAACTTGGATATTCAAGTTTTACAATTGGTAGTTATCAACTCACACTATTACAAATTGTTCAAACGATATTGATGATAGTCCTTTTATTCTGGGCAGTTGGATTATTTATTGGTTTGGTTGAAAGGTATTTAAACACCAGATCCTCATTCAGAGCATCAACTCGCCTATTAATCATTCGCTTTTTACAAATTACCCTCTATTTTGTTTCTTTTCTTATTATATTTTCTAACTTGGGAATTGATTTAACTGCATTGGCTATTTTTAGTGGAACCATCGGTATAGGATTAGGTTTTGGTTTGCAGAAAATTGCTTCCAACTTTATTAGTGGAATTATTTTAAGTTCAGAAGATGCTATCAAAGAAGGAGATTTATTGGAGTTGAATGACGGAACTCGTGGCTATGTTAAAAAAATCAAACCCCGCCACATTCTCCTTGAGGGTTTGGACCAGAAGGAAATGATTGTTCCTAATGAGGAATTTATCAACAACAGAGTGACAAACTGGACGATGTCAAATAATACTGCCAGAGTTGATATTCCGTTCGGAGTTGCTTATGGGAGTGATTTAAAATTAGTATTGCAGTTGGTTACTGATATGGCGATAAATCATAAAGACAGCTCCAAGGATAAATCACCGGTTTGTTATGTATCTGAATTTGCAGACAGTTCAATAAATTTTATCCTATTTTTTTGGGTTAAGGATATCAACGAAGGAATTTTCAGAGTAAAAAGTGAATTGTTGCTTTCTATTTGGCAAATATTTGAAGAACAAGGAATTAAAATTCCTTTTCCGCAGAGAGACATACATATGCATCAGGATTGACTGTCAAAACACAAAGCAGTTTATTTTTTGTTAGTCAGGGATTGACTGGTGTTAAGGCCTTTAAATAATTGGGTGACCAGCAAGTGAGCATGGTTTTCCATACTGATTAAATCAGAACCTATCAGGTATTCATACAGGATTCCCCGTAAAAAACAATGCAAGGTGAGTGTGAGTATATCCGGGTTGGCTTCTTCGGTAAGCTGCCCTTTTTTTTGTGCCCTTTCAAAATAGTAAGATAGCAACTCCAGACTGCTTATTTTTTTATCCTGATGCTTTTGTTTAAACTGTAATAAATCACCGGAATAATCACATTGGTAAAACAATCTCAAAGTTCTTTTTTTAGTTTGGTTTGACTCTAAATTTTTCAGCATAAAAATCACCAGATGCTCCAGTTGTTTGAGCGGGTGGTCATCTGATTTTTCCAAATCCTGTGTAATCATCTGGATAAAAGGCTGATGCAATGAATCATGCAAAGCGTCGAATATTTCCGGTTTATTTTTAAAATGCCAGTAAACAGCTCCCCGGGTGACTGACGCTGATCTGGCAATGTCATCAAGTGAAGTATTGAAATACCCTTTCTTTGAAAAACAGTCCAGTGCCGCCATGAGAATAGTTTCTTTTGTCTTTTGAGCTTGTTCTTTGGTTTTACGCATGCTGGGCATTGTATCAAATGAATCTTTCTTTGACAACATACATTCGTGTATGTATAATCTGTTTTTATGAAATAACGATACAAAGCTTAAAACTTTACAGGCGGGGATTCACCCCATCTTCTGTATTGAGTTTTGTCTCTTTTAAAAAATCAATTTTCAAAAAAAATATTATGAATAAAAAAACAATTTCTGCCATCGTTGTTGCGGTTATAGCTGTTGCTGGTTTCTTTTATTATAAAAATCACAATCAGGAAACAGGTTCACAACAAGCTTATGCAGGCGGGAAACCGGTACTCAAAGTATCAACAGCAGTCATGAGGACTGAACCGATTATGCTTACCATGGCTTTACCGGGAAGAACTTCTGCTTTCAAGCAATCTCAGGTCAGACCTCAGGTGACAGGCATTATCAAGGAGCGTTTATTTAAAGAAGGTGCTTATGTAGAAAAAGGCCAGCAGTTGTATCAGCTGGATGATGCTCGGTACACTGCCAATCTGAAAAGTGCGGAAGCGAACTTGTTGAGCGCGGAAGCAAATTTCAAAGCGACAAGATCAAGATACAACAGAATCAAATCTTTGGTTGTCAAAAACGCAGTGAGTCAGCAGGATCTGGATGATGTTATCGCTGAACTGGATCAGGCAAAAGCGGCTATTTCAGTAGCAGAAGCAGCGGTTGATCTGGAACAAATTAATGTCGATTATACACATGTCTATGCACCAATATCAGGTCGTATTGGTAAATCCAATCTGACAGTCGGTGCATTGGTAACGGCCAGTCAGTCACAAGCACTGGCTGTCATCACTCAGTTGAATCCGATATATGTTGATATGCAGGTTTCAGGTCAGCAGGCATTATGGGTTCAACAACAAATCAATACGGGAGCAGAGATAAAAGTGGAGCTGACCGGATTAAACAGAAATCAGCCACCATCAGGAGTTCTTGAATTTTCAGATGTGAATGTCAATGAAAGCACAGGCTCGGTCGGTTTAAGAGCATTGATGAATAATGATGACAGTACACTTTTACCTGGCTTATTTGTCAATGCGGAAATTTCACTCGGTGAAAGATCTGGACTGTTAGTGCCGCAACGGGCAACAACCAGAACCGCTGACGGCAATTTGAGTGTTTGGGTTGTTGACCAAAACAAACAGGTCAATCCGCGGGTTTTGACCGTGAATCGTGCAGAAGGTAACCAATGGGTAGTGATTGATGGATTGCAAGATGGTGAAGAAATTGTGATTGAAGGATATCAACGTCTCGCTCCGGGAGTGACGGTTGAAACATCTCTATGGCAAAATCTGTCGTCATCGTCTCAAACCGGAGGATAAATTATGGCTGGATTTTTTATTGAGCGTCCGGTCTTTGCATGGGTGATTGCAATTATCATTATGCTTGCAGGTGTGCTTGCGATAAGAACATTACCTGTGGAGCAATATCCTAAAATTGCACCTCCGACAGTAGCAATCAGTGCCTTCTATCCCGGCGCTTCAGCGGAAACAGTCGAAAATGCAGTTACACAGGTCATTGAGCAAAGATTAACAGGGATTGATCAGTTAAGGTATTACAACTCAAGCAGCCAGGATGGCTCCATGACTATTAATATTACATTTGAGCCAGGTGTCGATCCTGATATAGCACAAGTACAAACCCAGAATAAAGTGCAGGGTGCATTGAGTTTGTTACCACAAGAAGTCCAGGCTCAGGGTGTGACTGTGACCAAATCAAATGATACATTTTTGATGGTGGTTGCATTGTATGCTGAGGATGGAACTTTAAGTCAGGGCGATCTTGGGGACATTCTGGCATCTAATTTTCGTGATCCATTATCACGGATTAATGGTATAGGAAGTGTTCGTGTTTTTGGTTCCCAGCATGCCATGCGGATTTGGCTGGATCCTTCTAAATTGTTCAGTTACGGAATGACGCCTGTAGATGTTCAAAATGCCATCAGGCAACAAAATACCGATATTTCGGCCGGACAACTGGGGGCATTGCCTGCTGTTTCAGGTCAACAAATCAATGCGACGGTAACAGCTCAGTCAAGATTGCAGAGTGTTCAGGATTTCAAAAACATTATTTTAAGAGTCAATTCTGATGGGGGTCAGGTTCGGTTGAGTGATGTGGCGCGGGTTGAACTGGGCTCGGAATCCTATGGAACGATTGCTCGATATAAAAGGATGCCGGCTACTGGTATGGCTTTATCCTTGGCAACCGGGGCAAATGCACTGGACACTGCAGATGCAGTTAAAGCAAAAGTGGCTGAATTGTCAGAGTTTCTGCCTGAAAATGTCAGAGTGATTTATCCGTATGACAGCACTCCATTTATTGAATTGTCAATCAACTCCGTGATTCAGACGCTAGTTGAAGCAATTGTCCTTGTTTTCTTGGTCATGTTGCTTTTCCTGCAAAACTTGAGAGCAACATTGATACCGACAATTGCTGTTCCCGTTGTATTGCTGGGAACTTTCGCAATATTATCCTCGTTTGGGTATTCGGTTAATGTTTTGACCATGTTTGCCATGGTGCTGGCAATTGGATTGCTAGTAGATGATGCTATTGTTGTGGTTGAAAATGTGGAGAGGGTTATGAGTGAAGAAGGCCTTTCTCCCAAGGAAGCCACAAAGAAATCAATGAACCAAATTACCGGAGCATTGGTTGGAATTGCTGTCGTATTATCTGCGGTATTTATACCAATGGCCTTCTTTTCCGGCTCGGCAGGTTCTATTTATCGTCAGTTTTCTATAACGATCGTTTCTGCAATGGGATTGTCTGTTCTTGTCGCTCTGGTTTTATCCCCATCACTCTGTGCAACTTTCCTGAAACAGGAAAAAGAGGCCCACCAAAGGAAAACCACTGGTTTCTTCGGCTGGTTTAACCGCAATTTCAACGCGCTGAGATCAGGTTATGAGAGCACTGCTTCCTATATGTCCAAACGAGTGATGCGGTTTATCCTGTTGTATGGTTTGCTCCTGGCAATCATGGGCTACCTGTTTATCAGCTTACCAAAGTCATTCCTGCCAAATGAAGATCAGGGAACTATGTTTGTTATGGTGAACGCTCCGTCTGGTGCAACCGCAGAACGGACTCTGGAGTCAGTCAAACAGGTTGAAGATTATATGCTCGGGGCTCAGGCTGAAAATGTCAATCACATGTTTACGGTTGTCGGATTCAGTTTTAGCGGTGCTGCTCAAAATGCTGCCTTGGGATTTGTCCGAATGGTCGATTGGTCTGAACGCACTGGGGAAGATCAAAGTGTGTTCTCAATTGCGGGACAGGCTTACGGAGCATTCACTCAAATAAAAGATGCCAGTGCTTTTGCATTTTATCCCCCATCGATTCAGGAGCTGGGGAATGCATCAGGCTTTGATTTTCAATTGGTGGATCGTGCCGGTTTGGGTCATCACACCTTGATGAATGCTAGAAATCAATTGCTGGGAGCAGCAGCCCAAAACCCGAAATTACAAGGCGTACGCCCTAACGGATTGAACGATGTTCCCCAGTTTAAAATCAACATTGATAATGAAAAGGCAGCCGCAATGGGGCTTTCCTTAACTGACATTAATAATACTTTGCAAATTGCATGGGGCTCACGATATGTCAATGATTTTCTGGATAAAGGTAAAATTAAAAAAGTGTACATGCAAGCAGATTCCCCATTTAGGATGAATCCTGAAGATTTATCTTTATGGTATGTAGCCAATGCGCAAGGAGAAATGATTCCGTTTAATCGTTTTGCTACTACCGAGTGGGTTTATGGTTCACCAAAGTTGGATCGATTTAACGGTGAGTCTTCGATGAATATTCAAGGTGGTGCAGCTCCGGGTGTCAGTACCGGGGAGGCAATGGATGAAATACAACAGATTGTTGATCAACTGCCTGAAGGAATAGAATTGGCATGGACTGGTTTATCCTATGAAGAAAAACAGAGTGGCTCTCAGGCTCCAATGTTATATGCACTTTCAATCTTGATTGTTTTCTTGTCGCTAGCAGCTCTATATGAAAGTTGGGCTGTTCCTTTTGCAGTTATCCTTACGGTTCCTTTGGGAGTATTGGGTGCTGTGATTGCCAGTAAGTTGTTCGGAATGGCAAATGATGTTTACTTTCAGGTGGCATTGTTAACAACCGTTGGCCTGGCATCAAAAAATGCCATATTGATTGTGGAATTTGCCAAGGAGTTGAAAGATCAAGGTATGAATCTGTTTGAAGCTGTAGCGAAAGCAGCCAAACAGCGTTTTCGTCCTATTATCATGACGTCACTCGCATTTATTCTTGGTGTTACCCCTCTGGCAATATCAGATGGTGCAGGAGCAGCCAGTCAGAATGCTATTGGTATCGCTGTTATGGGCGGTATGATTGCATCAACGGTCATTGCGATACTTTTTGTTCCGATGTTTTACGTTCTGGTGCAAAAACTGTTTCTAAAACAGAAAGTTTAACAATCTTTTTCCTCAAATCTCTCTCTGATAAGAAAATATATTATTCGTCAGAGAGAGATTTATTCACTACAGGCTCAATTCTGAAATTCCTGTTCTATATGCATCACTAAAGGTTCATTATCGGTGATATTATCAGACCTAACAAAATTCTAACAAAACTCTTGCAAGCTCATAACCACTCGCTTAAATTAAAGATGTATTCTGGCAGCACTTATTAACTTGTGGTGAAAAAAATGAAAACACTTACCAAAATCGTACTCACTTTATTAGTTCTGCTTGTTGCCGGAAACTCTTTTGCGAGCCCTAAATCTTTGGAGTTTGATGTGGCATTGTCGGATTTAAAAGTTCTGGCAGGAGCTCCGCAAAAGGCTTATCTCAATATCAATATCACCGGATTGCCTAATGGTTTAAAGGTGAAACGTCCACAAACCAACATTGCTTTTGTACTAGATCGGTCCGGTTCCATGTCAGGAATTAAGCTGATGCAGGCAAAACAGGCTTTAGAAATGGCGATTTCAAGACTGAATAAAGATGATGTGGCATCATTGATTGTTTATGATGATGAAGCTCAGGTTTTGTGGCCGGCGGCGACCATGCAAAATCCGGCACAACTTTTGAATATTGTACGTTCCATCAATACCGGTGGTTCCACCGCATTATTTGCCGGAGTGACTCAGGGCAGCTATGAAGTCAAAAAATTTCTCGACAGAAATAAAGTCAATCGTGTAATTCTTTTATCGGATGGTATGGCAAATATTGGTCCCAGTAAACCTCATGAACTGGCTGAACTAGGCAGAGCTCTGATCAAACAAGGTATCGGTGTTTCAACTATTGGTTTGGGTTTGGGTTATAACGAAGACCTGATGACACAACTGGCGGGTCACAGTGATGGTAATCATTATTTTGTAGAAGATGCAGACAAGCTGTCAAAGGTTTTTGATTCTGAGCTGGGAGATATCTTTTCCGTTGTGGCTCAGGACATTGACATCAACATTATCTGCAAAGATGGTGTGAAACCATTAAGAATTCTGGGTCGTGACGAAAACGTATCCGGTCAAACCGTCAACACACGATTTAGCCAAATTTACGGAAATCAGCAAAGATATTTGACAGTTGAGCTGATGATTCCTGAAGGAGTGAGTGGTAATCAATTATCGGTTGCTGATGTTGAAATTTCTTACAATGATTCGACATCCCAGCAAAAATTATCACACCGAAATGACGTGGCTGTGACCTACACCGATCGCAAAGACGTTGTAGAGAAAAGCAAAAACACCGGAATTTATGACAATGTCAGTTCGTATGAAGCCAACGAGCTTTCTAAAAAAGTTGTACAATTGCGTGATAAAGGTTTGCTGAAAGAAGCTAAAGAACTGCAAGCAGAAAATATTTCTAATCTATCGAGACAAATGTCGCAGTCGGATGCTCCTGAGAGATTGCAGGAACAACTGAAACAGGAAGAACAACTTCTGGATTCACTGGATGATGCCAATTGGAATAAATCCAGAAAAATGGCTCGTGAGAGACAGCATAATATAGACATGCAAAAAAAGAGAAGAGAAGATTACCAAAAGAATAATGATAAAAACTAAGAAAAGTGTATGAATGATAAAAGTAATTTGTTAATACTGATATTATTCACTCTGACAGTGGGTGCTGTTGGCTGGTTGGGCACTATCCTGATTGGCCAACAGGATCAGCAACTTCGCATCACTCAAATCAATCGTTTGCAACAATCTTTGGATTTATTCAAAAACAACATAGAAAACACTATTCATAACTACAATCAGCGGTTTTCGCCTTTCTCAAATTATAGTTTTGAACAATTCGATGAAGAGATTCAACATAATCCTTTGCTACATGGAATCACAGTGTTTGATGAAAACGATACAGTGATTTATCCAAGTTCTGCATCCGTTTTACAGCAGCGAAATGCTCATCATTGGCTGGCTAATATTGCACAGGCAGATGAAAAGATCACAAAGGAAAACTTGTTGAATCAAGGTTGGTTCAGTTGGCATGACCAACAAAAAGAAAATTATATTTACTGGATAAACTCGAAGAGCAAAAAATATTTTCTGGAATTAAATAACTCAATGTTTATGGCGGAGTTTATCTATTTCTTATCCCAACAACCGCCTTTTGATGATTTGTCATTTGTGAGAATTCTGGATAATCAAGGACGAAGTTTTTACCAATGGGGAGATGAAAAATTTTCTGAAACGGCGGAAATGCAACTACAAAGCGGATTGAATTCCCCTTTGAATGGTTGGAGTGTGCAGTTTTTTTCGAAAATTCCGGGATTGACGCTTTGGTCAAAATATCTGTTCCAAATTATCATAACTGCTGTGGTGATTTTACTTTGTCTGCTGAGTTATTTTCTCTATCGTATCATACGCAGTGAGCAACAGGAAGCAATGCAAAGACTGAGCTTCATCAATCAGGTTTCACATGAATTAAAAACACCACTGACCAATATCCGTCTGCATGGAGAATTATTGGAAAGAACTCTGGAAAAGCAAAATATCCAAAATAATTCGGGGAGCTCATTAGCTATTATTCAGCAAGAAAGTAAGCGTTTGACTCGTCTGATAAACAATGTTTTGAACTTTAATTCACTCGAAAAAAACAACTTGCAGTTAAACTCTGTAAGCATTGATTTCGATGAGTTTTTACAACAAGCGATAGAACCATTTCAACCGACTTTTCAAAGGTTAAATATCGAAATTGACTTACAAAATCAAATTCAGAAAGAGGTTAATATTGATGTTGATATTTGCAAACAAATTATCGGAAATTTATTATCCAATATTGAAAAATATGCTGCAGAATCTGAAGTTGTATCAATCAATGCAAAAGATTTAAACAATGAAATTTCTATTATTGTTTGCGATCAGGGTCAGGGAATTTCGTCCAGATTAGCAGAGAAGATTTTCCAACCCTTTTATCGAATTCATAACAAATTGACAACAGCCAGTGGTTCCGGTTTAGGTTTGGGATTGGCTCGTGATTTAGCCAGACTTCATGGTGGAGATTTGCAATTGCTTACAACTTCCAAAAAAGGAGCTTGTTTTCAATTAACAATCAAGGAGTTGAAGAGTGTTTAAAATTTTAATAGTCGAAGATGATATAAACATTGCATCCGGTTTAGTTCAGTTAATGCAACTGGAAGGACATGATGCGAATGCAGCGCACGACGGGCAACATGGCCTGGAAAGTTATTCGCGGAATGCTTATGACTTATTGATTGTTGATATTATGATGCCGGTGATGGATGGTTATGAACTTTGTCGCCGAATCAGACAGAAAGACAAAAGCATTCCAATTATTTTTCTCAGTGCTAAAAATGATGAAATTGATAAAGTCGTTGGTTTAGAACTTGGAGCTGATGATTTTATTTCCAAACCATTCGGAGCTAGGGAAATGATGGCTCGAATCAACGCCATTATGCGTCGTCAATCCACCAGAGCATGTGACAATGATGATTTCATTATGGTTGATTTGAAAATTTCACCATCTGCGAACCGAGCTTATCGGGATAAACAACCAATTGAGCTTTCAACAAAAGACATAAAAATTCTGCAATTGCTTTTTCAAAATAAGGGAAAAGTGATCAGCCGCGATCAAATCTCTGATGTTGCCTGGGGACATGATTATTTGTTTAATTCCCGAGCGATTGATCAACATATTTTTCAGCTTCGTAAACGCATTGAAGCGGATTCGCAGAATCCCAAAATTATCAAAACGGTTCATGGCGAAGGTTACCGCTTTGAGGAGTGATTGTGATTAATATCCTAAGGTGTCGAATTCTTGAATATTTTTCAGAATCATAATGATATTTTTTTCCACATCTTCACGGCTCAGCGATTTATTCAGTTGGCGCATGGAATCACTGATGGCAATCCACCAACGCATGTGAGCAGCGCTGAGCTGAGCCGCAACCGGAACCAGATCTCGGATGAGACCGATAGAGTTGTGTGCTGTTTCTTTCAGCAAAACCATGCTTTCGATATCCAGATATTTGTGCTGCATGTTTTCAATCAGAGATATTACGACGGCAGGATTTTGTTCCAGAGCGTTGGAATTGAGTGGTTCGGCATTACTGTCCAGAAAACCAATGTCCAGATAAGACAAAAAACTTCTCAATGAACCTCTGAGACTGAGCCAGAGTTCTCTTCGGCGGGTGTGTTCTTTGGACTTCTGAAAGTAGGATAAAAGGCCAACCCAGAAAAACCCTTCCAGACAAAATCCAATCAATTCCGGAACCAGGTTCTCACGAAAAGCGCCTTCACTGGATTGTTCCATAAAGTAATAATATAAAATCAATCCTGCAAAACCGAATAATGCCAAAGGCGCATAGAGGATATACTTATTCATTCATCATCTCCCGAATCATTGGCATAGGCATTGATAATTTTGATGATTTTTTGCGCTTCTTTTGGAGTTAAATCCAGTGGTAAATCTTTGATATAGACCGTGAGATTTTGTCTCAGACGAACAGGAATAATATCCTCTTGCAAGGATTTGGCTTTCAGGCTGATATCTTCCAGAGCTTTTTCTTCTGCTGTAATTCTTTCTTTTTTTAGTTTATTACTACTGATGACAGATGAAGAGTTTGAAATAAAGCCCTCCGGATTTTCCAGCCACAGAAAATAATCAGACAGAGCTGACTTAAGTCTTGAATTATAAAGATTCAAAGCTTCAACTCTAATTGAGCTGTCTTCCAGTTTGTGAATTCTGGAACACAACTCATCCACATCCACCAGTTTTAGATTCAGGCGTTCCTCAGGTGTGACATAAACCAAAAGCTGTTCTGCGGCAGTTTTGCGGCTTCGCGCAACCGCAGGGTTAAGAATACCTGAAATAGCAGCCTGTTTTAAATATTCCAGTAACGCGTTTTTACTAAAATCCTGAGAAGTCATATCGATTTATTTTGATTTAATGTCATTTATAATATCACATAGTATTCTGTCAATCCGCTTATTGCTTTATTTACACTGCGGTCTGTAGAATTTTACGGCTGACATTTAAATCAATGTCCTGATGTTCGCCCAGTGCTGTAAATCCATGTTGTTCCAGTTTTTGCAAAACAGGCTCTATGGTGTTTTCACCCAAACTGACATCAGACAAGCGGACAGGAACCTGCATGATCTTAAAAAACTCCTCTGTTTTGGCAATGGCCTGTTCGATGATTTCATTTTCATTCGCGGAGTTCAGATTCCAGATGCGTCGACCGTATTGAATCAGTTTTTCGCGTTTGGTCTCCCGACACACCTTTAAAGTCGCAGGGAGTACAATCGATAAAGTTCTTGCGTGGTCAATATGATGCAAGGCAGTCAGTTCATGCCCTATCATATGCGTTGTCCAGTCCTGAGGTACACCTGAACCAATCAGGTTGTTCAGTGCCATTGTTGCCGACCACATGATATTTCCGCGAACTTCTAGGTCATTTTTAGTTTCTTCATTCAGTGCTTTTGGACCCTCTTCAATGAGGGTGTGTAAAATTCCCTCAGCAAACCGATCCTGAATTTTGGCATTCACCGGATAAGTGATGTATTGCTCAACAGTATGCACAAACGCATCAATCACACCATTACTGATTTGACGGTCGGATAATGTCAGAGTCGTCGCCGGGTCGAGAACTGCAAACTTGGGAAATGTCAGTGGTGAGCCGAAAAACAATTTATCATCGCCTTTTGACATCACACTGCCGTTATTACTTTCAGAGCCGGTTGCGGGTAATGTCAACACCACACCAAACGGAAGTGCATCTTTGACTTTCGCTCCTTTACTGAGGATGTCCCAAGGGTCTTCTCCTTCGTATAAGCTCGCAGCAGCAATAAATTTTACCGCATCCACCACAGAACCACCTCCAACAGCCAGTAAATAGTCGATACCTTCATTTTTAATGAATTGAACTGCTTTCATTGCTGTATCGTATTGGGGATTGGGTTCGATTCCTGAAAACTCAAGCCATGAATGATTTTTCAATGCATCCACAACCTGTTGGTAAACACCGTTTTTCTTGATAGACCCACCACCATAAATCACTAAAACTTTTGCATCCTTTGGAATTTCCCTGGTGATTTTTACGATTTGTCCTTCACCAAAGTGAATTTTGGTTGGATTTTGAAAAGTGAAGTTGAGCATAATGTTTATATATTTATTTAAGATTAAAGAATTATAAACCAAATAGGAAAGGATGAAATTGGAATCATATTTTTTAAATTGTAACAAACTAATTAATGATCTATTAAATTAAATGGCTTGTCTTTTATGTAAGGATATCTCTTATTTGCTGTTTCTATTAAGTCTTGTTTAAAACCAGAGAAATCCAATTTTGATAATTTTGTGCTCCATGGAGTGCATCCAAAATGATAAACAACTTCTTTATTGCTTTGCTGAAATGTATTTATCAAGACTTCCTGTAGATCACTATCCACATTTGCAAGAACTATAGCTGCATAAATTTTGGCTTCTAAAGATCCCTGATTGTATAGTCTTTTCATAATATTCTCAGAATCCTTTTCGTGCAGTAATATGCTGAAAGCATCAAATGATTTGGAAAAACTTGGAGCTGGTCCTATCCATAGGTGTTCAAATCGGTCTGTATTTTTTAGAAAATGAAATGCCAGCCGTCCGTTTTCAGAAATCTCATATTTTCCAATATCAACAAAATGAAGACTATCAACCGAATCTACCAGGGGTTCTTTTAGTAACTGATGATAGCCAATCACAAAAAAATAGCCCATAATCACATTGGCGAATAAATAGGTAAAAACATTTTGAAAAGTTGAATTCATAAGTATATGGATTCAAAAAAATTAAAAGAGTTCAATACCCGGGATAAATGAACCAATGAACCCATAAGAGTTCATTGGCGAATCAGAAATTTATTTCACTTTTTGCAAATGATTCACAAAATCCTCAGGTCCTTTAAAACCGAAGAAACTGGAGCTTTTCACAAGCTGACCATTGACGAAGAACAATGTTGCAGGTGGACCAATGATATTAAATTTCTTCATTAATTCTTTATCGGTTTCGTCCTGTTTTGTGACATCGGCTTTGAGGACAAAAAATCGTTCGAGTTCCTTTTGAACAGATTCATTGGAATAGGTAGATCCTTCCATTTTTTTACATTCCACACACCAATCGGCATAGAAATCCAGCAATATAGGTTTATCTGATTCATTCACTGCTTTTTGTAACTCGTCATAAGATTTCACTTTAGTAAATGTGAACTCATACTTTGTCAAAGGGTGCATAAAGTTGGTGTGTCCTTTGACAGCACCAATGATTTCGACAACACCAATAGCCAGTAATGCCAGTTTAAAGATAAAAAACAATGCGAGTGTTTTTCCTTGAGCTCCGTTTTTGACGGCATATTTAAACCAGAAAACAGAGGACAAAAGGGCTAAAGTTCCAAATAAGGCTAAAGTCACTCTGCCGGGAATGATGCGTGACAAGAACCAAATCGCCATTGCCAAGAGTGCAATGCCGAAAAAGGCTTTGACAACATTCATCCAGCCACCGGAACGTGGCATCCATTTACCTGCGGAAGCTCCAATGAGTAATAAAGGAACACCCATACCAATGGACATGGCAAATAATGCAAAACCTCCGACAACCGGATCACCGGTGTTGGAAATGTATAAAACAGCTCCGGCTAAAGGCGGTGCTACGCAGGGTCCGACAATAATTGCGGAGAGGAAGCCCATGATTCCAACGCCAATGTAAGTACCTGACTTTTGCTTGTTGCTGATTCCGGAAAGTTTATTTTGCCAAGAAGCCGGTAGTTGCAAATCGTAATAACCAAACATTGACATTGCCAAAGCCACAAATACCATACTGAAAGAAATGATTATCCATGGTTTTTGTAACGCCGCCTGAATATTTGCTCCTAATAATCCTGCAATCACACCGGCTGCGGTGTATGCCAATGCCATAGCGACAACATACACGAGGGAAAGCATAAAAGCTCTGGAACGAGTGATGTCACCTTGACCCATAATCAACCCTGAAAGAATTGGAATCATTGGAAAAACACAAGGTGTTAAGGCTAATAGCAATCCAAATCCGAAAAATTTAATGATTGTCATGAACCAAGAATTCTTTTCAATATCAGCAGTAATCTGGTCTTGTTCAGAAAGGTTTTGTTCAGAGTTGAGATTCGTTTCCGATTGATTTGAAAGTGTTTTTACAGGTAAATGGACTTCAATGGTTCTCGTTGCCGGAGGATAACAAATTCCCTCATCCACACAACCTTGGAAATCGGCTTGGAGTTGCAATTTTTCTGCTGAGTTATTTCGGTTGATTTGGACTTCAATTTCTACCAAATCAAAATAAACCTCAACGTCTCCGAAATGTGGGTCATTTTTAACAATTGCGGGTGGAAATTTAATATCAACAACGGTAATTCCGTCTGTTAGCGATAGCAGTTTGAATTTATCCTTGTACAAATAAACATTCGGGCTGAGAGTGAAACGGGCCGATAAAGTATCTTCATTCAAAGCAATGGTTTCAAATTTGAATGCTTCGGTTTCAGGCAACACTTCGTCCATCTGTCCTCCCCAGCTTGACTCACTTCCCGAACCGAGAGAACTGCCAGTTTTAGCGGAGAAAGGGTCATTGCCGTGAAGCTCTGCCGCTTGTGGAACCGGTAAAGTTAAATTGACTGTTTTGGTTTCAGGCGGATAACATACTCCGGCTTCCGCACAACCTTGATAACGAAACTTGAATGTCGTTTCGCGTTTGACCTGTGGGTTTTGATAAGGAATAATTATATCAATTGAGTGGTGATAAGTTTCAACTTCACCAAAGAACTCGTCCTGTTTCTTCTCTCCATCAGGAATCTGAGCCTCGCCAAACTCGACAGTTGCATCGCTATTTGGAAATTTGAAAGCATGCTTGTAAAGATAATATTTATCCGCTATATCAAAGTGAAGAGTAATATCTTCCATAGTGACTTTGGTGATTTTCCCTGAAAAGGCATCATCTGCATCCAGTAAATCATCTTGATTGAGCGCGAGTGAAATTTGGCTGTAGATAAATAGACAAGCAATAGCGATGAAATTAAATTTTCTCATAGTTGTTTTTTGTTGGTGTTTACTTGATAGATTTTAAACGCAGCAAAGTTTGTTGCAGACTTGCATTTGACCCGAGAGTTTGGAAATTATTCCATTTATTTTCATTTATTTTAAGATTGTTATCCATAAACTCCAGAAATTCGTTGATGCTTTGCTCATTCTGATAGTGTTTTAGAATTTCATCCGCTTTTGCGATTTGTGTTTTGCCAAAGATTAGCGATTGAATATTGTCACTTAACAAATAGTCTTCGGTTTGTAGAAAATAGAGCATCGCCGCGAATAATTTAATGGAACGACTATAATCAGATAAACCTTGAGTGAGTTTTTTCTGAGTCTCAGTTGGTTGAGAAATTTGACCTAGCAATGTTTGATAGATGAGTTTTTCCAGTTCTTTGGATTTGCCTTGAAATGCTTGTTGCACATCTTGACTTAATTCCTCCAAATGATTCACACTGATTATTTCAACACCGGCAATGGCTTCTGAGCCAATGAATTTATCACGCCATTCTTTTCCAATTTGCCAGTTTGATGTTAAGATTTTGGATGTGTCGGCTCGTGATGCCGTCAAAAAAGTTAATCGGTTTGGAACCAGACCAAAAGTTCCTCTTTTGAGAGATGTGTTGATGTTTGTTCCCACAATGGGAAGTGGGCAGTACTGTTGCAAGACAGATTCATCGCTGGAACCAAACAGGTAAAGATTCTCTTCATCATTGGTGAGTTTTTTCTCAAAAACTAATTCGTCATTGTAAAACCCTTTAAGACTAAAACTGAAATGTCCATAATAATTTGCCACATTATCATTATCTAAATGGGTTGGTGCTGCACGACGGTTTTCCCAGCCGACATTATCGTAACAGAGTTTAAGTTCACCCAATTTTAATTGGTCAGCAATCAACAAATGATTCGGAAATAATCCAAACAATGCTCGGGTGGGTTCTAAAGCAACACGAACTCCACAAGAGGTTTGTGCCTGACAGGCTTGAATTTGTGCATCTTTGACTTTGTAGTTGCTTTGTTGCTGCAAACCGTTCAATAAGTCCACATCACTTTCTTCTTTGAGATTTTGTTGGTTATATTCGTTAGCAACTAACTTGATTTCGGCTTTGCTGTTTTTCCATGACTGTTGAATTTTCTCGAAATGACGACTGAGAAGTTCTTGATAGTTATTGTTGATACAAGTTAGTTTTTTATTCAGACGTTCGCCTTGATTGATAACAGCATTAATTTTTTGTTTAATCTTTGGATATGCCTGTAAAAGTCCAGGCCAACGATCGGCAAACCAAAGGATGGACTCGGCAGCGAGTGACCACTCTAACGGGTTAGGTAACTCTTGTTCGTCATCCAGACACTCGTTCTGGGTTTCATTCGCATAAAGGATATTAATAATTTGCCAATAAGGTAAATTTAGAGCTCGGTCTATAGCTTCTTTAGTATCTATTTTAGTTAATGAACCAGCGAGTTCTCTGCTTTGGGCATTTTCCAATGCAGCACGGGCGAAGTCCGACAAACAACCGGTGAATTGGTTTTCGGAGATCGGTTGCTGTGGATTTGGCTCATGTTCGCGACTGATATTCAAACAAACTTCCAGTTCTTGCATGATTTTTTGGCGAAATGGCAGATTCATATATCTATCAAAGCCGGGTTCTACCAGTTTATAAATTCCACGGATTTTACTATTAAATTGCGGATTAAAAATCAATTCTTCACTGGCTTCAGGGATGATAAATCCTGTTTTTAACTCATCAATACTTTGCGAAATGATTTCTGACAAAGCTGAATTTACATTTGCCAATTCATCCGATTTTTCAGTAAACCAAGCACTGTTTATTTCAACAAAATTTTGCAGATTTTTTAAATCAGGAGTGGTAAATGAATCTTTGTGGCGGTAAAAATGAAAAGCCAATTCTTGCCAACTGAGAACCGAAGCAATGAGGTTGTTGGAAGATTGATTTAATGAAAAACGTAAAAAACTCTTAAACAAGTCTTTGTCATTTTCTGGAATCAATTTCTCTGATTGAAGCAAATCAGGCAGTTGAGAGAGTTTATCTTCGTTTCTAGACCATTTCAATAATTCTGACAATGTGTTGTATTTGGACTTCGTTGCCTCAACTTTCTCTTCAGAATTTTTGTCATTAATTTTGGGTTTTGATTCATCAAACAGATTGAATGTATCTGTAAAGACATCTGCCCAGTTGATTTCTTCGTGCTTGATGATTTCAGATAAAATGATTTGCCAAATTTTAGGAAGATGTAAATAAACATCAAAATCATCAGCATTATTGAGGAATTCCAACAAGTTTTTCGCTGAAATATCAAAATCTGATCGCATGTTATTCCAGGTTTGAATGTTCATTCCATGTGTATATTGACTGAGAATTTTGCCATATTCGAATTGAAAATTAATTGTTGGATTCACAAAGTCCTGTTCAGTGATATTTTCTATTGCTTTCTGCCAGATGCTTTGGGCTTGTTCCTGATTATTAAAAGAACTCAGAATATTCCAAACAGCTTGAGTGAGATGAATAGAGCCTTGAATGCCGTATTTTTTGCGAAGTTGGTAAACAATCGTGTCCGCATCAATGAGATGTTCAAACTGTGAAATTACCGGTTGTTCAGTGATTTCTGAAACTTCAGTAATTTCTGATTCTCTGGTTTCTATAGTTTGTGCATTAGCAAATTGCGAATTCCAAAAGGCGAAAACTATAATTGCAATGAAATAGAATGACTTTGTCATATTTGACGGTTATTGATACTCAAACAGTATTATGCAACATATCTAATGAAATATGAATTGGGTTTTGATGCATTTGTGTATAAAATAGGTTTTTTTCATTTTTAACAAATTGATTCAATGAAACAATTGAAGATTATCACGACTGGCGGAACAATCGATAAATTATATTTTGATGATGCTAGCGAATACAAAATCGGACAACCGGTCATTGGAGAGTTATTGCACTCTTTCAATGTGGCGTTTGATTTTGAGGTATTATCGTTAATGAAAAAAGACAGTCTTTACATGACTGATGATGATCGTGAATTGATAAAAAAAGTGATTGAAAAATCAGAAGAAGAGCATTTTCTTATTACTCACGGAACAGATACCATGGTTGAGACGGCAAATTATCTTTCTGATTTAAAAGGAAAAAAAATTG
>Ga0209203_1000999_pt1 | contig 21733 bp, 33 predicted proteins | sample AD_UKC109_MetaG_FD_184423 | JGI IMG/M metagenome (GOLD analysis project Ga0209203, IMG submission 184423) | Active sludge microbial communities of municipal wastewater-treating anaerobic digesters from Hong Kong - AD_UKC109_MetaG (SPAdes)... | ecosystem: Engineered > Bioreactor > Anaerobic >... | reverse complement strand
CTCTGGTTACATCTGAAATCTTTATTTCATAATGACCCCTTTCTGTTGAACCTTTATGTTCACAGAGGATAACATAATCACCGCCTTCAAATGTAAAAATTTCAGGTTTCATATTATTTTTCTTCAATCCATTCATTTGGCCAATTATCCCCATCAAGGATAGGTTTCTTCAATGCTTCTTTTATACGGTTATTGGTCCATATAAGTTCTTTCAATGAAGAAAATCCTTGCATGATATTTTTATCAGCAGAACCCTGGGGAATTCCATTTTCATAATGAACCTCTGTAACAGAAAATAATCTTTCACCGGAAGGATGCAAAGTTGTGATCACCCGGTAATTCCAGTAATGAAATGGTCTTTCTTTTTTTCTTCGAGGCATTACTCTTTAATTTTGGGTAAATGTACAAATAATTTTCTAAATAAAAAAATGTTTTTTAAAAAATAATTTCAAAGGGGGGTATCTATAATAATCGCGTTTACGTGCGCTCGTGCGTGCGTGCGAACAAAGATAACAATAATTTATTTTTACCTACTCTATAAAGTGGATTCTTTCCGGGGATTTAAGGCACTTATTGTATGAGCCCCCTGCGTTAAGTTTTGTTAAAATAGTTAATTTTTTGTTAAATATAAAATAATGTTTTTTGATAATGAATTTTTTTGTACATTTGATTCTTTACTATCCAAAAAGTTCATCATAGATTTTTTTATTTCAAAAATTATTCGTACATTTGACCCATAAAAAATAAAGAAATGGTAAGAATTATTTATAATCATGCAGAAAAATCAGGTCGGGAACAAAATTCCAAGTCCAAAGGTTGTTTGAATTATAATAAAGAAACTAAAACCTTTTCCTGCGAGTCTTCAGATCTTGATTGCATGGGTGCAAGAATCCGGGATAAATTTGAAGTGATGGTGGAGGAATCAGGAAATGTAAAAACCTTTTCTTTGAAGGATGCTAAATGGGACAGCGAGGGGGAACTCCAATACGAAATTTATGAATCTGAAGACCAGAAACATCAATTTATTATTTGGAATGATTAAAACATTCTCATCCCATTTACTTAGTTTTATATCGGGGCTTCTATGATATATAAGTAAAATATAATAATGGCTTTTCATTATTGCTATCTTACCTTAAATAAAAAATCTGGAAAAATCTATATTGGCTCTCATAGTTCCCAAAATAAGTTTGATAAGAAATATATTGGGACGGGATTACTAATAAGAAGAGCTATAAAAAAATATGGAAAGGATAATTTTATTTGTATTCCTCTTTCATATTTTAATAGTAGGGAAGAAGCTTATATCGGAGAAGAAAAATATATTTCTCTTTTTGAATCCATTCATCCCAATGGATATAATATAAGTCCTAATGGCGGGGTTTTTGCTCCAAATTTTTTTAATGAAGAAACAAAACAAAAATTTAGTAAACTCTATAAAGATATAACATGGGAGGAAAAATTTGGGGAGGAAGAAGCAAAAAGAAGAAAAGAGGAATATAAAAAACAAAGAAGCGGAAAAACAATTATTGAAATTTTAGGGGAAGAAGGGGCTAAAAAACGCGTAGAAAAATTTAGGAAATCGATGAAAGGAAAAAAACCGACAGCTCTTACAAGAGAAAAAATAAGTAATAAATTAAAAGGACAAATCCCTTGGAATAAAGGATTATCGCTAAAACAAAAATAATTTTTTTGGTGGTTATTATTTTATACTAAGGGCTTCTCAAAAGGAAGCCTTTATTATTTTATTAAAACAAGAAAGGAGGAACAAATGGCTCAGAACTTAATTTTCAAGAAATTCGACGGAACTGTTATCGAAGACGTAAATAAGTATGTTAGAGATTGGGCAACCGAAAACCCATACGGAACTGTAACTATCGGATGCGACTCTCAGGAATTCGCAAGATATGTTAAGTATGCTATCGTTATCGTTATGCACTTTAAGGATAAGTATGACGTAGGTCATGGTGCTCACGTTATTAGTGCAACTTTATATGATAAGGGCATGAAGACCAAATTTGGGCACGTCGAAAAGAAGAATGGTTCGTCATTTGATACCTCTAGGTTGCATGGCAAGCTCTGGAAGGAAGTAGAACTTACTATCCAGACTGCACAGATGCTTCAGGGATGTGATAAGAAAATCAGAATCCACTTAGACTACAACTCTAAGGAAGAAGAAGTTTCGAATGCTCTTTATGCTTCAGGTATCGGATACGCTCAGGGTATGGGATATGAAGCATTCGGAAAACCATGGAGTTGGGCTGCAACCCATACGGCAGACGCTCTTTGTAGGTAAAAAAGTTCCCCAGATATTTTTTTATCTGGGGAATTTTGTTTACATTTGCCTGGCTATGAATTTCAAAAGAAGCATAAATCCGTATGAGACCTTAAAAGTGGGAAGAAAAGCAAATGCTGTTAAGGTGGAGACTTTTGAGGTCAGGGGGGAAATTGTGGTTTATCTTATTCCAGAAAAACTCACGGATAAGATGAAAAAAGAATGGAATGTTAGGGAAAATAATACCCTTAGTTTTTTTGAAAATTTCTATATGGAAGAAAAACATTTAAAAACAGCTTTAATAATTTTGAATCGAGATGGCATTTGTAGGGATTTTAATGATTATATTCATGAATTGATCTCTGAAAATTTCTTAAAGAAGAGTAAGACTCATGATGAATTTCCTATAGATTATGAAAAAGAAATAGAAATTAAAACTAAATGGGTTTTAGTTATAGCTGAAAATTCCGACGAATTTGAATTTGCTATTGGCAAAAAATTTCAATTAACATTTGGTAGAACCGGATTGGATCTTCTTTATCAAAATGAGTTATATAGGATTGCTCCCCCAAAAGATGGTGGAATAAAATTTGAAAGTAAAAAACAAAAAACATGAATATTTTAATGACACGGGATGATTTTCGTAACTCTGTTTTTCAACGAGATAATCATTGCTGTGTTATATGTGGGGAACCAGCAAAAGATGCTCATCATATTTTAGAACGTAGATTATTTCCTGATGGCGGATATTATCTTAATAATGGTGCTTCCCTTTGTGAAAAACATCATTTATTGGCAGAGTCAACTCAGCTTTCCTGTGACGATATAAGAAAAGCAGCAGGAATTACAGAAATAGTTCGCCCTCCACATTTTTATACAGACGTTGAATATGATAAATGGGGTAATGAAGTTTTATCCAACGGTACACGAGTACGCGGAGAACTATTTAATGATACGTCTGTTCAAAAAATTCTTACTCCTGTTTTGGATCTTTTTACAGATCGAGTTAAATATCCCAGAACTTATCATCTTCCCTGGTCTCCAGGTATGAATCGCGATGATAGGATGATGGAAAATGTTTCCATTTTTGAAAGCCAAGAAGTTATGATCTGCGAAAAACTGGATGGGGAAAATACAACTTGGTACCGGGATTATATGCATGCTCGTTCAATCAATTCTGATAATCATCCTTCACGAAATTGGGTTAAAAATCTTTGGGCTCAGAAAGGATATGAAATTCCCGAGGGATGGAGAGTTTGCGGAGAAAATATGTTTGCAAAGCATGCAATTCATTATACTAAGGAAAAAGGAAATGCTCTTTCAACTTATTTTTATATGTTTTCGATATGGGACGAAAGAAATGTGTGTTTAAGCTGGAAAGAAACAGAAGAATGGGCAGATCTTTTAGGACTTACTTTAGTTCCTGTTTTTTATAAGGGGATTTGGGACATGAATGTGATTGAGGAACTTAATAAGAAGATGGAGGCAAATCCGAATACTATTGAAGGATATGTTGTTCGTTTATCAAGAGAATATCACTATTCAGAGTTTCGTAATGTGTGCGGAAAGTATGTTCGAAAAAACCATGTCAATAATAATCATGGTCATTGGGCACAGCAAAAGATAATTAAAAACGAATTGAAATGAATGATGAAGAGATAAAAGCCTTAGCTCTGAAATATCTGGGAAAAACTTATCCAAATCAAAATCATCTTCATAAGGATACTGAAAAAAGTTTTGAAAATTATATGAGGTGCAGATCTTTTAGAGATTTCTGTGAAGGATTAAAATTAGGATATGAATTAGCAAAATCGGAAAATAAAATAAAATGATGGAAAAATTAAGCGATCATATCATAGAGGGGAATTCCCTTATGGCAAAGTTCATGGGATTTCAAATAACTAAAGAAGCTGAAGAATATAATTACAAATATTCTTATTGGACGCCTGATGGGGTCATTGAAAAATACTCTTTTTTTGGGGTTCTTCATTCTGAAAACTATGAAAGAAAATTTCTCAATCAGATGTCTTCTTTTGGTCAATTTTTATTTCATAAATCCTGGGATTGGTTAATGCCAGTTATAGAAAAGATAAACCAAGAAATACCAAAATGTATTCCTAACAATGTTATCCTCCCAGATTATATGTTTAAAATGAAAATGCTTCGAGTGTTTAATTTTGAAGGAAGCACAGGAAGCATAACAGAGATATATGATTATTGTTTAGAATTTTTAAAATGGTATTATGTACCCAAAGTGGCTTATTGAAGCAGATGTTTTTCAGGACAATACCGATAAACTTATTCAGGTCTTGAAAAATAAGGGAATAGAGCATCATGTTCTACAATACATTCCCTTTGACGATGATCTTGCCAGCAGATGTCTGGAAATATATGGACCAGATCAATGCGTTGTCTTTTATGGCTCCCTTAATTTTGGCAGGAAACTTAAGAAATTAGCTTGGACCCCTGGGGTTTACCTTAATGAAAAAGCTCTTGAGTGTTCAATGTATTATCCATATCTGAAGGATCTTCTTTTGCATTATCAAGATTTTTTGATGCTTCCTTATGGAGTTTTGAATGATCACAAGAAAACTATCTTTAATCATTTCAAAACAGATAAAGTTTTTATGAGGCCAAATTCCAATATGAAGGAATTTACGGGAATGATTTGTACTGAGGAAGATTATTTTGATTGTGTAAAACTTGCAGGATTTTATGATGTAGATCCAAATCTTTTGGTTCTTATTTCTCGAGTAGAACCATTAGAAAAAGAATGGAGATTTGTTATAGTTGATGGCGAACCGGTGGCAGGAAGCCTTTATCGTGATTGGTCCTCCCCTGAAAAAATTGCTCCGGGAACAATTACTAGGGATTATGTTCTTAGAAATTCTCATTCGGTCTGGGAAGGTGCAGATGATAATGAAGGAAAACTTGCTAGAGAAATAGCTTATAAAGCAGCTCAAAGATATAATCCCGATCGATGTTGGACGGTGGATGTTGCAAAAACTACTTATGGAATTTATGCTGTCCTTGAAATAGGGTGTTTTTCTTGTGCAGGTCTTTATGGAATGGATCTCGAAAAAGTCGTAGATAAAGTTTCGGAAGAAGCTCTAAAAGAGTGGAAAGAATATTATGATACCAATACCCTTATACTTTAAGGATGGCGTTCAATTTGCATCAGGATATGAACGAGTTGTTCATGGTGGAAGAGGAGCTTATGTTGAGCTAACTAAGGAACAAATTTTAATTTCTCTTAAATCACATTTTAATACTCCTGTTCCTGAAGAAATAAAGCCCGAACTCTTTTATTATCACTGGCTTGAACCAGAAGGGAGAACAGAAAAAATTTATTGGCAGATCAATAAAGTAAAATATGCCGATTATAAAATTGGTTTTTATTATATTTCTCCTTCTTTATTACAACCATTTATTGAAGTAGAGCCAGGAGTGAAAATGCTTTTTTGAATAAATAAAATAAACTGTCAAATGAAAAAAATACTTTTGTTTTTGGTAATTTTATTGGTTTTGTCTTCTTGCACAGTGATGAAAACTATAAGCGTTTACCAAAATTACTATCCTCAGGAAAAAGAGCAACAGTCTGTTAAAGATCTCTATTCAGTGATTAAAGAGCATTCAGTTGATTCTATTGCTTTGGATAAATGGTTAACCCTTCAAGCTCATAATGATGATGGCTATATTCTTCAGAGAACAATTTCCTCGGTAGAAAATGAAAAAACTTCATGGAAATTCATTTATACTCAACATGTGGTGATCGATTCTACCTTTTTCTCGGTAAAAGCTTTAATAAGTACGAAGGATAAGAAACTCCAGAAATTCTATGGCAGATAATAAAAACTCCCAAATTATTTTTTAGTTTGGGAGTTTTTTTGTATATTTGCATAAAAGAAAAGGAGCATGTCAAATTCAGTAAGTAAACTTCCGATCTTGGGAAATATCAATCTCCCAATCAGACTTTTTAATTATCGTCATAAAAAGGACTCTGAAAAATTCTTTCAATCTGGTTTTGCTTTCTTTAGAGTAGCAGATGATCAAGCAGATGTTACAGGTGCCAATGATGAAGATTTGGGTACGCTCGGCGGATGTATGGGCGGGCATTATCAAATTAATAAACATGGGGAGGAGGAGAGTATCAACGTTATTATAGATGTTGAGGATCTTTGGAACCTTGTTACCGAAATGCTTGAAACGAAAAATGTCAGGATAAAACTCGAAGGAGTAAAAGAAATTTATGATGAATATTGGAAAGAACATCAGATCGATAAAAAGGAAAGGCTAGATCAGAAAAAGAGGCTTGAAGAAATCCGTCAGATGCAAAAAGAAGCTGAAGAAGAAGCTAAAAAAGCTGAACTTGAAAAAGAGGAAGCCGAATTTGAAAAGATGCTTGCTGAAGAAAGGGCTTCTCGGATTAAAGAGGGAACCGTCGATTCCGATGAAAAAGTAGGAAACTATCAGATACTTAATAATAAGGGATGGGATCTTACTAAGGAACTTCCCAGCGAATCCCATGAATATGAAGATGATTTCAAATTCGATCCTTATCGAGGCGCTGGGGTTCAAATCATGGATGAGCATGGAGAAATATATCAGGCTCGGATTGGAGATACTAAGGTAACTCTGGATATTTCAACCTGGAGGGGAACAAGCTTTGGAGCCATTCATTATTATGCAGTTTTAAATATTTCCCATCCAAGTTTTGAAAATATTAAGGAAGCCGGAACATTCAGAAGTGTCTGGAGTATTCCTTTCTTTAATAATTACAGGATTGAATTGACTCATGTCCTTGAACAATGGGAAATCGATAAATATCCCGAGAATTATAAGGGATGGAGACCAGGATCTAATGTCAGGGGATTCTATACTCAGGAACAAGCTATCCGGGCTGGAAAAGAATTTTTTGAAAAGCATTTTGATCCGGATGAATGGGAATTACAAATTGATGCATGTGAAAGAACCGATAACTCTCTTGATTTTGAATGAAAAAGATTCAGGAAATAAAGGATTATCTCAAAAAAGAATCTTCTAACAAAGCCTGGGATATTATTTGGATTATTAAAACTATTCTAAATATCCCTATGATCTTTATCCATGAATTGTGTCATATTTTAGCAATTGGAATCACCGGATGTAAAGCTAATATAGATCCTAAGAAATGGTATTTTATTTCAAGAAGGGATATACCTTATATTAATACTAAGGGGGAAGAAAAAACAATACCTGGGTTAGGGTTCAGTTTTCCTATTGCTTTATCTTGTCAGGATCCATATAAATTGATTATAGTTGGTGCTGCCCCGGTTTTGGGAATATTAATTGATATTTTCCTGTGTTTTTGGATTCCATTTTCGATAAATATTTCACCCCTTGGCAAGATGATTTTATTTAATTTGATGATAAATTATTTTGTAATTAACTTCGGAAGTGCTTGGCTGAGTGAAGACGATATTAATACAATTAAGACGGGGTGGAAGGAAATAAAACCAAAAATTTTATCAAAAATTGAAAAGATAAAGAAATTTTTTGTATATTTGCACCAATGAAAAGATCATTAATCATATTAAGAGGTTTGCCCGGATCGGGAAAAACTTCTCTTGCAGAAATCCTAGATGCTCCAATTTGTTCCGCAGATGATTACTTTATGAAAGATGGAAAGTATCTATGGAAGAAAGAAGAATTGGGATCTGCTCATCAGTGGTGTTTGGGAAGATGCGAATTCCACATGAGACAGGATGCAGAAAAAATAATCGTTGCAAATACTTCAACTACGGCAAGGGAATTAAAACCTTATTATGATCTTGCTCAGAAATATGGTTATCAGGTTTTTTCAGTTATTGTCGAAAATAGGCACGAAGGGAAAAATATACATAATGTTCCCGAAGAAACCCTTCAGAAGATGGCTGAAAGATTTTCAATAAAATTATTATAATGGGGTACTGTAAGGATTGTAAGCATTGTAAGGAGGATACAGAATATAATCCTTTAAATCCAACCGGAATGGCTATTGGTTTAGCTATATTTCATATTCCGATGGCTATTCCGGGTTTAAGTTCAGATGAAGATATTTTAAAATGCGACAACTATGCATCCTCTTATTATGGGAGTAAGATGGATGAATATGATTCTTGCTCTAAATTTCAAGAAAAATAATATGAAAGACGAAATCATTAGTTTTGAAACAGCAAAAATCCTTCATGAGAAGAGGATTTTTGATTATGAATATAAATCCTGGTATACACCTCAGGGGGAATTAATGGAATCTTCTACAAGAGGAATAGATTTTAACTTCTCTGGGGGGCTTCCGGCACCATCCCAATCTCTTCTTCAGAAAGTTCTGAGGGAAAAATTTCATATTGATATTATGATCGAGCCATTTTTTGATGGGGACGAGGAAGGGGGATCACTTTATGAGCCTACAATTTTTTGGGATGGTTTTGATGAAGATGAAAATGATGATCGCATTTTTCCTACATACGAGGAAGCACTGGAATCTGCATTAACAGACGCTTTAAATATTATAAAATAACATGGAAGAAAAACTTAAAATTGAAGTCGGCGGAGTTTATAGAACCCACGTTGGAGACCTTGTAAAAATAGTAGCTATCAACAAGGAAAGAGATGAAGTTCATATCTATAATATTTCTGAAGGAGCAAACCAATGGGTTTCTCTTTCCAGAGCTATTGAACATAAATTTCGATCAAGAGTTCGTTAAAACTTTTAACAAAAATTAAAGTATAACTTAAAATAAAAATAAAATGTCGGAAGAAAAAACGGCAATCCAGAAGCTCTATGAAGATCCGAAATCAAAAAATTTCGTCAATCATCTTATCAGAGCTTATCTCCCAATCAATAAGCCTACAAAGGTTTGGGAATTCGAAGATAAAAAACCTCATAAATGTAATGTCTGCGGTCATGATCTTATTGACCTCGGAACAGTTCTAGGAAGAATGCAGTCATCAGACTATATGCATGATTCTATTGATCAGATGAGGAGAGAGGTTTGCGATGGTGAAATTATTCCCAGGGAAGAAAAAGCAGTCATTAAACATTTAACCCATGGGGCTATTATGGCTTGGCAAGGAGAAAAAACTACCACTTATCTTTGTGCAACTTGCATCGGAGAACTTCTCCAATTAGCCCAGAATGGTCTTCTAATGGGGGATAAAAATATTACCTGGATAACTAACCAAATGAGAAGGGATCAGGTTTTTACCCATTTTAAAGAAAGCCCTTCCCTGGATAATGAGGAAAAGAAAGAGGTAGAATCTATTCAGAAGAGAGCTGATAAAAGGAAAGCTACCTTTGGAGATCTTGAAGTTCTTCAGAATCTTAAAGCTAAAATGGAAGCGGAGGAAAAAGAAAAGGAGGAAAAGTAAATGAAAATAAACTTGGAAAAAGTTTCTTGGAAATATCTGAAAACCAAGATAAGCGTTAAAAGGTATTTGATTGTTGCTTATAACAATCGAATGTACGAAGGATTTAAAACGGTTTCACCTGAATTATATACATTCTTCGGAGCAAATTACTGGATAAATCAGAATGGCGATAGGTCAAGATATGTCTATGATTTATATGATGTTATTAATAAAAGGCTGGTCATTGACCACCAGCCAATGATAGACGAATTTAATTACGTCAAAGAATCTATTCTTAAAACATCGGCCAGACATGCGACCCCTCTTCGAGTTTATATTTTTAACTTTAAGGTTAAATGGGATAAAATTTATGGTAAATCTGCAACTGCCATATATTTTTCGGATTTGATGGTCATATACAAGATGCAGATGGAAAAAACAGGAATATCTAATTATGATCCAGAAGACTCTAATGTCTGGAAAGGATATGAAGCATTGATTTAATTTTTTAACGAAAATTTAACATCAAAATTTATTTAAATATTAATTTTTTTGATACATTTGCCCTACATTAAATAATATTGTAAAGATGAAGATTGCAATTTACGCTCAGGACGCGGACATAGTCAATATCTTCAATCGTTATACGCGAAGCCTGGATCCTTCTAAAGCTACCTATAAAGATTCGATGCTCTTGATGAAAGAAACTACGGAGGTACTGGTAGTTCGAAATGAGAAGGCTCTTTTCGACTTGATTGTGGATGAAACGATAGAAGGATTTGCTTTAGCAGTACCCTCTAATTTTACCAAAAAAGCTATCGACTTTATAAAAAGAAAATCCACCTATGTCCCTATTCTTCTTTATGGAAATATGAAGGATCTTATTTCAGTTAGCGGAGCAGACATTCATATTCCCTTTGATCCTTCCGATGACAAGGAATTCTCATATCAAAGTTTGTTTGACATTATAATTAATAACATTAGCAGCTATTCTCGAAATTTTGGAAAACTCAGAAAACTAATGACCAAAATGGCTGAGGTTATTGATTTTGAACCTTGCAAATATGATCCAACCAGAAGAATGCTTTCCTATAAAGGAAAAGATGTTAAGAAACTTTCTGCTAAAGAAGGTGGTATTCTTGAGATCCTTTCAGCTAATTTTGGCCAAGTAGTTAAAAGAGAAATTATACTGGAAAAAGTGTGGAAAAAGGATGATTATTTCTCGGGGAGATCTATGGATGTTTATGTGACTCATCTTCGAAGACTTTTCCAGGAGAATGGGATAAAATTAACCATTAAAAATATTTCAGGGGTAGGATTAATTTTAGAATAATGGCAAGAGCAATTGATGGCGGTTGGGATTTTGTTAAAGTTGGCAAAATGTATCAATATAAAGAAGATTGGTTCATTGCCATCGTTACTATACTTGAAGATAATTCGGATGAGGATTTTTATCGATTTAAATTGCAAGTCGAGAAATCATCTGAAGAGCCTCCTCAAAATGGAGTATTTGAAATAGAACACATTAAGAAACTTCCAGGAATTTATAGTGGGATGCTTCAATTATACGAATTCCCCGAATATGCATGTAAATATAAATGGACTCGATAATTCCATTTTTTAACGTTTTTTAACGATCCAGATTTTCTACTCTGGATCTTTTTTTGTATATTTACAATGGCTTAGCTACTTCGGATTATAGCCCGAATGATAGACAAGGAACTCGAAAGAGCTGGTGGTTCGAATCCACCCCAGGCCTCAAAGAGAAAAAGAGAGAGATGAAAAAGATTATTTTAACTTCATTATTTTTTGCCTTAACAGGCATTATTTTTAGCCAGGTATCATTTGATTCTACAGGGTATAAAGCTTTTCAGAAAATTTCTTATTCCCCATCAGAAGCTACCTCTGATAGTTCAAATGTTTTATTTTGGTTTGAAACTGACAAAGTCATAATTACTACAAATGATCAGACAAAGAATCTCTATTTTGTCGATCAGCCTTTTGAAGATATTCTTAAAACCGGGCATCATGTTAAACGGGTTCAGTGCAAAGATGATGGAGGGTTTTTATGTGCATTGAGTACAGGTCATATTTTACCAGAAGATGTTGATTTCATTTCTATAGAATACAATAATATTATATTTTTCTATAAGGTTCATGAAACTTCAGAAAGATTTTGGGATTCGAATCCAGACGAGCTTATTCCTTTTGAAATAAATACGGATCCTTATACTCCAGAGGAATACGATAAATTAGTTGAATCCTATCAAAGACTTAAAAATTCTATAAAAATATTCTAATATGAATGCTCAGGAAAAATCAGCATTGGTAACCCTTATTCAGGTTTATGCTACTGGAAAAGTAAATAACTTCTTTAGTCCTCAGGTTTTGGCTGAAGCAATTTCTGAAAAGATTGATTTTGAACAGCCTATTGATATTTTCTCTGCAAATAAAAATAGAGAAGTTATCAAAAATGCCAAGAAACAAATCCGGGCTCTCAGGAAAGACATGGAGGATGAACTCAAGAAATTAGATAAAGAAGAAAAATTGTTTGCTAATTTTCTTCGAGGTAAGATTACAGCATATAAAGAAATTCTGGATTTAATAAAATAATGGGATTTTTTGTTATAAACATTCTAAAGAAAATAACAAAAAATAATTTTTTTATTTGGAATTTTTTTGTACATTTGGAAAAAATTAGTTGAAATGACTTACACAATACAGGATCTTAGAGATCGAAATCTTATCCTTTTTGAATCTATATCGGGTTCGCATGCGTACGGAACAGCAACTCCGGATTCAGATACAGATATAAGAGGCGTGTTCTATCAACCTCTTTATGATGCTCTTAAATATGGATGGGTGGATCAAGTATCAGACGAAAAGAATGACGTTACTTTTTATGAACTTGGCAGATTCATGCATCTTCTTGCAGGAAATAATCCAAATATAATCGAACTTCTTGCAATGCCTGAAGATTGTGTCATATATCGCCATCCTCTTTGGGTTATTCTTGAATATAATAAATATGATTTCCTTTCAAAGAAAGTTCGATGGACTTTTGCCGGATATGCTATAGATCAAATCGAAAAAGCCCGCGGATACAATAAGAAAATGAACTGGGAGGAATCTCAGATGACTCGTAAAACTGTTCTTGATTTCTGCTATGTTCTTAAGGATGCTGGATCGGTTCCTTTCAAATCTTGGCTAACGGTAGAACCTTATAAATCACTTTGGCTTAAATCCCGGGATTATACTCAGGAAAATTTTGGTCTTTCGGCTATAGATCATGGCCACGATCTTTATGCAATGTTTTATTCCAAGGATCCAATATGGGGAATAGTTTCGGATGAAGATAAAGCCAATCAGGTTCAGCTTTTTTCAATACCCAAGGGCCAGCAAGAGGTTGGGTATCTTTATTTTAACAAGGACGGATATTCATCCCACTGTAAAAAATATCAGGAATACCAGACATGGCTTAAGGAAAGAAATCCAAATAGGGTAAAAATGAATAAGGCTCACGGTAAGAATTATGACTCAAAAAACATGATGCACACTTATCGCCTTCTTCTTATGGCTCATGAGCTTTCAAAAGGGGAACTTCGAGTTCGAAGAACTCAGGAAGAAATAGAAAAGCTTATGAAAATACGGCATGGAGAATACGAATATGAGGATCTTCTCCGTGAAGCCGAAGCAATGAAAGATGGTCTTGAAGAAGCATTTGCAAAATCATCTCTCCCTGATAAACCAGATGTTGAAAGAGTTCAGGAAATATTGCTTGGAATACGAAGAGAACTTTATAAAATCTAAAAATAATGAAAACAGAATCTAAAAAATACCTATTTGGTCTCTTTGGAGCATTTTTAATAGGATTTATTTCATCAATGTGTGGATTAACCGTCTTCAAAGGCGGTTTCCACCTTGGGAATTTTATAATTCTGACCTTAATAATTATTGTTTGGGTCTTTATTTCAGAAAATTTAAGCGATAAAATATGGAAATCCAATTCAAAAACAGACCAAACACAGAACACCGAATCAACGGAAAAATAGTCTGGGAAAGCCGTAGTGCAGCCGTTGTTGCTGTAATACTTGGTAAATGGAGAGGAGATACTTATGTCCTTATGGAGAAAAGATCTCCTATAATGGATCAACCGGGAAAATGGTGTGTTCCCTGTGGATATATGGACTGGGATGAAAGCGGAATAGAAGCTGTTATCAGAGAGGTATTTGAAGAAACTTCTTTTTATATCCCCGATCTTAAACACAGATTAAAGAGCGATAATAAAGGGCAGCCCTTCTTTATAAATACTGATCCGTCAGAAAATAGGCAGAATATTGCTATAACCTATGGGATGGTTTTTGATTTTAATGATGTTGGCCTTCCCAAATATGTGACTGAATATTCCAATTCTGAAATTTCTTCAGTTCTTTGGATAAAACTAAATGAAGTAAATTATTTGGATGTGGCTTTTAATCACGATAAGAGAATCCTTCAAGCGGAAGAGCATTTTTCGAAGTATTTACTTCCATGGTGGAGAAGACTAATAAAAAAATTTTCTCATAAAACTTTTGTTTAACCCCCCTCTAAAAGAGATAAAATATTGTTATGAGTGTTATAAATGAACTTTTTACCGAGAAATTTCGGCCACAGAAATTAGAGCATTTAATTGCTCCCGAAAGAATAAAATCTCAGCTTCAAAATGGCCTTGTCCAAAATATTTTACTTTTTGGATCTCCCGGTACTGGAAAAACCTCCACTCTTTTTATACTTGCAAAGGATCATCCTTTTCTTTATATTAATGCTTCTGAAGAACGAGGTATTGATATAATCAGGGATAATTTAATTCCTTTTTGTTCTACTATCTCTTTAGAGGGCGGGAGAGACAAACTTAAATGCGTCATCCTTGATGAGCTTGATGGAGCTACAGATACATTTTATAAAGCTCTTCGAGCTGTTATGGAAAAGTATGCTAAAACCACCAGGTTCATTGCATCCTGTAATTTCTTAAATAAAATCCCAGAAGCTATATGGGAATCCAGGTTCCTTCCGATTTCTTATGATCCTATTAATAATGAGGAGCAGGAATATCTGATTACGGAATATAAAAAGAGAGTTGCAGCTATTCTTAAAGCTATAGATATTTCATATACAGAGGAAGTTTTACATGAATTTGTAAAGAAAAATTTCCCGGATCTCCGAGCTTTAATGAATAAGCTTCAGTCGCTTCACAACAGCAAAGCTACAGAACTTAGCATGACAAATATTGCTAATAGTTCTTCTTATGCTGATCTATTTGATCTTTGTCTTCATCCTAAAAAACCCTATGATAATTATAAGTTAATTGTAAATCAATATAGTTCCCGGGTGGATGAAGCTCTCTCAGCTCTTGGAAACGATTTTCCAGAATATCTTAGTGATGCGGCTCCAGCTCGTCTTGATAAGCTTCCTGGCGTTTTAATATCAGTTGCAGAATATCAATATCAAGTCCAATTCGTTATTGACAAACTGATAGCACTCCTTGCTTGTGTTTTTCGCATTCAACAGATTTTGAATTCAGATAAATAAGCTTTAACGGTTTTTTAACAACAAAATATTTTTTATCTTAACTATTTTTAATACATTTGTCCTGTTATGACAAACGCAATATTTGACCTTAGTAATATGTTTTTCAGATCTTTATTCATCGTAGGTGGATATGGATCTAAACAATATACTTTTGATAATCAATTTGAATTAGACCAGTTGATGCGAAAGGTAGCAACTGATGTCTCCCAGGTCATCCGCCAAATAAACCCATCCCGGGTTATCTTTGCTTTGGACTCGAAATCATGGAGAAAGGATATTTCTATCGATGAGAACGAGGGATACAAAGCTCAGCGAACTAAATCCGCTCATATTAATTGGGACAACGTCTTCAAAATTATGGGGGAATTCGCTGATATTCTTGAAACCAATGGTTTTATCGTTTCCAAATTTGATAAAGCTGAGGCGGATGACCTTATTTCTTTATGGAAAAAGGAATTACTATATACTCAAAATCAGCACGTTATCATAATATCGGCTGACGAGGACGTACGTCAGCTAATTGAGTCCAGACAAACCGATGCTGGAAAAATGGTTTTTTGCACAGTATTTAATCCTTTCATGCAAGGAAAAAATGCTTCTAAGAAACTTTTTGTTCCGGAATCTAATTTTTCAGAATGGCTTAATGATGCAGATCCCGGGGATTTTTTTAACAGGGGTATTGATGTTGATAAAGAGGATTTCAAAAGACTTATCAATGATCAGAAAGTAAAACTTGAGCCTGTCAATGGCGAATTGATTGCTATGAGAAAAATCTTCTGCGGTGATGATGGAGATAATGTTCCGGCAATTTATACATGGTTAAATGATAAAGGAAAAGAAATCAGGATAACTGATTCTAAATTCCAGAAAATTGTCGATTATATTGGTGCAAAATCCGTTATGGATCTTTTTGAGAAGAAAGAGATTATTTATGATCAATTGGTAAATGTTTCTGGCCAACGTCCTTCATTTAAAATTGATGACAGATTATTGAGACAGAGAAAATTAGTTCATCTTGATCCATCTATTTTTCCAGCAACTTTTGTAAAAGCTTTCGAAAAGAAAGTTTCTGATGAATTATCCAAGCCTCAAGTTCATCCGCAGAATTGGAATATGGTTTCTATTTTGGAAGGAACCAGATATATTACTGCTGGTGGAGGAAAATATAAAAAGCCTACAACGGAGGCTTCAATATTTGGCGAAATTGATCGGATAAATCTTAACAAAGAATTGTTTTAATTAATACAAAATAACATGGCGTACAAAATCTTTAATGTCAAAGATCTTTTATCCGAAATTCAATATGAAGGAGTTCGGAAAGGAACAAAAACAGAATTATATCTTGAAGATGTAATTAAATCTATTGACCGGACAAAAAAATATCGTTGGGTCCAGTTTTTTCAATTGGTAGATGTTTTTTATGTGGTTGTCGAAACTCTTCCTACTCAAACAAAAAACACAACTGAGGAAATTCGTGATCATTATTCTTATAAGGAACCGGTAAGCTCTAAAAAACTAGAACCGGTGATGGAAGAACAGGAAAAACAGGAAATGCCTAAATCAACTCCTGTAAAAACGTCTTTCCCATGGAAAAGTAACAAATAATTCATAATACAATAAAATGGAAAAAATTCATCTCGTTTATTTAGCTTTCCTTATTATCGGTGGACTTGGTCTTCTAAGCTCTCTGATATTTGGGGAATTTGATCATGGAGACATGAGTCATGATTTTGGTCATGATTTTGGCCATGACGGTGGCGATGTAGATAGTCCAAAGCTTTTTTCTTTGAGAACTATTTTTGCATTTCTGATGGCTTTTGGTATTGGAGGAGGAGCAATGTTTCTCTCTGAAAAAACTGTCGGAGCTCAGGTTATAGTAGGTTTGCTATCCGGCGTTCTTGCTGGAGCAATTGCTTTTTATCTTATGAAGTTTCTTTATTCATTTCAGGGTCATAGTAATATAGATTCAAATAATTTTATAGGAAAAGAAGCTTCAGTGACTGTGGAAACTACAAATTCAGGATCTTGTCAGGTAAAAGTGGATTCTGGAGGTGGCGATCAGCTTTATTTAGCTAAGGAAAAGAATGGCGGAAAAGTTAAACAACATGAAATTGTAAAAGTTGTTGGAAGACTTGGAAACACTCTTATAATTGAAAAACAAAGTAAGTAACAAATTAATAACTAAAAACAAGTAACATGAATTCTTACATTATTTTAGGTGCTATTGTTCTGGGTGCGATTATTCTTCTCGCCTCCCTATTGGCTTTCGTCAATAAAAATTACATCCGCATCCCGCCTAACATGGCAGCGGTCATTTTCGGTAGAAAGAAAATGATTAAGAATGCAGATGGATCTACTATGGAAAAAGGTTATCGCCTCGTAACCGGCGGTGGGTTCTTCAGAATTCCTATATTGGAAGAAGTTGAATTTATGAACCTTTCAAACAGGACTCTTAAAGTTACCGTAAAGGATGCTCCTAACAAAGATGGTGTTATGACAACTGTAGAAGGTGTTGCTAACGTCAAATTTGCTTCAGAGAAAAATATTCTTATGGTGGCTGTCGAAAGGTTTCTTGGGAAAAGCGACGAGGAAGTTAACCAAAATATTCTGGATAACCTGGAAGGCCACTTAAGGGCTGTGGTTGGAAGGATGTCTATGGAATCCCTTATTGGAGACAAAACCGAACTTAACAAAGCCGTTCTTGAAGAAGCCAACGATGACTTTAACAAAATGGGTATCAATATCGACTTCCTGAATATTCAGGATATCCGCGATAACGATAACTATATAAAGAACCTCGGGCGTAAGAGAGCAGCTGAAATCAAAAGGGATGCTGATATTGGTACAGCTGAAGCAGAAAGAGATGCTCAAATAAAAACTACCACTGCAAAAAGAGCCGGTATCGAACAGGCTAACATCAATGACCAGAAAATTTTCGAATCCAATAAGGAAAGGGATGTTAAGAAAGCTGAAATGAAAGCTCTCACTGACACTCAGAATGAGATTGCTAACAAGGCAGGACCTCTTTCTCAGGCACAGGCAATGAAAGCAGTTGTTGAAGCTCAGGCAACAACAGAAGCTGCTCAGGAAGTTGCCCAGACTAAGGTGGAAGAAGCTCGTGCTCTTAAGGAAGAAAAAAGATACCTTGCCGAAAAAATCGTTCCAGCCGAAGCAGACAAGAGAGCTCGTATCGTAGCAGCTGAGGCAGTTCAGCAATCTCTGATTCTTGAAGCTGATGGTGCAAAACAGGCAGCTGTTAAGAAAGCAGAAGGAGAAGCAGAAACTATCAGATTAACAAAGGTTGCAGAAGCTGATGGTGATGCTGCTAAGATCGTCAAAATGGGTGAAGCAGAAGGTAAGGCAATTTATGCCAAACTTTCAGCTGAAGCTAAGGGTATCAAGGAAAAAGCCGAAGCTTATGCGAAGCTTGACCAGACTGGTAAATTCCTTGAAGTACTTAATGCTCTTCAGACACTCGGACCTAATGTCATTAAGGAATTCGCAGGAGTTATGGCAGCTTCAACCGCTCACCTCTCGAACATCCAGGAAGTCAAGGTCATCGACTTTGGCGGAAATGGCCAGAATGGCTCAAGCGTTGGTAAATTCGGTTCCATCCCGGTGGAAGTTCTTACCAAAATGTTTGAAGGATTTAAGGGAACTGGCTTTGACATGAGCAAGCTCCTTAACTTCGTCGGAATTAAACCCGAAGACCTTGCAAAAGGTGTAACCCCAACTGATAAGAAAGAGTAATCTTATCCGAAAGTTTTTAGGGCTCCAGGGATTTCTCTGGGGCCCTTTTAAAACTTTTATAAGGGAAATTACTAAAAGATTTATGGAATTATTCGAGCTAACTAAAGCCATGTTTGAATCCCCTGCAAAATATGCAGAAGCAACTAAAGGGGATAAAAGAAAAAATTTCTTTATGATTCAAAGAAGAATGGCTATTAATTTTCCTATTCAAGCTCAATTGCTTCAACATATTAGGATAAACATGGAAGCTGCTGTAGACTGGTGGCAAAGATACCTAAGGAAGCAATATCAAAAAACCCCATATTGGATGTATCAGCAGGGGGTCAAAAAGAATCAAGAAAAAGAAGAGAAAAAAGTAAAAATTTCTAATGAAACTATTTCAGAGTATTGCCGATTTTATCAGAAAGATCCAAGACAGGTAAGGGATGCTATAAAATTTTTTCCCGAAGAAATGGCGAAAGAAATGAATGAGTTTCAAAAGATGATGAAAGAATTTAAATAATAATAAAACTTAATATATGACATCAAAACAGAAATCTGAGGAGAAAATACTGAATTATACATTAAAGGCTCTTAATATAAGAGATATTTGCCCCAATTCAGTTGATGGAGTGGTTTTATCTATAGAAGAAGAAAATAGGCTTAGAATAGATCTTCCTTCTACAATGACTGCCGAATCATTTAAAAAATGGATGAAGGGAAAAGGAGGGGTTTTTTCTAGCGATGTCAGAAATTTTATAAAAGGAAAAGCTGCTGGGACCTATATTTTAATGGAAGGGGAAGGTGAAAGAACTATTCTCAGGCTTATTGAGGATGACGAGTTTCCAGCATTTGAAATAAAGAAACTTGTTGATGGAAAGGTAAAGGATAAAGCTTATATGATACTTAGAACTTTAAAAGAGGATGAACCTTTAACAACTTCATCAAGATATATAGAAGAAATTATCGAAGAAGAGATCGAACAATCAGAAACTCAAGATATGCCTCATGATGCAGATGAGGACAGTTTAATTCAGTCAATGAAATTGTTTACAGACTGAAACTTCAAATCCCTGTTAAAATAAAAACCCTTTGGAAATCGATGGGATGGCTTTTGGCTAGAAAAAGGGTTTCGATGTTAAACTAAAAAAATGATTATGAAACAATTAAAGAAACAAACTCGAGGAAAGGACAAGACTACATCAAATCCCCAACAAGATTTGCTTGCTTTTAATGGATTCAAAAGGATTAAAAAGTTTTTTCAAAAAGTTATTATATTAATAGCTCTTTTTTATATCAGCATAGTAATTGGGTCTTTTGTCGAATCTCCCCTGGTTGCTATGGATAATGAAGAAGAAACGGAACATGTCGTCTATGTTAATTCAATTAAAGAAAGGGTTAACACTAAGCTCATTGAAGAAGTTAAAAATTATCTTCAAATTGCTGCTCCAGGAACAAAGATAGATCCAGAAATGCTTGTCAATTTATGTGACAAATATCAAATGGATGTTTCTTTTGTTATTGCTCAAGGTTTATTAGAATCCCATATGGGAACTAAAGGTCTTGCTGCTCAGACTAATTCTGTATGGAATGTTGGTACATACGATGATGGGCAAATAAAACATAGATATAGTGACCCAAACGAATCTATAGAACCTTATCTAAAACTCGTTACAGAAAAATATCTCATTAAAATTACCTCCTCCGGAGATACTATAAAGAAAGATATTATTCAATTAACAAGGGATAGGGGATTTGTTAATTATAGAGGCTATAGATATGCTACATCTCCAACTTATGAAAGTAGTCTTCGGAAATATATTTTGGAAATTAATATGAAGACCGAAATAGCTACTTATCAGGGGATCATGGAATTAGACGATCAACAAATATTAGATTTCTTTTCTCCTTATAAAATACAGACCGACTCAGTTCTGTTAGCATCTAACCTATAAATAAAATCCTTTTGAATCCAAACCCCCTATATAAGGGGGTTTTTTGTTGTTGAATAAATAGAGAAAATAATTCTTTATTATGTTAATGACTAATTATAAATTTAATTTACAGAGGAGTCCTGTAGATGAAAGGGATTTTTTATTAAGTACTGTTTATCCAGCAGATGTTACTCTTCCAGAAGTCTATGATCTTCGTCCAGAAATGCCAGCAGTCAGGGATCAGGGAACTCAAGGAACTTGCTCAGCTCAAACTGCAGCTGCTATGAAAGATTGGCAGGAAAGAGTGGATGTCGGATTTCAAGGATATATGTCTCCTCAGTTTGTTTATAATCTAAGGGAATCCTATGGAATGGAAGGAATGACCCCAAGAGATACTATGAAAATCCTAAATAAAATAGGGATAGTTCCTGAAAAACATTATCCTTATGGAAAACTTGAAGATCTCAATGAGGAATCTCTTAATGCAGAACTTCGTGACGAAGCAGCCAAATATAAAATAGCCGGATATGCAAGAATAGATCTTCTAGATGGATTAAAGAAAGCTCTTTTTGCAAATGGACCTTGCTATATTGCATTCCCTGTTTACAATCCTGAAAAAATGGAATTCTGGAAACCTGATTTCACAGGTCAGCAAATGATAGGGGGTCACGCTGTATGTGTTGCCGGATGGTTAAAGGATTCTTTCATCATTAGAAATTCGTGGAGCACTTCTTGGGGTGATAAAGGATATACTTATCTTAAATTTGTTGACTGGGGGGTTCAATGGGAAGCTTGGACAACGATTGATGCAGATTCAACCCCAGAAAATCTAGAGAAAAAAGCTGCAACTCAAAAGTGT
>Ga0209203_1000998_pt1 | contig 21737 bp, 23 predicted proteins | sample AD_UKC109_MetaG_FD_184423 | JGI IMG/M metagenome (GOLD analysis project Ga0209203, IMG submission 184423) | Active sludge microbial communities of municipal wastewater-treating anaerobic digesters from Hong Kong - AD_UKC109_MetaG (SPAdes)... | ecosystem: Engineered > Bioreactor > Anaerobic >... | reverse complement strand
GCTGCAGCGGGGTGACAGACCCTGCATGGTGATAGCTTATAATGGCTTTAACGATGTTCTTGCAGCATGTGAGAATGCCGCTGCGGGAACGGTCATCGGTCAGTCTGTGATTGAGGGTTTCTTCTCCCGGAGGGCAGCACCTGTTTCGGCCGGGTCTTCCACTCTTCTTGACCTCCTGGGAGGGCTTCGAACGATTGGCGTTCTCAGGAGTCTCATTCCAAACGAGCAGGCTGTTCAAGAAGGGCCTGATGTTCTGATCGTTGCCAATCCCATCATCAAGGATGAGGATTTCGACCTTGAGGCCCTTGCTGAAGAGACCGCATCGATCTACATGGCGAACTATCTGATAGTAGCCGCCCTTTCGGAGACCATGGGTTTCGAATACCTTTTCGTGCTGCAACCTTACCTGAACAGCGACGTGAGGACGCTTACATCAGTTGAAGAGGAAATCCTGCGAAACGAGGACCCTGTCATTCTGGAGCTGGCATCGATGGTTTACGATGAGATACTGCAGGATACGGTTCTCTACCCTAATATCATCAGTTTGGATGGCGCCTTGAAGGATGTTGAAGAAACCGTTTTCACTGACATCTGCCACATGACACCGGCTGGCAACGAAGTGATGGCCGATGCCATAAGCCGGTTTCTTTTTTCCAGCGGTTCAGCTCTTTGGTCAGGAAACGATCCTGTTTGTGAATGAGCCGGGAGGAAGCGCCGGCCACCTCGACACATTCAGGCATGGACCAGAAGCTTGGGAGGGAGTAGGTTAGTCGGGCGACGAACCATGCAGCATGCTTGAAGCTGAGGAGGAAGTAAGCATGTCCATGGACTTTGCCTTCCGCCCGGTGGAGGACGTTCTGATAGTTGAGGTAACTGGTAAGTACTCACTGGAGGAAGCATGCTCTTCCTTCCTAAAACTCCTTGACTACCTCAAGCAGAACCCGGCCAGGCGGGTTCTTATCGACACCCGCGGGCTTCAGCGGGATCGTATCAGCTCCATGGACAACTATCTGTATGCCGAGTTCGTTGCGAAGCATTCTTTTTTTTCAGAACTGCCCCGGAGGCCTTTATATCTAGCCTATCTTATTCCGCAGTCCAGGATCGAGTCCTCCAGATTCCCCGAGGACGTGGCAGCCAACAGGGGAGTCATACTGAGAGTTTTCTCCCGGGAAGAGGATGCGTTGGCCTGGCTGCGCCGCTGAGAAGGAGAAGAGGGCATGAATGCATTACAGGAAATGAAGCGTTTTGAGAGTTCTGCGATATTGCCGTGAGCGCGTTCGAGGAGGAGTACGGACCTGAACTGGCACACCAGGTGAAATGCGTTGAGTATGACATCCCTTTCCCGGGGTTCTTTCACGGCACATTCTCTCCGGAACACCCTTTGCAGATCCCAGTGCCTGTGAGCAGGCCGCGTTGAGGTGTCTGGGACGGACCTTTGATAAGAATCCGGCTGATTACCGGCTCTACCGGCCGGGGTATCCCGCCGGGCTTCCGGAAAGGGTCATAAACACTCTGGGGCTCGGGAAGGGATGCAGGATACTTGAGATAGGCTGCGGGGCGGGGCAGGCTACCGCGCTGTTCGCCGGGCTCTTGCCTTCGCAGGTCTGCATCGATCCAGGCCCAGGGCTGCTCAAGCAATGCAGGGCCGCCCATGGAGACCTTCCAGGCTACTCCTTCGTGCAGAGTTCCTTTGAGGATCTCCAGTGCAGGCCGGGGTCCTTCGATCTGATATACGCGGCCACCTGTTTTCACTGGCTCGTTCCCGGGCTGAGGTTCCAGAAGGCGCACCGCCTTCTTTCCAGGGGAGGTGGTCTGGCGGTCTTCACCCACAGGCATGTGAAGGGGTGGGAAGGTTTCTTTACCGACGTACAGAGCGTTTACCGCAGGGAAGCCCCTGAGCTTGTCCGCCCTGTTTCAGGAGTGACACTTAAAGAAGAAGGGTTAGAGGAGAATCCGCTGAAACTCCTTCATGAATCTGAGTTCGATCAGGAGAACACATACACCGGTGAAGAGTACACCGGGCTGCTGAGGACTTTTTCGGATCATATCTCCCTGGGAGAAGAAAGACTTGGCAGGCTGTGCAGCGGTGTCCGCGATCTCATTGATGAAAAGTACGGCGGAAGAGTCAGCAGGACACTTACGACGCACCTTTCCATATTCGTCAGGGTTTGATGGCGTTCTTCCCCGTTGGATGCGCCTGGAACTGGAACTGGAACATCTGATTCAAACGCTGAATGGAGCAGGATGAAACCGAAACTCACTGCCCGGGAACACTACGACCGGCTGGCCAAGATGGGGAACGATATCAATGATCCCCCGGAAGTGCTCGAATACATGGCCAGGTGGGACGGACCCCCGTTCTGGGATGCAATAGGTGATCCCAGGGGCAAGGATGTGCTTGAGACAGGGGTCGGCACGGGACGGATGGCGCTCCAGCTGCTTGACAGGGGATGCCGCAGCTTCACCGGTCTGGACATCTCACCTCTGACGATAGAGGCGGCTGGGAACAGACTGAATGGATTTTCCAATGTACGGCTGATCCTGGGTGACATTTCGGAGTTCCGCAGCCCCTGCAGCTTCGACATTGCGTACAGCGTGCTCACCTTCATGCACGTGCAGGATAAGGCGAAGGCTCTTGAGAACATGGTTGAATCCCTTCGCCCTGGAGGGAAGCTGGTCCTGTCACTGGACATTGCATCGGATACCTTTGATTTCGGCCAGTGGGAGGTTCCCCTGTTCCCCTGGGAACCGGAACTCTACGTTCAGACCCTGGAATCACTGGGCTGCGACGTTTCCGAACCCCTTCCACTTGTGGACAGGTGGAGGGACTCCAGCGGCGGGGTGTCGGATACCTTCGGTAAGGTAATAGCAACCCTTATATCGGCTGTAAGGAGGTAGGAAAGCATGAAGGAGCGCCTTCAATCCGTTATCATGATGTTTTCCTCCGTCGCCGGTGTTGCGGCAATTGCAGCCATTGTTTCATACGTCCTGCGTAATGACAGCGGCCATACAGGCTTCAGCCCTTATCTTGCCCTCGGGATCTTCATCCCGGCATCTCTGGCGGGGCTCGTTCAGCTCCTGTTCTTCCGCGCACCCGGCTCTGCAAGGCGATGGGCCGTGGTGGCTCTTTTCACCGGCATTGCCGGAATATGTCTACTGGTATATCTGGACCTGAGCAACACACTCCTTGAGTACGGGGTATGGTGTCGCAGGGGGATGCCCTGACGGCAGCCGTCAGATCGCCCTCTCCTGCCTGTTCGCCCTGGCTGGTCAGCGGCAGTCTGTACCGAAGCACCGAACTGGAATATCTTACATGCGGTAAGCGGGAATGAAATACATTTGAGAGGAGATGTTCATGGCGGCATCATCGGTTCTCCTGGCTTTCCTGATGGCGGTTTCCGGTGTTGAGATCGTTTCCCCGGAGGAAGGCGGTGTCTATGACGGCAACTGGCTGACGGTCCGGGCCATCGTGGAGAACGATGACATTCTGCCGGATTCCGTGAGCTTCGTTCTCAACGGCGATCCATCGGTTCCGGTTCCCAGGCTTTCAACCGACTGGTACACCTACATGGCTGATGATCTGCACAGGGGGTTCTCGGAGTCTCCTGCCCCCATGGACGATACCATACTCTGGACCGCTCCCGTTACCGGAACACACCACGAGTTCCCCACGCCCGTTGTGGTGGACGGCATGGTCTACTACCCCCAGGATTCCACCGGAGATTCCCTATACGCGCTTGATGCGGCAACCGGCGAGGTGCTGTGGAAGTACTTTACCGGGTACACCGACGATGCCGTTACGGTGAAGGACGGGCTGCTGTACACTTCCAGCGACTCCCTCTGGTGTCTGAACGCCATTACCGGGGAGAGGGTCTGGGCCAACGGTCAGGCCACCTCCGCCGCCAGCACTCCGGCGGTGGATGCCGACTGGGTCTACAACTGCAGGCCTGTCTGGAGTTCCAACAGCACATGGGTGTACTGCCTCGACCGGTTCACGGGGGATGTGGAGTGGTCCGTAAGCGTTCCAGGTTATGCCGCCAGCTGCCTCACCATCTGGGACGGAAAGCTCTACATGCCCACTTACACAGGGCCTCTCTACGCCTTGAACATTACCGACGGTTCCGTCGTCTGGCAGAACGACGAATCCACAGGGGGCTACTGGGACTCTTCTCCGGTGATTGTCGACGGCGACATCTACATCCTGGGCAACGACAGTTACGCCAGGGCGTTCGACGCTTCAACCGGCGCTGTGATATGGGAAACCGCTGTCACTCCGGGAACATACCTTTCGGCAACTCCGGCTTATCACGACGGAAGGCTTTACTTCGGTGACCAGGTGGATTCTTTCCACTCCATGGATTGTGCCGCGGGAGGCTACCTGTGGTCTGTGCCCGGAGTGATACACGGATCCCCTGGGGTGGCCGACGGAGTGGTGTTCTTCGGCGAGGGCAGCAACTACTACGACGAGACCGCCCATGTGTTCGCGTACGATATCACCGACGGTTCGGTGATCTGGAGCTACGAGACCACCTCCGGCCCCTACGGCATTGTCTCAAGCCCCTCCATAGTGGACGGCGTTATGTACATTGCCGGGACAGACGGGAACCTTTACGCCTTCGGCACCGGCCTGAAGTACACCTACCTTGACGACCTGTTCGCGTCGGTGGGGACCAATGAGCTGATCGTAACCTCGTACTACGGCGGATCCCCGGCGGCTGCGGACACCATTACATTCACCGTAAACGGAACCGGCATCGAGTTCGGCCCCTCTCCGGGGCTCGGTCTTCGAGCGGCGCCCAACCCCTTCAGCTCCTTCACTTCGGTCTCATTCACCGTTGCCTCGCCGGGCATGGTTTCCGTTTCGGTATACGACATGACTGGCCGGGAGGTGGCATCCCTGGTGTCCGCATCGATGGAAGCGGGCAAGCACTCGGTTGCATGGGACGGCATGACGGGATCAGGGGAAAGCGTATCGCCTGGGATATACCTCTGCAGGATGGAGAGCATGAGCGCTGTGGAAACGGTGGGTCTCTGCGTGCTGCGATAGCAGGAAGGGGGAGTTGCAGTGATGGTGTGCGTACTGGCCGTGCTGTTCTCGGCCTCAGGATGGTTCACGGTTGCGGAAACCGGGGGAGAAGTGCACCCCCTGGACTGCCGGATGGATGAGGCGGGGAACTACCATCTGGACCTTGCTGCTGACTCCTTCGTGACCCGATATGTCTATGATCCTGACGGTATTGAACTCTCCTCCTGGATAACTGAACCCCCTCCGGAGAGGCTTGAGTTCTCATTCGGTTCCACCCCTGATGACGAGGGCTATTCCCATCAGCTGCTCTGCAGCAGGGAAGGGGTGAGTCTCTGGACCATTGAACTGGGCGCTGTGACCTGTATGGACGAACTCCCGGCGATGGTAGTGCCCGACCTCCAGGGAGGATGCATCGCGGTGTTCGAGACTCCGGAGAATTCCGGGATATGGAAGGTGCTCAGGTGCGATTCCTCGGGTGTAACTGTGCTGGAAGGGGAGTTCGAAATGGGCGGCGGTCCGATGATCTCCGTCTCCGATGCCTGCGCTCTACCCGGTGGAGGGGCTGCCATGACAGGTGTTACCGACAAGTACGGTATGAACACATTCATGTTCCTGGTGGTTCTGGATCACCGGGGTGACCTGTTGTTCTCGGTCACGGACTCGCTGCTTTATCACGGGGCGGGAACACTGCTTTTCGCGGACAGCACCGGTGTCACCGTTGCGGGGTATACAGGCCTGGAAAGACCCGACGGCTTCTTCATGCCGCCCTACGATTCCGATGTGTTCATATCGAGGTACGACATGGAGGGAAATGAAGTCTGGCGAACCATCGTGGAACTGCCCAGGGAGAACCGGCCGGTTACCCTTCACTGCGCTTCACCGGGATCTGCGGTGCTTACCGTTTCCTCTTTCGATTATGAGGGTCATAACCGGCGGAGTTACGCCATTATGGACTTCGACCTGAACCGGGCCGGTCCCTGACCTTCCCGGTCTACCTGCCCCTCAGCTCCTCATCTATCTGCCGGTCGACCCGCTTGAACCAGAATTCGCGGTTTTCACCTCCGGCTGTCAGCATGGCCTTGGTGAGGTCCTCCACGGTTGTCTCCAGCTCAAGCATGAAGGAGTCCATGGCGAACGCCCTGCCGGGGTCCTCCTCCTCCGGGTAGAGAAGTTCGATCAGCCTTTCTATCATCTGGTCCATACCGTAGACCTTCAGATGAAGAAGCTCGTGGACCAGAACCTCCTCAAGATGCTCTTCTGGGATGCTCTCATGCAGCAGCACCGCCGCCATCCTGTTGTCCCGGTCTATCTTCACATCGCCGGACTTCCTCCAGTCAGTGGAAACGGTTGTCAGCTTTATGTCCCAGTCGCTCAGCCTCAGTACCCGCTGCCACTTCCTCAGGCATTCGCCGGCCCTCTCCACGTTCATCGGTTCTCCTTCCCTGAGCCGGGATCCCCCTGGGCCAGGCTCAGCATAGCTTCGAGATGCTCTGAAAGGACCTTTTCGCCCTCTTTGGTTATCGAGTACCAGGACACAGGCTTCCTGTTCAGGAACTCCTTTCGGACGCAGATAAGCCCCGAGTCCTCCAGCTTCCGGAGCTGGGCCCCCAGGTTGCCGTCGGTTTCGCCCAGAAGCTCCTTGAACCTGCTGAACGATATCGCCGAGTGTCTGGAGAGCAGCACGCAGATGCCTAGCCTGGTCCTGTGGGAGAGAATCGTGCTGATCCCGCCCAGGGCCTCAGCTATTCTGCTTCCGTCATCAGGCACGGGAGCCCCTTTTCCTGGGGGCCATGATCATCAGGGCCAGGAACATCAGTATTCCGGTACCAACCCACACGAACTTCTGCAGAAAGAGGGATGCTATGTAACCCGCCGCCATCACCGCGGAGATCCACAGGAAGTTCCTGTCGAAATGGACACCGGCGGTCCACCATCCGAATGCAACTATGAGGATGATGACCTGGCTAAGCAGAACCCCTTGTATCCTTCCCGTAACCGCCAGCAGTACGGCAAGCGCTATGAAGACAAGCATTCCCGACCAGTGGAGAACATGCTTCACACCTGCTTTCCTGTCGAGCTGCCCCCTGGTGATATCGGAGCTCTTTCCCAGATAACCGCTGAGGATGCCGCCGGCGGGCCCCGCCACCGCCCAGAACACCCCTACATGCCCTGGGAGCAGGTCTACCATGGCGAACCCCACAAGACAGATGAATGCCCACAACCGGTAGATGGATGCGGCCATTCCCCCTTCGTCAGCCCTGTCAACAAGACCCTTCACGTAACCGATGTCGGAATTCAGTGTCTCAGCTTTCAACTCGATCTCCTTTCATAGAGTACTCTAAATAATAGAGTAATTTTTTTCTGCTGTCAATCCTCCCAGAGAAGCCCTTGCCTCAGCCGGTGCGGCTGAGGATGATATCCCTGATGCAGAATCATCTTGTTCCGGTAAAATGGGAGGCCTGTTGATTACCATAAGACAGATGGACAGCACGGAGACGCATCGGTTAGCTGAGATAGACAGGACCGAGCATGTCACGAAGATTTATAGAACAGCGGGACATTCCCTGGAAACGGTGGAAGTTGACTGGCGGGTGGATCAGTGGGACATAGCTGAAAAACTGAAGGAATGGCTGCTCATCGCCGACGGCTTCAGGAACATGTGGGGCGCGTTCGATGATGGAGTACTGGTAGGGTTCGCGGTTTACCGCTCGCATCTTACTGAGACAGCCGCGCAGTTGTCGCTCCTTCATGTGAGCCGGGGCCATCGAGGCAGAGGGATAGGCAGAATGCTGGCTGAGAAGGTTCTTGAGAAGGCAGCAACGGAGGGAAGGAACACCATATACCTCACATCCATCTCAACTGCCGCTACTGTCGAGTTCTACATAGGGCTGGGGTTCTCGCCCGCTGAAGATCTGAACCCGGAGCTTTTCGAGCTCGAACCTGAGGATATCCACATGACGAAGAGACTGCACTGAAGGGAGTGCCTCCTTGAGTCCTGAACCGGAGGACAGAAGTAACAGAGATTGCTCCGCAGCGGAAGTAAGCATTGCCAGACTGGGTGCTGAAAACCTTGGAAAAGCAGAGGAAAACTGCCGGCTATTCTGGAAAATGGCAGGGGCACGCCCGGATCTGAAGGAGTTCCTTGAGGACCCGCAATGCATAATGCTTGCCGCTGAGGTTGGCGGAGAGCACGCCGGGCAGATAGTGGGTTACATTTTGAGGAGATGGGACGAGAAGCCTCCCATGCTCTTCCTTTACTCCATCGATGTTGCTGAACGTTTCCGACGAAATGGAGTGGCCAGAAGGCTGGTCCGCGAGTTCCTCCGCCTTGGCAAGGAACAGGGATGCGGGACTTCATTCGTGATGACCAACGAAGGGAATGTCCCGGCAATGGAGCTGTACCGTTCCGCCGGAGGAATCAGGGCGAATCAGGATGACGTTCTTTTTCAATGGAAACTGTGACCAGATACCCGAACCTGGCAAGAAAGGCGGGATAGTTAATGGCAAGATCATCAGCGGCTGTTTCGGTTGCCATCATCGTTAACGCATGCATCTGGGCTTTCACCATCATAATGTGTTCCCATGCCCTGAAGGGCACAGGGGCGTATGCCGAGATACAGAACATCCTGGCAGGCGGGGCCATAATGTCCCTTATTACCGTGGGGGGCGGGCTTGCTGCCATTTCCAGGAAGCTGAAGCCAAAGGAGTGACCGTCATAATGGGTACCGTGAACCTTTTCAGCAGTCACCTTCTGCTGCTGCAATTGCGGAACTGAGGGCACCGTGTACGGCGTGTATACCTGCGGCAGGTGCGGAGGCTCGGTAACCAGGTCAACGAGAAAATGTCCCCACTGCGGTGTGCTGCTCTCGGGCATCAGATGCAGGGGATGCGGGTTCGTCGGTGGAGAGGGGGACTTCCCCAACCACCGGTGCCCGAAGTGCGGAAAGGCTGTCAGCATCGGTTCATCCGGTTCGCCTCGCGCCGGTTCTGCAAGCTCTTCCTCCCAGGGGAAACTGGAGCCCTGCAAGGGGTGCGGAAAGAAGATCCCGGAGAACGAGTGGACCTGCCCCCACTGCGGCTACACACAGTGGGGTATGATCAGGGGAATGATGATCTTCGCCCTGCTATGCCTGATCGGAGCCGGTGCATCCCTGCACTGGATCGAAGGAGGTTTCTGGAGGGTGGTTCTCGGTTGGGGAGGCCTGCTCCTGGGGATCTTCGTTCTGGCAGGCTCTTCCTACGAGGCGGTGAAGGGTATGCAGGCGAGAAAGAAATTCGGGAAGTAGAAAGCCCTGCAACTTCATCATAGAAGTTGGGAAGTTGCCTGGGATGCGAAGAGGAACGGACCATATGGAAACTGGCCGACTTGTTTCAGTAACAGAGCGATTCATGAAGGCTCTGTGCGCGGATATCAGAGACCGAAGCGTTGGGAGCCCGGGCAACAGGAAGGCCACCAGGCTGTTTCGCGACATTGTGGTTTCCCATGGGTGGCGTACCGAGGTTTCTGAACTTGACGTCATCGACTGGGAGGAGCATGGGGCAGAGCTTACCATAGGGGAGAGGACCTTCCCTGTGCTGCCCAGTCCGTATTCCCCCGGTTGTTCAGCGAAAGCTCCCCTTGTAAGTGCAGCTTCTTTTCAGGAGCTTCAGGAGCTTGACATGACAGGGAGTATCCTGCTTCTCCACGGCGACATAGCCGCGGAACAGCTCATGCCGAAGAACTTCGTTTTCGACAACCCCGAGGAGCACAGGAGGATCGTAGCCCTTCTGGAAGAAAGGAAGCCGGTTGCGATAGTAACCGCCACGGGAAGGAACGCCTCGCTGGCCGGGGGCGTGTATCCCTTCCCGATGATAGAGGACGGGGACTTTGACATTCCCTCGGTCTACACCACTGAGGAGACCGGCAGGCTCCTCCTTCCCCTGACCGGGAGAACGGTTCACCTTGAATCCCGATCCGAGAGGATCCCTGCGAAGGCCTGCAACGTTGTGGCCAGGAAGGGCCGGGACATGTCCAGAAGAGTTGTGGTCACGGCGCACATAGACTCGAAGAAGGGTACTCCAGGGGCTATCGACAATGCAACCGGAGTAACGATTCTGATGATACTGGCCGGGCTTCTGGAAGACTACAGGGGAGACTGCGTCATCGAGCTGGCTGCATTCAATGGTGAGGACTACTACGCCGTTCCCGGGCAGATGGACTACCTAAGGAGGAATCAGGGCCTTTTCGGGAACATCATGCTGAACATCAACATAGACGGAGCGGGTTATAAAGAGGGCGTCACATCCTTTTCCTTCTTCGGAGTTCCCGAACCGGTGAGGAACACCTGCGAAGAGCTTTTCCGCGAACACCCCGGGATCTCGGAGGGAGTACAGTGGGTGCAGGGGGACCACAGCATCTTCGTTCAGCAGGGGTGCCCAGCAATAGCGGTGTCCTCCCGGTGGTTCATAGACAACATCGACTCTCAGGAGATAACGCATACCCCGAAGGACGATCTGGATATAGTGGACTTCAGCATAGTCGCTGACGCGGCAATGGCCCAGCATCTCATAAGGAGGCATTTCGCATGAACCCGGTATCGTTCACTGTGATAGTGTTGTGCGCCGGCCTGTTATCCACCGGAACAGGTGGAGAGGGGTCGATGAACCTGGAGCTGATCCAGGAGGACACTGTGTTCCTGGAAACGGCGGACTGGGACATGCCCAGGCCCTATGGCGCCCACTGTGACACAGCAGGGGAACTCCTTATCCTTCTCAGCGGTCCGGTGGTACAGGGTAACCTCACCAGCTGGGACCACTGGGGGATAAGGATCGAAGAAGGCGGTCCGGAAGTAATTGATTCAGTGAACCGCACAGGAGCCGGTATGAGCGTAAGCTTCTTCTACGGAGACGGCTCGCAGCAGTGGCTGAGCTGTATTGACGAAGACGGTGACACACTCTGGTCATGCCCCCTGGTGGGAACCGACGACTTCGACAACGCGGTTACAGGGTACTGGCTCGATTCCGGCGACTTCGCCGCGGTGAGCCACCCTGACTGCTGGAGCACAAGCACTTACATCGCCAGGTTATCAGACCGTGGAGATATGCTGTGGCATGGCCAGCTCACCACCAACTACCTGCTTGACATGGGGAATGAGCCAGGCGAGATCTACCCGAAGATCCGGTCAGTAAGGGAAACCTCCAGCGGGGACCTGCTTGTATGCGGGACCGTATCGGAGTGGGCCAATACCCCCTCAGCTATGTTCATAGCTCTGCTTGACGGCGATTCCGGCGAGCCCATATGGAAGTACGCGGATCATCTGCTGGGTGAGGCATGCGCGTGGGATGCGGTTCAGCTCCTCTCCGGCGGGTTTGCGGCGGTTGGATCGACCTCCGAAACCGTTTACACCGATGAATACCCCAACATAGCCCAGTGGGGCAACGAGCGGCCCTTCGTAGCAACTCTCGATGAAGAGGGGAACCTCACCGCCTCCGAGTTATGCCGCGCCACTTCCGCCGAGAGGTTCACCGGAGTTATTCAGCCGGAGGGAACCTCGGGAGAACTGGTTATACTGGGTTCCCCCTCGTTCCACGATCCTGTGAGACTCGTTGTCTCAATGGTGTCCCTGGAGTTCAGGTAAGGGCTTCGTAGAGTTCCCGGCCGGTGCTGCAGGAAAGCAGCTTCGCCATGCCTTCTCCCCTCACTGTGCGGCTTATGGCTGCCATGAACTCCAGGTGCGGAGCCGGTCTGTTCACCGGTGAGATGGTGAGAACGATGAGCCGTGCCGGCCTGCCGTCCATGGACTGGAACTCGATTCCCTTCCTGGAGATCCCCGCGGCGCACACCAGCTGCCTTACGGAGTCGGTCTTCCCGTGGGGAATGGCCAGCCCGTTCTCCATTCCGGTGGACATGCTCCGCTCCCTCTCCATTACCGCCTGAAGGGCAGCCTGCCTGTCGCTTACCGCCCCGGTCCTGACCAGGATGTCCAGCAGTTCCTCTATGGCTTCGTCCCTTGTGGTTGCCTTCAGCCGTGCCCTTACCTGATCCGGGCGCATGTAGTCCCTTATGCTGAACTCCCTTCCTCCAGCAGGGCCGTTACCGGTTCCGCTTCGCAGGGAGTGGGTGTCAAGGGGCTTCCTCAGTTCCCCCAGAGCGGCTTCTACCCCTGCCAGGGCCTCCTCTATCGCGGTCCTTACCATTGGAAGGTCTTCGGCGCCGCAGTCGAATCGCAGTTCGTTCCCTTTCCGGGTGAAGTTTATCACGTAGGAGTTCTTCCTTACCTGATAGATGTCGTCCTCGTGTCCCAGGCGGTGAACGAAGAAACCCTCGCCCTTGAACACCGAGCAGAGTTTCTCCACGAAGAATGTTGCCATTATCCCTGAGGGGAAATCGAAGGCTATCTGCGTTTCCATGGCCGATCCGGCGTCGGATCCCCTGCGAAGGCCGCTCAAAGGGTTCCTGAAGAGCTTCACTAGTACAGGGGGCGCAACGATGGTGTTAACCACCACCATGAGGATCACAGAGGCGAAAAGACCCTGATCGAGGAAACCCGCCGAAAGACCGATCCCGGCCACTATGAGGCCAACCTCGCCCCTGGGCATCATTCCGAAGCCGATCCGCAGGGCGCCGCGGAGGTTGAACCCGGACATCAGCGCCGGCAAGCCGCATCCCGCCACCTTGGCCAGAGCCGCCACCAGGGTGTACGCCGTTCCGAAGACGAGTACGGTCCTGGACAGGAAGCTCGACGGGTCGATCTGCATTCCCGTTACGGAGAAGAAGACGGGAACCAGGAACGCGTAGATGATGTGCAGCTTTTCCCGGACCATGTGGACCACGTCGGTCCTGGAGAGGGAGAGGCCCATCACATAGGCTCCGATTATCATTGCGAGGCCGGCCTCCTCGAAAAGCCCGGCAAGCACCAGCGCAAGGCCCAGCGCAAGCACAGTTATTGACTCAGGGCTCTTCGACAGCTTAAGGAGCTTACCTATCCTTCTGGAAGCAGTTATCCCGAGCACCGTGCCGGCCAGCCAGACACCCACCGCCTTTGCGGATACTATCCCGATGTGGGACCAGTCGGTGGCACCGGTCCTGCCCGCTGCAACCATCCCCATCACAACCGCCAGCACCACGATTCCTATAACGTCGTCGATCACCGCCGCAGAAAGGATGGTCACACCTTCCGCGGTGTCCATCTTCTTCTTTTCGGAGAGGATCCTTGCGGTGATGCCCACCGAAGTGGCGGTGGCTACGGTTCCGGCGAAAAGGCATTCAGGGGACATGAATCCCAGGGGTGTACCGGAAAGGGTTCTGGAGAAGAGGACTAAGGCGTAGTCACCCAGGAAGAAAGAGAACAGGACCCCGCCCAGGCCCACCATGCCCCCGGAGAAGGAGTACTTCAGAAGAAGCTTCAGATCTGTCTCCAGACCTACGTTGAAAAGAAGGACCACCGCCGCAATGGAAGAAATGCCCATTAGTTCAGGCCAGATCACACCCCCTGAACCGGCGGCATGGTACACCGGAAAAAGCCCCTGGGGGAAGCCGTAGAAAGGGATGCCGCCAAGAAGGAAGGGGCCGATGATGATGCCCGAGACAAGCTCTCCCAGCACCCCTGGAATACCCGCCTTCTCCGCCAGGACCCCGAAGATCCTCGCGGTGAAGAGGATGATACCCAGCTGGATCGCCAGGACCATCATCCTTCCGGTGAGATCCGCCGACGGAGCATCGCCTGAGGCTATGATGAAATGAATGAGCTGAAGTGGAACGGCCATATCAGAGCCTCCCCTGAATTCGCAGCAGACCGTCGAGAATGGTCAGAGGGTGTGGAGGACAGCCTGGGACGAAAACGTCCACCTCAAGGAGGGAGGAGGCTCCAGAAAGCTGCTCTTCATGTTCCCGGAAAAGGCCCCCGGAAATGGCGCATGCCCCCACTGCTATCACTATCTTGGGTTCAGGCACCGCTTCCAAGGTGCGGATGAGGGCTTCCCGCATGTTCCGGGTTACCGGGCCGGTTACAAGTACCCCGTCGGCGTGCCGTGGAGATGCGGTGAACTCAATGCCGAACCTCCCCATGTCCCATGCCGGTGTAGAGAGAACATTGCTGTCGGCTTCGCATGCTCCGCAGCCTCCTGCTGAGACCTGCCTGAGCTTCAGTGACCTTCTGAAGGGAGCTCCGGCATCTATACTCTTCATTGGCGCTTCCTCCGGATCTCCCGGTCTGACCATCAGATCATTTCTGCAGACCGCCGCCAGCCTGTGATCCCCCCTGAAGGAGATAACATCATCAGGACAGGCTTCCTCGCAAGCGCGGCAGAAAAGGCATCGCCCCATGTCCAGCGCTTCTATTCCACTCTTTCCAATCGATATGGCGTTTGTGGGGCATGCGCTGGAACAGGCTTCACAGTCTTTCCTGCATCCGCTTTCCCTGATCACCGGACGGCCGGGATATTTTTCCGGAAGCAGCGGGGGGTCCCCCTTCGGATAGGCCATGGTGCGGTGTTTCTGGAGGAACCTTGCTTTAAGTATGGCGAGCATGCGCTATACGCACCCTTCTAGAGATCGTGTCCGCAGTAGGACAGATTGAAGCTCTTGTTGCACAGCGGGAAATCGGAGATCTCCTCTTCTCTCATGGCCATGGCGAGACCGTGCCAGTTGTGCACCGAGGGGTCGAAGATCCTGTACCAGGCCAGGTCTCCTGAACGGTCCGTGGCCGCAATATGGCATACTTCACCCCTCCAGCCTTCAGTAAGGGCAACGGTGACCATATCCGGCTGCATGGGAAGCTCATGGTTACGCTCGGGCCCTCCGGGAAGGGAATCAAGCTGTTCCCTGAGGAACCTGAAAGACTGCCTGACCTCCAGCCATCTTACGCATGTCCTTGCGAAGCAGTCCCCGGAAGCCCATGTGCATACAGGTATCTGAGCGAAGCGGTAGATGCCGAAGGGGAACTCGTTCCTGACATCAGTGGCAACTCCGGATCCCCTGGCGGCAACGCCTACGAGCCCCAGCTTCACCGCGGTATCTCCGGTCACCGTGCCGGTACCCTCGAGTCTGGTGATTACGGAAGGGGTTCCCAGCATGAGTTCGATGGCGTTCGTCGTGTCCCGTTCTATGAGTCTCAGCCTGGAACTGATCTCGCTTATGTCGTCACCGGTGGCTTCAGATGCGGTTCCTCCGGGCACGATGAGCCCTCTTCCGAACCGGTTCCCGCAGAGTACGGCGGTCAGGTTAAGTACATCGCCGCGTATCCTTCCGCAGTAGTCCTTCGTGGGAAGGAATCCCACATCCCCGGAGATAGCACCGATGTCACCGATGTGGTTGGCCAGCCGCTCCAGTTCAAGTGCGATGCCGCGTAAGGATTCTCCCCTGGCCGGAACAGTTGTTCCTGAAAGGGATTCCCTTGCAAGGCAATGGGCAATGGTATGTCCCACGGTGGAGTCCCCGGCGGCGGTTTCCATGTAATGAAGGACCCTGTTAGGTGGAGATGCCGTGATCATGTCCTCGATGCCCCGGTGCTGATAACCCAGGGAGATGTCGAGATGCTTTACCGTTTCTCCGTGGCACTGAAAACGGAAATGTCCCGGTTCTATCACCCCTGCGTGAACAGGGCCCACCGCAACCTCGTGGGTGATTCCACCGGGGATGGAGAGGAATGTGGCGGTGCCTGGATTCCCTGCAGGATAGCGCACCGGTTCCGGCATGGGATGCCCATCCGGTACGATACCCCACTTTTCCAGGATGAGCCTTTCGAACAGATGAGCAGAAGGGCATTCTGGAGTAAGGGATCGATATGACGTTCCAGTTTCTGCACGGAGTATCTCCAGTTTGCCCGTTGAAGGATGCGAGAGCGCCGCCAGAAGCACAGGTGTACCGGATGGGTTTCCATACGCCGTGAGGGCGGACAGCCTGGCCCCTCTCTCGACCTTCTCCACAACCTCTTTGCGAAGCTTATCGATCCCCGTCACGGGGATACTCCCCAGGGCAGACGACTGACCGCAGGCAAGGATACAGGCTTTCTCCTTCACAGGCCTGAACCTCCCATGAAGGCTGCGATCCTTGTGAACACCTTCCAGAGAGATGCGGGTATGAACAGGCCGGCCGTCAGGAGTGTCAGGGCAAGAGCGGCAGGTCCGAGGATTGAATGGTCTCCCTTCCCTGCTTCCGGCCTCTGCCTGTTACCTGAGGGTCTGCCGAAGGACATGGGTATCACAAGCCTGGTCATCGCCACGAACACGAAGGCCAGAGAGATGAGATAGAGAACCACTGACAGAGGCTGTTGTTTTTCAAGGAGCCCTTTAAGAACGATGAACTCGCTCATGAAGACACCGAATGGAGGAGTGCCTGCCACTGCCAGTATCCCACCGAGCCAGAAGACGCCGGTCACGGGGTCGAAACTCATGATACCTCTTACCGCTGATATCTTCTTGGTATCATACATCCACACCAGTTTCCCCGCTGTAAGGAAAAGCAATCCCTTCGCGGCGGAATGGGTTACGGTGTGCAGCATGGCTCCAGCCGCTGCCAGGCCTCCGGCGCCTGTTCCAAGGGCTATGATCCCCATGTGCTCGATGCTGGAATAGGCAAGCATTCGCTTGTAGTCGGTTTGCCTGATCATGAACACTCCCGCGGTGAGCATTGAGAGAATGCCGAATATCATAAGGAGCCCCCCGCTGAAATCTCCCATGCCCGCCGCTGCGCATATTGAGTGTCCGCGAAGTATACCGAGGAAGGCGCAGTTGAGCAGAGCCCCGGAAAGAAGCGCGGATACCATTGAGGGCGCTTCGCTGTGCGCGTCGGGAAGCCATGTGTGAACAGGGGCGAGACCCGTTTTCGTGCCGAATCCCACAAGCAGGAGAATGAATGAAGCCTTCAGCCAGACCAGGTCCATGGAACCTGCGTTTCCGAGAAGCCCCTGGATGGTCATGTCCCCGGCGCCTTCACCGGCTGCCGTTGCCAGGAAGAATATTCCGAGAAGGGCGATGGCGATCCCCGCTGAGCATATCAGAAGGTACTTCCAGACAGCCTCCAGGCTTCTAGGGGTGTGATGCAGGGTTATCAGCGGAGCGCTGGCGAGGGTGGTGGCCTCTATGGCAACCCAGTACAGACCGAGATGACCGCTGGTGCAGGCAAGGCTCATGGACGAAAGGAAGAGCAGCAGGCAGCCTGCGTAGTTCGTGTCATTCCTCCGGGGGTGCTTTTCCCTGTCCCTTCTCAGGAATCCAGTGGTGTAACCGGCGGTTGCCAGGAAGAGGCCGCTGGTTATGGCAAGGAAAAGCTTCCCGGGAGGGTCGGGGCAGATCCAGGAACCTGCGGCGGGATCGTAACCGGTGGAAAGAAGGTACGCCACCGCCGCAAAATGGATCAAGGCTGAAGCCATGAGCACTGGCCCGATGACCCTGTTCTTCCTGGTCAGGAACAAAATGATGGCCCCTGCGGCTGGAAGCAGGAATACAGCCCAGTAACCGTTCATCAATCCCTCAATTCCGTAAGTTTATGGGTATCCATGTGATCGAACTCCTGGTTGATACGGTAGATCACGATGCCCATTACGAAAACGGCGACGAAGACATCCAGGAGCATGCCGATCTCAACCAGGAATGGGGCTTCCACCGCCAGGGACGTGCCGAAGGCGTATATACCGTTCTCCATGGCGAGATAGCCCAGCACCTGGGTCAGTGCCTTTTTTCTGGTGATGATGATGAACATGCCGGACATTATGGTGAACATGGCCCCGGGAATGAGCATTCTTGACTGTTCACTGGCAGCTGAGTCCAGGAACGGCCTGGAGATTATGAAGCACACAGAAAGGAGCACTGCTCCGAGAAGGACGGATGTTCCGAATCCCACGAATGGCTGTATCTCCCTGCTTATCCCGACGTCTCGAACGGCCTTGCGCAGAAGCGCGGGGAGCAGTACTCCCTTCACCGCCAGAGTGGATGCAGTAAGGATTATCACCCATGGTGAGAGGCGCCATCCGGCCGTGGTGAGCGTTATCGCACCCAGCAGCACGGCCTGGAACGCAACGGTACTTATGCAGGCCGGCAGACGGCTGGAACCAAGCAGTCTGAAGTTCGTGAGCATCAGAAGCATGATAAGTATCTCGGCAAGGCCGTTCATACGAGGATCTCCCACAGGAATGCGGTGAGGGCCAGAACCGAGGCCAGAGAAAGCATCTCTGGAAGCCTCTTCATCCTTATCCTGGCCATGGTTGACTCTATAACGCCTGTTACCACGGCGGTGGCGAATACCCCTGCCAGCCCTGCAAGCAGGTCCGCCCAGAGTGATCTTCCGGCAAACGGAAAGCAGATCCCGGAGAAAAGAGCGGAGAATACCCACAGTTTCAGCGCTGAACCGTACTGTATCAGGCAGAGATCTATCCCGCAGTGATCCAGGACCATTACCTCGTGTATCATCGTCAGTTCAAGATGCGTGCGCGGATCATCCACCGGGATCCTGCAGTTCTCAGAAAGGAGAAGGATCAGAAGAACCGTGGCGGACATCACCGATACGGGACCGAAGGTGTCCATTTCCCGGTAGACCCCCGAGAGAGAGAACGAACCCGCTGCGGCTGCCAGTGCGGCCAGGCAGAGCATGAAAGCGACTTCGGAAAGAGCCGCCAGCAGCACCTCCCTTGAAGCTCCCATCCCTTCGAATGATGAACCTGTATCCATGGCTCCCAGGACCATCAGAAAGCGAACCGCTGCAAGCATGTAGACCAGAACTATCATATCGCCATTGAAGGAAAGCATTGCCGGCACCCTTCCCAGGGGGAGCAGTGCGAGAATTGCAGCTGGACCCGCGGCTGCCGCCAGGGAGGATATCCTGAAGATCCAGGTGGTGGTGTTCCCGTACACCGCCCCCTTGCGAAGAAGGCGGATCATGTCGAAGTAGGGCTGCAGGAGAGGCTGTCCCCTTCTTCCTCCGAAGAATGCCTTCACCCTGTTGATCACTCCCTGAAGCAGGGGGGCTGAGATCAGCGCCAGCAGTACATGGACCATGGACTGGATCATGCCCCGGCTAGACCCCCAGTTCCCACAAAAGGAGGATCAGGAGCACAGCAGCCATGTAGAGTACATACAGCTGGTTCCTGCCGTGCTGCATTCCGCTGAACCAGCCCGACAGCCGGTGCAGTGACCTGAACAGGGGCTCGTAAAGACGGTGCATGAATGAATCCCTCAGGCCGGACTTCAGCGAGAGGCCGTTCGGGAAGTATTCCCCATTTGATCGAGTGGTCAGTCTCAGCGAGACGAAACCCCTGAACAGAAGGAGAGCCGGAAGCGAGAAAGATGAGGCGGTGTACTGCATTCGGCTTCCGGGAAGGATGTATCCGCAGCCCCAGGTATCGGAGGTCGTTGTTGAACGGCCCGAGAGCAGGATCTTTCTGAGGGCTCCTGCCAGAAGCATCCCAGCAGGGAGCGCAAGGGAAACAAGGGCGATCCTGCCGAGTACCTCAGGTGTTCCGGATGCAATGGAAACACCTGGAAGAAAACCGACGACGAGGTGGGCAAGAAGCCCCCCGGCCAGGCAGAGAACAGCAAGGATCATCATCGGGATGTACATTGAACCCACTGTTTCACAAGCCTTTCCAGCGTTTTCGCTTCTTGGCGAGCCAAGGAACACGGTTCCGAACAGTCTTGTGAAACAGATCATGGCGAGACCTCCGGCAAGAGCAAGAGCCGTTATTGCCAGGAGTCCGGATACGCTGGCATGGAAGCCGTTATCGCCGTACACTGCGGAGAATGCTCCCCAGTAAATAAGGAACTCCCCGGTGAAACCGTTGAGAGGGGGCAGCCCGATTATCGCCGCCGAACCTGTGAAGAAAGCCAGACCTGTTCTCCCCATTCTTCCGAGAAGACCGCCGGTAAGCTCTATGTCCCTGGTACCGGATGCTTTTGCCACCGATCCGGCTCCGAGGAACAGAAGACTCTTGAAGATCGAGTGGTTCCATACATGCAGCAGGGCTCCTGCAAGACCAAGGGACGACATGAGCGCGTTGCCGGTGGACGCCCCAGTCATCCAGACCCCGAGACCGATGAAGACAATTCCCATATTCTCAACGCTGGAGTAGGCCAGAATGCGTTTGATGTCCCTTTGACCCAGCGCGTTGAGTATTCCGTACAAGGCAGATACAGCCCCGGAGCCTATCATGACCCATCCCCACCAGATGGGCCACTGCTCAGGAGAACCCAGACAGGTGAGCATCCTCAACAAACCGTACACGCCGGTTTTGATCATCACTCCGCTCATCACGGCGGAAACATGGGATGGAGCTGCCGGATGTGCCTGGGGAAGCCATACATGCAGAGGAACGATGCCCGCCTTGGTGCCGAAGCCGACAAGGGCGAGAAGAAAGAACAGCCCATGACTGCAGGCGGGATGGACCAGTGTGCCGGAGCCGGTCGCAGCCGCCCCAGGGAATGCGAACAGAACCAGGATCAGGGCGGTGCCAATGTGGGAAGCGGTGAGGTAGATCCATCCCGCCCTGCGGACCTCTCCCTTTTCGTGGTATCGCGTCACAAGGAAGAAGGAGGATACAGTCATTGTTTCCCATGCGACCAGGAAGAGTATTCCATTGGATGCGGCGATGACCGTGATCATGCTTCCCATAAGCAAGAGGAACCAGGTCCAGCTCAGCCTTCCCCCGGTGGAGTTCCCCTCATCCGCCATGTACCCGGTGCCGTAGATTCCGGCAAGGCCGCATACCAGTGAGACCGGTATGACGAAGAAGGCTGACAGCTGATCCAGTTTCAGTGAGAAGGACGCGAAGGGAAGCTGCCAGACTGAGCTGAAGCATGCCTGCCCGCCATTGACCAGCACCAGAATCGCCGCCAGTAAAGCTGCACCCCCGGCTGCAGCAGCGGAGTATCCTCCGATCAGTGGCGCAACCCGCCCCTTAAGGAAAGGCATGGAACACGCTGCGGCCCCCAGGGCGGTAATGCCCAGTGAAGCCAGAAGAAGGATCTGGATCACATGTTTTCCTTTTTGCCGCCGGGGAGGGACTGGTCCAGTTGAGACGCAGCTTTCAGAATGTCCTCCCTGGAAGCCTTTTCCGTTACCCTGTCGAGAAAGGTGGATCCGCGCAGGCCATGGGACAGCCTGGCAAGAAGGCTGAGGTGTGCTCTGATCGAGGGGCTCACTATCGTGAACAGGGTGTGCACCGGCATGCCGTCCAGGGCGTTGAAATCTATCTCCCCGGCGAGGAAGCTAAGCGAGACGATGGGCTGGGTGACATTAAGCGTGATGGGATTACGGACATGGGGGATGGCTATGCCGTTGCCTATGGCGGTGGATCCAATTGATTCCCTTGCAAGAAGGACCTCCAGCAGGAATGCCCTGTTCACACCTTCAGGAAGCGGCAGTATGTCCACGACGTTCTTCAGTGCTGAGCTGCAGTCGGTACCGCCGACCCTGTAGTGGATCCCCCCTGCCCTGAGAGCTTCAGCAAGTGAGGGTATATAGGCGTCCTCGGGTTCCTCGTACATCCTGGAGGATACCGGTATCTGTCTGGAGGAACTCCATTCCAGCAGTTCCGCCCTGTTGAACCGGTACTGTTCATTCACTCTGTGGACCGGAAGACCCTTCGTCGCTATCCATCGATAAATGGTCTTCTCAGACACATCAAGGAGCTCTGCGGCATCCCTGACTCTTAGTCTCATCTTTCCCTTTTCATTCTCGTATCGTTACCACTTCTGACAAATGAGGAACCAATGATAATACCGGCCCGTCCCGGGTCAAGTG
>Ga0209203_1000994_pt1 | contig 21776 bp, 23 predicted proteins | sample AD_UKC109_MetaG_FD_184423 | JGI IMG/M metagenome (GOLD analysis project Ga0209203, IMG submission 184423) | Active sludge microbial communities of municipal wastewater-treating anaerobic digesters from Hong Kong - AD_UKC109_MetaG (SPAdes)... | ecosystem: Engineered > Bioreactor > Anaerobic >... | reverse complement strand
ACGCAGTTCCGGCCGGCTCCGGCAAGACGCAAGCGAACCTACGAAGAACTGCAGGCTGAGACCGAGGCGCCGCAATCGCTGGCACCACCACCTCTGCCTTACCCGATGATGCCTGCACCACCGATGCCCCCATACCAGCAGTATTTCCCGCACTGGTGAGGCTGTCTGTCTTGCCTTGCGGTAAAGGCATGAAATTACTGCGAAAAAGCAATTGGTCGCTGGTTTTGCACAATCTGCGCACAGGTTGCACACCGATTTCCACAGGTTTTCTACACAACATATTGTGGTTGACTCTCAGTCAATAGCTTATATATTGTGTTCCAGGCAGGCACGACATGGTTTGGCTGACGCTGCGAAACCGGGAGGTTGGGATATTGGTTGCAAGAGTGCTTTCCGCAGGGCTGGTCCTGGGGCTTGCCGCTAGCGCGGGCCTGGGGCTCGCGCCGCTGTCCGCGGCGCAGGCCGCGTACCCCGCCTGGTCCGGGTACGCCTCTGCGGCCAAACGCCCGCAGTTCCGACCCTGGCATCGCAATGACCCCTCGGCCATTGTGGGGCGATGGCGGCCGCAGGTGGCGGCATCCGGTCGTGCCTCGGATCTCTCGACGTATGGACACCCGGCGGCGACGAGTTACCAGCGTCGCTGGCAGGAGCCGTTGTTGGACAGCAGGCGTGCGGCGCCGCGTAAAGCTGATCCGGTGGCGCGGGGCCGCGATGTCGGGGTGAGTTTCCGGCCGAACGGCCGGGGGGCGCTGCTTGATGAGGGTCCGATGACCCAGGATCAGGGGGGCTTGATTCCTTTTGGCGCCGATGCGCATTCCCAATTCCGACCGGCCCCGACGAAGCGTAAACGGACCTACGAAGAGATCCAGGCAGCCAACAGGCAGGGACGGACCTCGGTGGGCGCAACGATGCCTTACCCGACGATGCCGGGGATGCTGCCGACCCCCTACGGAGCCTATTGGCCGGCATGGCGTTGATGCCCCTGGGGATAATTTAGACTGCTGTCGTATTTGCAGCTAATCACTGGTGGCTTGCAGGGGCCATCAGCCGGATTTACGTGAGGGTGAGCATGAAGTTTGGAAGGCAAGTGATTGCTTTGGGCGGGATCGTTATTCTGGGGGGTTATCTGCTCCCGGTCGACAGTGCGCACGCATATGGTCAACAGTGGCGACCCGAGCCGGGTTTTGTGCCAGTGGCGCAGGTGCGCCCCTACCATCCTGTAGCCAATCTGCCGTCATTCCGTCCGCGCGATGCCTCACCTGTGGCATACCAGCCCCGACGTTGGGATCACCACGAGCAGCGCCCCTATGTGCCGCAAGTGCCCGCGTGGACCGGACAGGCCGGCAATCCCTACGCCGGATATCAGCCCTGGGCCGGGCCGGGCAGCTATGCTTACGCCGGATATCAGCCGGTCGGGTATTACTACGCGCCGCCACCGATGGGTGGCTACGCCGCCCCGGTCTGGTCGCAGCCCTTCAATGGGATGACACAGATGTGGCAGCAGCAGATGCCCTTGTTCGCACGTCAGTTCGCCTGGCGTCCCGCCGACCAGCCGTGGCGCACCGGCGTAGCTCCGGTGGCGCAGGCGCAACGTTACCCGACCCAATCGGCACCGCAGATGGTGGGCTTCCGGCCGGCGCAACCCGGCTATGCACCAGCCCTGGGCAGCTGGCGACCGGCGCCGGTTTATGCCGCGAGTTACCCCGGATATCGGGCACCGTCGTATGCGCTCGGTGGTGCCAGGGACCTGCTGCCTTCACGGGTGCCTTCCAGGCCCGTTGCCACGGTCAGTCTCGCCGAACCGCGTTACGCCGCCGCAACGCGCGGTCATTGGCGGCCTGATCTGGCTGCGGCTGTGCCCTGGCGCAACGGTAACGCCTTCCGGCCCGCTGCCTACGGTCGCAGCGTAGCCAGCCGCACCGAAGTGCCGGCGCGTCAGCCCGAAAATTTTGGTTTCACCCAGGACCAACTGCCCGGCTGGGTAACGACTTATCAGGAATCCCAGTTCAGCGGGTCCTGCAGTTGGTGTAGCGGCAGCTAGAATCCAGCGGGGGTCTTGATGATTACGGTGATAGGGAGTCTCAAAGGCGGATCGGGAAAGAGCACCGTCACCTTCAATCTCGCTATTTGGCTCGCGATGGCCGAACGCAACGTCGCGGTAATCGACGCCGACCCGCAGGCGACTTTGACCGACGTGCTCGAGGTGCGCAGGGATGAACGGTTTCAGCCGATGGTGGAACGACTGGATTCGGCGCAGATGGAAGATCGCGGCAACCTCCTGGCGGAGCACGAGGAGGTCCTGATCGATGTAGGTACCGCATCGATGGAGAACCTCAAGCTGGCGGTGACGATTGCCGACCGGTTGCTGGTGCCGGTGCCACCGAGCCAGGCGGATATCTGGTCCACGCAGCGTTTTTTGCGTTTTGTCGACTCGGTCGTAGGCAAGCGCAAGCCCGAGATTCTGGGTTTTATCAATCGTGCTGACACCCATCATGCGGTACGCGAGTCGGACGAGGCTGCTGCAGCGCTGGTATCGCTGCCGGGGATTCGCCATCTCAAGCCGCGCCTGTCGCAGCGCACTGTCTACCGGCGCTCTTTCAGTGAGGGATTGGCGGTGTTCGAGCAGGAGCCGCGCGGCAAAGGTGCGGCAGAGTGGAACGCCCTGGCGGCCGTTTTGTACGCCAACGTGCTGGCCTGACCGCGCGGATGCCGGGCAACCTCTTATCGATCATCGTCGGGTGGCTTGCCACCCACCTCGTGCTCTTCGGTTTTCTCGGGTATCTGTTTGCCGGTCTTATCGTCACTGGTGTGATCGATTGGCCTGCCGACGGGCGGGCGGAAACATTGACGGTGCCCCGCGCTGTCGCGCCTGTTCCAGAAATCACCGAAGGCGCCGATGCGTTGGCGTCACCGAAACCGCCCCCCAGCGAGAGCCCGTCGGAATCGATTCAGCAGTCGGGTCCGGCAATGCCAGTGCACGATTCCAGGTCGGCCGACGAATTCAAGCCGGAGTCGCCGCGCAAGGCACCGAGGCTGATCGGTGGCACTATCCCGGTCTATGATGATCCGCGATTTGTCCCGTCCGCTGCTGGTCCATCCGCCGCGACGAAAGATGCAATGCCTTCTGGTGACCCGTTCCGGCCAAATGTCGCCGAAATTGGCGGCCTGCCAATTGACAGCGGGATGACACGCGACGAATTCGTACAGCGGGCGCGGCGGGCCTATTGGAATGGTGACTTCGAGGCGGCGGAAGCGGCCTACATGGAGATGTTGTCGGCGTATCCGGGAGATGCCGATGCCTTTGGCGAACTTGGCAACCTGTATCAGTCGATGGGCAGGTCGGCGCAGGCGCTGGATGCCTACTATGAGGCGGGGCTTCGGCTAAAGGCTGGGGGAAGCGGAGAAAAATTGCAGGAAATCATAGAGTTGCTTCAAAAAGAAGGCGACAGTCGCAGCGATCAGTTGCGCAAGTGATGTCTACGCACGGGCCTTCGTCGCCCGGAAAATCAGATGCCGCACCAGCGCTGAAACAAACTCTGCTTATATCCTTTGTGTTACGGTTTATGGTAACTTTAGCAGGTACCGATAAACGAAACGCAGGGGATCCACTGTGGGCAATACCAATGATGTCGCTGACGTTGTAGCGGACGCCAACGCCGGGTATGCAAGACTCTCAGAGGTCTTCGAATCCAGCGCGCGGCGCTGGGAACTCATCGTCTATCCTTCGCTGTTCGCCTTCATCATCCTGGCGGCTTACGGCTTCTACCTGATCTACAACCTTGCACGGGATGTGCACTACCTGGCGATCAGTGTAGACACCAATATGACGACCCTCGCGGGCAACATGCAGAATGTCTCCGAGAACATGAGCCAGTTGACCGCGAACATCCGGGCGATGACGGTGACGATGGATTCGATTGACCGCAAGGTGGCGACACTCGAGCCGATGCTGGCCAATCTGGACTCGATGGACGGCGCGATTCAGTCGATGACCCAATCCACTCACACGATGGGGCGGGCGACGCAGTACATGCAAGTGGACATGGCGCGCATGAACAACAACATCGGTCGTCCGATGTCGTTCATGAATTCATTCATGCCCTGGTAATTCGACGCCAAGACTACAGGCCAAAAAAAGCCCCCGAGGGGGCTTTTTCCGTTATGGCATGGCCGATAACACCAAACTACTCATCAAATACGATCGTGTTCGAGGGTTCCTGCAGGAAATATCCCTGGATGTAGTTGATGCCGATGTTCCAAAGGATCGCCAGGCTGCTGGCGTCTTCCACGCTGCTCGCGATGGTCTTGTAGCCGTCGGCCTGCAGCTGCGCATTGATGGAGCTCATCTTTTCCTGCTGTTCGGTATCGATTGCCAGATTGCGCATGTACTCGGGCGACAACTTCACGATGTCGATCTCGAGGTGGTTCAACAGCGGTTGTGCGGTATCCCTGTAGTTGTTGAGCGCGATGCGGCAATTGATTCTGCGCAGTCCGCTGATCAGGTCGCGCGCCGGCTGCAGCGAACTGCGCAGGTCATTCTCGCGGAACTGGAAAACGAACCATGAACCCTTGGCACGGAACTCGCGAAGGCAGTCGCATATCCACATCAGCATGGAGTCGTCTTCGATCCCCGCGCGGGACAGGATGATGTAGAAGACGATCTTTTTTCCGTCTCTGCGGTGGCTGGCCATTTCGCGGATGGCATTGCGTACCACCCAGCGGTCGATCTCGGCCAGGCGACTGGCGTCGCGTGCCGGCGACAGGAAGACGTCGGGCACCATTTCCTTGCCGCCTTCACCGATGAGACGCAGGTACACCGAGTAGTTTTCGCGGGTATCGCCCTGCAGGCTTACGATCGGCTGGTACTTGAGACGAAAGCCATCGTTGGCCAGGGCGTCGTCGATCAGACTGACCACCGCCGCATCGGCGTCGGCCATGTGTTTCGTGTCGCTCGGGATCTCGTCGTTGTAGAAGACGACGCGGTTTTCACCCTCTGAGCGCGCAATACTGGTCGCACGGCATGACCGGTTTATCAGCTCGTGAGCGCTGATTTCCTTGCCTGCGGCGGTTCGGGTCACGCCGATCGAATAGACAGGCTTGACCGGCGAGTTCTGGATGCTCTTGAAAGCGTGGTTACGCAGGTTGTGCAGGCAGCGCTCGGCTACTTCCAGCGCAGGCTCCTCATCGTCGGAGAGGATCATGAAATCGTGGTCGCCGAACCGGGCGATCGAGTGTGCCTGGTTCATCGTCGCCGCAAGAATGCTGGCGACTTCGGTCAGCATCTGCTCGGCACAAGTGAAGCCGCAGCTCTCGCGCATGTTCGTGTAGTTCGTGATCGACAACTGCACAAGCGAATGTGTAGTCTGCCCGCTCCTGCCCTGACCGACCAGCGCGTCCAGTCTTTCCATAAAGGCCTGGCGATTGAAAAACCCGGTCTGCGGATCCTTGCTGGTGAGCTCTTCAATACGCTGCTGCAAGGCCAGGTTCTGGCTCTGGTCCCGGATCATCACCTGGGTGCAGCGCTCGCCATCGATGCGCGCGGGCGAGAATTCCATCAGTGCCCCGAAACTCTGACCGTCACCGGTGACACAGCGGAATTCCTCACTGTGTTTACCCGTCTCGTGCATCTTGCGCAGGGCGGCTTTGAATGCGCCGCGCGATTCGGCGTCGATCATGTCCATGATCGGCAGCCCGTCCAGCTCGTCCGCGGATTCATAGCCGAACATATCCAGGTAGGCCTGGTTGGTATTCAGGTACATACCTTCGTGAATATATGCGATGGCATCGCGCGAGCTCTGTACCAGCAGGTTGCTGCGTTCTTCCGCCTCATCCAGTTGCCGCCTAAGGCGGGCAATCTCGTGTCGCTGTTTCTGTGCCAGGTGCTCGCGCTTCACGGCGAGCGCGACAAGTTCCTCGACCTTGATATCGAGCAGGTCCTGCAGCGCATGATCGATCGCCAGTTGCCGGTATGCGGACGGGTCGCGCGCGACCAGCAGGATGCTGGCACTCGGTGCGGCACTGCGGATCTTTCCGATGGCGTCAGCGGTCAGCGCGCCAAAGGTGTCGGCATTGAGGATGACCAGGTCACAGGGTTCTGCGAGTAGCAACGGGTTCAGGGAAGATGGGGTTTCCGCAATCTTGAGGTGCGCCGCCTGGCCCTGGTTGCGTAGTGCATTGGCGAAGCCGTCGGCCACAGCCAGGGCGCAACCGGCGACCAGCATCTCAACAGGGTTGCCTGTCAGTTCGACAGGAGGCAATGCGAATTCAGCGTTGGCGGGCACAGTTCGACGTTCCTTTGCCTTTTTTCACTGGCCTGTATGGCATCTAGAGGTTGCTCCAAAGATCGTTGAATTCATCGCCGGGGCGAACGCTATCGGAAAGGTCGTCGTCTTCGGACTTGACCAGCTCGAAGTGATAGCGCGCGAAGGCACTGCTGAACTCTACCAGCTTGGTGAGACGGATCATCTGTTCTTTGCTGCCAATCGACAGCCACAGATCGACCCCGGTCTGCAGGCTCATTGCACTCATGACCAGGCTCGCAGTCGCATTCGACGACGGATCCGTGTCATTGATAACCAGGCACTTGAAGGCGGGCGCGCGGTTGCGCGGCGACGATTTCGCGGCTTCGCGCACATCTGCCGCCTCGCAGCGGGTGGAGATCACCTCGAGGCCGAGGTCCAGATCCTGATCCGACACCTGCTTCATCCAGCGAATCACACCCAGGCCATACTTGCGACGATCCGATGGTGACTCGACGCCGACCAGTTCGCCGATTTTGACCCGGGGAATGTTTTGGCCCTGCCAACGTATGCAATAGCCGCCGGCACTTTCGTTGACGGTCTTCACCGAGTGGCGCTTTTCGTCCGGATCCTTGTCTGTTTCCGATGGCGGATCGGCAAAGTCGTTCAGCGTCGATGAATGTGCCTGGCCCCGTCCACTGACGAGATAGCTGTCGGTGAGCAGCGAGTCGCTGCCGACGAAGGCGCTGTCCAGTGGTGCCAGCGAGGCGTTCTCCAGGCTCCCCGATGTCCAGGTGATCTTGTCCCGTGCGCCCGATGGCGGTGCGTCTGTCTCATCCAGGGTAAACAAGGCCGCGCGTGCGGTGGCATAGGGCGGGCTTTCGTCCGCCTGCAGGTTGGCATGGATCGCGTGCAGACCGGCGACCACGCGCAGGTCGAAATTCAGTTTGGTGCGGACGAAGCGGCGGTCGGGCGGACGACTCCAGGCGACGATCAACAGGCGCAACAGGGGGCGGGTGACCACCGGTTTGCCCGACTGCAGGCCCGAGCGGTTGTCCCAGGGCGCCTCTTCGAAGTCGCCGCGCAGTTTCTTCAGCAGTTCGCGGACATCCAGAATCGCCATGCGTTTGCCGGGCATCGGGGTGCGTAGCGAGTTGTGCATCGGTGCGGAGTCGGACCACAGGTCCACGTTGAACCGGCCAAGACTCGTGCCGCCGTCGTCTTTGCTGAGGATGGTGGTGAAACCGGACCATTCGATGAGGCGTGAGAACAGCAGGCGGGCATGACTCTGACGCAGCCGGAACGGCGTCGCACTGGCGAACAGCATCAACGACTTGAAAAGGTCCTCGATGCTGGTGGTGTCGTTGCCCTTGCCGTCGTCTGCCTTGACTGGGACATGGTGCACATTGTTCTGCGACGCGTAGGCGTAGATGCTGTTGATCTCACGCCAGATGCCCTCCGGCCACGCGGTATAGATCAGGGCATTCTGCAGCAGCGTCTGTCCAAGATAAAAAAGCGCCCGGTGCAGCGCGATCACCAGGAGGCGACGATCGAAACCGGCACTGTCCCCGGCGATCATGCGTTCGACGACCACCTTGTACGAGATCGCCATCTCCTTTTGCAGCTCACGGGCGAGGGAGGCCGTCTTCCAGCCCTTTGGAGACAGAGGCAGACCGGTGTCTACGTAGTACTTCTGCAGGTTGTTGGTGATGTACTCAACTGGTGGACGGAATTTCTCGACCGTTTTTGCACGCAGCAGGTCGGGCACCTCGACGCGGTTGAATTCCACCAGCGTGCTGTAGATCTGGCGCGCGGTCTCACCGACGTTTGCCATCGGCAGGGCGGCAAACCAGGCCTCGGTTTCGCGTTGGTCGAGCAGAATGTTGTCGGCCTTGGGAGCCGACTGCTTCGGGATCTGCAGGCCAAGCAGGGGGTGCTGCGACGACTCGGCTGATTTGCCAGTCTCAGGGGAGTTCGATTTGTTCTCTGGGTGGTTCAATTTGGCCGCCAACACCTGGGTGTTCGTGTTTCAGATTACGCGCGGGGCGCCTTCCTGGCGGTCTCATGCCACTCGATCACAGCATCATCACTCGCATCAATAGGCAATCTTAGTCGCGCGCCCGCGATATTTGCAGTCCCCGTCCGCGATCTGGCTCACAAACAGACTACCGGCGTCTTGCACGGTTCGCCTGCGATTTCCTGCACCATGCGTGGTACGAGGTAGCCGGGCAGTCGAGACTGCAGCTCATTCAACAGCACCCTGGCCTGTGCCAATGCAACATCGAAATGTGCGGCACCGGCGACCGGATCGAGGAGATGCAGGTAGTACGGCATGACCCCGGCCCGAAAAAGCGACTCGCTCAGGTTTTCCAGGGTATCGGCATCATCATTGACAGACTTGAGCAATACCGACTGATTCAGCAGATGTGCCCCTGCTGCCCGCAGTCTGGCGAGTGCCTCGCCCAGCATCGGGCTGACCTCGTTTGGGTGATTGCAGTGGATCACCACCACCGTCGGGAAGCGGCTGTGCGATAACAGGCGTTCGAGCGCCGCGGTCACCCGGCCGGGCAGGACGACCGGCAGGCGGGTGTGGATGCGCAGGCGCTGCAATTGCGGAATCGTCTCGGCCTCGGTAATCAGTTCACCAAGGCGCCGATCCGACAGGCTCAGGGGGTCGCCGCCGCTGAGGATCAGTTCGGTCGTATCGGACAGAGTGCGCAGCCTGTCCAGGGCCGCCCGCCAGTGGCGCAGCACGGATTGCTCTGTGTACGGGAAATGTCGGCGGAAACAGTAACGGCAGTGCACTGCACAGGCGCCCGTGGTGACCATCAGGGCGCGCCCGTGGTATTTCTGCAGGATGCCGTTGGCGTGTGATGCGGCTTGGTCGCCGACCGGGTCGTGCACGTAACCCGGGACCGTTTCGTTCTCTGCAGCCAGAGGCAGCACCTGCGCCAGCAGCGGATCGCGCGGGTCACCCCGTTTCATGAGGTTGACGAAGTAACGCGGCACGCGCAGCGGAAACGCCGCCCGTTCGCGCAGCATCCCGGGCAGCTGCGCCGGATCGAGGTCGAGCAGGCGTAGCAGTTCCATCGGCTCGGTAACTGCCTCGGCCATCTCGCGTTGCCACGCCTCCGATTCCAAGCAGGCTGGGGAAAGAGGTATCATTTCGGGCTTTGGTTGCTCTTGGTAATTGCGAGGATCGAATGGCGACTTACAGCACAAGTGAATTCAAGGGTGGTCTGAAACTGCTGCTCGACGGCGACCCCTGCACCATTATTGAAAACGAATTCGTGAAGCCGGGCAAAGGCCAGGCATTCAACCGCGTAAAGATTCGCAACCTCAAGACCGGTCGGGTGCTCGAAAAGACGTTCCGCTCTGGCGAGACAGTAGAGGCCGCAGACGTCGTCGACCGCGACCTGCAGTACCTGTACAGCGATGGTGAATTCTGGCACTTCATGGACAACGGTACCTTCGAACAGTGTCAGGCCGACGCCAATGCGATGGGTGACGCGGTCAAGTGGATCAAAGAGCAGGACGAGTGCATGGTCACCTTGTGGAACGGGGCGCCGATTGCAGTCGAGGCCCCGAACTTCGTGGTGCTGGAAGTCACCCAGACCGACCCGGGTCTGAAGGGTGATACCTCGGGTGGTGGCGGCAAGCCGGCGACCCTCGAGACGGGCGCCGTGGTGCGGGTGCCCCTGTTCCTGCAGACCGGGGAAAAAATCAAGGTCGATACCCGGACCGGTGAATATGTCAGCCGGGCCAGGGACGAATAAGCGGCCGATCAACGCCGACTGGCGGCCGGGCGCAGGCATTGAGGCCCTGCGCGCACGTGCCGCCATGCTGGCCGATCTGCGCCGTTATTTCGCCGCGGCGGAGGTGCTCGAGGTCGAGACGCCGCTGGCGGGCACCAGTGCCGGCACGGATCCCGCGCTGCAGCCATTGCGCGCACATTACCAGGGGCCGATCTTCCCGCGTGGAAGTGACCTTTACCTTCAGACCTCGCCCGAGTTCGCGATGAAGCGCCTGCTCGCCGCCGGATCGGGCGCGATCTACCAGATCTGCAAGGCATTTCGTGATGGCGAGGCAGGGCGGCTGCACAATCCCGAGTTCACGATCCTCGAGTGGTACAGGCCGGGCTTCGACATCGCACAGCTGATGACCGAGGTGGCGACCGTGGCGCGCCTCGCGCTGGACCGGCCGGACATCGAGGTCGAGCGACGCAGCTACCGCGAGGTGTTCGAATCGGTATTGGCGATCGATGTGCTCGATGCAACTGCCGAAGACCTGCGGCAGGTTGCGCTGCACAGTCATGTGCTGGGCGCCGAAGGCATGGACCTGACGCGGGACGGCTGGCTCGACCTGTTGATGAGCCACCTGGTCCAGCCGAGCCTGGGTGTCGATCGCTTGTGTTTCGTGACCGACTATCCGGCCAGCCAGGCGGCACTGGCGATCTTGAATCCCGATGGCCGCACCGCGGCCCGTTTCGAATTGTTTTTCCACGGTATCGAACTGGCCAACGGGTTTCACGAACTGACCGATGCGGGCGAGCAGGCAGCCCGCTTCGAGGCTGACAACTGCCAGCGACGTGCGCAGGGTCTGGCGCCGATCCGGGTCGATCGTGGCCTGCTCGGCGCACTGCAACACGGGTTGCCGGATTGTTCCGGCGTGGCAGTCGGCCTCGACCGGCTGCTGATGTTGCGCCTGGGTGTCGGCGACATCGACGCGGTACTGAGTTTTTCCCTGCAGCGCAGCTGACCTGCCGTTTGGGTGCGGATCATCAATGCCAGCCGGCGACCGGTCCGGCATATTGAAACAATGATCCGCGTGTCCGTTGTTTTACTGATATTGCCACTATTGGCCTGTGAACCCGGTTCGGCCGATCGAAGCACTACTTCGGTTGCCCATGGCCTCGCCGAGCAGGGCGATACGCCACGCCTGCTAAAGGCCTTGTCCGACCAGGGTAGTGTCGACCCGCGCGACGCCTGTTACCGCACGCCACTGATGCTGGCCGCACAGTTCGGTCACCTGGACACAGTCAAGGAGCTGTTGGCCGCCGACGCGCGTGTCGACCTGCACGAAAAAGGCTATTACACCGCCCTGATGCTGGCTGCCGGCAACGGCCACACCGAGGTGGTGCGCACGCTCGCGGCCGCCGGCGCGAATATCGACGAAGTGGAGATCACGCGCGGCTGGACTGCGCTGATCTGGGCCGCCAAGCGCGGCCATCGCGATACCGTGGCGCTGTTGTTGCAGCTCGGCGCGGAGCGTGGCCATGTCGACGACCGGGGACGGACCGCACGCGACTGGGCGCTCGCGGAGGAACACCCGCAGATCGTGGCGTTGTTCTGATTGCCGTGTATCAGGGTTGGGGCAGGGGATGGCCTATTGCCTGGCCCATCCTGACCGTGCTCGCCGCACCGATGCCCTCGTCCCACGCCGCTGCGCCGGCAGGCAGCAGCGTGATCACCGTCGAGCCCATGTTGAATCGCCCGATCTCGTCGCCGGTGTCGAAGTGTCGACGTTCGTTGTCACGATACACCCAGCGCGTCGGTTGGCCGCGTTGGCCACGGACCTCGCCGTGCCACACGGTTTCCATGCTGCCGACGAAGATCGCCCCGACCAGGATCACCGCCATCGGGCCGAGATCAGTCGCAAAATGGCAGATCACGCGTTCGTTGCGCGCAAACAACCCGGGTACCAGCTGGGTCGTGGCATCGCTGACACTGAACAGCTCGCCGGGTACGAACACCATCGAGTCGAGGGTGCCGGCAAACGGCAGGTGCACGCGGTGGTAGTCTTTGGGCGACAGGTAGACGGTCGCGAACTGGCCATCGTGAAACGCCGCGGTCTTTTCCTTGTCACCGGCGAGCAGTGCGAGCAGTTCGAACTCGTGGCCCTTGGCCTGTAACAGGCGCCCGCCGCGGATCGGGCCGATCTGGCTGATCCTGCCGTCGGCCGGTGAGACCACCTCGCCCTCGGCCACGGGTCTGCTACCCGCCCTCAGTGCGCGGGTGAAGAAGGCGTTGAAACTCGGATAGGCCGATGGATCCGGCTGTTCGGCCTCACTGATATCGACGTTGTAGCGTTGGCTGACCCGGCTGATCAGCAGGTCTTTCAGCCAGGGGGTGGTCGCGCGTGCCACACGGTACATGCCGGCTGCCAACAGGTGCTGCGGGAGGATGCGCAACAGGTCGGTCGACAGGCGATCCAGAATGGTCGGTTTGGCCGGATCCGGCATGTGTTCTGTCACTCCACGAAGTCGATGATGGTGCCGATGTTGCGCGCCATGATAGCGGCTTGCTCGTGCGGAATCAGCGCCCAGTTCGCGCGTTCAGGCGAGACGAGTATGGCGTTGGCCTGGGTATCACTGCACCAGTGGCTGCCGCCCGGCAGGATGCCGAGTTGGGCGCTGAGGCTGTCCAGCTGTGCGGTATCGCCGGTGATCACGTCGACCCAGTCCCGTCCGCCGACGAATGTGTCCAGCGAGGTTGCGTCGGGACGGTCATAGGCCAGCACGCTCAGGCGCAGCCGTGCCTGGATAGAGGGCCAGGCAGCGAGGCGATTGAAAACAAAGGCGTAGTGATCGAGCAACTGGCTGCACGCCTGCTCCCGGGTATCAGCCACCAGGAACAGGCGCCAGACTGAAGGAGTACCGCCGGCGTCGGGTATTGTCAGGCCAGCCGGATAGTCGATCTGCAGGCCGGACGGATAGACGACCGCGGACAGGTCGGTCAGGGGGCGTCGCTGCCAGTACTGCCCGAGGTAATAGCCGCCGACCAGGCTGCTAAGCGCCGCCAGAATCAGGATCAGGCGTGCCTTGGGGCTGCGCCGCATGGCTTTGGCCACCTGGTATCAGGCGTTGAGGATCTTCTCGGCGGCCGGCAGCGCCGTGCCGTGATTGACCGGTGCCCCCATGTCCGCGAGGACGCCGTCCAGTGCCGCCAGGCAGCGTGTGATGTTCTCGATACGGCTGCTGTAGCCCATCAGACCAATGCGCCAGACCTTGCCGGCCAGGTCCCCGAGGCCGGCGCCGATCTCCAGGTGGTGTTCTTCGAGGAGGCGTCGGCGCACTGCCGCATCGTCCACGCCCTCGGGAATCGTTACCGCGTTGAGCTGTGGCAGACGGTGTGCCGCGTCCACGATGAATGTCAGTCCCATCGCCTCCAGGCCGGCCTTGAGTGCCTCGTGGTTGTGCCGGTGACGAGCCCAGGCGTTCTCCAGGCCCTCTTCCCGGACCATCAGCAGGGATTCATGCAGCGCGTACATCGCGTTGACCGGGGCCGTGTGGTGATAGGCACGGCGTGCGCCCTGTCCCCAGTAGCCCATGATCAGGTTCATATCCAGGAACCAGCTCTGCACCTTGTGGCTGCGGTTGCTGATCTTGTGCCTCGCGCGTTCGCTGAAGCTGACCGGCGAGATGCCGGGGATGCATGACAGGCACTTCTGAGTGCCGGAGTAGACGGCATCGAGTTCCCATTCGTCGACCTTCAGCGGCGTGCCGGCGAGCGAGGTCACGGCATCGACGATGGCCAGGCAATCGTGTTTGTGCGCCAGCCCTGCCAGTGTCCTGGCGTCGGACTGGGCGCCGGTGGATGTCTCGGCATGCACGAACGCGACCGCGGTCGCGTCCGGATGGGCAACCAGGGCATCCTCGAGTTTCTGCGGGTCGACCGCACTGCCCCAGGCATCCTGCACCAGGACCACCTCGGCACCACAGCGCTCGGCGTTTTCCTTCATGCGTCCGCCGAACACCCCGTTCTGACACACGATGACCTTTTCGCCGGGTTCGAGCAGGTTGACGAAGCAGGCCTCCATGCCGGCCGAACCGGGTGCCGAAATGGGCATCGTCAGCGCATTCTCGGTCTGCATGGCGTATTGCAGCAGCACCTTTACCTCGTCCATCAGGTCGATGAACCGCGGGTCCAGGTGGCCAATCGTCGGCCGACCGAGCGCCTCCAGTATCCGCGGCGGAACGTCGGAGGGGCCTGGCCCCATCAGGGAGCGAAGTGGTGGATGAAAGGCGCTGAAGGTCATGGTTCAACCCGATAAGATCATTGCTGGGAGCGGGCGAGTATAGTGAGCGCGGCAAATCGCAATCAAGCGCAATCACCCGCAAAAGGCCCCGCAAAAGGATCCAATCCGAACGATATCCGCGACACCCGGGAGGACAGGCAGCGTGACCGATAAGATCGAAAAGACGGACATCGAATGGCGCGAATCGCTCAGTGACGAGCAGTTTCACGTGTGTCGTGAAAAGGGCACCGAACGCGCGTTCAGCGGGGCTTACTGGGACGAAAAGAGCCCGGGCGTGTACCGCTGCACCGGCTGCGGTGAGGCATTGTTCAGCTCAATGACGAAATTCGATTCCGGGACCGGCTGGCCCAGTTTCTGGGCGCCGCTGGCCGAGGAAGCGGTCGGGACGCAGACGGACTCGACGCACGGCATGGTGCGCACGGAGGTGCATTGCCGGCGCTGCGGTTCACACCTGGGACATGTTTTTGCGGACGGGCCACGGCCGACCGGACTGCGTTACTGTATCAATTCGTTGTCTTTGCAATTGGATCCACAACGCGACGCGGACTAGCTGGGTTCCATGGCCAGGAGCGCGGCGATCTTCTTGCCGCTCCACAGACCGCCACCAGGCGCCGGACGGCCGGCATCGTTCCATAGCTGCGCTGTCTGCTCGGCGGAGATACGGTTCATCTCGAATTCCGCGGCCTCGTGGCGCAGCGCCTCGATATAGGCCTTTTCGCCAACCAGCTGGATCAACTGGCCGAGGGTCAGTGTCACGCCATGCTTGTCGTGCAACGTATCGATGACGTCTTCGGCCGGCATCGCGCGCAGCAGTTCGGTGGCAACGCCGCTGAGGTCCGGCAGTCCGGCCTTGCGTGTCGGCATCCGCAATTCGATATCTTTCAGGCGCTGGCGCACCAACGGGACCACATTGCGGGTGTCGGCGCTGGCCAGATGCGGAAAATGCTCGTTGAAGCGAGCAATCGCGTCGACCACCACCGTGGTCGTCTCCATCTTCTTCCATACGTCGTGTGCGGGTATCCACTCACCACCGAAGCAGATCACCGGCTCTTCGGTGGGGGCGCCTTTTTTCTCGTTGGGCATTGCGGCTGCTGTCCTTTCCCGGGGGTTTTTCCACTAGCGGCAATGGTTGTCGGAACTTGAGGTGCCCTTGAGGTGGTGGCTGTGGATGCTGTCGCGCGTGCGTCCTTCAAGCGGGCAGGGTGACGCGGATCCTCGCGCCGCCAAGATCCGAGGCCAATACCCGCAACTCGCCGCGGTATTGGCGGACAATCTCGCTTACCACGGCAAGGCCGATGCCATCGCCCGGATGTCGCTGGTCGGCACGCTCGCCGCGTTGCAACAGGCGCTCGACATCGGTGTCACGGAATCCTTCACCATCGTCCTCGACGTCCAGGTCCAGCCGGTCGCCGGTCAGGGTCGCGGTGACGGAGACCCGGGCACTGCAATGCTTGTAGGCGTTCTCCAGCAGGTTGCCGAGCAGTTCGAAGAGGTCGCCCTCGTCGGCACGGATCTGCAGATCGGCCGGCACCTGAACGCTGCATTTCAGGTGCCGGTCGTGATGCACCTTGTCCAGGCTGGCGCACAGGCGCCGCAGGATAGGTGCGAGAGGAATAGGGCGTGTGACACTGCTGGTGCCGGCCACCGCGGCCCTCTGGCGCTGGTAGCTGACGATCTCGTCGATGCGTGTGGTCTGTTCGCTGATCAGACCGCGCAACGTGGGATCGGTGCTTTGTTCGGCCGTGCCGCGCAGCACTGCCAGCGGTGTCTTCATGCTATGCGCGAGATCGGCAAGGCTGTTGCGGACACGTTCCTGGCGCTGCCGGTTCTGCTCGATCAGCGAGTTGAGGTTGCTGCTCAGGCCATCGAGTTCGCGCGCGACCGGGCCTTCCACCCGGGCCGCCTCGCCCGCCTCGATACGCTGCACCGCGGCACTCATGTCGCGCAGAGGCGCCAGTCCCCAGCGTGCGGCGAGGACCTGCGCGGCGAGCAGCAGCAACGCCACGCCACCAAGCCAGCGCCACAGTGTGCTGCGGAAGCTCGCCAGCTCGGCGTCCAGCGCGCCCCGGTTGATCGCCACCGAGAGTGTGTAGCTGATCGGTTCCCCGCGGTTGTCCTCCCACGCGATACCCTGCGTAAATACCGCGAGCCCGGCGGTGAGGTGGAAACGGGTCTCTCCGGGGCTGGCATTGCCGACCAGTGGTGCAGAGCGTCCGAGCATCGAACCGGATCGCCAGTGGTAGGTCCCGTTGTCACCGCGGATTTCCGCATACAGGCCGGAGTCGGGCTGGTTGAATCCCGGGGCCGCCAGCGATGTCGGCAGGCGCATGTGACCGCGTTCATCTTCCTGGGCCGCGGTCAGCAGGGTGTAGACGTGTGCCTGCAGCTGCTCGCGGGCCGCGGTTTCGGTGCTGCTGCGGAACGCGCGGTCGAGTGCCGCACCGGCCAGGCCGAGGAACGCGATCAGGATCAGCAGGTTGCTGACCAGCAGGCGATGGGTGATCGAGCGGCTCACGCCGTGCTGTCGTCCCTGTTCAGGCGATAGCCACGGCCACGCAGGGTCTCGATCGGGCGGCGGTTGCCGTCGGGGTCGATCTTCTTGCGTATGCGTCCGACCAGCACCTCGACCACGTTGCTGTCACGGTCGAAATCCTGATCGTAGATGTGTTCGGTCAGCTCGGTCTTGGAGACCACCTTGCCGGCATGCAGCATCAGGTATTCCAGGATGCGGTACTCATGCCCGGTAAGCGCGACCTGCGTGCCTGCGCTGTGCACGGTCTGCGCCACGGTATCGATGTCGATCCCGGCGAAGCTGAGCAGCGGGGTGCTGTGGCCGGCGGCGCGGCGCAGCAGGGCATTGACCCTGGCCATCAACTCTTCACTGTGGAACGGCTTGGTGAGGTAGTCGTCGGCGCCGCTTTCCAGGCCCTCGACCTTGTCCTGCCAGGCGTCGCGTGCGGTCAGTATCAGTATCGGGAAAGGTCGTTGCAGTGCGCGCAGCTGTCGGATCAGTTCGATCCCGGACATGCGAGGCAGACCGAGGTCGATGATCGCCAGGTCCATTGGGTATTCACGGCCCAGGTACAGGCCGTTCTCGCCGTCGGGCGCCGCATCGACCGAATAGCCCTTGGACGCCAGCAGGTCGCTCAGCTGGGCGCGCAGCAAGGGTTCGTCTTCCACCACCAGGATGCGCATCTCGCGGCTCCGGATTATCGCTGCGGCCGACGGCGCTCGTCGCGCCCCGATTCGGGGTCGACCTGCAGGCGCTTCACCCGGCCGTCCCTGGTCAGGATGCGGATGTTGTATGACTCGCGGTCGCCGCGCCGGTCGGTCTCGGCGGAGAGGACGCGGCCGTCGTAGCGATCGCGTGCCTCCGAGACCGCCTGATCCAGCGATTTCCGGCGATCCGGCTGTGCATGTGTCGAGGTGCTCATGACGACGACGGCGAGGAGGACCAGCAATGTCGGTTTCATGTATAGAGTCTCGATTAGGGGATACGTAGATCCCTCGCCGTTGGGCGACCATTGCCTCCGATTCCTGCTGCCCTCGGGAGAGGGTGCAACAACCCCGGCTCTGTGGGTGGAGCGTTCATCACCGTACCGCCACTTTACACGGTGCCCGCGATCATCTCCTGCGCGCAGCCCATTGATGAAGTTTAGCTTGGCCAAACGTCGCTGAACCCAGGCTGAACGTGGCTGGGCCGGGGCTCAAGGGCGGCGGCGCAGCTGGCCAAGCAGGAACAGCAGCGTCGCGGCGGTGACGATCGACGGTCCGGCCGGGGTGTCGAACCACAGCGAGGCCAGCAGCCCGGCGACCACGGCGGCGGCACCGATCAGGGTGGCGAACAGCGCCATCTGTTCGGGACTGCGGCTGAAACGCTGCGCAGCGGCTGCCGGGATGATCAGCAGGGCGGTGATCAGCAGCACGCCCACCAGCTTCATCGCGACCGCAATCACCAATGCGACCAGCAGCATGAAGGTCAACTTGATGCGTCCCACCCGTACCCCGTCGACCGCGGCCAGCTCGGCATGCACGCTGAGGTTTAGCAGCGGTCGCCAGATGCGCATCAGGGCGATCAGACTGATCAGGGCGCCGCCCCATATCCACAGCACATCGTGGGTGCCGACGGCGAGTATGTCGCCGAACAGATAGGCCAACAGATCGACGCGTACGTCGTCACGAAAGCTGATCGCGACCAGGCCGATGGCCAGTGCCCCGTGCGCGAGAATGCCGAGCAGGGTGTCGGTGGCCAGGCCGCTGCGGTGCTGAAGCCCGAGCAGCGCGACCGCGATCAGCACCGCGAGCACCAGCACACTGAGCTGCAGGTCGACCTCCAGGAGCAGGCCGAGGGCAATCCCGAGCAGCGCCGAGTGGGCGAGGGTGTCACCGAAATACGCCATGCGCAGCCACACCACGAACACACCGAGCGGACCGCTGATCAGGGTCAGGCCAAGCCCTGCCGCCAGGGCGCGCAACAGGAAGTCATCCATGGTGATGACCCCCTCCCTTGCCCACCACGTCACCGTGCAGGTTGTGCCTGTGGTCGTGGTGGTGGGTGTACACCGCCAGCGTCTTGGCATCGATGGCGCCGAACAGGTCGAGATAGGCCGGGTGCTGGCTCACGGCGTCCGGGTGACCGGAACAGCAAAGATGCTGATTGATGCACAGCACCTCGTCGGTTGCGGCCATCACCAGGTGCAGGTCGTGCGACACCATCATCACGGCGCAGCCGCGCTGGTCGCGCAGGCGCACGATCAGTCGGTACAACTCGGACTGGCCGTTGACATCGATGCCCTGCACCGGCTCGTCGAGGACCAGCAGGTCGGGTTCACCAAGCAGGGCGCGGGCCAGCAGCACGCGCTGGGTCTCGCCACCCGACAGTCCCTGCATCGGTCGCTGCAGCAGATGCGCCACGCCGGCCTCGCGTGCGCCGGCCTCGAGGCGGTCCGGGTCCGGGTTGGTCAGCATCATGAAGCGCCGTACCGACAGGGGCATGTTCTCAGGCAGATTGAGCCGTTGCGGCATGTAGCCGATCTTCAGCCCGGGCGCACGCGTCACCGTGCCCTCGGTCGGTTCGAGCAGGCCCAGTGCCAGGCGCACCAGCGTGGTCTTGCCGGCACCGTTGGGACCGATGATCGTCAGGATCCGCCGCCGACTCAGTTCGATGTCGATATCCCGTACCAGCTGTCGGCCGCCGACCTTGACGCCGAGTTTCCTGCCGACCAGCAGTTGATCAGGCTTCATGTTGGCCCTCCGTGCAGCGCGGGCACACCCCGGCGATCTCGACCGTCTGCTCGCGGACCTGGAAATGCATACCCTCCGCGTTGCGCAGGATGCGCCTCTGCAGTGTGCCATCCGACTGCTCCACCGCCACGCCACAGCGGTCACAGATGAAGATCTGTGCCGGATGCGGGTCGCCCGGCCGGGCACAGCCGACAAAGGCGTTGCGCGAATTCACCCGGTGCACCAGACGGTGCTCGACCAGGAAATCCAGTGCGCGGTAGACGGTCGGCGGCGACGGCTTGTGCCCGTCGGCCGCCAGTTGCTCGAGGATCTCATAGGCGCCGCGTGGCCTGTGGCCCTGCCAGATCAGTTCGAGCACGCGGCGCCGGATCGGGGTCAGGCGCAGGCCCTGCGCCGCGCAAAGCGTCTCCGCATCGTGCAGCGCGTTGTCGACGCAGGCGCGGTGGTCGTGGCGCACGCTCGGAAAGGGATCGTGCCCGGCGCTCATCGGTGTTCACCCCTCTGCAGGCAAGTGGTCAGCGTGTCCGCGAGTGAGCGCATCATCAGTACATATGCGTCCGGCCCCGGCGGGATGTCGCTGCCCAACGGATCGAGTATGGCGTGGCGGATCGGCAGGCCCTCACTCAGTGCCGCGATCATGCGCGGCTGGAACTGCGGCTCGGAGAACAGGCAGCGAACCCGGTTGTCGATCAGGCTCGCACGCAGCGCATGCAGGTGTGCAGCGCCCGGGCTGCGCTCGGCGTGTGTGGTCACGGTCCCGGCTGCATGCAGACCGTACCGTTGTTCGAGGTACTGGTAAGCGTCATGGAAGACCGCATAGGGTTCCGTGGCGCCGCTGAACTTCACGTGCAGATCCCTGTCGAGTGTCGTCAGGTGCTGCACCAGTTGCGCGGCATTTGCCCGATAGCGTTCGGCATTCGCCGGGTCTACCTGTGACAGCACGCGGGCGATTTCCTCGCCCATGGCGATGGCGTTTGCCGGTGACAGCCACAGGTGGGGGTCGGCGAACGCGGCAGCATCTGCGTCCGGTGCCGCGTGCTCGTGTTGCCCATCGTCGCCGTCACCAAGTTGGCGTGCCGGCAGCAGTTCGATGCCCGGCGTATCCAGCATGGCGACCGACCGGGTTGCACGCAGATTTGACAGGATACGCTGCAGCGGTTGTTCCAGCGTCGGACCGATCCAGAACAGTAAATCTGCATTGCCCAGTGCGCGCGCGTCAGACGGGCGCAGACTAAAAGTGTGCGGCGACTGGCCGCCGCGCAACAGCAGCAGCGGTGCCCCGACGTCCAGCATCACCGCGGAGACCAGCGAGTGCAGCGGGGCGATGCTTGCGACCACACTCGGCGTGTTGCCGTCGGCGCGGGCATACGCAAGGTTGCTGCCGAGCGCAATGGCGGCAGTGATGAAGAGGGTGGCCAGTCTCGCGGGCACAGCGGATCCAGTTGGTGATTGGGTGTAATAGAATAACATTACATCCGCGCGCCGTCGCACGGGATGCTGCTGCCATCGGCTGGTGTGCCGCGGTGGTCCGATTTAAGGTGTGCGGGATCGGGATTCTCAATCGGCGGTCCAGCACGGGCCGCCAGCAAAGGCGAAGACATGATGAGCATGGGTCCGGACTCACAACGGGAGGCGCGCGCGAGCGGCAATTGGCTGCTTGCTGCGTGGCGTCGTTACGAGAACTCGTCGATCCCGCTCGGACTCAAGTGGTCATTCAATATCGCCGCGCTGATCGTGACGACCATGGGTGTGCTGGGTTTTTTCCTGATCCAGCAGCAGGAGACCGGATACCGGGGACAGGCCGATCGCTTCAGCCGGGTCATTGTCGAGCAGCTGGTACGGATCAGCGGCGAACCGCTGATGGCGGCGGATACGCTGGCCCTGCAGATACTGCTGCAGCGCCATGTGCAGAGTCCGCTGATCCTGGGGGCGGCGCTCTACACCGCTGACGGAGCCTTGCTGGTAGATGCCGGCGTGAGCCCACCCGATGCACCGGAGGAGTACTTTGGCCGCTCGCCGTCCTACACGTGGGACTGGGAGAACGGTGAATACAGCGCCGTTTCCTACGTCAGCCCGGTGGTGTTCCAGGATGTCACGGCCGGTTATCTGACGGTCAGCATCGATCGCTCACCGCTCGAGCAGGATATCCGCGACACGCTGCGTTTCCTGGTGGTGTCCGCCATCCTGCTGACCGCGCTCGGCGTGATTCTCGCGTCGATACTGGCACATCGCCTGTCGCGGCCGATCGAACACCTT
>Ga0209203_1000989_pt1 | contig 21839 bp, 17 predicted proteins | sample AD_UKC109_MetaG_FD_184423 | JGI IMG/M metagenome (GOLD analysis project Ga0209203, IMG submission 184423) | Active sludge microbial communities of municipal wastewater-treating anaerobic digesters from Hong Kong - AD_UKC109_MetaG (SPAdes)... | ecosystem: Engineered > Bioreactor > Anaerobic >... | reverse complement strand
TTCATATTAAAAACTTCCCCCTTTCAAATGGTTACTCAGTTTACTCATAATTTATTATACCATAAATTCCTTAAATACATACTGTGATGTCATGCCCCTTAGCAAAGCGCTGTATGATAATCTAAAGCTAATCATTTCACCGATCCTAAAACTTTTCTCACAAGATGTTACATCCACGATTGTGTGATCACTGCTCGCGTGAAGTACCTTCATTTTCTCATCAATCGGATAAAGCCCGGAAGGGTCAATGTCCTGTCCGCCGATACCTAATATAATCCGTTTTCTCCAGCCTTTGTCCTCGAATTTTGGAGATCCGCCAAAGGCATCTCTGCCCGTTTCTCCAATAGGTATTGATGGTTTTTCATCACATTCTATAATTTCGCAATCAATGAAAAAAGTATCCTGTGTAGTACCGGGTACCTTACGGCTTCCGGTGACATCTGTGCCTAACATGATCGATTCTCCCAATCGAAAATGATTAACACCGTCCGGAAGGGTTCCGTTTTCTATTAAGGGCAAAGACGCAGTGTTTCCTGTGGATATTATATCAAATTTGTAATCTTTTGCAATATCCAATAATCGTTGATTGTTTTCAACCGACGGAATGACTCCTCCAAAACAGCCTAAGTTTGTGCCTAGGCCAACAAGCCTATCGCCAGCTATTTTAAAAGCTTTTTCAATTTCGCTTCGGGCTGTTTCAAACCAAACGCCTTCTCTTAAGTCACCTACATCAACCATGAAAATGAATCGTGGTGTTTTTTTACCTTTTCTTTTGCATATTTCCTGAAGAACAGTGTTTTCAGAGACTAATACATAATCGACATGGTCGATTAATTGCGTGATTTCAGATAACATTGGAATCCGAACCAGCATAACAGGTGCATCAATACCTGCTTGTCTGAGTCGGACTATATTTTGAATTCTTGAGTCCGCTAATATTGGAATGCCTGCGCTTAGAAGTTCTTTGGCTATGTCAGGATTTCCGCAGACTACTTTGGTTACAGCTGCAATTTCAACGCCATGCTCCTGACATTTTTGTCTTAAAAATTCTGCGTTGTTGCGAATATTTTTCAAATCGATTCTTATTTTCGGAAACATCAAGCTCTCCCCCTTATTTTCTATGATTATATCAGATATTTTCCACTTTATTCTGTTTTCTAAGGAAAAAAAGCCGAAACGAAAAAATTAAAGAAAACGTTACAATTAAAAACTTGAAATTTCTAACAAAAACTGATAGAATCCTTGACGTTGTAGACAATCCTGTGTAGCTCAATCGGCAGAGCATGCGGCTGTTAACCGCAGGGTTGGGGGTTCAAATCCCTCCACAGGAGCCATCACCAGAATACACTTAGGGGTTTATAACTGAATGTAGACTGGAAAAAAGATAAAAACCCTTCTCATTTGAGAAGGGTTTTTTGTTTTTAAAGGTCGTACGGGAGTGTAAAATAGAACGGGTTCTTTCCAGTTTGAGTAGAAATCGGAAATTAAAAAACTCTGTATGCCTATAAATATTTTTTTTAAATATTTTATGGGCATTTTTGTATATCTGTAATAGAAATTGCACTCTAAAGGCGGGGTGCATGGCATTGCTCTCAATTATCATCGTCTTTCTTTGGACGGGAAATAACCACAATACCTTTCCTCGTGTGATGCTCAAACAAAGGAAAAGCGGATTTAGGTTTTTCACCTCCTTCTTGGTTATGAGTTGGCTTGAATGCCGGATGAATTATTCGATGGCTTTTCCTTTTGTTTCCACAGCGTTTTTTGCAAAGAAAAAGGCTCCTGTTAGCATGAAGAATGCGAGTGTTACGGTCATCACTACGGTCGTATAACCGCCGGTTTCTATCAGAAACGTGGCATAATAGGGGGCGATGATGCCGCTGATTCGTGCCATGACCTGAGAAGAACCATTTCCTAGAGCTCGCATTTCAGTGGGAAATAACTCGGGTGTATAGGCATAAACGAATCCCCAGGCACCCATGCAAAATACAGAAAGGATAACGGCGAATAAAAGGGCTGTAAAGGATGAGTGAACGATGAAAAGCAACAGAACTGCCAAGCCGGTTCCGGTAAAAAAGAAGATGGCTGTTTTCTTCCTTCCGATTCTTTCAATCAAAAAAGCTGCCAACAGATATCCCGGAAGCTGCATCAACAACATAAAAAACGTGTACCATAAGGCACTGGTGTGTTCGATTCCCCTGGATGCAAATATCTTCGGAGCCCATGTGAATATGCCATAATAGGTAAAACTGATTGAAAACCAGGCGAACCATATCATAAGGGTTCTGGAGCGATATGTGTTTTTGAGTAGCTCAATGAAGGGGATTTTGACCGGCGGGTGCATTTCGATATCTTCTGCGATTTTTAGCTTTAGTGCTTTTTCCAGAGCAGGTTTCCCCCCTTTTAAGAAGGCGTATTTCGGGCTTTTTGGCAGGGTAAAAGCAATGATCAGTAAGGGTATGCAAAAAATAGCCAGTGCAAAATAAGAGGGCCTCCAGCCAAAAGAATCTAACGTCAAGACACTGAACAGTCCCAGTAGAATACTACCAATGGCCCAGCTGGATTCCAGATAAGTTAAATACCGTCCGCGTATCTTAATGGAAGTAAACTCAGTCAAATAAGCGTTTACAACCGGTAATAAGCCTCCATAGCCAAACCCCGAAAGTAATCTGAAAAGAGCAAACTGCTCTCCGGTATTAGCCAATCCGGTCATCATTGAAAAGGATCCTGCAATCAATAGAAAGATGATATTCGTATACTTTCTGCCGAACCAATCTGACAAGAATCCAGAAATGAGTGCTCCAAACAACATTCCCACAAATACAGAGCTGGCCAGTGACCCTTTTATAAGAGCGCTTGATGGAAGATCTTCTATCACTGAAGGTAATGTCAAAGACATCACCATTACACCCGCAGCGGCAAGCATCCACTGAAGTGAGGTCAGGAATAATAAAACGGTTTGTTTTTTTCTGGGTACATATTTTTCAATAACCTTATCGATAATCATTTTTTCCTCCATTGAGTTTTTTTTAAATCCAAAAACCTTTTTCTTTTAACTCTTTTTTGATCTGTTTGTATTTTTCCTCGGACGGTACTTCAATGGTGTGTAAGTGTACACCGCCCTCAGATACCGATAGCAAAGGTTTGGCTTGACTGCCTTCGACCAATGCGATGAATTTGAACAGCTCGCTTATCGAACTGATGTTGATATCCCCTCTGATCTCTCCGTAAACAGGATGTTCAATCATCACGTTCAAAACAGCACCCCCGTTTCGAATGATGATTTCCAGTTCATTCTTGATTTGCTCTGGCTGATGCCTAACTGCGATGATTTTTCGTATGCCTTTTTTTTTGACCAGGGAATAACCCCTTGAAGTTGACAAGATCTGTGTTCCGTCTGCTCTCAAAGCGGCCACATCTTTGACGATGATTTGTCTTGTGACTTGTAGTAGCTGGGACAAGGCTTCTCCACTGACGGGAGTTTCTGCTTCTTGTAAAGCCTGTATGATGCAACGCCTTCTTTGTTGTTTATCCATCTCTCATCTCCTGTATATATACAGTTTGTATACAGTTCATTATATCTTATTTCATTTGGAGTTTCAACTGTTTTGTTTTGAATATTGGAGATTATCGAGTATAATAATCTTTGTGAAAGTCAATGTCCGCCAATTGCTATGTGGAAAATGAGTAAAGATACATAGAATGGTTATATTAGGAGGTATTCATTGATGGCAGTAGATTCAGAAAAGTCAAAAAATTTTATAGAAAGAATTATCGAGGAGGATTTAAAAACGGGTAAGGTCAACAAGGTTGTCACCAGGTTCCCCCCCGAGCCCAATGCCCAGCTGCATATCGGCCACGCCAAAGCGATTTTGTTGAATTATGGCATGGCAAAGCAATACGGCGGCCAATTTAACCTGCGTTTTGACGACACTAATCCTGAAAAGGAAGAAATTCACTACATGGAATCCATGAAAAAAGACATTCAATGGTTGGGGGCAAGCTGGGACAAATTGTGTTACGCATCAGACTATTTTGAACAATTATACAAATGGGCAATTGAACTGATCGAAAAAGGGAGAGCCTATGTGGACAATCAGACAGCTGATGAGATACGAGAGAACAGGGGTACCCTTACCGAGCCCGGAAGAGAATCACTCTATCGCAACAGAACTGTACAGGAGAATTTAGAACTCTTTGAGAAGATGCGCAACGGGCATTTTTCTGAAGGAGAAGCGGTATTAAGGGCCAAGATCGATATGTCGCATCCCAATATTAACATGCGTGATCCCATTATGTACAGGATACTCAAGAAAGAACATTATCGAACTGGGGATAAATGGTGTATCTACCCCATGTACGATTTTGCGCATGGTTATGAAGATGCCATTGAAGGCGTCACACATTCGCTGTGCTCCATTGAATTTGAAGATCACAGGCCGCTTTACGATTGGTTTATCCAGAATGTCAGCGTGCCCAGTGTTCCTCATCAGTATGAATTTGCCAGGCTTCAACTTAGCTATACAGTGATGAGCAAAAGGCTTTTGCTGGAATTGGTTAACACTAAAATTGTTGAGGGATTGGATGATCCCAGAATGCCTACACTGTCCGGTTTGAGAAGAAGAGGGTATACACCAAGTGCGATTGCGCAGTTCGTCAACGAGATTGGTGTGGCAAAAGCCAACAGCTTGGTAGACCATGAATTTTTGGAGCATGTGTTAAGGGAGGAATTAAACAAAACCACTTTCCGGATGATGGCTGTTTTAGATCCTATCAAAGTGACCATTGAAAACTATCCTGAAGATCAAGTGGAGTATTTTGAGGGGGAAAATAATCCTGAAAATCCAGATGATGGTAAACGTCAAATTCCCTTTACCAGGGAACTTTTCATCGAACGGGAAGATTTCATGGAAAACCCACCTAAAAAGTATTTCCGGTTGTCACCCGGGCGAGAAGTCCGCTTGAAGTTTGCTTATTACATCACCTGTACTCAAGTCATCAAAGATGAGAGTGGTGAGATTCAAGAGCTCATTTGTACTTATGACCCGCAATCAAAGGGTGGCGGTACACCAGACAACAGAAGGGTGAAAGGAACGCTTCACTGGGTGAGTGCTGCACATGCAAAAAAAGCCGAAGTGAGGATCTATGATAAACTCTTTACATTAAAAGATATGCGGGATATGGAAGAGGGAAAGACATATAAGGACTACTTGAATCCTCAATCTTTGGTGGTAATCAACAATTGTTTTGTTGAACCGGCTTTGAGCGAATCTAAACCGGGAGAGAGATTTCAATTCTTAAGAAAAGGATATTTTTGTACCGATTCTGACAGCACAAAAGAAAACCCTGTATTCAATCAAACGGTAGCACTCAAGGATACGTGGGCTAAGATTCAGAACCAATAAAGCAACTAAGACTTTGAGGAGGGATTTTATGAACAAAAAAGCATTGATGGTTTCAATTTTCATGTTAGCGGTTGTCATGATTTTTGCAAGTGTTTCTGGAACAGTTGCCGAAGTAGACAAATATGGTAATGTTCACACGGGAATTCCCGAAGCCGAGTTTTTAGAGGCCGGTTTTGAGTTGGGAGACATGCTCTTGATAACCATGGGAGAGCAATCTGTTCAGGCTCCTTTTGTTACAACCTATGGAGATGTGGACAGGGGAAATCCTTTGATTAGACTTTCCGGCTCTCGTGTTTCGATGGCCTTGAATTATGCCAATTTTGCTAAGACGTATTCCCTGGAAGTCGGTTCGGCTGTTTCATTTGAGCTGGTTGAAAAAGGGTCATACTTAGAAGAGTTGGAAATCAGGAATTTAGTGAGAACTGATGTACGGGAGGATTATGCTTCCGATGCCGTTTTTGCAAATTTCCGAGCGGTTACCATGGGAAAAATCTCATTCAATCGTCTTTACAGATCCTGTCATCCTTCCATAGACGATCCCAGAGCGCCATATGCTAGTCAATTGGTGGAACGAGCGGGAATCAGAACCGTCGTCAACCTTTCCGACTCTGATGAAGAATTAGCTGGATTTTTAGCTTATTCCGATGTTTATGCCACAATAAAAGCCGATGGAAATATGATTAATCTGAACATGGGAGTCGACCTTTTAAGTGATGAGTTTGCAGCAAAACTTAAGGAAGGGCTTTTATTCATGATTGAAAAAACACCGCCATATCTTGTGCACTGTGTAGAAGGTAAAGATAGAGCTGGAATGACTGTGGCCATTTTAGGAGCTATTATGGGGGCAACGGTTGAAGAGATTTATACCGATTATGTTCAATCATACGAGAACTATTATCATGTAGAACCGGGAACAAAAGCCTATGAAGCAGTTGAGAATATAATCAGGGGAATCTTCAAATCCATCAACAACGGAAATGAAGTGACCGATGACAATGTCGGTTATGTGGCCATGAAATACCTGATGGAAAAAGCCGGTATGACTTATCCGCAGATATTGGCTCTTGAAGCAAAACTGAGATAACCACAGCAAAGGGACAGGGCCTCACTCCTGTCCCTTTGAATCCTTGACATAGAAAGATGTGTATGATACAATAGGGGTGATTTGAGTGTGTAGCTCAGCGGGAGAGCGCTTCCCTGACGCGGAAGAGGCCGAAGGTTCGAACCCCTCCACACTCACCAGAGGGAGCCTGAAAAACGGCTCCTTTTTTTATGGGGTGAAACAGTTGAAATATGCCTTTTTTGGAGGTTCTTTTAACCCAATTCACAACGGACACATCATCGTTGTTCAAAAAATGCTTGATTATCTAGAAGGACTGGAAAAGCTTTTCATCATACCTGCCGGCTGCTCGCCCTTTAAAACGGCACTTGACAATCAACTTCCTTTCGAAGACAGGTATCAATGGTGTGTTCGGTCTTTTGACGGGATTGAAAAGATACAGGTTCTCGACATCGAAAGAAATGATGAAGCAGATGAACCTTCCTACACTTATAAAACATTGGAGCGGTTTTATCACCTGTACGGACAATATCCTGTTTTGATCATTGGAGAAGATTCACTGGCTTCTTTTCACCGTTGGAAAAACTTTGAAAGGATATTAGATCGGTGCGATGTGGCAGTTTTTAGACGAAAAGGATATTCAGCAAATAAGATGATTGAAGAAAAATACCAATCGAAAATCACGATTTACAATACCCCGTTTATCGAAATATCCTCCACCGAGATCAGAAACAGAATCGGTGAAGAAAAGTCTATTCGGGGATATGTTCCTCAAACATTGGAAGAAGCAATTGTTAAAAAGTATAGGAGAAAGAGTGATGCGAATGAGTCAAGTTGAATTACTGGCCCCGGCGGGTTCGATGGAAAAATTGAAAATGGCTTTTCTCTACGGTGCAGATGCTTGTTATTTGGGGGGGACGGCTTTTGGACTTCGAGCGAACGCCAAAAATTTTGATTTGGAAGAGATTGTGCTAGCGGTTGAGTACGCTCATCAAATTGGGAAAAAAGTTTATGTAACAGTCAACATTATGGCACACAATGAGGATTTAGAGGGACTTGACGCCTACCTTTTGGGCCTTTATCGGGCACAAGTGGATGCCATATTGGTCTCTGATCCCGGAATTTTCATGATGGCAAAAGAAATGGTTCCGGATCTTGAAATCCATTTAAGCACACAGGCTAATGCCACCAATTACAAAGCGGTGGAATACTGGAAAAGGCAGGGGATGAAACGAGCGGTTCTGGCCAGAGAATTGAGTTTAACTGAAATACGGCAGATACGTGACAGCGTTGATGATGATTTTGAGTTGGAAGCCTTTGTACATGGTGCCATGTGTATCTCATATTCCGGAAGATGTTTACTCTCCAGTTTTATGACCGGTAGAGATTCCAATCGTGGAGAATGTTCCCATCCGTGCAGGTGGCGATACCATTTGATGGAATCCTCAAGGCCTGATGAGTATTTCCCCATCGAAGAAGATAACCATGGTACATATATCATGAATTCCAAAGATTTATGTATGATTGAACATATTCCTGATTTGATCCAAGCAGGTGTTTCCAGTTTAAAAATCGAGGGAAGAATGAAAAGCGCCTATTATGTGGCTACCGTTGTAAGGGCTTATCGGATGGCATTGGATGCATTTGAAAAAGATCCTGAAAACTGGCAATTTAATCCCTATTGGCTGGACGAAATTAAAACAACCAGTCACAGAAGATTGACAACGGGGTTCTATTACGGCAATCAGTATGATCAAGCACAGGCCTATGATACCAGCAGGTATATCAGAGAATACAGTTTTATCGGTGTTGTGATCGCTCATCATCATGAGCCGGGTTGCTGGAAAGTGGAACAAAGGAATAAATTCAGTCTGGGCGATCAAGTTGAAATCATCGAGCCGGATTCTCAGTCCACAATATACACGCGGATTGTTAAAATCATCGATGAATCAACCGGTGAATCCAGAGAAGATGCGCCACATCCACAGGAAAACTTAATGATCAGATTTGAGAATCTCGAGAATTCTCAGATAAAACAAGGCTCTTTAATCAGAAAACATCTTAATAACAATCGTTGATTAACTATTTTCCAATGCACCCTTCTTTGCTAACAAATCTGCCATCTCGTTAAACATGGATCCTGAATGTGCTTTTACTTTATGCCATTGTATTTGGACGGTGTTTTTGGTTATAAACGATTGATAGGCCTGTGTGACGGGATTGTTTGCTTTCCATGTCTTTTCTGCCCATTCACGAATACCGGTGTAATCATAAAATATGGCAATCTCTTCAATACCGTTTTCTTTACAGTATTGAAGGACTTCCTGAACAGCCCTTAATTCACCGGTAACTTGATGCAGACCGTCACTTTCTTCGATTCGTCCACTCATCTTGACTATAGGAATTCCATGTTTGAGGATGATTGCGCCGTATCCTGTTTGAGAGTTGATATAGCTGCCATCGACATAAGCCTGATAAACCAGTTCGCTTAGACTCTTATTTTCTTGGAATAACCGTGTGCCTTCAAAGAGCTTGTTTAACATCTGTTGCACGGGTTCGCTTGTTTTTTTTTCAAAGGTGATCGTAAATGCTTTGCGTTTTGGACTGTAATACAAATTAAATCGTGAATGGACTTCGCCAAGATCGTTCAGCAGTTCAAGCTTAGCCAGATAATCCCTGAATAGAACAGGCTTTAGAGAATAACCTTTATCTTTTTGGAGATGTTCGTTTTCAATTTTAATTTTTTCTTCTAGTTCTTCTTGATGCCTAAACAAAATCAACCGCCCTTTATCAATCTGTATGGAATTATTAAAATTTACTTTGTTTTTGTTCACCTTATTTTATCATAAAACGTTGAAAAATTTCAAACAAAAAAAGACACCTGTTTTGATGCCTTTTTTTGCTGTTATTTGATCTAACAGTATTGATTATTCTTTTGCAGCAGTCTTTTCGGTTGTTTTCTGCTTGGATCGATCGGTATAATGGGTGTGCAATAACTCGTGAGATCTGTGACTCAAAGGCTTTTCAAGGAATTCAGTATACAGCCTCTTGATCGATGGGTTATCGTGTGATTTTCTGAGTGTGAAAGCTTCATCGATTGCATAAACGCCTTTTGCCCGTTTTTCCAAAATCTGTGCATCGAGGCTGTACGGTTCGCCACCGCCTCCGATACAACCACCCGGACACGCCATAATTTCCACGAAGTGATAGAATTTCTCTCCACTTTCGATCTGACTTAATAGCTCACGAACATTTTTGCCGCCATGGGCTACGGCGATTTTAAACTCAATACCGTTAAAATCGATACTGGCTTCTTTGATACCGTCTAAACCTCTTGCCGGCATGAAATCAATCTGGGGAAGTGGTTGGCCGGTGCCCAACTCGTAAGCAGTTCTTAATGCCGCTTCCATAACTCCGCCAGTGTTTCCGAAGATTACAGCAGCACCGGTTGATTCGCCAAGCGGATCGTCGTATTCTCGTTCTTCCAAAGAGGCGAATGGTATTTTCTTCAATCGAATGAGCTTGCCCAATTCTCTTGTGGTGAGAACAAGATCTACCCAAGGGTCGTCATTTTCCATGGCATGTTGAGGCCTTTGTGCCTCGTCCTTTTTCGCAGTACAGGGCATGATGGAAACACTGTAAATATCCTCTGGTTTCACACCAATTTTTTCTGCAAAATAGGTTTTTATAACGGGTCCCAGCATCTGCTGAGGTGATTTTGCAGAAGAAACGTTGTCTTTGTATTGCGGGTAAAGCTTTTCCATCATGTTTATCCATGCAGGACAACAGGAAGTGAACATGGGGAACGGCCCTCCCTCTTTAACTCTTTCGAGTAATTCAGAGCCTTCTTCCATGATCGTCAAGTCTGCGGAGAAATTGGTATCAAAAACGTAGTCGAAACCCAGCTCTTTTAAGGCTGCAACCATATGTCCAGTCGAGACACTTCCGGGTTCCATGCCGAACTCCTCGCTGATGGCAACACGTGTCGCTGGAGCAGTCTGAACGATTAATACCTTGTCGTGTTTTTCAATTGCTCGTTTGGCATCTCTTACGGCTGAATTTTCGGTGATAGCACCTACAGGGCAGAATGCAGAGCATTGTCCGCAGTTAATACAGTCGGTCTGAGACAAAGGAATGTTAAAGGCTGTAAGGGGTAATGTTTCAAATCCCCTGTCTGCCATGCCATAGATGTTCATACCTTGCAAATCTGCACAGGCTCTTACGCAACGGGTACAGGCAATACATTTGTCCAAGTCTCTGACGATGGATGGGGAGCTGTCATCGAAGATGATCGTTTTATTCTCAGCCTTTGGGAAGATGGGTTCAACGTCATAGCTGTATATAAGATCCTGGAATTCGCATTTGCCATTGGATTCGCAGGTCATACAATCGTTAGGGTGTCTGGAAAGAATCAATGCAAGATTCAACTTCCTGGCGTTATAAACCCGATCGGAATTAGTCTTCACAACCATTCCGTCTCTAACCATTGTAACGCATGCGGGCTGAAGATTGCGTGCGCCTTCAACTTCAACGACACAAACCCGGCATCCTCCCGTGGCTTCCAGCCTTGGGTGGTAACAGAGTGTTGGAATATCTATACCGGCCTCTTTGCAAGCCTCTAGTACGGTGACATTTTCAGGTACTTCGTAGTTACGGCCATTAACTGTGATCTGAACCGTAGCCAAATAAATCCCCTCCTCAAGTTAGTCTAATATATCTTTATAAGCCACTTTTTTGGCTCTTGTTAGCACCAAACAATTATAAAGGATCATCTTATAAACTGTCAAGCAATCTGTTATGTAAAAAAAAGTTCTTTTTGTGTACAAATTGCCGAAACCTTTTTTGAAAACTCGGAGCTTCGACCTGCCCCCATCATTAAAAGCACTGTTCCGGTGTTTCCTATGTTGTTTATTTGTCGGATAATTTCTTCAGGTTGTTGGACACAGGTGTAGGGTTTGTCTAAAAGATCCAACAATTCTTTGAATTTGTCAAAAACAGGGGGTTCTTCTACCTCGTAGGCACTGAACACCGGCATGATGATAAGTTTTTCTATCAGCGGAGAAGAAAGAGTTTGTGCAAACAATTTCATATCACGCTTAAGTCGGGTATAGCGATGTGCCTCAAAGCAGATGATGAGTTTTTTGTTTGGGTATCGATGGGTCACAGCCTGAATTGAAAACTCGATTTCTTTGGGTGTATGGGCGTAATCGTCAATGATGGTAAGCTTTTCTCCTGTTAATCGGATTGTCATTCTCCTGTCCACATTTTCGAAGTTGTTCATCCATGCTATGGCTTTTTGAGGGTCAATGGACAACTGTTCACAGGTTTTCACAGCACAAATCAGATTGATCTTTGTGTAGGAATCCCTTATTTTTTCATTGATTTCGGAATAGGCTTGATATTGCCCAGGTGAAAAACAAACGGCGTTATCGGGTATTGTTTCCAAATCACATGGAACGACACTTTTTTCAGCATTCTGAATAAAGGTCATCATGGATTCTTTATAGTGTTTCAGATCATCCTTATAATGCTCCAAATGGTCGCCCCTTAAATTGGTTAAAACGGCAATCTTACTTTGGATGGTTTTAAAATAACCGTCACTTTCGTCGATCTCTGCAACGAGAGGGCCTGTGCCGCGTTTATAATTGCCGAATTCCAGGTCCCGATGCAGACCTCCCAAGATAACTGTCGGATCAAGACCCGTTTGAATTAATATATGTCCGATCATTGCTGTGGTGGAGGTTTTTCCATCTGTCCCGGTGATACCAATTAAGTCGCATTTTGAATCCCTTAACAGGAGGCGAAAAAAGTCCAGTCTGGATAAAACAAGAATATTTCTACGACGGGCTTCAAGCAATTCAGGATTTTGTTCAGGAACTGCAGTAGTGAAAACACATATGTCGGGGTTTTGGATGTTATCCCTTTTATGTCCGATATGGATGGTTATTCCCTGACTCTTTAACAGTGAAACCCTATCGTTATTTTGATCCGAACTGCCGCTGACATGATAACCTAAATCGTTTGCAAAAAGTGCTACACCACTCATCCCTATTCCACTGATGCCAATAAAATGAACTTTTTTCAACCACTACACCACCTATCATCTTCTCACACCATTTTAACATAAATCATCATCACTTTTTCTGTGCTATAATTGATCAAGGAGGGTAATAACTTGGGGGCCTGTAAGTGTATTTTTCTGTTTTTCTTTTTGTTTTTCTTTTTGTTATTTCATCTCTTTCAAAAGCCTGCTATTATCAACGAACCTTCGTCTATCAACGATTATTTGCAGATTTCGATGCCAGTTTTCAGTCAGATTACACATATTCGCGGAGGCGAGTTGGTGGGAACCGGAAACATCTGTACGATTCAATTAACAGAGCCTTCTTTTGAGCTCGATTATTTTTGTCCTGGCACATTGGTCAATAAAGGTAGAATCATGTATTTTCTTTCGTTTGAAACAGAGGATTCGGATCACGACGGGTTTCCGGATGTAATCGAACTCAGCAAATCAGACAGTGAGAGGTTTCGGGACTGGATGGTCTGGATAGCAAAAAACCAGAAAAACAGACCTTCTCCGGCTTGGATTCATCGAGATTGTTCAGGCTTGGTCCGTTTTTCCATCGTGGAATCGTTAAAGCGGCATGATACAGCGTGGATTAACAGTTTTGGCTATTCTCACCCGGATTATGAGGATATCCAGGCCTATCATTACCCGGATATTCCTTTGATTCACTCCAGTGTTTTTTTGACCTCTAAAGGGTTTCAGACGTTTGCTGATGCCAGACACTTACTGCTGTATAATTGTGAAAGAATAGGCAGGGATCTGAGTGTTTCAAAGAAAGGGGATTTGGTGTTTTTCTATCATCCGCAGGATTCAGTATTTCCGTATCATGTCATGATTGTGACGGATGACGGCTTTGTCTATCACACCGGTCCAGATGATGAAACTGAGGGTTATGTGAGACTGTGGAAGCAACAGGATTATTTGGATGCCGCTCCGTTGGTCTGGCTGCCCGTAAAAGAGAATCCGAATTTTCTCGGTGTCTATCGGTTGAAATTTCTTAATGACTGATCAGTCTGTAGGAGGGTGTTATGAATAAAAGAATAATATGGAGTCTGTTTGTTATGTGTTTTTTGGCATCGGTGGTCTTTGGCACCATTTATGTGAATGATTTGAATATCCTGGGTCCCGGTGATACACTTCAATTTCAGATCTATACTTATTCCAATGCAGAAAAGAAACCGGTTACCATGTCTATTTACAAGGTTGACGATGCATTTTCGATCTTTTTGAACGGGTTGGATAACAACCAAATCGAAACCGTTTTGTCTGAGAAGCAGGCATTGATTCATTATCAGATACCGGTGGATTCCTCCTGGCAGCGTGAAAGCTTTCCGCTTACGTTTTTCAAAGAATTGGGTGGTTACATTTGCCGCTTTTCAAGAGATAAAGAATTGTCATACGCTTGTGTGGAAAGGACGGATATTGATGGCGTAGCGATGGATATGGGATCGTTTATCAACCTGGAAGTATGGCATTCTAACAAAGGAGAACGGGTTTCATTTGGAGATATTTACACCGGTTTCGATCAGATATACATGGGGTCATTAAGCGACCCGCTGTTGAGAAAGATTGAGAAAAACACGATCAAAAATGGTTTAATTGTGATTAAAACCCCTTCGGGCAATGCCATTGTTCAACTGGATGAAGAGGACTATATTAAGACTTATTCAGCAGAGTTGATCTTTCTCTCGGAAAAACCGCTTTATAGACCGGGGGAACAGATTCAATTAAAAGGCTATTTTTACGATCGGCCGACTTCCAAATTGTTGGATGGCGGGACGGTTACCATGGTATTAACTGATCCCATGGGCATTAAATTGAAGGAACAGACTTGCGATTTGGATCAATGGGGCGGTTTTGAATTTTATTACGACACCATTGAAGAGTCTGTCAGAGGTCATTACGATTTCACCGTTCTGTACCAAGGACATGAATTCTATCGCTATGTGGAATTATCGGATTATGAAAAACCGGAATTTACAGTCGAAGTAGAGAGTTTGCAAGATGTGTATTCTATTGGCAAGATTCCAGAATTTAAAATCAAATCGGATTATTACTACGGGCAACCACTTCAATTTGGTGAAGTTCATGTGAAACTGGATCTGTTACCCGATTATGAAAAGGTGTTCAGTTCACAAACCACCGATATCAGATTCACAAATCTGACTGACGGATTGGCTACAGGTACTCTCGCAATGATGAGGGAGGGAGTGGAGAATTATTCCGTTGAGTTTACAGTGGTAGACCAAAGTGGTAGGGAAGTGAGCGAGCAGAGATATTTTCAATATATCCCATCCGATGTCCAAATCAAATCAAAAAAATGGCAGTATTGGTATGAATTCGGGCAGCGTGTAAGCGGGCAGTTTTATCTGACTCCGTTGGATGATGCGACCAACACCTTGAACAGGTCTTTGAGCGTGGAAATCTATCGAAAAGGGAACCTCATCGTGGATGAAATCTATCAAACGGATCAAAACGGGCAAATCGATGTGTCCTTTGACCCCATTTTACCCGGTTACTATACGATGATAATCATTGATTCTCAATACCCAAAAAACAGGATGGAAAGGTCATTTTTCGTTTATTCCTCGGCGTATTCATATTCTACCAATGAAAAACTCGAAATCATCACCGACAAAGAGGTTTACAAACCTTCTGAATTGATCAACCTGAAGCTCATTTCCTCATTGCATACGCTTCATGTGTTGGCGGTGCTTGATTTCGGTAATTCTGTTGTGACCAAAGATGTTAGAATTAACGGGTACTCTGCCGATTTGTCCTTTGTGATTCCGGCGGACATGACCAGAAATGCCATCAATATTCGTTTCTTAAGTTATTTTGCCGGAGAAAGGATTTCAATGGATAAGAACATTCCGGTTCTACTGGATAGACATCTATTGAATATTGCCTTGGATACAGAGAAAAAAGTACAGCCGGGCGATCAAGTGGCTTATAAGGTGTTATTGACCGATGCCCAGAATAACGCAGTTGATGGCATCGTAACACTCAACGTAATTGATCAGTCACTTTTGGATCTATACGGTGATGATGATTGGAAAGAGGTTCTCTCAACCTTGGAAAACCCGCCCTTTAATTACTATTTTGAGTATTTCAACAACGTTTATTACATCAGAAGAGAGCAAAGTCAGAACCAACTCCCTTATGACACACCCGATACACTCGCTCAAACAAAAAGTGCCGCTACCGGAAAAAGTGTGAAAGTAAGAAGCGATTTTTCAGATTCAGCACTTTGGTTACCGGCAGTAATTGTAAATGGCGAGCTTCAATCGGAATTCAAACTCCCGGAAAGTTTGACCACGTGGAACATCAGAACAATCGGATTCACAGCTGACGGTAAAAGAGGATACGCCAGCCAGCAATTCATCTCCACATTGCCAGTTACTGTCAACGAGATATTCCCGAAATTCTTGATCTCAGGTGATGAGGTGGAATTAGGAGTCAACTTGGGTAACTATTCCGGAGAAGATCTGACATTCCAGCTGGTTTTTCAAGGTCCATCCATTGAAGAAAACAGAGAAATAGTCTTAAAAGATAAGGAACAAAGCATACAATGGTTTTGCTATAAAGTACCGCAAGTGCAGGAAAAAGAAACGTTTAAATTCCAGATTAGCGCTGTTTCCGACAGCTTCTCAGATGCAATGGTCAAAGAACTCCCCGTTCATCCCTACGATTTTACGAAACAGCTTGGGTATGCGGGTATTATTACCCGTGAAGGGGTGGAACAAACCATTGATATTCAAGTTCCTTCTGAAGTGAGAGTGAGGGTGAGTGCAAATTTAGAAGCAGAATTGATCAATGCCTTGGAATATTTAATTGGTTATCCTTATGGCTGTACGGAACAAACCGTCAGCAGTTTCCTTCCCAGTTTGGCTTTCATGCAGTTAAATCGTGATGTAACAGTTGAAGATTATTCACTGGCTTTCTCGAAGATTCCAGATATTACACAGACTTTGTTGAAGCGACTCTATTCCTATCAGAATTACAAAGGCGGATGGGGATGGTGGAAAGACGGCCAATCAGATCCGTTCATGACAGCCTATGTTTTGTACACTTTCTACAAACTGACGCAGATGGACATTGAAATCAATCAACAAGCTTTTAATCGTGGACAAACGGCTTTGAAGGGGCTCTTAGAATCATCCGATAAAACTTTGCCCTTTAGCGAATATGTTATGGCTTTGCTGGATCCTTCTTATACGATTGTTTTAACGAATCAACAATCCACCTCATCGAAACTGTTCCTGGGTTTGGTGATGTTGGAGCGCAATCAGACTGAATTAGCCCGTTCAATATTGGAAGATCTGCTTAAAACGGGAACTGAGGTAGGAGGGGTTTTCAAAATTAGTTTTGATCGAACCAGTTATTTCATCAACGATTTGATGTTAAACGCACTTCTGTTTGAATTAATGGCTAGAACAGGCTATGAGGGTGAACAGTTGAATAGTTTGTTCCGATATTTATATGCTAACAAAACGGGCAGTTTTTGGTCTTCTACAAAAGACACCGCTTTTGTAGTAATGGCGTTATCGCATTTTGTCTTTGAAAACACGGATTTAGAATTCTCAGTGAAAAAAGACTGCAAAGAGGATGAAACCGAATGGATGGCAACCGGTGTAATCACCAAAGGTCAGATGAAGGACTTCATTATTCCTGTAGATGTTCCATCTAACCTGACGATTTCGTTGTCAGGTTCGGGCGGTCTATTATGGGAAATTGGTGTTGCTGAATCTTGGAATCCCCTCGATCCTAGGTTGGAGGATAAGCATACACAAGAGAATTATGTCCGGCGAACATTAGAAGTGAAACGGGATGTAACGGTGATCGACGCCGAAGGAAAAATCACTTACGATTCTCTTTATATTCCCATACAAAGCGAAATCAGACTTGGAATGGTTGTTGAATCCGGTGCAAAAGTCCCCTGTCAGGTACAACCGGTAGAAATCAAATCCTTCAGCATTCAGCAAACCTCAGAAGACTATTGGAGTGCTTTGTTCGTAAATAACTGCGAAACAGGGTTGAGAATCCCCGAGGATGTGAAATTGATTGGGATGGATGCCACAGCTCTGATCTTTGACCGTAATCCATTCAGTTATGATGAGGGTGAATTCCGATTTTTCTTTGAAATCAACAGCAAGGAATTAATGGTAGGCGATGAGATCCGTTCAACCATAAAGATGCATTTTCCAGTTGATTATCACTGGGTGGCAATCGAAGAATATTTACCGGTTTGCTTCGTTCAGAATGAACAATACATGGATAATTACTATTTTGGCAAGTATTTTTCATCCCGTTATTATCTCTGGTCTTATTATCTTTCTAATATTGAGAAAAGATATGATCGAACCTCACTCTTTTTTGAATTTCTTGATGAAGGATTATCCATTTATCAAAACCATTACAAGGTCATTTCTGCAGGTGAATTTCTGGTGCCGCCGTTGAAACTGTTTCAGATGTATGAAGTGGGATCGGATTGCGTTGCACCCGGCTTAACCATACAAGTCAATCCAAGATAAGGTTTGGTGATTCAATTTGAAAAAAGTCTGGATCAGTTCTTTGATTCTATTGGTGTACTTGACAACCCATTTTTGTGCTTTCAGTGATTTAGCTTCCAGTCATTGGGCTTATGAATCGGTCATGTCCTTGACCCAATTGGGTATCATTAGCGGAATGCCCGATGGTACTTTTAAGGGTAACGACCCAATGACCCGCTATCAATCGGCAGTGGCAATGAAAAGGATTCTGGATTACACCTCGACTCAGACAGGCGGTAGTACACAAATCCCGTCAGACCTTTTCGAAAGGCTGTCAGAATTGGAAAATCTTGTTAATCAATCACTCAATGCGGTACAAAAAGCAGGTGAAGACTATCGGCAGATCATGAAAAAACTTGAGCAAACAACCGGGATTCCTGATGCTGGTGGTGGGTATGAATACGAAGAATTAGACAGGCTGGTTGAGGAAATCCTGGAAGTCAAATGGGATGCCAAAAATATTGAAGCTGATTTGGCTCAAACCCACGATGAAATTGAACAGTTAAAGGGTTCCAACCAGGATATGTTAAACCGATTGGATGAGCAGGCTGTTCACAATCGTGAGATGAATCTTCAACTCGCTGCGTTGAATTTGAAAACGACCCGGTATCAGTGGGTTGCCGTTTGTTCTGCCATCATTGCAGCCGGTTCTTTCCTGATGGCGGGGTACGTTCTTTTGAAATAGAAACCTTTTTTTCTGGATGGAGAGGATTTGGTGTTTAGAAATTTGTCAAATTGTGATAAAATAAACTCATGAACAGTTTTGAGCATTTGGTTGACAAGCTGGCAAAAAAAAGCGGCGTTTTTTCCGAGATTAAGGTCAGACTTATTTTGGAAGAATGGGAAGCGATTATCGGAAGTCCGCTATCAAATAAAACAAAACCCGTTGCCTTAAAGGGCGGGGTTTTGTATGTTTTGTGTGAAGACCCGATGTGGGCACAGGAATTGCGTTTTTATACCACAGATATTTTAAAGAAGTTAAGAGCAAGGTTGAAGGATACTCGAGATGTTCATTTGATCAAGATCGTTAGAAGGAGTGAAGAAGTTGCCGGAAAAATATACAGCTGATAGTATTAAGGTTTTAAAGGGATTGGATCCCGTCCGTAAAAGACCGGGGATGTACATTGGATCAACATCTAGTACCGGTTTACACCATTTGGTTTATGAAATTGTAGATAACAGTATTGATGAGGTTCTTGCGGGATATTGTAATGAAATAAACGTAACGCTGCTGAACGATGGTTCGGTGGAAGTTGAGGATAACGGCAGGGGAATTCCCTGTGACATGCACCCGATCGAGAAAAAAAGTGCCCTTGAGGTGGTGTTGACAACGCTGCATGCGGGAGGAAAGTTCAACAAAGACAGTTATAAAGTTAGCGGCGGTCTGCACGGTGTAGGATTGTCGATTGTAAATGCACTATCAGAATGGCTTTATGTTGAAATCCATCAGGGAGGAAAAATTTACGTTCAAAAATATGCCAGAGGGTTCCCACAAACCGAAGTAGAGATTGTTGGAGAGACCGACAAAACGGGAACTAAAGTCCGGTTTTTTCCTGATTCTCAGATTTTTTCCACCATTGAGTTTGACTTTGATATCTTAAACACACGTTTCATGGAGCAAGCCTTCTTAAATCCTCAGGTAACAATCAAAATAACGGATAAAAGAGAAGAGGAATGTGAAGAGGTAGTTCACCATTACAGCGGAGGATTGGCGGAGTTCGTCAATTACCTACTGAAAAATTCAAAAACACTGACGCCGGATCCCATTTCCATATCTGGTTCTTTTAACGATACAGAGGTGGACTTGGCCTTTCATTATACAAAAGGAAGTGAAGAGAAGATCCGTTCCTATGTTAACAACATCAACACAGTTGACGGTGGAACGCATTTGACGGGTTTTCGAATGGCATTAACCAAATGTGTGAACGATTATATCAAAAAATACGATCTCCTTTCCAACGGCAAAAAGAAGAAGGATGATGAATTACAGATTATTGGAAAAGATGCACGAGAGGGTTTGGTAGGTGTTTTAAGCATTAAGGTCAAAGAACCGCAATTTGAGGGTCAGACTAAGGCGAAGCTGGGAAATGAAGAGGTACAGGAAGCGGTTAATCATGTGGTAAAAGATAAATTATCCGAGTACTTTGATATTCACGCAGAACTCACAAAAAAGATACTGGATCGGGTTATTCAAGCCGCAAAGGCCAGGTTGGCTGCGAAAAAGGCGAGGGAATTGGTTAGAAGAAAAAGTGCCCTGGAATCATCCACTCTGCCCGGAAAGTTGGCTGATTGTTCCACGAAGAAAAGGGAGAAATCCGAGTTGTTTATCGTTGAAGGAGATTCGGCTGGAGGTTCTGCTAAGCAGGCGAGAGACAGGGAGTTTCAAGCCATCCTTCCGTTAAGGGGAAAGATCCTCAACGTTGAGAAATCCTCCTTGGATAAATTGCTGAAAAGTGATACCATATCCGATATCATTACCGCTTTGGGAACGGGAATTGACGATGATTTTGATATCTCAAAGAGCCGTTATGGAAAGGTCTTTATCATGACCGATGCGGATGTGGACGGCGCACATATTCGGACTCTTATTTTAACGTTGTTCTTTAGGCATTTTAGAGAGATGATCAACGATGGAATGGTATACATTGCCATTCCTCCGTTATTTAAATTATCAGTCGGCAAAGAGTCTCATTATGTATATACCGAAAAGGATCAGGTTCAGATGATGAAAGAGCTGAGAGGAGAGTCCAATAGAAAGGTGAATGTCCAGCGTTATAAGGGGTTGGGTGAGATGAATCCGGAACAGCTTTGGAATACGACCATGGATCCCACGACCAGAAGGATGGCCAGAGTGACTATGGAAGATGCGGAACTGGCAGATTCAATATTAACCACTTTGATGGGCAACGATGTTGAAGATAGACGCCGGTTTATCACGCATCATGCTCTGCAGGTAACCAATCTGGATATTTGATGTTTGAGAAAGGAGAAAAAAGGGTTCAACTGATTCTTTTTCTGATCCTTTTCATGGGATTGGTTTTTTTGACCAAGGCCTTTTTTCTTCGTCATTCCGATTTGTTTGTGAATCATACACCGGTCATTGCCTTTACAGGTAGTCAAAAGCAAGATGAGCAAATCATTGTAGCAAATGTTTTTTTAAGTTATTGGAAACCTGATCTGAATTTTATGGAATCATATCAACCTCAGGGTTTTTTGATCGAGGGATATGGGAACAACCAGAATGAAGATCAGTCCGAAAACTTTGTTTCGCAACAGGTCAGTCGCCAAAAGGCTTCGTTTTATGTGAATCTTGAAAACGACGGCAAAGTTCTTCTTTCAGAAGATGCAGAGATTGTTTGGCGGATACCGTCAGCTGAATTTTATATCAGCAAGTTTTATTCGCTGCCCGAGATATACAATGTTGATGATATTGATGAAGTCAAGATGATTATTGAAAAGGTTTCCCAACAGTCTATCTTGTTTAAAAATTATCTTTCCGCAATCGACGGGAAGGAAAGAACATTCTATCTGCGAAATGGCAATGTGTTATTAGTAAACAGTTGGAATAATCTTGAAATGTTCGACGGAGAGGGGTTTATATATCAGATGGGGAAGGGTCAAATATATGATTTATACAGTAACGGAAGGTATTTCCCGATAATTAAAAGAGGTGAATAAAATGTCCGATTCTTTTGAAGTGCTAACCTCTGTGGATATAGGTTCTCATTCACTCAAAGGTGTGGTAACGAAAATGG
>Ga0209203_1000982_pt1 | contig 21952 bp, 13 predicted proteins | sample AD_UKC109_MetaG_FD_184423 | JGI IMG/M metagenome (GOLD analysis project Ga0209203, IMG submission 184423) | Active sludge microbial communities of municipal wastewater-treating anaerobic digesters from Hong Kong - AD_UKC109_MetaG (SPAdes)... | ecosystem: Engineered > Bioreactor > Anaerobic >... | reverse complement strand
AGCCTTCGCTGCCGTGCGCGAAGCCGGCAAGCGCGTGTTGGGGCAGCGCCACTACGACGTCCAGCTGATCTGCGGTATTAATTTGCACCAGGGGGGCATCTCGGAACTGCGAACCGGGGAAGGCAAAACCCTCTCCGCCACGCTGCCGCTCTACCTCAACGCGCTGGAAGGCAAAGGCGCGCACCTGATCACGGTCAACGATTACCTGGCAAGACGCGATGGTCGTTGGATGGGCGCGATCTTTGGCATGCTGGGTTTGAGCGTGGGCGTGCTCCAGTCAGCAAGCAACGCTGAAGGCAACGATCGGGCTTTCATCTTTGATCCCGGCGAGAGATCATTGGCTGAAGCAACCGATCTGCTCCGACCGGTGCCACGCAAACGAGCCTACCTGGCTGATATCACCTATGGAACCAACAGCGAGTTCGGTTTCGACTATCTGCGCGACAACATCACGATGCGTTGGGATCAGCGCGTGCAGCGTGGGCATCATTTTGCCATCGTCGATGAGGTTGACAACATCCTGATCGATGAAGCACGCACGCCTTTGATCATTTCGGGCGCATCTCATGAAGATTCCGAGAACTACATCCGCATGGCGCAGATCGTAAGGGCGCTCAACGAAGAAGACTACGAGGTCGTGGAAAAAGACCAAACTGTGAGCCTGACTGAGGTCGGTATGGGGCACGTGGAAGAAATGCTCGGCGAGCCGCTTTCGGACCCGGAACGACCGGAAGACATCAAGCCCGAGCAAGCCCGCTTGATGGGCTTCCTGGAACAATCCCTGCGGGCGAGATTCCTCTTCCGGCGGGATAAAGAATACATCGTCCAGAATGGTGAAGTTGTGATCGTGGATGAATTCACCGGACGTATGATGCCTGGAAGACGCTGGTCCGATGGACTTCACCAGGCGGTGGAAGCCAAAGAGGGCGTGAAGGTGCAGGCAGAGAATGTCACGCATGCCACCATCACCATCCAGAACTACTTCCGCATGTATAAAAAACTGGCTGGCATGACCGGTACTGCCCTGACTGAGAAGGAAGAATTCTTCCGCATCTATGGCTTGGACGTGCTTTCGATCCCGACCAACCTTGAATACCAGGCTATGCGGCCGGATTCTGGTCTGAACGACGAAGAGGTCAAGGACGAAGAAGGCTACAAGTTCACTTACTACTATGCCGATTCCGATCCTCACAAGAAAGCCCTGTTCTATAAGCGTAAGGATTTCCCGGATGTGATCTATCGCACCACCGAAGGCAAAGTGCGCGCGATTGTGCTGGAGATCATCCGCTACCACGTGATCGGCCGACCTCAGTTGGTGGGAACGACCTCCGTGGAAAACTCCGAGCGGCTTTCGGAGCGATTGAGTTCAGAAATGGTGCGCCGCCTGCTGCAGGTGAAACTGATCCGCCAGGCTTGGTATAAAACCAAGGGGCTCAACGAAGCCGATTTTGTCGACCAACCCGAATTGAAGGTGTTGAGCGAGCCGCTGGATAAGCTGCGCATGCCGGAATTGCGCCGGCTTGGCACGCAGAACGGGATGACCACGCTCGATCTGGCAGACGAAAGCAACAAGGCAAACCTGCTGGCTCTGCTGAAGCTCGAGGACAAAGATTGGGGGCGCTTGAAGGCTTTATTCGATAGCGGCATCCCTCACCAGGTGTTGAATGCCCGCAAGCACACAGAAGAGTCGCTGATCATTGCTGGAGCTGGCGCGTTTGGAGCTGTGACGATCGCCACCAACATGGCTGGTCGTGGTGTGGACATCAAACTCGGAGGTGAACTATCTGAAAGTCTGCTTTCCCGGGTAAACCAGGTGTTGGTGGAAAAAACCCAGACCGACCCCTACAACATGACCATGCCCGAGCGCTTGCTCGCGGTAAAAGCCCTGGATGCCGAGCTGGATGAGAGCCAGCAAGAGGCAGTCAACGGCTTTGTTGCATACATGGAAAACATGGCGAAGGTACGCGAACTGGGCGGCTTGCATGTTATCGGTTCAGAGCGGCACGAGGCTCGCCGCATCGATAACCAGTTGCGAGGTCGTGCTGGCCGGCAAGGCGACCCTGGCTCATCGCGCTTTTACCTGGCGCTGGATGATGAACTGATGCGGATGTTTGGCGGACAGCAGATGGAAGGCTTGCTGACGCGCTTCAAGATCGATGAGAACATGCCAATCGAAATTTCCCTGGTGAACAGACTGGTTGAGCAATCTCAGACGCGCGTGGAAGGCGCAAACTTTGACGTGCGCAAGCATCTGCTGGAATACGATGATGTGCTCAACGCGCAGAGAAACCGCATTTACAGCCAGCGGGATAAGATCTTTACCAAGGACGATCTGCACGAAGACGTAAATGAGATGCTGATCACCGAGCTTGGTGCCAGGATCCGCACTGGTCTTGAGGATAAAGAGGGTCCATGGAAGCTGCTGGGCTACCTGGAGGATGTCCAACCGACCATCCAGACCGAATTTGGCAGCTATCCAAGTTATTCGCTGAAGATGGTGATGGAAAACCTGGGAACTCCCAAGGATGAGGAAGCCCTGGTTGACAAACTCGTAACAATGGCAAAAGATGCTGTGTTGAGTGAGAATGAGCACATCCGTGAGGGAGCTGCTTTGCTGTTTGAACGCAGCGAGCAGGCTATGAAGAGCCAGTTGGCGGAGCGCAATGAGATGCTGGTTGCCTATCTGGAAAGCTTTGATCCAGACGAACAGCATGACCTGACGGCGGAGATCGGCGCGATCGTACAGACTCCGGTGAGAATGGCGCCAGCTCAGCAGCGCAGTTTCATGGAAGATCCCATGAGCATGAAAGCGCCGCTCAAGGATGCCCTGCAAACCAGCGTGACGCTTACAACGATCCGCCGCATCCTCCTGACTTTGGAGAAACGATTTGGGGATAACTGGGGGATGAAACCTATCGACCTGGCGCAACTGCCATGGGCGGAAGTGCATCAAACAATTGATGCCCAGATTACTGACGCGCTCGAAAAACGCGTGGATAGGCTGTTTGGGGTCGAAGGGGAAGTGCGGCGCGACCTGGAAGCCAATCCGGAACTGCTACAAGCTGCAGTCATCGACGAAAACGCGCGCGCGCAACTGGTGCAAGTGAGCACTGAGGGTAAAAGGATCGCCTTTGATGCCCGCTCACATCGCAAAACATTCCAAACGCACATGCGGTTGAACTACCTCCTCTCGATGTCTGAACAGCTGCTGAATGAACCGGCTGAAAAAGTCACACAAGATATTCTGACTCATCTGCAGGGCGCGGAAAAGGTGCTTGCCGACATTTTTGGGAAGTTCGAATTCCAGCACCTGGCAAATAACAACTTTAAGCTGGCTGATCTGCCAAAAGCAACCAGGGACGCATTAATCGTAAAACTTGGTGAACCGCAATTTGGCGAGCTTTCGGGACTAACCATCGAGGAGATCCCCGAGAGCCTGCATCAGGACATTCGGAAAGTTTTGGGAGATAAGGCCCAGAATCGCATCTATCGCGATTTGCTGCTGGGCACGATCACCGAAACCTGGGTGGATTACCTGACGCGCATGGAAGCCTTGCGAGTTTCAATCAGCATGGAGTCTTATGCCCAACGCGACCCGTTGGTGCGTTATAAGAGCCAGGCGAGCACGCTGTTTACAGAGATGCTTTCCGAAGTACGCCAAATAGTTATCAGCCGCATGTTCCGCTACCGCCCGACCAAGGCGGCTGAAGCGCAGAATGCGATCGCGACGCCTGCTCCGGTAAAAGCATCAGGCGGGGCAGAGCCCAAGCCTGCCATTGAAAAAACTTCAACTAAGAAGCGGCGAAAACGCCACTAAGAGGTAAGGTATGACCCATTTTTTGGTGACGAATGATGATGGAGTAAATGCGCCTGGTCTGCTGGCGCTGGTTCAGGCTATCCGGCAAGTCCCGGAATGCGAAGTGAGCGTGTTGGCTCCGGACCATAATTGGTCAGCCTGCGGGCATGTCAAGACCCTGACCCGACCGTTGCGGGTGCGCCAGGTAAAGCTGGCTGATGGCAGCGCGGCGCTTTCTTGTGATGGCGCGCCTTCGGATTGCGTGGCAATTGCCATCATGGGCGCGATCGAAAAACCGATCGATGTGGTTGTTTCGGGGATCAACCCGAACGCCAACGTCGGTTTGGATGTGACCTACTCCGGGACGGTTACGGCAGCAATGGAAGCCTCCATCAATGGTAAACCGGGCATCGCCGTCTCCCTGGACGCGCCGGAGCATCATGATGGGGAACTCAATTTCGCGCCTGCTGCTCAAGCGGCGGTGGATGTGATCCAGAGTTTGATGGTGGATAAGCTGGAAAACGGCAAGCAGCCGATCTGGAATATCAACCTGCCATACCGGCAAGAGGGGCAGTTTGAAGGTGTGCTCTACACCCGGCAGGGTGTCAGGCTGTACCGGGATGTGCTCGAGAAACGGCTCGATCCGCAGGGCAAACCTTACTACTGGATCGGCGGGGAAGCACCCACGGGCTTGATGGATGAAGGCACTGACTACTGGGCGATCAAACGAGGCTATATTTCCGTCACACCCTTGCAAATGGACATGACCAACAAGGTTTTGCTGGAAACATTGAACCATTCGATGAAATAGATACCAGGCTTTTTATCTGGAAACGAGGCTTGATCTGTAGTGACTGCTGAGCTGGGATACAATTACGCTATGTTACCTGATCATCGTGTACGCCAGAGAGAATATCTGCTCGAAATCTCGCGGGCTCTCACCGAGGAGTTGAATCTCAACACCCTCCTGAGCCGCATCCTGCATATCGCCATTGAGATGCTGGGCGGACATGCCGGCTTCATCGCTTTGGTGGGTGACTCGGGCGAGTGGCACATCGCGATCAACCAGGGCATCCCGCCAGCACTCTTGAGTTACCTTGAAACCTGGCTGGCAAGCCTCAGCGAAAGCGCAGAAGGCGCAGAAGCACGCATTCCGGAGATCAATCGCATGTTGAGTGATATCAGCATGGGCATGATCACTGGCGTTGGCATCGCCATGACCGTTCAGCACAGTACGATCGGGCAAATCTTCGTCTTCCGCAACTATCGCGCCACTTTTTCAGCCAATGACTACTCCATCCTGACGAGTTTTGCCAACCAGGCGGCTATCGCTGTACGCAACGCCAGGCTTTACACCCAGGTGACCCGTCAGAACCTGCGCATGGCAGCTCTGCTCAGTTCAGTTGCGGATGGCATCCTCATCCTTAATCCAGACCTGAAAGTCCTCCAGGTTAACCACGCCTTTGAACGCCTGGTCAACGCGCCGGCAGAAGAATTGAAGGAGAAAACCTTCGACCAGGTCGTGCGTTGGGCAAAACCGCCGAAGGGGCTTGAACTGAATGAAGCGGTCAGGTCGCAGTGGCAGTGGGGTGCCAGCAAAGATCTCTTCCTCGAGGGGGACATGCTGCGATACAGCCCGCTGGACCCAATCCCGGTGGAGATCACTTACGCGCCATTGTTCTCGGATGAGGGCGAGCTCCTCAACATCATCGCTTCGGTGCGCGACATCACCCGTTTCAGGGAAGCGGAAGAACTCAAGACCAACTTCATCTCGGTCATGAGCCACGAGCTGAAAACCCCTATTGCTTTGATCAAAGGCTACGCTAACACCCTCAGACGCGACGATGTGGAATGGGATAAGGCGATGGTGACCGAAAGCCTGCAGGTAATCGAGGAGGAAGCCGATCACCTGACAGCGATGGTAGAAGATTTGCTTGACGCCACAAAGTTACAATCGGGTGGGATCACCCTGCATAAAACCGAAGTTGACCTGGTAGCTCTGATCGATGATTTAACCAAGAAGTTCTCGCTGCAAAGCGATAAACACCAAATTGTTGCGAATCTGTCGGAGGATTTTCCGGTCATTGTCGCGGACGAGACGCGCATGAGCCAGTTGATTTCCAACCTGCTGACAAACGCGCTCAAGTATTCTGAGGGTGGAACGATACAAGTTGACGGGATTAAGATCGAAGAGAATGTCCAGGTTTGCATTACGGATCAAGGCAAAGGGTTTGACCCAATGGATGTTCCTCGTGTGTTTGACCGATTTTACCGTTCTGAGAGTGCGGTGAAGACGACCAAAGGTACAGGATTGGGCTTGTATTTGTGCCAGTCGATCGTGAAAGCGCATGGGGGAAGAATCTGGGTGGATGAAACCTACCACCTGGGGGCAAGGATCTGTTTTACCTTGCCGATCAAGACCCAAAGCCAGCTCATGTTATGAAATTCCAGGTCAATCGATATGCCGAGGTGGATTCCACCAATGATGTTGCCCTGAAAGCAGGCCGGTCAGGCGCGGAAGATGGCCTGGTGGTGTGGGCGCAGCGGCAGACCCGGGGACGCGGGCAAAAGGAACGCGTCTGGCAGAGCCAGCCTAAAAGCTCGTTGACATTTTCAGTTTTATTTAGACCCAACCTGGAAGAGCAAGTCGTACTGGGGCGTTTCACTGCCCTTGGTGCCCTGGCGGTGGCACACACGATTGGGACAAAGACTGGTTTTGACGCGCAGGTGAAGTGGCCAAATGACGTTTTGCTCAATGGGAAAAAGATCTGCGGAGTATTGGCAGAGACCGACCTGCAGGCGGGCAAACCCAACGCGGTGGTGGTCGGGGTGGGGGTAAACCTGCTGCCAGGCGCTTTTAATGCGAACACATCTCTGAACTATCCTGCCAGTGACATTTTCAGCGAGACTGGCATCAGTTTGGACGCTCAAACCTGGCTGCTAGCAATCCTGGACGCTATGCAAAAGCTGCGGCAAGTGTTACCGGGTGATGCTTTCGTCCGGGAATGGAACGAGAAATTGGCTTTCAAGGGGGAGATGAGAGTTATCAGGAATCATAAAGGCGAAACAGGATTGTTTCGCCTTCTGGATGTTTTGTCGGACGGCTCGCTCCGGGTGGAGCGAGCTGATGGTCAGCAATTCTGTTTTCAGTCTGCCGAAGTGCTGCCCTCTTCATCTTCGTCTAAAGGATAATCGTTTTCCTCTTCAACAACTTCTGATTCAGGCTCAGTTTCTGCGTCCTCGTCCTTCACAATTGCTTTCCGCTTGGAGCGGCGCGGCGCGGTTTCGCCCGCGGCTACCGATGCGGCATGCGTTTGTTCGGAGAGTTCCACTTCTTCCTGGGATATGCGGGCAATCGCCGCGATGCTATCGCCTTCACCCAGTTCCATGACCTTGACGCCTTGCGTGGAGCGACCCTGGACGGAAATTTCCGTAACTTTGGTGCGCAGCACAATTCCGCCGCGGGAAATCATGGTGACTTCCTCACCGTCCAGCACCACGCGCGCTTCGGCCACATCGCCAATCGTTTCACGCACATCCTGGTTGATGGTCATCACGCCGAGCGTGCCGCGCGTCTTGGGGATGTATTCTTCCAGGCTGGTGCGTTTGCCCTGACCCTTTTCAGTCAGAACAAATAGGTAACCATCTGGCTCAGCGACTTCCAGCGCCGCCACGTGGTCATCGCCTCGCAGGGTAATGCCAGTGACGCCCATGGTCGTGCGCCCCGTTGGGCGGACTTGCTTTTCGTGGAAGCGCAAGGCTTTGCCCTTTCTGGTAACGAGCAGGAGATCATTCTGACCGCTGGTCATGCGCACCCAACCTAATTCATCGCCGTCGTTGAGGCGGATGGCGATCAGACCGGAAGGTCGCACACTCTCAAAATCCGACATGGGTACGCGTTTGATGCGACCCAGCCTGGTGGCAAGGGCACAGTATTTGGCACTGCTGAAACTTTCAACTGGCAACAGGGCGGTGACGCTCTCATCCGGTTCCAGATTGAGGATGTTGACCAGGGGGATGCCCCGACCCTGCCGGGATTCTTCAGGCAGTTCAAACACCCTTACGGAGTAGACCTTGCCCTTGTTGGTGAAGAACAGCATGGTGCCAAGCGTGTTGGCACGCACAAAGAAGGTAACCGCGTCTTCGCCGCGCATGCTCTGGCCAATCACGCCGCGACCGCCTCTCCCCTGGGAGTGATAAGCCTGGTCGGAAACGCGTTTAATGTAACCCCGGTCAGTGATGGAGACAAACACGGGTTCATCCTGGACGAGTGATTCATCCGAAATATCCATCTCAAGATCAGGGACGATGTGCGTCCTGCGGTCGTTGCCATACTTCTCAGCAACTTCGTTAAGGTCGGTGCGGATGATTTCAAGCACTCTATGAGGCTTGGCAAGGATGTCTTCGAGCTCGGTGATGGTTTCGAGCAGAGCTTTATACTCATCTTCGATCTTCTGGCGCTCAAGGGCAGCCAGGCGGCGTAGCTGCATATCAAGGATTGCCTGGGCTTGCACCTCGGTGAGGTTAAAGCGGGCAATCAAATTCAATTTTGCGACTTCAGCATCCTTTGATTCCCGAATAGTTTTGATTACCGCGTCGAGGTTGGCAATCGCGATCAGCAAACCATCCAACACGTGCGCGCGTTTTTTGGCTTTGTCGAGTTCGAAGAGGGTGCGTCGGGTGATGACGACCTGGCGGTGTTCGAGATAGTGCACCAGGGCGCGTTTGAGGGTGAGCATACGGGGTTCAGCATCCACCAGGGCGAGCAACTGCACTCCAAAGGTAGACTGAAGCGCGGTGTATTTATAGAGCTGGTTGAGCACTCGCTTCGGCTGGGTGCCGCGTTTGAGCTCAACCACGATGCGCATGCCGTTACGGTCAGACTCGTCGCGCATATCCGAGATGGAGTCAATGCGTCCTTCACGGTGAAGGGCGGCGATGCGTTCGATCAGGCTGGTTTTGTTGAGCTGATAAGGGATCTCGTGGATGATTATCGCGAAACGTCCGTCGCGAATTTCTTCAATGGTGGCGGCGCCGCGCATCGTGAGGTGACCGCGACCGGTGCTGTATGCCTGGCGGATGCCCTCGCTGCCGACGATGATGCCGCCAGTGGGGAAGTCTGGTCCGGGAATGAGCTGCATCAGGTCTTCCACGCTGACCTCATCCAGCTCGTCGAAGCGGTCGATAAGCAGGTTGAGAGCCGCCACCAACTCCCGCAGATTGTGCGGCGGGATATTGGTTGCCATACCAACCGCGATACCGTTGGAGCCGTTCATCAACAGGTTGGGAATACGCGCGGGCAGAACTTCAGGCTCCTTGAGAGAGCCATCAAAGTTATCCAGAAAGTCAACCGTGTCTTTATCCAGGTCAGCCAGAATTTCATCCGAAATTTTGGCTAAACGCGCTTCGGTGTAGCGCATGGCTGCCGGGGAGTCGCCATCAATTGAGCCAAAGTTTCCCTGACCATCAATCAGGGGATAGCGCAACGAGAAATTCTGCGCCATGCGTGCCATAGAATCATAGACAGCCGAGTCGCCGTGGGGATGGTACTTACCCAGTACTTCACCAACAATGCGGGCGGATTTTTTGTAGGGGGTGTTGGCACGGATGCCCATGTCCTGCATGGCGTAGAGGATGCGCCGGTGGACTGGCTTGAGCCCGTCACGCACGTCGGGGATGGCGCGGGCTACGATGACGCTCATGGCATAGTCGAGGTAAGCAGTGCGCATTTCATCGTCTATACCAACGGACTGAAGGGTGCCAGCGTTGTTTACGATGGGTTCTTCAGCGGGAATTTCAGGTTGTTCAGTCATGTTATTTTCTTTCGATGCAGCCAATTTAGTTGATTAGCATAACCTTTTTATTATACCTTATTTATCAGATAAATTGCAGGAAAACGGAAAATTGCCCCATTTTTCAAGAATATGGTATCTGAAGGGAAAAACCCTGAGATGAGTTTTTGGCGCAAAAAAACGTGAATTTTCCAAAAATAAAGCCCGGGCTGCGAACCCGGGCGTTTTGTAAACGAAGAAATTAGTTAACCGGACATCCGTCTATTCCGTTGGCGGAGAAGAAACACCACCAGCTTTCGGGCATAAAGATCACAATGACCATGATCAGGATAATCGCGATCAGAAGCAGAATGAAAAAGTTGGAGTACCAGGGCTTTTGATACTTTGCCTCAGGTGTGAGCCCGGGCGTGAGCGGCTGCTGTGGTATGGGCTTCTGCGCGGGCTGAAAGGCTGCCTGGGGAATGGCTTGAGCGGGCTGAACAATGGATTCCGCCACGGGATACGCGCTGTAGGTGGGTGTCTTGGCCTGATCAGGCCACTCGAAACTCATCACAGTCGCTTCCGCCAGCGTGATAAGATCGCCGTTGTTGAGGCGTTGAGGTGAACTTATGCGGACTCCATTTAGGAAAGTACCGTTAGTGGAACCGAGATCTTCAACATATACACCATCCGTTCTGGTGACAAAGCGCGCGTGCCGGCGGGAGATTTCCTGGTCTGGCACAGGAATATCATTAGCGAGGTCACGACCAAGCGTAACTTCTGTTTTTTCGAGATAAAAACTCGAACCGGGAATGGGCCCCGAGCGCATGACGATTAGAGGTTTTTGTTCTGGCATGGTCACTCCTAAAAAATCCACTCAGTAAAGTAAATAGATTTTACCATTGTCTTGGTTAGTCTGTTTAGAAGGTGAGACGTGTACGACCGCAAAAAGGTTCCGGGTGAACCTGAAAATCGTTGACGCTGGCGAGGAATCCTGCTATTATCAGATTAATGAGTACTCCCGCAAAGAAAAACAACTGGCTAAAGCGGCTGAGCAAGCGCATCCAGCAAGAATTTAAGTGGCTTGCGCCTGGTATGGGCTACAAGCGCTGGCTGGTACTGACCATTATCGGTTCCATGCTGCTGGGGCTCGGCGCGGCTGTGTTGGTTTTGGATTACTATCGCAGCACCACGAATGAAGCCCTTGTGCCCATCCTGGCTGTGCTTTCACTCCGGTTTCTGGACAGACCCATTCGCTTTTTGCTCTTTGGCGGATTGGGACTCGCGATGATCCTGATTGGTATATGGGGAGCAAACCGATCGTTACTGCGACCGTTTGAAAAGAATGGCAAACCTGTCTGGGACACGCTTAAGAATTATCGCCAACGCGAAAAAGGAATCAAAGTGGTGGTGATCGGTGGAGGGCACGGATTGGCTTCGCTTTTGCGAGGCTTAAAGGAGTACACCCACAACATCACAGCGATTGTAACTGTGGCTGATAATGGCGGGTCATCTGGAGAACTGCGGCGCGACCTTGGGGTGTTGCCTCCCGGAGATATCCGCAACTGCCTGGCAGCTCTCAGTAATGATGAAGCCTTGCTTTCCCAGGTTTTTCAGTATCGTTTTACCACGGGAGCGGGACTGGAAGGGCATTCCCTTGGGAATCTGTTCATCACAGCGCTTAGCGAGATCACCGGCAGCTTTGAGGAAGCGGTAGCGGAATCCGGCAGGGTTTTAGCGATCTATGGGCAGGTGTTGCCTTCGACATTGAGCAACGTGCAATTGGTTGGTGAAGTGCAGGACGATGCGACGCAGGATATTGTGGAAGTCAGGGGTGAAGAGGAACTCAGAGGCTATCCGGGCAAGATCCTGAAGGTCTGGCTCGATCCAGCAGAGTCACCAGCATATCCCCCCACTACCTCAGCCATCCTGGACGCGGATCTGATCCTGATTGGTCCGGGCAGCCTGTACACCAGCCTGCTGCCGAACCTTCTGGTGCGAGGGCTTTCGGACGCTATCCTGGCGAGCCGCGCGGAAGCTTTCTACATCTGCAATATCGCCACCGAGCAGGGCGAAACGGATGATTTCAATGCATCGGATCATGCTCGTGAAATTGACCGGCACATTTGCAAGCACCTGTTTAATTTGGCGATCTGCAACAGAAATTATCACGGAGACCTTGGCGGAAAAGCCGAATGGGTTCGGTTGGATGACGAAATGAAGCAGAACTACCGCGTTTACGAAGCGGACCTGGTGGACGACCTCTATCCCTGGAGGCATAGTTCCCGCAAGTTGGCGCGGGCAATCATGAACTTGTACGAAGAACGTACAGGTCCTTTGAATTGAAGTTAGTTGATTGGAATTAGCTGCAGCGCTGCGTTACCCTTGCCAGGACTGCTGAATAATTGAAAACTTGTGCACTTTATATAAAGTTTTATCTGGCAAGCCAATAAATCGGATATAATTCTATGGGTTAAGCATAAACACTCTGGCAGCCATGCCAGTCAGGAAAAAACCAAATTCACTCAATCGGAGGATATATGAGAACTCAAGTAGCAATCAATGGCTTCGGCCGCATCGGACGTCAGGTTCTAAAGCGACTCCTCGAAGACGCTTCGGACACCCTGGAAGTTGTAGCAATCAATGATCTGTTTGATCCACAAACCAATGCCCACCTTTTCAAATATGACTCAAACTACGGCATCTACAAGGGTGACGTTGTAGTCAATGAGGCTGGCAACCTGGTGATTGATGGCAACGAAATCAAGGTCTTTGCCGAAAAAGATCCGGGCAACCTGCCCTGGAAAGATCTCGGTGTGGACATTGTCTTTGAATGCACCGGCATCTTTACCACCGCCAAGAGCGAAGGTGGCAAGATCGGCGCTGACGCGCATATCGCGCGCGCTGGAGCAAAGAAAGTCATCATTTCTGCGCCTGCCAAGGGTGAGGATCTGACTATCGTTTTGGGTGTGAATGAAGATAAGTACGACAACGCGATTCACCACATCATCTCGAATGCTTCCTGCACCACCAACTGCCTGGCGCCTGCCGCCAAGATCGTGAATGACCGCTATGGCATCATCGGCGGCGTCATGACCACCATCCACTCCTACACCAATGACCAGGTCATCCTGGATCAGGGTCACAAGAAAGAAATGCGCCGCTCCCGCGCCGCCGGTCTGAACATTATCCCCACCAGCACTGGTGCTGCCAAGGCTGTCGCCCTGGTTATCCCCGAGCTCAAGGGTAAGTTCGACGGCTACGCTCTGCGCGTTCCGACCCCCACCGTTTCGATTGTGGACTTTGTTGCCCTGGTTGAAAAACCAACCAGCAAGGAAGAACTGAATGCTGCCTTCATCGAAGCAGCTGAGGGACCGCTGAAGGGCATTTTGGGTGTGACCACCGGTGCTTACAATCAACCGCTGGTTTCGAGCGACTTCAAGGGCGACTCCCGCTCTTCCATTGTTGACATCGAAAAGAACATGGTTATGAATGGCAACCTGGTGAAGGTTGTGACCTGGTACGACAACGAGTGGGGCTACAGCTGCCGCACTGTTGACCTGGGCAAGATGGTTGCAGAGAAACTCTAAACTTAAAGGTTTTCTGATCGAATGGATGCGCAGCATTGTTTCAAAAAACAGTGATGCGCATTTTTCATACAAGGAGAAAAAATGTCTGACAAGAAAATAGTGACCGATCTGGATGTGGCTGGAAAGAAAGTTTTGGTGCGGGTCGATTTCAACGTGCCGATCAAGGAAGGCAAAATCAAAGATGATACCCGCATCACCTCGGCTCTGCCGACAATCAATTATTTGCTCGAACAGGGAGCTGCCGTAATTTTAATGTCCCACCTGGGGCGCCCCAAGGGTCAATTCAATTTGGATTATTCGATGAAACCGGTTGCGGATCACCTGGCTAAACTGATTGAAGCGCCGGTCAAGTTTGCTGAGGATTGCCGTGGCGAGATCGCCAAAGCTGCATCCGAAGCCTTGAAACCAGGCGAAGTGCTGGTGCTTGAAAACACCCGCTTTTACGCGGAGGAAGAAAAGAACGATCCGCAAATGGCAGCCGATCTTGCATCGCTGGCTGACCTTTACGTAAACGACGCCTTTGGCACAGCCCATCGCGCGCATGCCTCCACCTATGGCGCGGCTGTGCTGCTGCCTTCAGCGGCAGGCTTCCTGATGGAAAAGGAAATCAAATACCTGGGCGACGCGATTGCCAACCCTGAGCGACCCTTCGTGGCCATTTTGGGCGGCGCAAAGATCTCGGACAAGATTGGCGTGATCGAGAACCTGCTCAAGAAAGCCGACAAGATCCTGATCGGCGGTGGCATGGCGAACACCTTCCTGAAAGCGCTCGGTTATGAAATGGCTGATTCTCTGGTGGAAGCTGAAGTTCTCGACACTGCCAAGGAACTGATCGGTAAATCTGAAGGAAAACTGGTTTTACCGGTGGACATGGTGCTTGCCGACGCCTTTGACGCCGAAGCAAAGATGGAAACACTGCCAGTGGGCGATGTGCCGGCTGGCTGGAGGATCCTGGATATCGGACCAAAGACCGTGGAAGCCTTCGGCGCGGAAATTGCCAGTGCAGGCACGATCGTCTGGAATGGTCCGATGGGCGTGTTTGAGTTCCCACGCTTTGCCGCGGGCACCTTTGCGGTGGCGCACAAAGTGGCTGAGAGCTGCGCGGTCAGCATCATCGGCGGCGGCGATTCCGTTTCTGCCATCAATCAATCCGGGCTGAGCGATCAGATCACCCATATCTCAACCGGTGGCGGCGCATCCTTGGAAATGCTGGAAGGCATCGAACTGCCTGGGTTGGCGATTCTTTCCGACAAGTAGATTTATCAAAAAGGAGCCGCGAGCGCAAATCGCGGCTTTTTTTGTTATGCTATTAGTTATCGCAATACTTCGTTTTTCGGATTAATGATAGAATTCCAAAAAACATACCGACATTGCGGCTATAGTTTAGGCTGTAAGATTAACGATGGAGAAAAATATGAGAAAGCTACATAAAATGAAATGGATTGTCCTGGGGCTTCTAAGCCTTAGCCTTGCGCTGGCGGCTTGTGCCCCTTCTGTTCCCCCCACTCCTTCAGAGGCAGAGATCGCCCAACAGGTTGCAGCAACGCAGCAAGCCAAGGCGACCCAGAACTCAGTGGAAACCCTGGTGGCATTGGTAACCGAAATGAGCAATCAACCCACCTGGACTCCCCAACCCACCTGCCCGGTTTGCCCGACCCAGGCTGTGGTCGTCCCCACAGCGCAGACCACTCCCAACGCAACCCAGGCGACGGCAGTCCCAACTGAAGAGCCTGGCGTGAAATGTTTCCAGTTTGAATTTTTGGCTGATGTCAACTATCCCCCTGGCTCTGTTGTGAAACCGGGAACGAAATTTAACAAAACCTGGACCATAAAGAATACCGGCACCTGCACATGGCATTCAGATTATGACTTGATCCTGTCAGGCGGGGACGCCTTTGGCACCAACAAGTACGGTGATGTGCCCTCGGAAGTAATTCCGGGAGAGACACTTGACGTCACAATTTACAACATGGTTGCGCCAATGACTGAGGGCACCTACTACAGCTACTGGATGCTTATGGCTCCAGATGGCACAAAAATTGGCTACGGCCCCAACCAACAATGGTCGTTGGGCATCCAAATAATTGTTTCGAACCAATAAGAAGTCCACAGCCGCCCTTTGGGGCGGTTGTCCTTTAAAAGTGGAACTTTTACGACCCGATGGACGTCTATTACCAAGAGGTATTTCCGGCTATTAAGGAGTCTGAAGATGAAAGCTAAAACCACTATTAAACCACGTTGGATTTTCCCAGGCGTAATCGTGCTGGCACTAAGTTTGATCCTGGCAGCATGTATTATGCCCGGCACGCCTGCGCCTGCGGGCGACCCTGTTGAACAAGCGATGCAAACCCTGCAAGCGCAAGCCACTCAGGAATATTATCAGACGGTTGTGGCTCAGTTAACGGCAACCGCGCCTGTGATTGAGAACACCCCTACGCTCAACCCCACCAATATCAACCAAATTCCAGTGGAGACGCAAACCGCAGTCCCCACAGTTGCGGTGACCCCGATTCCTGCCACAACCACGGCTGTTCCTCCGACACCGACCCGAATTCCGCCTACAGCGACGCCCATCCCTTGCTACCAGGTCAAGTTTGTTGATGATCTGACCATCCCGGATGGCACCAAAATTATCGCTGGCAACACATTTACAAAAACCTGGCGCATCCGCAATAGCGGCTCATGCACCTGGGATACTCGTTTTGATATCGCTTTTGTTGATGGCACGCAGATGACCTCAGGCAAAGTGTGGGACCTGCCAAAAGAAGTAAAGTCGGGTGAGACGGTGGATATCTCGATTGAAATGACCGCTCCCTCAACGGTCGGCTCCTACCAGGCAAACTTCCAGATGCTCAACCCGAACGGTGTGCGTTTTGGCACCGGTCCGGATAGCAAGGGCTCATTCTGGGTCAAGATCCAGGTTGTGGATGGCAAGGGCATGGTCTATAACTTTGCCAACAATGCCTGTGACGCACGCTGGTCTACCAGCGAAACCAATCCATTGCCCTGCCCAGGCAAAGAAACGGATATCGATAAGGGTTACGTATTGACGAAAGATAAACCCAAGCGTGAAGATGGCGGTACGGAGAATGAAATCGGTCTGGTTACCCGACCAAATGACGCGAGCGATGGCTATATCCAGGGCATTTATCCAGCTTTCCTGGTCAAAGATGGCGATCAATTCCGCGCTGCAATCCAGTGTGAGGCAAACAGCCCCAAGTGCAGCCTGAAGTTTGAACTTTACTATCGCGTCGGAAATGGCAGTTTCGTTGAATTGGGCGAATGGTATGAAATTTATGACCAATTGTGGAACCCGCTGGAGATCGATCTGTCCTCCCTCGCAGGTCAGCAGGTTCAGTTCTCGCTGGTCGTCTGGAATGAAGGCACCTCGCAGGATAATCGCGGGTTGTGGCTCAATCCGATGATCTATCGCACCAAGTAAATCGCGTAAGTTTTAGATGAAGGCTGACTGGATAACCCGGTCAGCCTTTTTTGTTGGCAGACCAAAACATGCTTGGTAGGGTGGGTAGGCGTCACGTTACTTTAGTCAACTCAAGCCTTTTGATAGCCTACCCACCGAACCATGGCACTCGATCCTTATCAATGTCAATCCACCCTGCCTCTCCGCTTCATAACGGAGATTCTCGTAGGGAACGCGGCTTGTCCCGTTCCACTTACAACCGGAACGGCGCAAGGCCGTTCCCTACCAAAGGATTGCATATTCAGCAGATGGGGGCTATTAAAAACCTCTGAATTCTTGATCCTCATCTATGCCCACTTACCTGACCCTGCTTTTTTTTGGAATAATGATAAAAATCACAACGGCTTGATGATAAAATAAATCTAACTAATAGCAGAGGATGGTAGAAAAAATGAGAACACCAATGGTTGCCGGCAACTGGAAGATGAACAAAGGGTTGTATGAGACCCGCGATTTGATCCGCGAGATGATTCCCGCGTTACATGACGTGGAAGAAGTGGAAGTAGTAATTTGCCCGCCATTTGTGGGGCTGGGTGTGGCAAGGCGTGAGCTGGATGGATCCACCATCAAACTCGGCGCGCAGAACATGCACTGGGCGGACTCGGGCGCTTTTACCGGGGAAATTTCGCCAGTTATTCTGAAAGAACTTTGCGAATACGTTATCCTGGGGCACTCAGAGCGGCGTGCCATGTTTGGCGAGACGGATGAAACCGTCAACAAGAAAGTCCTCGCAGCACTGGCGCACGGCTTAAAGCCGATCGTGTGCGTGGGCGAGACCTTGGAAGAGAACCAGGGCGGCATCACCGCCGAGGTCGTCAGCCGGCAAGTACGGGCAGACCTGGAAGGGCTGACCCAGGAGCAGGCTGAGCAGATTGTTATCGCCTACGAGCCCGTCTGGGCGATCGGCACCGGTCTGGCAGCCACCCCTGAAGGCGCGAACGCAGTGCATAAGGATGTCATCCGCCCGATCCTGCGCGAAATGTTTGGCGAGGAAATCGGAGATGGCATGCGCATTCTTTATGGCGGTTCGGTTAATCCCGGCAACGCCGAAGAGCTCTTTGGTCAGTCCGATATCGACGGTGGTCTGATCGGCGGAGCCAGCCTGAAGGCGGAGTCCTTCATCGCGCTGGTCAAAGCCGCGATGTAGTTTTTTGCAGAGTATCAAGCCGGGTGAAAGCCCGGCTTTTTTTATGCCTGATCTGATACACGCCAGGCAAATGCCATTGCCCTTGACCATGCCCCTGAATACTTCTATAATAGGGCGAACGATGTGGAGTGAGGAAAGTAGGCTTTAGAGCCCCAACAGGGAGGCGCGGTCGCGATTGAGAGCGGCGCCAGGCAAGCGAAAGTCGAAGTTCCCTCAGGAGTCGCGCGGGTGAAACAGCTTTGCAAGTAGTCCGCGCCGGGTGTTCCCGTTACAGAGCGACCTGAGAGGGCTGGATCTGCCAGCCAAGAAGGGTGGTACCACGGCTTTTTATGCCCGTCCCTTTATCCGGACGGGCATTTTTTTGTCCGAATGACAAATTGATGAGGTGAAGAATGTTGGAAATTGAAGAGAAGTTGCAGGCGGAGCTGGCGCGTGGGATTGAAACGCTTCAGGCTGTCAGGAGTGTCGAATCGCTGGAAGCCTGGAAGCAGGAGTTCCTTGGCAAGACCTCGCTGGTAATGAAGGTATTTGGTTCGATGGGGCAGGTTGCCAAAGAAGAGCGCCCGCTGGTTGGCAAAGCGGTTAACCAGGTTAAAGTGGGGTTGGAAGCAGCCCTCACTGAAAAGGAAGAAGGCATCAAAGCCGCCAGCCAGCAGGAAACCTTTACCAAAGAAACGCTGGACGTGACCCTGCCCGGGCGCAAACCGCGCCGCGGGAGGATCCACCCGCTGCATCTGACCCTGCGCCAGATCTACAAGATCTTTGGCGACATGGGCTTCCAGATTTACCGCTCGCCGGAAGTGGAAACCGACGACTACAACTTCACTTACCTGAACATGCCGCCTTACCATCCGGCACGGGACATGTGGGACACCTTCTACACCGACAAAGAGGGTGTGGTCTTGCGAACGCACACCTCCCCGGGGCAGGTGCGCGTGATGCGGGAAAGAGCACCGGAGAATATCCGTGTGATCCTGCCAGGCACAACCATGCGCTACGAGCAGCTGACAGCCCGTTCGGAAATTGAATTCATCCAGGTGGAACTGCTGGTTGTGGGCAAGGGCATCACCTTCGCCGACATGCGCGGCACGCTCAACGACTTCGCCCGCAGAACCTTTGGCGAGAACGCGCGCACGCGCCTGCGCCCATCCTTCTTCCCCTTCACGGAGCCCAGCGCTGAAATGGACGTGGAATGTTTCGTCTGCGGCGGCGAAGGCTGCGGCGTCTGCAAGGGCACCGGTTGGCTGGAGATCCTTGGCTGCGGCATGGTGCACCCGACCGTGCTCAGGTACGGCGGGTATGACCCGGATGTTTATTCCGGTTTCGCTGCCGGCATGGGCATCGACCGCTCGACCCTGATGCGCTATCACATTGATGATATCCGCCACTTCCGCAATAACGACATCCGCTTTCTGGAACAGTTCTAAGAGGAGATGAGATGAAAGCACCCTTAAGTTGGTTCAAAGATTACATCGACCTGGACGGCATTGGCATTGAAGAACTCGCCAACATTCTGACCAGCGTCGGTTTGGAAGTGGAAAACGTGCTCCTGGTGGGCATCGAGAAGCCCGCAGGCAAACTGAAGAATAAATATGCCGGCTTGCCCTGGGATAAAGAAAAATTCGTGGTGGCAGAGGTGGTGGAGGTCAACCAACACCCCAACGCCGACCGCCTGACCCTCTGCGAGCTAAACGATGGCACAGGGATTACGACCGTGCTGACAGGCGCGCCGAATATGTTCCCTCACCTTGGCAAGGGCAGGTTGGAACAGCCGCTCAAAGTTGCCTACGCGCGCGAAGGCGCGATGCTCTACGACGGGCATCAACCCGGACAGGTTGTGACCAAACTCAAAAAGACCACCATCCGCGGGGTAGATTCGCGCTCGATGATCTGCTCGGAAAAAGAACTCGGCATCTCCGAAGAACACGAGGGCGTGATCGAACTGGACGCGGACGCGCCGGTTGGCATGCCGCTGGTGGATTACATGGGCGATGTGGTCTACGAGGTTGCGATCCTGCCGAACATGGCAAGAGATGCTTCCATCCTGGGCATCGCCAGGGAGCTTTCCGCTGTTCTGGGGAGACCCCTGCGCCTTCCGGAGGGAATTGCCCTTCAGAAGGGCGGCGCGATTGCTGAGAAGGTTGGCCTGGATGTTCGCGACGCTGAACTGAACCCCCGCTTTATGCTGGGCATGGTGGAAGGCACGCAAGCCCGCAAAAGCCCCTACTGGGTGCAGCGAAGGCTCTCCCTGGCTGGTATGCGCCCGATTGACGCCCTGGTAGACGCGACCAACTACACTATGCTCGAGATCGGTCAGCCCCTGCATGCCTTCGATTACGACCTGCTGAAGGAAAGGGCTGGCGGCAAGCCCACCATCATCACCCGCACGGCTTACGAGGGCGAGAAGATCACCCTGCTGGATGGGTCCGAGCCCAAACTTGACACCCAAATCGAACTGGTAACCGATACCGCCGGACCGCTTTCCATCGCGGGCGTCATGGGCGGCGGCGAAACCGGCGTGCATGCCGGCACCCGCAACCTGCTTGTCGAGTCGGCGAACTGGAACTTCATCAACCTGCGCAAAACCCTCAGCAAGACCCGCATCAACAGCGAGGCAGGCTACCGCTTCAGCCGTGACGTCCACCCGGCGCTGGCGGAAACCGCGCTGAGCCTGTGCCTCAAGAGGGTGCAGGAGTGGGGCGGTGGAGAAGTGCTGCAGGGCGTGCTGGACGAATACGGCAAGCCTTATGCCGACACCGTCAACCGCCTTTCAGCAGAGAACATTGTCGAAGTGCTTGGGCAGGAGATCTCGCTGGAGGAATCCACTGGCATTCTCGAGAGATTAGGATTTACCTGCTGGATGGAAGGCAATGAACTGGTAGCAAAGAGCCCGGCCACACGCACGGACATCGAAACCGGCACAATCGGGCAGAGAAACCTGATCGAGGAAATCGCGCGCACTTATGGCTACGAACGCATCGCGGCGAAACGCCTCAGCGACGAGCTGCCGCCCCAGATCGGCAACCCCGGTCTGGAAGCTGAGGAACGCATTCGCGACATCATGGTCTCAATCGGTCTGCAGGACACCCTGGCTTACCGCCAGACCTCACCAGAACGCGAAGCCCGCCTGTTCATCGGCAGAAAAGCGCCCGAAGGGCTGGCATATGTGCGCCTCAAGAACCCGATCACCCCAGAGCGCACCGCCATGCGCCGCAGCGCCATGGCAACCATGCTCGAAATGCTGGAATACAACACAAAATTCAGGCCGGGTCTGGCGCTGTTTGAATTGGGACCGGTTTTTCTACCCGTAGCGGACGAAGTTTTACCGCATGAAGCCCTGCGCCTGAGCATCGGCCTGACTGGCGCCTGGGACGTGGCCAGTTGGGATAAAGCGCAAAGCCTGGCGATGGACTTCTTCGACCTGAAGGGTGTTGTCGAAGCTCTGCTCGACGGTCTGCACCTGGAAGGGGTCAAGTTCCAGGCGTCTGAGCACCCCAGTTTCCACCCCGGCAAGTGTGCTGAAGTGCGAGTGGGGGAGGAAATCCTGGGCGTGATGGGCGAACTGCATCCGCGGGTCAAGAAGAATTACACCTTTGGGCAGGACCCGGTGCTGGTGGCTGAGTTTGATGGAGAAGCATTGGTGCGCTTGAGCAACGCGGTCTTCACCAACAAGGCAATTTCGGGCTATCCGGCGATGGTGGAGGATATAGCCCTGATGGTGGATGAAATTGTACCGGCAGACGAGCTGGAGGCGTTGATCTGGCAGGCTGGCGGGAAGCTGCTGGTGGACGTGAAGTTGTTTGACGTCTACCGCGACGCTAAGTTGGGCGAAGGCAAGAAGAGCCTGGCCTACCAGCTGACTTACCAGGCCTTTGACCGCACCCTGACCGACAAGGACGCCCTCAACATCCGCAACCGGATTGTGAAACAGACCAAAAATGTTTTTGGCGCGGTCTTGCGCAGCTCGTAGGAGAGTCACTGAAAACCTATTAGTGTTTGCTCCAAAATCAATTGTGAGGCTGCAGGAATTCTACAGCCTCACTTATGATCTTTTGTGTAATTGGTACTGAGCCAGCAGATGGTATCCACTCCAGTCACCGAGCTGGACGGCGATATTGTCCAGAAGGATGGGAGGAACAAACCTGATTCTAGCATCTAAATCAGGGG
>Ga0209203_1000980_pt1 | contig 21977 bp, 14 predicted proteins | sample AD_UKC109_MetaG_FD_184423 | JGI IMG/M metagenome (GOLD analysis project Ga0209203, IMG submission 184423) | Active sludge microbial communities of municipal wastewater-treating anaerobic digesters from Hong Kong - AD_UKC109_MetaG (SPAdes)... | ecosystem: Engineered > Bioreactor > Anaerobic >... | reverse complement strand
TTGATGGAACACTCATGATGGTGGTGGCCATTATTGGACTATCCGCAAACCTTTTTTCCGTGCTGCTGCTTCATAAAGATTCGAAAGGCAATTTGAACATCAAGTCCAGCTATTTGCATTTGTTAAATGACACAATATCATCCGTGGGCGTTGTCGTCGGAGGCATTGCCATCAACCTTTGGGGGATTACTTGGATTGACCCGGTCATTACCCTTCTGATTTCAGCTTATATTCTGCGTGAAACTTTTCTGATCATCAAAAAAACGGTGGATATTCTCATGCAATCATCTCCAGATGTTGATTATGAGCAAATTAAAAAGGACGTGGAATCCATTCCCGGCATCGTCAACCTTCACCACGTTCACGCCTGGATGATCAACGAGCAATCCATCTATTTCGAGGCACATGTAGATATGGAGAACATCAAGTTGTGCGAGGCTGAAAAAATCACTCAAGAAATTGAGCGCCTCTTAAAAACCAAATACAGCTTCTCCCATACCACGATTCAAGCTGAAGTCAACCGTTGCGAGAATAAAAATTTGTTTGCTTAAACCTTACCCTGTACACTTTCCAATTGGTTTAAAATCATAGCGTTTTATGTGTTTTGTTCGACAATGCTTTTTATAGTCTGTGGATCCAAACCAGATTTTCTTAAAATTCCAATAATAAAAGGGGTTTTTTCAGCCACATAGGAATCAATGTCGTGGGGGTACTTTTTTGACAGATCCTTTTTTAACTGTGAATACTCTTTGACGGCATCGGGGTGTTTCTGAAGAAACTCTTTCAATTTTAAATGGTTCTTGAGTGCCTCGATACCTTCAACACAGCAATACAGGTGATGATCCCGCCAAGAGTTGACCGAATCATCGTAGGGAACTCGATTGTTCTTTCTCTCAAAGGTTTCCCTTCCCATAATTCCCATTTGACCTTTGTGAACATAACCCAATTCTTTTAAGAGCTCGATGCACTTGAGAACATCCTCTCGGGATTTGACAACGATATCCACATCGATGATGGGCTTTGCAGCCAACCCCTTTACGCTGGTACTTCCAACATGGATGATCTGACAATTGATACAAGATAACTTTCTTTCATAGACCTTTTTTAAACTCAAAAAATCCTGTTCCCATTGCGGGTCATACTCCTCGATGACAATCGTTCTCATACCAAAAACACCCCGTCTTCCACTCGCCTGATGGATGTAACCTTTTCCATCAACTCACGTCCATAAGCATCCGTTGGCGAAAACACATTGTCTACACTGACTCCCCCGTGATAAATATTGGCATGCAGCATCAAATCTCCACCCAGGTACATGCCCACATGTCCGGGGAAGTAAATGAGATCTCCAAATTTCCTCTCATCCGGTTGAATTTCTTTCAAAACTGTTTCCTGCTGATCGGCATCCCGCGGTATGATTTTCCCAGCCAAATGATACAACCGGCCCACAAGTCCGGAACAGTCCGTACCAAAAACAGTGGAACCTCCCCACAAATAAGGAGTTCCCATGAAATACCGGATATTATCTTCAAAATCTTCCTGAGAACGTCTGGCAACCCCCAGTCTTCCTTCTATTAACTCGTAAAACCCATTTGCCGTTTCAAACGCAGGGTTTTCGATATCCTCTGTATAGACATGAGACCCAAGGGCAATCCACATGCTGTTGGTGATGTTTTCAAGACTTTCAATTTGAGCAAACCGAGAATGTACTTGATACAGCGGCTTGGAACATATTTCTTTCATTCTATCAGGCGTGCAAAAGGCTATGCCTTGATTTCTGGCATATCCAATGTAGCCATGATTGAAATCTTTGATCAGTGAAAATTGAGATCCGATTTCCAAAACCTTCATCCATTCCCCAAAAATCAACTGCCGAACCCTTTCACTCCTGAAACGGGGATCCTTACGAACATCCAATACGGGGATTTGGACCTGAGCAACTTTCAACTGTTCGGGAAGGTCATCCCCCAGGATCTTGACCTGAATCGCCGTGTTTTTGGAAAATGATTGAACCGCTTCCAACAGCCTTTCTTCTGCTTGGGGACTATCAACAAAAGCAATCACATGCATCCCCTTGTCTTCATATACCTGATAGCGACAATAAGCCACCCGCTCATCCCTAAAGAGCCCTTTAATCAAATAATCCAACTCTTCTTGCCTTGTGTTAAACATTGATTCTTCGCCTCCAAAATAAAATATACACATCTTCCCCATAAATGGTATAATAACCAATAAACTGTTTAAGGATTATACAACATCCAGTGAAATTCAAGCATTCTACATTGGAAAATAAACTGAAAGAGGTGATCATGTGATAAGAAAAGAACTGAAAACGCTTAAAATAGAAGGCCAGGATGTGTTTGAACTGGCACAAAAGTACCAAACACCTCTTTATTGCTACAGTGAGAAAATCATCGCAAAACAGATTAAACTGATTCACGATGTCATGAACTCCCTTTGTGAATTTCATTTGGGATTTGCATTGAAAGCCAACAACAATATTCATTTGGTCAATTTTCTGGTCAAAAATGGAACATGGATTGACGTTGTCAACAAAAATGAATACCGACTCGCCAGGGAAGGGGGAACACCTCCGGAAAAAATTGTAGTCAACGGCAACGGCAAAACCCGGGAGTTTATTAAGGAGATGATCGAAGCAGGAGTTTTCTCAATCAATATCGATTCCAGAGAAGAGTATGAAGTTATTCGAGAGATCATTCGCGAATTGGAGAATACAGAAAAATTACCTTTATTCATGCTTCGTGTAAACCCCGATGTAGATCCTCATACACATCCGTATATCTCAACGGGCTTGAAAGAAAACAAATTCGGCGTTCAAATGGAAACGGCCAGAGCCCTTCTTTCATCTGACAATGGTCTGATCACCGGACTTCACACGCATATTGGATCCAACATTTACGATATCGGAGCATATCAGGAAGCATTCGAAGCGTTAAAGCGCTTGAAAACAGATTTCCCCAGGCTAAACACCATCAACATCGGCGGGGGCTGGGGGATTGACTACAAAAAAAACGGTGATCACTTAGATTTAGACACCTACTCAAAACAGATCATCCCCATTTTGAAACAAATGGACTGCCCTATTATGATGGAAATCGGGCGCTTCATTTTAGGACCGGCCGGTATACTGCTTTCAAAGGTTTTATATAAAAAGGTCACCGAATTTAAAACATTCGTGGTATGCGACGCCAATATGTCCAATATGATCAGACCCGCCCTTTACAACGCCTATCATCACGTCGAACCCCTTCATGTCAATCCGTCCCAAGACCAGATCACAGTGGATGTCGTGGGGGCTCTGTGTGAAACGGGTGATCGCATCGCCGTTGATCGAGTCATAGAAGATGTGAATACCGGGGACCTGTTAGCCATCTATGATACGGGAGCCTATGGTTATTGCATGGCATCCAACTACAATGCCGAATCCAAACCGGCTGAAGTTCTCATCAGTGGCGATGAATGCAGGCTCATCCGAAAAAGAGAAGACGTCAGCGACCTGTTGAAAAAGATGACAGTGTAAAAAAACTCGATGATCCTTGTAAACCATTCAAAAAACAATATTTCTCTTTCTTTTTAGGCGGTGATCAGATGGCGATGCATTATGATGCGGTTGATTCAGCTTCTATCGGATTTGCTCATATTCAAATCATGACTGACCAATCCGGTGAACCTTATGATATTCGATTTCTCCATGTCAATACCGCTTTTGAACAACTGTTTTACAGAGAACCCGGATATTATGCCAATCGGACGCTTCGAGAATTGGTTCATGAAAGAGAAGTGATCGAAGAAGCGATCAAAACATCTACGGCGCTTTTGAATGACGTCGAACTAAATTTCAACCAATTTTTAAGCGAACTTGGTATCTGGATTCATGTTCATTTGATCCCTAACAAAGACCAAAGCTTCAATGCCTGGATCACCGATGTCACTGCCGAACATATTTTAATGAAAAATTCCCATGATATTGTCTTCTCAAAGGCGATCAGTCCGGTAGAGATGGCTAATCAGTTAGTAAAGATATCCCATTCGCCTTTTTCTGCTCTTTTGTTGTTCTCTCATGAAAAGGATCAAGCGCATCGCTTTCATTTCAACACCATCTCAACGGATACGGATGAAATATATTGGGCCTTGAAAAACAACCTCAATCGTATCACTATAGAATCAAATCCCCGTTACCTACCCTTAGAAGACGTTTCTTTTGAGTCCATGAAACCAATGATAAAAAAAGATGATGCCTTTAGCAGGCTTGATGATTTTTTAAAACGACAAAACGACCACACCTTCTCAGTTTTTCCTATTCAAAGCGCAAATGCATTAGAGGGTTTGTTTGTCATTTACAGAGAAAAGAACAGGACACCTATTCAATTAAAATTAATCACTACCTACTGTGAACAAATTGGCATGTACCTTTTTACTTTAAGAAAAAACGTGATTGAAAAACAAATTGAACAAGAACTCCTTAAAAACAGGGAAATCTATCAGCTGCTTACCGAAAATACGACGGACGGTGTTGCCCTTTTTCGAAATAATATTTTTGAATACGTATCCCCCTCTTATTCCAAGATGCTGGGATATCACCTAAACGAATTAACGGGAATCACTAAAGAGCAATTCTTCGATATGGTTCATCCGGACGACAGGCGTATGATTCAGACGATCATCGAAAACGTCGTCAAAGAAAAAAGAGACTTTCAAACCTACTCCTATCGAATCAGAAGAAAGGATGGGGATTACATTTGGTTTGATGACCGCCTAAACAACAAATTCGACCAAAACGGTCATCACGTTGCCACGTATATCAACAGCCGAGACATCACCAATCAAATCTATTACGAAGAAGTGTTGAAAGACAGCGAGGAACGATTCCGTGAAGTCTTCAACAACACCTACGATGCCATATACATCCACCAAATCGACGAAAATGGCATGCCGGGAAGGTTTCTTTTAGCCAACAAAGCCGCTTTAACCAGACTTGGCTATACCCTTAAAGAATTGAAGCAAATGATCCCCGCTGACATCGACAGTCACAGAATGGTCATCAACATTCCCCATATCATGGAAGAACTTCTGAAAAACGGGGAGCATATTTTTAGAGGCGAACATGTGAATAAAGCCGGTGAGATTATCCCGGTTGAAAACCGATCCCATTTATTTCAACTTAAGGGTGAAAGGGTTGTCGTGACAATCTCCAGGGATATCAGTGAGGATTTGAAGGCTCAGGAAAGGGAACGACGGGACAAAGCTTTATTGCAAAGTATCTTGGATGCACTGCCCGGAAAATTAGTGGTCGTCGATCGTCACTATCGAATTATCACCGCAAACAGTGAAATACTGAATCGGATAAAAGCTTTCCGGTCAAACGATCAGGTGAAGGGGCTTCATTGTTATGACGTCTTTCACGATCGAAATCAGCCTTGCGAAATATGCAGCTTGAAAGAATTAGACAAATTAACGGATATTCGCACGAGAATCTATTACAAAGATGAAAATGGAATCAAAGACAAAAAGGCGTATAAATTGTACCTGGCTCCATTGAAGGATGATGAAAACAACAAAATCGGCATCATTGAATATTCCATCGACATCACAGAGTTGAAAAACGCTCAAAGGAGTGCAGAACAGGCCAGCAAAGCTAAAAGTGAATTTATGATGAACATGAGTCATGAGCTGCGTACTCCGTTGAATGGCATCATTGGTTTTTCAGGCATCCTTGAGGAAACCGGATTAACCCAAATCCAATCGGAATTTGTCAAAAACATACAGATTTCAGGGAAAACTTTACTCGGCATTGTGAGTGATATTCTGAATTTTTCCAAAATTGAATCAAAAAAGATCACCTATAATCCGGAAAAATCAAACTTACCACAGCTTTTGTCCAACACTTTTAACGGAATAAAAGATATAGCGCTAAAAAAAGGCCTACAGGCGCATTTAAAGCTGGATCATTCCATTCCTGCTTTTGTCCTCACAGATCCTGTCAAACTCAGCCAGGTTGTAACCAATCTGCTGATGAACGCCGTCAAATTTACCGAAAGAGGAAGTGTTACCTGCCAGGCGGAACTGACTTACAGAGAGAAATTGAAAGCAGATGTTTTGTTCTCAATCTCCGATACGGGCATCGGAATACCCGATGACATGAAAGGGAAGATATTCGAATCCTTTACCCAAGTTGATTCCTCACTAACGAGAAAATACGGGGGCACGGGATTAGGCCTGACCATCGCCAACAACTTGTTGAAGATGATGGGCAGCGCCATTAGCCTTGAAAGCATTCAGGGTGAAGGCAGCACGTTCAGTTTCATCATTACCTTTGATCTGCCTGATGACGATGAAATACCCGGCTTAGTCAAATCAACAGAATATACCATCCTTCAAAAAAAATCCTACAAAGTCCTGATCGTTGAGGATAATCCAATTAATTTAAAACTCAACAAAATGATTATGAACCGGCATTTCCCCGATGCCCAGATTTATACCGCTGAAGATGGCCGTCAGGCCGTAGAGGAATTTGTTAAGCATCGACCGGACTTGGTCCTCATGGATATCCGTATGCCAGAATTGAACGGATTTGAAGCCACTGAGAAAATCCGACAGATAGAAGGGGCGAATTGGAAAGCAAAGATCATAGCATTGTCAGCGGATGCCAGAACGGAAAACGTCCAAATCGGCATGCTGTCAGGTTTGGACGGCTATATCACCAAACCCATTGATCCTGAGAGACTGATTCAACAAATAAAGGGGATCATTGATAAAGAATCATGATGATCTACGTCAAAAAGCGTATATCAGTCCGATGTAGTATGTCGTATATGTAAATTATATCAATTTGCCGTCAATATACATTCTTTATTATTGTAGAACTTATTTTAATTAGTTGCTATCAATTTGCATTTTCTCCTTTCGTTCTGTTATAATAGGATGTCAAAAAGACCTCTACCCCGAGGTTTTTTTTAGCCCCATTTCCAAAGACCGGTCAAACTTTTGAGGCCTTATGAAGATGACATGGTCTGTTTTTAATAATCGGGTGAGCATTAAAGGAGAGATGATTCAAATAAAAAGAAGCGATATAGATCATTCACCCATTGGATTTGCCAAGGGAAAGATTATTTACGATATCCATCATCAGCCCGTTGATTATGATATTTATTATGTCAACAAGGCCGTCAGTCAATTGACGGGTATCGTTCTAAAGGAAGAAGGGCGTTCTCTTTTTACGCAGGTTTTTCCCCGAATCAACCAGAGCAATCTTTTTTGGCTAAACCGTTCAGTCAAAGCAGCATTAAAAGATGGAAGAACTGAATTGCAACTTCACTCATCCACATTGGACGGGTGGTTTCGCTTTACCTTCGAAATTCATGAGGATGACATCATCACCTGCTGGACTGAAGACATCACGGCGAACATCCTCCTGGAACAAAAATTGGAACAAATCCAACTATATGAACACATTTTCTCATCCGTCCAAGATCCCATCGCTCTATTGGACAGAGATTATACTTTCACAACCGTCAACAAAGCTTATAGTCAGTTATATGACAGTGATCAACAAGGTCTCATCGGGAAAAAGATATGCGATTTTTTTAAAAACGACGCCACATTTCAAACCACCATCAAGCCTTATATTGATGAGTGCCTCGAGGGAAAACCCGTTCATTACAGAATGTGGCGTGAATTTCCAAACAAAGATTTAAGATATCTGGATATCCGTTATTATCCTTATAAAAACAAAGCGGGAACCGTTACAGGCTTTATTTCACAACTCAGAGATTATACCCGTGAGAAAATTCTTCGCAATCAGTTGCTTCAATCCCAACGGGATTGGGAACAAACCTTTGAGTCCCTCAACGAAATTCTGATCATTGTGAATAGGGATCTGGAGATCGAGAATGTGAATCAGGCGGCACTGAACCTTTTCAACGTAAAAAAAAGGGATCTTTTAGGTCTGAATTCAATGGACATTCTTCAAGCCTATGGGTTTGTTTTAGATCGCTGTCCTTTTGAGGAGGCAAAAAAGCATTCTGATCATTATATGGTCAATACCCATCTAAGGGAAAAAGATCTTTATTTTTCGCTAACGACTTATCCGATCTTTTCAGATTCGGGCGAATTATTGAGTATCGTGGGAATCTTTACGGATATTACAGAGTTAAGAAAGGCTAAAATCGCAGTTGAAACAGAAAAAAAGAAAAAAGAGATGCTGTTCGCAAGCATCGGCCATGATTTGAAAACCCCACTCAACGGCATCCTGGGTTTTACATCGATGCTTGAAAATGAATTGAACGAACCAGAGCATCTTGAATACGTTGAAATAATCAAGCAATCCGGTCAAAACTTATTGAAATTAGTAGAGGACATTTTACTCTTCTCAAAAAGTGAAGCAGGAAAAATAACCTTGCAGGAGGAAATGACTGCAACCAGGCAATTGTTTGAAGAAAGCTGTTCTTTGATTAGTCCAATGCTGAAAGACAAAGATGTTCAGTTGAGTATAAAATGGGATGAAACCCTTCCGGATCAAGTGATGCTGGATCAGCTTCGAATGAGGCAAATTCTGAACAATTTGCTGTCGAATGCCGCTAAATTTACTTCAGAGGGACAAATCATTCTTCAAGCTGAAAGAATTTTAACGCCACACGGTAAAGAAAAAATGAAAATCAGCGTCGAAGACACGGGGATCGGCATTGCATCAGAAGCCATCAACGAAATAAGATGCGCCTTCGTGCAAGCAGACAACCGTATTTCTTCACGGTACGGCGGCTGCGGATTAGGCCTGAGTATCAGCTCCAATCTATTAGCCCTGATGGAGTCTCAACTCAACATCGAAAGTCAAATCGAGAAAGGCAGTATATTCAGTTTCGAGCTGCCTCTGAAACTCAGACCTTCATCAGGCAATTAAACTACTCTTGCGGTAATACCCTTGCCAGTGCGGGGTTGATGGCAATCGAGACCTTTTCGCCTTCATGGTATATTTTCTTTTGGGCCGGATTGTCGATCTGCACTAAAACCTCTCCAAACTCTGTGTTAATAAATGACTCCACACTGTTTCCCAAGTAAATATTGGTCCTGACAACGCCATCCAAGATTCCTTCACCGGGTTCTACCGGTTTCATGGATTCGGGACGACACATCATACTGGCTGTTTGACCGGTTTGAACCTGTTGTACATACGAATAAGTGTCAAAAACCTTGTCGTTGATCTTGACCACACATTTTTCCTTGCCGGTTTCTTGCACTTGAACAGGAAAAAAGGCGACCTTTCCGATAAAACCCGCCACAAATTTCGAATTGGGCTTCTCGTATATCTCTTCGGGAGAACCGATTTGAACTATTTTTCCGGCATTCATGACAATGATTTGATCCGAAAGGCTCATTGCCTCCACCCGATCATGTGTAACGTAAACGGCGGTAATCCCGAAGGATTGCTGAATTCTTCTGATTTCTACTCGCATTTGTTCTCTTAAAAGGGCATCCAGATTGGATAGCGGTTCGTCCAACAACAAAACTGCAGGCTGGACGATGAGCGACCGAGCAAGGGATACCCTCTGCTGCTGTCCCCCCGACAACCTGGAAGGTGCCCTTTGCGCCAGCTGCTCAAGCCCTACGATTTTTAAGATTTCCATGACCCGTTCGTTGATCTGAGCTTTGGGTATTTTCCTCAGTTTTAATCCATAAGCCACATTGTTAAACACATTCATATGAGGAAACAACCCGTAGCTTTGAAAAACCATGGCCGTGTCTCGTTTATTGGGCGGCAGATAGGTGACATCCTCATTGCCGATATAGACTTTTCCCCTGGTGGGAAGCTCAAACCCCGCAATCATTCTCAATGTCGTGGTTTTACCACATCCCGAAGGTCCCAATAACGTGACAAGCGTCCCCGGTTCGATGAGGATATTGGCATCTTGAACTGCATGAACCTCGCTTTGGGATTGTTTATCCTTAAATATTTTTGTAATGTTTTGAAGATTTACAGAAGCTGTTTTTGTTTTCATATCATCAACCCCTCATGACCGCATCATTTTTCGCTAGAATTTTGTTCTCTCTTATGAGTAAGCGCATCAATCCGAACACCACCAGCACGATGATGATCAATGTTGTTGCCAAAACACTTGCCAGCCCAAAACGCAGGTTCTCGGAGAAGTTGTAGATGAGAACCGTCATGTGATACCATTGTGCCGATATCAGGAAGATAACTGCACTGACAGCAGTCATGGACCGAACAAAGGTATACGAAAGACTGGATATAAAAGCGGGTCGGATCAACGGCAAGATGATTGTGCGGAACACAGTGGGAACATCTGCTCCCAAATCCTGTGCGGCCTCTTCTATAGCCGGGTCAATCTGCCGCAAAGTGGCAACCCCACCCTCTATTCCAACCGGAAGTTCTCTCACCACGTAATTGATGATGATAATGGCCGCTGTTCCCACCAATATCAAAGGAGGTTTGTTGAAAGCCAAAATGAAACTGATACCGATTAGCGTTCCTGGAATGGCAAAGGGAGTCATCAATAGGATTTCAATCAGCCGTTTCCCATAAAATTTCTTTCTCACAATAATCATGGCGGCTATCATGGCGATGATTCCCGCAATCGGCATGGTAATGGTGGCCAGTGTGGTAGTATCCAGAATGGCATCTTTTCCCCTTTGAAGGGCTTCTGCCCAATTTTCAAGCGTGAAGGAGTAATCGATTCCCCAATTCTTTACAAAACAACCGGCTACAATGGTTCCATACAAACCGATCAGGAAGATAATGATCATGATCATCAATCCTAAAAGGGTATATTTCACAGGTTTTGACGTTAATTCGGTTAGATTCGCAGAAGGTTTTCCGGTAACCGTTACATAGGATTTTTTACTGACCCAGGTGCGTTGAACCAAAAAAGCCGTCAAAGTTGGCAACAACAGCAATATCGAAAGCGCTGCCCCGTTTCCAAGCCTGTTCATTCCCGTTACTTCCAGATAAGCTTCAACGGAAAGAACACGATAATCCCCGGAAAGAATCAAGGGATTGGCAAAATCCGCCAGCGAATTCGTAAAGACAAGCAGCCAGGCGCTAAGGATTCCAGGAACCGCCAACGGCAAGGTAACGGACGTGAACGTTTTAAACCGGCTGGCGCTTAAATCCATGGCGGCATCTTCCAATGTGGAATCGATGGCATTTAGAACCCCGGCCATGGTTAAAAAAGCGATGGGAAACATCCCCATGGTTTGAACCAACGTCAAACCGCCAAGACCGTAGATGGTAAAGTTTTGTAAATTGAGTAATTGTTTGGTGATCAACCCATTGTTGCCGAACAGCAAAATGATGGATAGGGTGAGAGAAAATGGCGGGGAAATAACTGGCAAAGTGGCCATGGTTGAAAAGAACTTCTTCCCTTTTATTGCCGTTCGTGTAGTCACAAAGGCAAACAGAAAACCCACCAACGTAGAAAACGTCGCTGTCATGATTCCCAATTTAACACTTCCCCAAAGGGCGGACAGGTATTGTTTGGTTGTAAGGATGGTTTTCCAGGTCTCAAGGGAAAATCGCCCGTCTTTGATAAAAGTCAGTCGAACTGCTTCAAACAACGGGTAAACTATGAACAATCCTACAATCAAAATAAGAAACAGAATGATAAAACTGAGCATCGGATCCCTTGTGAATTGTGATAACCAATAAATGATAAAAAATATGGCAACCACGGCCATCATAAACAGATGGATCAAGTTGTTGAATTTATCGTATTCCCTGTTGTCAAAGAGAAAGACACCCACACCAACCGGAAAGCCCATTTCATCTTTAATCGGTGAAAATACCAAACGGTTGGCAGAATCATTGTAGCGATAAACCCCATCTGCAAAGTACATCTCATCGTAAAGGGCACTTTCAATCCCCTTTTCAAAAACCGGAGATCGTTCATTGGCCAGAAAAAAAGCATTGAGTGCTTCGTCAATGGTATAAAGCTGACTGTCCCCATATCCCGGTAGCCCTTGAATGTAGATGATATGAAGATCGGGATGTTTCTCCTGATTGTTCACCAACCAAGTTTGGATTTTTTCCGCTTCTGAAGGCGCAGACAACAGCAAGGCATTGGCCAGCTCGGCTCTGTTGTTCTCGATAACTTGGGTAAATTCACTTTTGACGTTGTTGAATATCCAAAAATCAAGAACCACCACTAAAACGAGTAACACGATAAATACAGCGACTTTTTTCTTAGTAAACAACGCAATCACTTCCCATCCATTAAGAAATAGCGTGTTATGAAAAAAGGGTGGAATCTTTCATCCACCCTTTATGAGCATTATTTATTTATTACCAATCTCTTGAGTCCATCTGCCCACAAGCCTTTCTTTGTTTGCAGCATCCCAGACTAAGTCTTGTTCAACGGTATTGAGCTTGTTTACATCGATAGCAATGGCCTCTTGTGGCGCATTTTTAGATACCGGTACAACATACCAACTGGCAAATATTTCCTGGGCCTCTTTTCCAAGAAGGAAGTTATACAGCTTTTTAGCGTTAACCGGTTCTGGACCGTTTTTAACCAAAGACATGGAAGCAATTTCAAAACCTGTTCCCTCTTCTGGGACGGTTATTTCTATAGGCGCACCTTGTGCCTTTAATCTGACCAGATCATGGGCATATCCGATTGCGAAGGGGATTTCTCCGATTGCGCAACTTTTACCGCCGGCAGAACCCGATTTGGTGTATTGTTCGATGCTGTCATCCAAATGATGGAGGAACATGAATGTCAGCTCTTCATCCCCATGGAAAATGTCAAGGATGGTTGTAATCATATTGTAAGCCGTGCCTGAAGTGTTGGGATTAGCAATTCTGACGAGCTTTTCGTATTTGGAATCGATAATGTCAAACCAACCCTGAGGCGCTTCCAAGCCCAGCTCTTTTGCCCTGTCAATATTGGTGGCAAAAGCAATGGGGCCGATATACAAGCCTGCCCAATAATAATCCGGATCGATATATTCCACAGGGGTATTTGCCAACATCGGTGATTTGTAAGGGGTTGTCAGGCCTTTCTGTTTTGCTTCTATGTGACCCAATCCGACACCGCCTGCCCAAATTGACGCCTGAGGATTTTCCTTTTCCGCTTCCAATCTGGCAGTCGCTTCACCGGTTGATAGTCTGACCCATTCAACTTTGATTCCGGTATCGGCTTCAAATCTGTCAAACAATTCTTTTGCCAACGGTTCCTCGAACGTCGTATACGCCTTAACGATCTCCGCTCCTAACATGACAGAAATACTAAACAACAACACAAAAACCAACACAAAAAACTTTTTCATCTCTAATTCCTCCTTTTTGGTTTTTAAAAGCAAGAAAATAACTACCTAATGACAAAAAGCCATATGTTTCATATCAATAATTCTACCACAATTATCAAATTTCTCTTTGATGATTGTCACTCCAAAACTTTTCTCGGTCGACTGATCCGAAAACCGATAACGCATAATACAATGAGCACAATCATAAACAGCAGAATACCCAAACCGGATAAATCAAACAACTCAATCAAACCGTTTTTGACATCAATGGTTCCGAAAGTACCCGGCACCAAGCGAATTAACCAGAAGATCCCATAAAAACTCAGGATCAACGCACCAATCACAACAGAAATGAGTGAAACGGCTCTTTCTTGTGAAATCAGCGCAAGAATCCCGATAATGACTGCCAGAAATCCCGCAAAGGCAAAAGGAACCCAAGCCGGGGCTGAAAATTGAGGATAATTTTCTATGATGCTGGCATAGACTCCGGGTGATATGATGTTATACAGCCAAATTCCGATGAAAAATCCCGCTAATAAACCCACAAGAAAAAACAAAAACTTAAAAAGCGCAAAAACTACTGCTGCGACTACCACACCGGTTAAGATCATAAAAACGATTTGGGCTGTTTCATTTGTGCCGATCAGATTTTTGATATATTCAACCTGAGACAAAAAAGGATAGACAAGCCCGATCCCTGCGATAAATCCCACCACCGAGATGATAATCTTGGGAAACAATCGGCTGGCTAATAAAAAAGCAACCGCTATAGGGATCGAAAAATACCACTGATTGATGATTTGAGAGAGCAAAGGGAAAAAATAGGTGATATCCGTTTGCCCAATCATCTGTGCCGTTTCCATCACATATCACTTCCTTCAATAATAGCGGCTACATAGCCGACAACATGCGAATAATCACCGGTCATCACCCCGCTGGTCGCATGCTTGATAATTCTCACATCACCAAGATCAGACGACAGCAACGTACTGACCGGGCCAAATCCGCACATGGATATATCGTGTTCAGTTATGGAACTGTATAGTCTTTCAACATTTGAAGAACGAATATGAGAAATAACCTCTTCGTCTTTTTTTCGAGTAACATCTTCGCTCTCATAGTGATTCAAATCCGTGGAAGCGATAAACATAATTTTTTTGATATCCTTCATATCCGAAAACACCTTGCCAATCTCTTCGGCAGTTTTTCTACGTTGATCCATCATGGTGATGGGAAGTACTTTAATTCCTCTGCCAAAAACGTATTGGAGTAACGGCAACTGAATCTCAATGGAGTGTTCGTTGATATGCGCATCGTAATTAACTGATGCGTAATCGTATTGAGCCAGGAAATAATCCGCCAATTCTGTGTCTATTTCAACTTCTCCAAACGGTGTCACCCAAACGCCCTTATCCCAAACACTCACAGGCATTCCGGTGCCGGTATGACTTGGGCCTAAAATGACGATACTCTCAGGTCTGCCTTTTTTAGCAGCTTCGAATAATCCATGAGCCGCAACGGGTCCACTTGCCATAAATCCTGCATGGGGCAGGATCAACCCAAAACTATCAGAAACTATTTTTTCTTTGACCTCAGGCTGCCTTCCAGGACCTTCTCGGTGATTAAACACCGCTTTGATCTGCTCGGTTAACGCCATGCTGTTGGATTGGTAAAAAACACCTGCCACAATCGGTTGCCTTTCCATACTATCGCCCCTTTCATTGCGGTCTTGGTTGATTATACCATAATGTAACAATTATGAAAATGGATCGAATACGGGTTTTTTAAACATAGAATTTTAGTGTATAATCAAGACCGATTGATTAGGAAACTAAACTAAAAGGAGTGAAGATATGCTAAAAAAATTCATCTCGTATTACAAACCCCACATGAAACTGTTCATCTTGGATATCTCATGCGCTTTCATGATGGCTGCCATTGACCTGGTTTTCCCACAACTGACACAGAGAACCTTAGATCAATACATTCCCAACGGACAAATGCGAACCCTTCTGATTATGTTGATCGTTATGGCAGCTTTATATACATTAAGAATGGTTTTCAACTACATCGTTGATTACTGGGGGCATGTTGTTGGTACACGCATGGAATACGACATGCGAAAAGAGATTTTTTCACATCTGCAAATCCTTTCCTTCAGCTATTTTGACAAAGTCAGAACGGGAAAGATCATGTCCAGGATCATCAGCGATTTAAGGGACATCACCGAATTGGCCCATCATGGTCCGGAAGACGTTTTTATTTCCATTGTGACGTTGATCGGCGCTTTCATATTACTGATGATGACCAATGTCTATCTGACCCTGATCGTCTTTTCCTTTATCCCTGTTATGCTGATTTACGGGATAAAAAAGCGTAAAAAGATGGCCGTTGCTTTTAGAACCGTGAGAAAAAAGATCGCCAATGTAAACGCAGATCTTGAGAACAGCATCTCTGGTATTCGGGTTGCAAAATCCTTTACCAATGAAGATTTTGAGATGGAAAAATTCGACATCGGCAACAACGAATTCAGAAAATCAAGGGAGTTTGCCTTTAAATCAATGGCTGAAATGACTGCAGGTATCACATTTATCAACAACATCCTAAAGGTTGTTTTGTTGGGTGTAGGCGGTTACTTCAGTTTCAAAGGATGGCTCAGTATCGGTTCTTTAGTTGCTTTTTTCATGTACATTGAGCTTTTCTTCCAGCCGGTGAGAAGGCTGATGATGTTTACTCAGCAATATGAATCCGGAATGGCAGGGTTTGAACGATTTGTTGAGGTCATGAATATCAACCCCGAAATCCAGGAAAAACCAAATGCGCTGGAATTAAAGAACGCAAAGGGAGAAATTGACGTGGAAAACGTCTCATTCTCCTACGATCAAAAAGACTACGTATTAAAGGGATGCTCATTGAAAGTTCCCGCAGGTAAAACCATAGCTTTAGTAGGTCCCTCCGGTGGAGGCAAAACCACCCTTTGCCATTTAATCCCCAGATTTTATGAAATCAACGAAGGATCCATAAAAATTGACGGCTATGATATTCGAGATCTCACACTGGAATCTTTGAGAAAAAACATCGGTATTGTCCAGCAGGATGTCTTTCTTTTCGCCGGAACCATCCGAGACAACATCGCTTACGGACGGGGAAATGCCACTGATGATGAAATCATCGAAGCAGCCCAACACGCCAATATCCATGATTTTATCATGAGCCTTGACGAAGGCTACGAAACCTATATTGGCGAAAGAGGCGTAAGATTGTCAGGGGGACAAAAACAGAGAATTTCCATCGCAAGGGTCTTCTTGAAAAATCCCCCTCTGTTAATTCTTGACGAGGCTACTTCCGCTTTGGACAATGAAACCGAGTTAAAGATCCAACAATCCCTGGAACGACTTTCAATGGGCAGAACCTCTTTGATCATCGCTCATCGTCTCTCAACCATCAAGCATGCCGATGAAATCTTAGTCATTTCAAGAGATGGTATCGTGGAAAGAGGCAAACACGAGGAACTCATCCAAAAAGACGGCTATTATTCAAAACTGTACCACGCACAGTTTAAAGGATATTTACCGGATGATATTTGAGGTTTGAGTTTGTAAAAGCGGGAGCATTCGAAAGAGCTCCCGCTTTTTTTATTCCAATATTTTTTTTATCGCCTTTAACATCTTTTCCGGACTCACAGGTACTTTGTTGAAACGAATGCCTGTGGCGTTGTAGATGGCATTTAATAGGGTTACAGTCGGGGAATCGATGCCGATTTCCGAGACACTTTTGGCACCGAACGGGCCGGTGGGTTCGTAACTGTCCACCAGTTCCACGGTTACTTTTCCGTAGCTGGACCGATCGGGAATTTTATACATAAATAACGATGCGTTGGTGGGCGTTCCTTTTGAACTGAAGGTTAATTCTTCATACAGTGAAGGTCCCAAGGCCTGAAGGGTAGCGCCCTCTACCTGGCCTTTAGCAAGTGCCGGGTTGATGGCTGTTCCGCAATCCACCACACTGACAATTTCGATAGGGGTGATTTGTCCCGTTTCCAGATCGATCTCGATTTCCTGGAAGGTGGCCATAAACGGAATGGGGGATTCATCGCCCACAAAGGAGCCGGTGGCTCCGATTTGCATTTGATCGAAAGTGTAAAAGAGTTTGGTGCATAGATCGGCGTAGGTTACGGATTTGTCTCCCGTTTGATTTTTCACCGTTGCCTGTTCCACATACAGTTCTTCGACCTTGCAGCCCAGCAATTTGGCAGCGTTTTCCAGAATCTGTTGTTTGACTTTTTTCGCCGTGTTCCATACGGCGTTTCCTGAAACATAGGTGGTGCTGGAAGCATAAGCCCCCACATCAAACGGGGTCCGGTCTGTGTCCGATGAATAGATGTGGATGTATTCCAACGGCACACCCAGTTCCTCAGCGGCGATTTGAGAAAGAATGGTGTCACTGCCCGTTCCCAAATCGGTTGCGCCGACCATCAGGTTGAACGAACCGTCGTCGTTCATCTTCATGGTAGCCGAAGCCATGTCCACCTTGGCAATACCGGATCCCTGCATGGCCAAAGCACATCCGATCCCCCGTACTTTGCCTGTCTTCTTGGCCTCCGGTGAGTGAATGGAATCTTTGTATTTGGCAAACTTATTCTCCCAATCACTGAGGACTTTTCCCCTCTCGATACACTGATCCAGCTTACAGCTGGCAACAATCTGTTCCACGCCTTCTCGGCCTTCACCCATGATCTTGAAGATAGGGGAGGTTTCCCCTTCTTTCATGGTGTTCATCTCTTTCACAACCAGCGGATCTTTGCCCACTTGGTACGCCAATTCATCCAAAACGGCATCAAGGGCCAATAGTCCCTGTGGCGCACCGTAACCCCTATAGGCTCCGGCATTTGGCAAGTTGGTATAGACGATGTCCGAGACAAAACGCACCCCTTCCACCTTGTTGTATAGAGGAAGCGTTTTAGAACCGCAAACCATGGCAACGGTCAAAGCATGATCACCATAGGCTCCAGTATTGGAAAGGGCGTGCATATCAATGGCCTTGACTTTGCCGGTCTTGTCTGCACCGATACGTACGGTTACTCTCATATCATGTCTGGTGTAGGTGTTGATGAAGGTTTCCTTCCTGTCATATACCAACATGGCCGGTTTTCCGGTTTTAACAGTCACCAGTGCACAATAGCCTTCTATGATAACCCCTTGCTTGGCACCAAAACCACCGCCAATTCTGGGTTTGATCACCCGAATATTTCGGATGGGAATTTCCAGAATGTGGGAGAGAATTCTCCTGGCATGGAAAGGGACCTGTGTGGAGGAAACCACTACAAGTCTTTCTTTATCGTCAAAATAGGAAAAAGCCGTATGATTTTCCAAAGGAACTTGCTGAGCCTTGGGATAGTAATAAGCCCTTTCTATTTGGACATCCGATTTTTTAATAATCTCATCCACGTCACCGATGGACATATCATAATGCTGAGCCAGATTCCTGGAGGCATCGTATATATTCACCGTGTCCTCCTGATCGTGAATCACAGGGGTTCCCTCATCCATGGCATGTTCAAAGTCAAGAACCGGGTCCAGCACTTCGTATTCAACTTCGATTAACTTGAGCGCTTTTTTAACGGTTTTTAAATCCTTTCCCGCCACCAAGGCCACTGTATCACCCACAAATCTCACTTTTTGGCCTAACAGATGGGTGTCATACGGTGAAGGCTCAGGATAGCCCTGGCCGGCTCTTGTATAGGAAATGGGTTTAATATCTTTGTATGTCAGAACACATTCGATGCCTTCCAGCTGTTCAGCCATTGAAGCATCAATATGCTTGATCCTGGCATGGGCATGGGGGCTTTTCAGTAATTTCACGACCAATGCGTTTTCAGGCGCCAAATCTTCCGTGAAAACTCCTTTGCCTCTGACGAGGGCATGGCTGTCCACTTTCTTCTCAGTATGATTGACTACTTTGAACGCTCTGTCACTCATCTTCTACAACCTCCCCGCCATATTGAACCACTAATTTTTTCAAAGCCGTTAATTGAGATTCATAACCGGTGCATCTGCAAAGATTGCCTTTCAGCCTCTCTTTAATCTCGCTTTCTTTCACCGATTGATCTTCCCTCGTTTTGATATCGTTCAAAAATTCCACAGTGGACATGATAAGACCCGGAGTACAAAAACCGCATTGAAAAGCCGATTCATCTACAAACACCTGTTGAATCTCGTGAAGCGGTCCGGTTTGTCCCATCGCTTCCAGAGTAGTAATTTCACTCCCTTCAACGGCTGCGGCAAATGTCTTACAGGAAAGGATCGCCTTCCCATCCCTTAATACGGTACAGGTCCCGCAATTAGCTGTATTACAACCTTTTTTAACGCTTTTGTAGCCTTCCCTTCTCAAAACATCAACGAGCATCTCATTGGGTTCTATATGGAATTGTTTTTTCTCTCCGTTAACGATCAGATTTAAAATCAAAAGGCATCGCTCTCCTTTGTTTGAAGGTATGATAAAATTATAACATGAACCGGTTACTCTACAAGCGTTTCAAATCTATTTCTTTCCCCATATGGAAAACCGCCAAAGGGATCAATTCCCCAGGAATCATCTTCAAATTTATTATCCGATGCGATGGAATAGGCCTTGGAATCTTCGTCATTGACAACTGCATATGCTAAAGGAACATACCATCTGTACGATGTATTGTTCAATAATTCCTCGGATTCATAATCTCTGTAAGTGTCTGTTTCTTTGTTATACCATTTCCACAGACAACCCCATTCCTGATTTTGAGCGTTTCCAGTAAAAGTCACGCTAACCTGCTCTGCTTCATCCGTTCGAAAGTTGAAGAAATTGCTTAACGCATCAACGCAGGCCAGTATCTCATTGGCAGGTGCCCCAGTCTGGTCCAGATAGAGCCCGTAATGATAAACCGGCGTTCCCTCATCAGATGCCAAGGCTTTTGAAGGATGCCATTGGAAAGTCGGGGTCAAAGTGTCAACCGTTGCTTCATGAGCGGGATGATCCGAAATCGCTTCAAAGGCATCCAAAGGCATGACAGATCCCAAGTCTGTTGGAGTTGATTCAAGCGTACCGTAAACCGATGTGACACGGTAATAAATAGAGTAGTTTGGCATAACGTAAATGGACCCGTCAAGACCCATGGGGTTGGCGTTCACAACACGGTCTACATCAAACCAAATATCCGCTGCATCGCAAATTTGCTTCGCCAAGCCTTCAACAGACGCTTCTGGGATGAAGGCAAATTTCTGATAATCCTGCCCGTCGCCGGAACAATACAGATTGTATCCATCCGGCTGATCTCCCGGATCAGGCAACAAGCTTCCCGGACCGTAGTAATCATTTAAAGATTTCCAATCCGTCCAATACAACTGTGTCCACAGATTCGTTTGAGCCGGTGCGGTTCTGTCCTCATTTCTAAGGTTTACACTGCCCCGCCTGGTAAAGCTTCTAATGTTTGCTATTGTATAATCTCCCACATGTTCTGAAAAATCCACAAACGTCATGGGTTGATACATTTGAACTTCCCCTGGATCGGTTCCCTCAATTTGAAGATACTCCACTTTCACTACCCGATTGTTGTTGTCATCGTAAACGGTTGTAAATAAAGGAACTTCCCCGTTAAAGCCGGTGGGGGAAACCTCAAAGGTTGCTGTTTCTGTTCTCCTGACTACTTGAGAATTGGAGGTAACCGATGCTGATCCGGGAATCTGTTCCAATAAGGGGGCAAAAATCACCATGATGTCTCTTTGCGCCTCAACACTTACCGTCACTTCAAATGGGCCACCTATGATATCTTCAGCTTCTTTTTGTCCTGAATGTCCGTTAGCTAAGGCCTGCCACTGCATCTCTACCACCGGATCGGTTTCAAGATCAGGATTGGGTTCACGTCCTGCCGTCTGGAGAATCACAGAAACGATCGTATTCACAACAGATGCTGTTTTTAACCCTGAAACCATGCTTCTGGCATGTCCCACCTTCAAGACGGAAATGTCGATCTTCTCAGGTTCTGCCATCAATTTGACAGCTACACCGCCGTTTTCGTTGGTCACACCATTACCCACCAGATTTTGCGTACCGCTTTCATATATTCTCACAAAAGCCTCCGGTACACCCGGTCCGGCGTTCCAATTCGTAACGAGTACACCGATCTGTTTTCCCGGCAAGATTCCCCCGCCACAAGACAAAAGAAAAAACGTTAACAACAGTACGAAAATTGATAACAGAACACTTTTTTTCATTTTAAACCTCCATGGAGATGTTATTAAAAGCCCTATATAAACTATAAGACCTATCTAAATTCCGATAAACGAAGCAATGTTTCATTATATCATGTCAACAATCGGAGTATGCTTTAAATCACTGTCATCTTTCAATCCTATTCTTATTAGCGGGAGGGCACACAGGCCCTCCCCTACGACTTTATTTAAGGGCTTTACAAGCTTTTTTTAAGGGGCTGTTCCCTTGGTTTTTTGTAGAACAAAACGGAGGCAAACACTAACAAAAAAACCTCCGCTTTTTCAACGGAGGTTTTTTTATTTTGCGCTTCTTTAGAACAACATCCAGGGAACACTTTCCAGTTCGAACTCATCCACATACTCTCCCAGATATAGATTCTGGGAGACGGCGATGTCATATCCGTTTATGGTAACTGTTCCGTTGACTGTAAAGTCATTAAAATCAGCAGGAAT
>Ga0209203_1000979_pt1 | contig 21982 bp, 19 predicted proteins | sample AD_UKC109_MetaG_FD_184423 | JGI IMG/M metagenome (GOLD analysis project Ga0209203, IMG submission 184423) | Active sludge microbial communities of municipal wastewater-treating anaerobic digesters from Hong Kong - AD_UKC109_MetaG (SPAdes)... | ecosystem: Engineered > Bioreactor > Anaerobic >... | reverse complement strand
GTTCTTGTTGCGGGTTCCGCTACACCAACAGTGGTGGATTACCATGATTTCATGGAAAGAGACAGGGTCATCGAGCTGCCTGACAGGGCCGGGTTTGGAAACCTGCCCGAAATAGAAGTAGTTGACATGAAGGATGAACTGAGGGACGGCAATTACGGGATACTGAGCAGGGTGCTGAAGGATAGGCTCAGGGCGAACATCGGTGAGGGAAACCAGTCAATGCTTTTCCTGAACCGCAGGGGTTATTCCTCATTCATTCTATGCAAGGACTGCGGTGATACGAATATCTGCAGCAACTGCGATGTGTCCATGACTTATCATAAAAGCATTGATTCCCTGGTGTGCCATTACTGCGGAAGGATGAAACCGGTACCTGTGAAATGTCCCGTCTGTGGTTCCGGTGCGATTCAGAACCATGGAACCGGAACGCAGAAGGTTGAAGAAGAGATAAGACGCGAATTTCCAGGCGCATCGGTCATACGGATGGATTCAGATGAGACGGGATTCAAGAATTCACATATGAAGATACTCGACAGGTTCAGGGATGAACATATCAACATACTCATCGGTACGCAGATGATAGCAAAGGGTCATGATTTTCCTGATATAACCCTTGTGGGCATCCTGGCAGCGGATACACTTATGGCGGGATATGACTATACTTCACAGGAACGGGCCTTCCAGCTTATAACCCAGTCTGCCGGAAGGGCAGGAAGAGGGGAAAAGCCGGGAAGAGCCGTGATACAGGCATATAACACTGATTCATATGCCGTTGAACTGGGGGTAAGGCAGGATTACAAGGCATTCTATGAAAAGGAAATCAAACTCAGGAAAGCCTTCGGTTATCCTCCGTCCGGGCATGTGGCAATAATGCTTTTCACATCTGAAAACAAGGGAAATGCACTGTCCCTGGCATCGAAGTGTGCTGAGTTCCTGTCGGGGACCGGTATATATGTTTCATCCGTTGAACCGGCACCTGTTGCAAGGATCAACAGAAGATACAGGTACAGGCTGGTTGCAAGGGCTGATGTTACAGGCGGTCTGAGGGAAGCAATGGGGGCCATGTATCTCAAGGTCATTGCAGGGAAGCCGGCGGGAGTGGCATTCTCAGTGGATATGCGCGGAGACTCCCCAAGGCTTTGAAACAGCGGTTTGAATGTGCAGGTACGGGTATTGTATAATTGCATGAGAAATATATGTCGTTCGGTAAGGCTGCCGTACGGCTGTCAGGTAAGGATGAGGTAAAAGATGGCACTAAGGAATATAAGGAAGGATGAAGACCCTGTACTCAGAAAACGGGCAAGGGAAGTGGCAAAGGCAGACCGGAAGATAGCCATGCTCCTTGATGACATGGCGGAAACCATGTATGAAGCTCCCGGTGTAGGTCTGGCGGCTCCGCAGGTTGGCATTTTGAGAAGGGCAATTGTCTATGATATAGGTGAGGGTTTGGTGAAGATGCTGAATCCTGTGATAACCGTCAGGGAAGGCGAGCAAATCGAAGTGGAAGGTTGTCTCAGCGTCCCCGGAAGATACGGCAGGGTGAAAAGACCTGCCAGGGTTGAGGTAAGTTATCTTGATGAGAATGGAAATGAGATGACCAGGTCTGCAGAAGAACTTGAAGCTGTGGTGATATGCCATGAAACAGACCATCTTGACGGCATATTGTTTACCGACAAGGTTGAGGAATACCTGACCGACGAGGAAATAAGCGAGATGCATTCATCGGGAGAGGCTGATGAAGAAATCCTATAGAATAATTTACATGGGTACTCCGGAATTCGCCGTTCCCAGCCTTGAAAGGCTGGAAAGTGACGGACATAATGTCATATGTGTCATAACTCAACCGGACAGGGAGCGGGGCCGGGGAAAGAAAATGACATTTTCTCCTGTAAAGGAAAAAGCCGTTGAACTGGGGATGGAGGTTTTTCAGCCGGAAAGAATTAGGTCCATTGAAAGCATAAAGTACATTGCATCCCTTTGTCCGGACCTCCTGGTAACATGTGCTTATGGACAGATACTTCCACAAAAACTTCTTGATATACCACCCTATGGATGTATAAATGTCCATGCTTCCCTTCTTCCGAAATACAGGGGAGCGGCTCCGATACAAAGGTGTATTCTGAACGGAGACAAAAGGACAGGCATAACCACCATGATGACTGACGCAGGAATGGATACCGGCGACATTCTTCTGAAAAGGGATATTGAAATCCCGGTTGACATGACCGCCGGTGAACTGCATGATGAACTGATGCTGCTCGGGGCAGATGTGCTTTCAGAAACGCTGGCAGCACTGGCTTCAGGCAATTTAAAAAGGATCAGCCAGAATGATGATGAGGCTACCCACGCCCCAATGCTCAGAAAGGAAGAAAGCATTGTAAACTGGGAGCAGGACAGCCTTTCAATTCATAACAAAGTCAGGGCCCTTGACCCATGGCCCGGATGTTTCACGGATTACAAGGGCAAAAGAATGAGGATAACAAAGAGTACTTTCAGACAGGATAACCGGAAGGAAGAACCCGGTACTCTTGTTGGGACTTCTGCCGAAGGGCTTGAGATAGCCTGCGGGACTGGTATTCTGGTGGTACTTGGTATTCAGTTCGAAAACGGCAGGAGGATGGATTCTGCCAGCTGCTGGCATAACTTCATAGCCGGCGATGTTTTCGGGGAGGGATGAGCATATGTTCTATTATTATTGGATTATGATACCTGCATTGCTGCTGTCGCTTTACGCACAGTCAAGGGTTACATCGGCATTCAACAAGTATTCAAGTCAAAGGACTGTCAATGGATGGACGGGACGTGATACTGCAAGGAAAATACTCGACGACAACGGTATGTCGGACATTGATGTACTTGAAACAGCCGGTAATCTTACGGACAATTACAATCCTTCAAAGGGAACCGTGAATCTGTCAAAGGGTGTTTTTTCATCTTCGTCCATTTCAGCTGTCGGCGTGGCTGCCCACGAAACCGGACATGCCCTGCAGCACAGGGATGAATATATGCCCCTTAAAATCAGGTCATTTCTGGTTCCTGTGGCAAACATAGGTTCAATGGCCGGACCATATATTGTGATATTCGGATTGATTTTCAGACAAGATATATTCCTTCAGATAGGCATAGTTCTGTTTTCTGCAGCGGTCCTTTTCTACCTTATAACCCTGCCCGTGGAACTTAATGCAAGCAAAAGGGCCCTTGAAGTCCTTGAAAGGGAGGAAATCCTTACCAGGGATGAGCTAGTTCCTGCCAGAAAGGTATTGAATGCAGCGGCTCTAACATACATGGCTGCGGCACTGTCGGCAATCCTCACATTGCTGAGGCTTGTTCTTCTTTCAAGGAACCGCAGATGAAGCCAAGGGAAGCAGCATTCAGGGTTGTTCATGAAGTTCTGTACAATGACGGTTATTCAACGATAGCACTTGAAAATATCAGGAAGAACCATGGGTTTGACAACCTTGATTCATCCTTCATAACAAACATTGCAATGGGTACCCTGAGGAACAGCATATACCTTGAGAATGTCATTGCGGAATTCTCAAATATAAGACTTAAGAAGATTTCTCCGTCGGTACTTACTGCACTGAAGACAGGGGCCTACCAGATTCTTTTCATGGACAGGGTCCCTGACAGCGCGGCATGCAATGAGACGGTGAAACTGGCTGGTAAATTCGGAGGCTCAGGTTCAAGGGGGTTTGTAAACGGTGTCCTCAGAAGCATTTCAAGGGGAAAGGATGACATCGGTGGAATATTGAAGGGTCTTTCGGGAAATGACCTGCTGTCTGTAAAATATTCATTTTCAAGGGAAGCGGTGGATGAAATAAGCGGGTTTGCAGGAGTCGAAGAAACTGAGACCATTCTCAAGGCACTGAACGAATCACCGGGAATGTGCATCAGGAACAATACAAATGACAATATCTGCACACTTCTGGATGCCGGTGGAATCAGTTATGTAAAAGGCGACTATGGCAGGAATGCATATTATATAGACCCGGGTTGTGATATAAGTGGAACAGACCTTTTTGAAAAGGGCATGATTGCCATTCAGGATGAAGGTGCTCAGGAGATGGTTGAGTTCATGGATCCCAAGATGACGGAGAAGATACTGGATGCCTGTGCAGCTCCGGGAGGCAAGACAGCTTATATTGATTTCCTTACAAAGAGCGGACCTGAAATCACTGCATGTGACATAGATCCAGCAAGGGTTGAAAGAATGAAGGAAAGTCTTCTGCGTCTTGGTGCCGGCAGGGTTGTCTGCAGGACCATGGATATGTCTGTGACGGCGAAAGACAGTGAAACATATGATGCCATACTACTCGATGTTCCATGCAGCGGCCTTGGAACAGCCCAGAGAAGACCTGAAATAAAACTGAAGTACAGGGATAATGAAAGTCTTGTTGAGCTGCAATCGAAAATATTGAACCAGGCGGTGAATATGCTGAAACCGGGAGGAAGAATCATCTATGGTACATGTACACTGACCCAGAATGAAAATGCAGGGCAGGTACAAGCCTTCATAAATGGAAATCCAAATTTCAGACTTATGAAGGAAAAGACAATTCTTCCCGATGGCAGAAGAGGTGGCTTCTATATGGCTGAAATGAGGACCTTTGATGATTGAATTACTTGACCTTGACATAAACACTGCAAAGAAAGCAATGTCTGATGCAGGATTCCCGGGTTATAAGGCAGGACAGGTACTGGACTGGGTCTACAAAAAGAATGTATTCCGTTTTGAGGATATGACCAACATTTCAAAGAAGGATACACAAAAGCTGGGGGAAATCTTTGCAATCAGCCTTCCCAAGGTGGTTATTGAAAAAAAGTCCGGTGATGGAACACAGAAATACCTTATGGAACTTGCTGACGGCAACATGGTTGAATGTGTTTTGATGGAATATAGTTACGGGACATCCATTTGCATATCAAGCCAGGCAGGATGCAGGATGAACTGCAGTTTCTGTGCATCGGGGAAGGATGGTCTGGAAAGAAATCTGACACCCGGGGAAATGACAGGACAGATACTTTCAGCAGGATTACATTCGGGCAGAAAGATTGCACGGGTTGTTGTAATGGGTACCGGGGAACCCTTTGACAATTATGATAATTTCATTGGATTCCTTGAAAAGGCAACTTCTGCAGAAGGTCTTGGATTCGGTCAGAGAAGGATAACCGTTTCGACCTGCGGCATTGTCCCGGCGATATATGATTTTGCAGATTACGGCAGTCAGGTCAATCTTTCCATATCGCTCCATGAAACCCTTGATGAGGAAAGAAGCAGCATCATGCCTGTCAACAGAAAATATCCTATTTCAGAGTTGATGAAGGCCTGCAGATATTATATAAAGAAAACAAACAGGCGGATATCCTTTGAGTATGCACTGATACCGGGAAAGAATGATTCCAGGGAAGACGCCATGAGGCTTGTGCAATTATTGAAAGGCATGCTGTGCTATGTTAATATTATACCGGTCAACAGAATAAAGGGATTTGACTACAGTGGTAATCCGGCGGAAAATACCAGGATGTTTTATGATATACTTGGTCATCATGACATACATGTGACCGTTCGCAGGGAACTTGGGCGCGACATCGATGCAGCCTGCGGACAGCTCAGGAGGAGCCATGCAGATAAGTTACGGAACCGGAACCAGCAGGGGGATGGTAAGGGAACAGAATGAAGACAGCCTTGCAGTCATAGACTGCCGGGAAAATGGCTTCATTGTTTTTGCTGTAGCAGACGGCATGGGAGGAATGGACCACGGGGACCTGGCAAGTGCTACGGCGGTCCAGGTGCTGGAAAGCAGGTTCAGGGGATGTGAAGGTGTCGGCCTTACAGCCAATGAAGCAAAGGATGCGTTCCGACTTTTGTTCTCAAGGATCAACATTGAAATAATCAATAAAAGCAATGAAAACGAATCCGTTGCCGGTATGGGCACGACCATGTCAGTCTGCCATATTGACAGCGGTTGGATTAACATCGGCCATATAGGTGATTCAAGGATATATCTTGTCAGGAACGGCTCAATGAGACAGCTGACCAAGGATCACTCTTATGTTGAGAACCTGATTGACACAGGCAGGATAACAAGGGAGCAGGCAAGGAACCATCCTGACAGGAATATAATAACAAAGGCCCTTGGTCTGGATATGGAAGTGGACTCGGATTATATCCGGGAAAAACCTGAATCAGGTGACAGGATTCTTTTATGTTCGGACGGCCTTACAAATGAACTTGCCGATTCTGAAATATATGGGATTATTGCAGCCGGTGATGATCCCGGAAGAATCGTGGACAAACTGATTGAAAGAACAAATGAACTTGGCGGCAGGGACAACGTAACCGTCCTGCTGGTTTTTATAGATTGATTGCCGGAGGAACTGATGGAAAAAACCATTCTCAACGGAAGATATGAACTGATAAGCCTGATAGGAACAGGCGGAATGGGTCATGTATATAAAGCAAAGGATAACAAGCTTGACAGAATCGTTGCAGTCAAGATACTGAAGGAAGAGTACCTTGAAGACAGTGAGTTCGTGGAAAGATTCCATGCAGAGGCACAGGCGGCTGCCAAGCTTTCCCATGCCAACATAGTTGCAGTCCATGATGTCGGGGTTGACGGTGACTGCCACTTCATAGTCATGGAACTCATCGACGGTGTGATACTCAGCAATTATGTGAAGATGCAGGAAAGACTGAATGTGCAGGAAACAGTATCCATCGCCATTCAGATAGCAGCTGCCCTTGCGGCTGCCCATAAGAGCGGTATAGTACATAGGGATATCAAACCGCACAATGTACTGCTTTCAGCTGACGGTATCGCAAAGGTTGCTGACTTTGGTATTGCAAAGGCGGCATCTGCAAGGACATTCACCCTTTCGGGAAAGACTGTTGGGTCAGTCCATTATTTTTCACCTGAACAGGCACGGGGAGGATATGTTGACGCCAGGGCTGATATATATTCACTGGGTGCAGTCATGTATGAGATGCTTGTCGGGAAGCCTCCCTTTGATGGGGAAACACCGGTCGTAGTTGCTGTAAAACATCTTCAGGAAAAGATGATAGAGCCAATGACACTGAATCCTGATATACCGGAGGGGCTGAATACTATAATAACCAAAGCAATGTCAAAGAGTCCCGATGACAGATACCAGACGGCTACAGCCATGCTGAATGAACTTGAAGCTTTCAGGGCAGGCAGGGACCTTCCGTCGGAGTTCAATCTTAATCTTGATTTCATCGAAGGAACACCGAATGCAATGGATGAAATGGATGCGACTAAGGACCTGACACCTGTAAGAAATACAGCGGATAAAAGAGAGGAGTATGATGTACCCTTGACAAAATACAGAAAGAGACATGGATTTTCCACTGCAATAGGCATAATGTCGGCACTTATATTGGTTGTTTTACTGGCATACTTCGGTATAACGGAACTCATGACCACCATTCTGCCTGAACCGGCGGAATATATACTGGGAGATTACAGAGGCCTTGATTTTGAAGACACCAGGGACAAGCTTGAGAGTGAATTCAATATAATTGTTGAAAAGCATGGTGTATACAGCGAAGAAGTTCCGGCAGGAATAATTATAGCCCAGGACAAGGAGCAGGGTATTATATTCAAGGAACTGGCAGTCAACAAGATAAGGCTTACGGTAAGTCTGGGAGCTGAGGCAATAGTGATAGAGAAGTTCGACGGCCTTGAGTACAAGATTGCGGAACTTAATCTGATTGATGCAGGTCTGAAGCCTGTGAAGGATGAGATATACAGTGATGCCGTTGCTGAAGGCCAGGTCATCAGAACAGATCCCGCAGAGGGAGAAACGGCAAACCCCGGCGATACCGTAACGGTTTATGTGAGTCTGGGCCCCGAACTTGAGGAAATTGCTGTTCCTGATTTCAAGGGTCTTACCCTTGAGGAAGTTGCAACTCTTCTGGAGGAGTCCAATCTGCAGCTGGGTGGATATGTACCCAAGGACCTGCTGCCGGGTTCCATCGTTGTTGAACAGGTTCCGGCTGCGGGTGAGGTTGTCTATGAAGGAACCAAGCTTGAGTTCCGTTTCGGGGTTCCTGCCAACAAGCTTCTTGTGCCTTATTATGTAACCCCGGTTTCACTGGCTGAACAGATAGAGCCTATCAAGGTTGTTGTGGAGGCAGAACCGGATGATACCGGTATTGCAGAAATTGTCTATACACAGACCCATGGCAAAGGGGATTTCCCCATTGCTGTATCAGTTAAGATTCCTGAAAACGGTTCGTCGAAGGTAAGGGTATTCCTCAACAACAGTCTGAACTACGAAATTACCCTATATTATGAAGACTACAAGGATATGCCCGGTGTTCAGATCATTATGGTAAGTCCAGAGGTGCCTGCCGAAGGTACAGGAGAACAGGTGACTCCGGGTGAGTGAAACAGGGATCAGTATGAGGTGATTGTTTGCCTGAAGGTATAATACTTAAAGGTGTTGGGGGATTGTATACCGTAAAGAGTTCCTGTGGTATATACGGGTGCCGTGCACGGGGATTGTTCAGGAAGGACGGCATAACTCCGTTGCCCGGAGACTATGTTACTTTTGATATAACTGACGAAAATGACATGGAAGGATACATTTCCGGGATATCGGACCGCAGGAATGACCTTGTTAGACCGGCGGTTGCAAATGTAGACCTGGCCTTCATTGTGGTATCTCCCTTGGGTCCTGAACCTGATTTCATGCTTGTTGACAAGCTGATATGCATATTCGAAAGCAAGGGAATCGAACCTGTCATATGCATAAACAAATCCGATCTGGCCGATTACGGCACCATCGAAGAAATAGGCAGACCATATGAAAAAGCGGGTTATTCCGTAATTGCAACAAATGCAAAATCAGGTGACGGCATTGACAGACTCGAATCCATGCTGCCCGGAAGGGTAGCTTTGTTTTCAGGGCAGTCGGGGGTTGGAAAGTCAACGCTGCTCAACAGGATAATAGGTGATTATCGAATGGAGACAGGTGAGCTGAGCGAAAAGATCGGAAGAGGGAAGCATACTACCCGCCATGCTGAGTTCATCGAAGCGGATTCCGGGTTCATCGTGGACACCCCTGGATTTTCAAGCCTCGACCCCGGTTTGCTGGATTACACACGAATACCTTATCTTTACAGGGAATTCAGGAAGTATGAGGACAAATGCCGGTTCGGAGGTTGTCTGCATATGAATGAACCAGGTTGTGCGGTTAAGGAAGCCGTGGAAGAAAATCTTATATCAAGGGACAGACATTCCAGATATGTTAAAATATATATGCAGGCAAAGGAAGCCGAGACCAGGAGAAGGGGATACTGAATGATAAAAATTGCACCTTCAATACTAGCAGCTGATTTCACAAGGCTGGGAGAAGAAATAAAAATGGTGGAAAAGGCAGGGGCTGATTACATACATGTTGATGTCATGGACGGAAATTTCGTGCCCAATATATCAATAGGACAGCCTGTTGTAGCGGCAATAAGAAAAATCACCGGACTGCCCCTTGACGTCCACCTGATGATAAATGATCCCGACAGGTACCTGGAATCATTTGCCGATGCAGGAGCGGATATAATCTGCATCCATCAGGAAACATGCCTGCATCTTGACAGGAGCGTCAGCAGAATCAGGGAGCTGGGAAAGAAAGCAGCTGTTTCATTGAATCCTGCAACCGACACAGACACCCTCAAATATGTAATGGACAAGCTTGACATGGTTCTCATCATGAGTGTAAATCCAGGGTTCGGAGGTCAGGAGTTCATAGAGGCAAGTCTTACCAAGATAGCTGAAATAAGGCTGATGGCCGACAGGTTGAATCCCGGCCTTGACATAGAGGTTGACGGCGGCATCACCACGGATAACATCGGGAAAATAGTCAGTGCCGGAGCAAATGTCATTGTTGCCGGATCCAGTATATACAGGGCTGAAGATCCCGCTTTGGCAATGAGAAAAATGAGGGAGATGGCCCAAAAATGAAGGCTGTGATAATATCCGGCGGAAGCAGGGTAAGCGACGAAAAGGTAAAGTCGGTAATGGAAGACTGTGACCTTCTCATCTGCGCCGACCGGGGTCTTGACCATGCACTTTCATATAGCCTTGTACCGGATTACATCATCGGTGACATGGACTCGGTCAATCCGCGGATCCTTGAAGCTGCGGCAACATCAAAAATAATCACTTCTCCCGCTGAAAAGGATTTAACGGACACCAACCTTGCGGTCGAAAAGGCACTTGAGTCAGGTTGTGACAGAATCGATATACTTTGTGCAACGGGACTTCGGAGCGACCACGCAATTGCAAACATAAGACTTCTTCTCGTTATTGAGTCAAGCGGGGCCACCGGCAGGATCATTGATGACGAAAACACCATGTATCTTTGCACAGGACGCACGGTGTTCAAAGGCAAGGAAGGAATGACTGTTTCACTTGTTTCCATGGACAGCCGGACCAAAGGTATAACCCTTGAGGGGTTTCGGTATCCACTTACGGATTTCGATGCCGGAATGGACTGGGTGGGCGGAATCAGCAATGTAATAACATCTTATGAAGCTTCCGTGAGCATAGAGCGTGGATGTCTGCTTGTTGCTGAAGTCGAGAAGGGCTGAGGCCATATCTGTTTTTATAATTTTTTTGTGTTATGTTATAATCATCTAAAAACCGGGGGGATTACTGATGATATCCAGGGAAATTGAAAAGAATCTTGGAAATGCTTCCTTTATAAGGGCTATGTTTGAAGAGGGCAACAAGCTGAAGGCTGCCTATGGGGAAGAGAATGTATTTGATTTCAGCATTGGGAATCCGGAGGTGGAGCCACCACGGGAAGTTTATGAATCCCTTCTGGAAATAGCAGGGGACAAAACACCGGGAACCCATAGATATATGCCAAATGCAGGCTATTCCTTTGTCAGGGAAGCCATCGCAGGAAGACTGTCCAGGGAATATAACAAGACGGTTCCTGCGGATAACATCTGCATGGTGTGCGGTGCGGCTGCAGGACTCAACGTTGTCCTTAAATCAATACTCAATCCCGGAGAGGAAGTCATTATCTTTGCACCATATTTTGCAGAATATAAATTCTACATAGGAAACGGAGGCGGAGTTCCTGTTGTCGTGGAAACAGATGACGGGTTTGACATAGATATCAATCTATTCAAGAAGGCAGTCACTCCTATGACAAAGGCTGTTTTGATAAACTCACCCAACAATCCTACAGGAGTGATATACAGCAGTGAGAGACTCAGTGAACTTGCAGCTGCCATCAAAGAAAAGGAAAAGGAATTCAACACAGACATATTCCTTCTGAGCGATGAACCATATAATGAAATAGTTTATGTGGATGATGAGCTTCCTGTTGTATTCAATATATTTGAAAAAGCCATTGTAGTAAATTCATACAGCAAATCCCTTGCGCTTCCCGGCGAAAGAATAGGATATATTGCGGTAAGTCCTGATATCTCCAAGAGTGGATTGCTGATGGCGGCAATAATATTCAACAACAGAACCCTTGGATTTGTAAATGCACCGGCCATTTCCCAGAGATTGGTGGCAAAGGCCGTGAATGCTTCCGTTGACCCGGAGATATACAGGGAACGGATGGACCTGCTTTACAACAAGCTGACGGAACTTGGGTTTGAGTGCAAGAAACCTGCCGGAGCTTTTTATTTATTTGTGAAGTCCCCCGTTGAGGATGAAATGGAGTTTGCAAGGATTGCCCAGAAGTACAATATACTGGTGGTTCCCGGAAGAGGTTTCGGACGGGCAGGATATTTCAGGATGGCATTTTGTGTTTCCCTGGAAACAATAAAAAGGTCAATGCCTGCCTTTGAAAAACTGGCGGCTGAATTCTTTTAAAGAAAGGTGTGGGTCAGTTGACTGCAAGAAAGTATCTTACCTTTATAGTGATTGCCATTGCGGTTGCCATGGTTGTTTATGGTATTTTCAGGAGTGAAGTCCTGGATGTATTCAATAAAGCAATCAGGATATGTCTTGAATGCATCGGAATCGGGTGGCTGCCATGGTAAGGAAGATAGTTCAATCCCTGACAGCAATTGTTACAAACTCATATTTTGCAGGTTTCTTCAAGGGTACCATTTATCAGGGAAAGCTTAAGAATGTCTGTGTCCCGGGACTCAATTGTTATTCATGTCCCGGAGCACTGGGTTCATGCCCCATAGGTTCATTGCAGGCGGTCATCGGCAGTGCAAAGTACAGGTTTTCGTTCTATGTCACCGGGCTCATTTTGCTCTTCGGAGGATTCCTCGGAAGATGGATATGCGGATGGATATGTCCCTTCGGATTACTGCAGGAACTCCTGCATAAGATTCCTGGCAGAAAAGTAAAGCTGTCCGGCAACTGGAAGAAACTATCCTGGATTCGTTACATAATGCTTTTTGTATTTGTGATAGGTCTGCCATTGTTCGTTGTCAACATCGCCGGATACGGAACCCCGGCATTCTGCAAGTATGTGTGTCCGGCCGGTACAATCGAAGCAGCCCTTCCCCTTATCCTTGCAGCTCCGGGAGAGTTCGGAAGCCTGGGAGGATTGTTCGTCCTTAAAGCATCCATAGCGGTGGCCGTTGTCATTGCATCGATAATCATATACAGACCATTCTGTACCACATTGTGTCCCCTTGGTCTTATTTACGGATGGATGAACAAGATTTCACTTTACCAGATGCATGTTGACAAGGATAAATGCATAGAATGCGGGAAGTGCAGGACAGTCTGCAAGCTGGATATAGAGATATATAAAAACCCCACATCAATGGAATGTATAAGATGCGGGGAATGCAAGCCCGTTTGTCCCACCAATGCCATTACTAGCGGAGTGAAATTCCGGACAAAGTCCGAAGGCATGATACAATTTACAGAGATTGAGGGGAAGTGAGTTTATGAGTCTTATAATCTTTGCTGTAATTTTGATACTTCTGTGGTTTGTTGTGGAAGTGGTTTCAATTCTGTTCAAGAGCACAGGTATGGACCTTTACAAAGCCAGGTTCCAGACTATCTCGATTCTGACCCACACAGGCTTCACAACAAGGGAATCGGAACTTGTGACCCAGCATCCGGTAAGAAGAAAGATAGCAAGCTTCATGATGGTAATCAGTTACCTTACCCAGATAACCCTGATAACCGTTTTAATCAATGTAATGCAGTCAGATACAAATACAATGCTCAGCATTGCGGTTGCCCTGGTCATATTGCTGGTTTTCCTTTACCTGCTTACAAGAAACAGATTCCTTTCATCCAGGTTCAACAAGTTCATAGAACGTGTGATTGAAAGAAGAATTAACAAGGCAACCAAAAGGAATCCCATATCACAGGTAATGAAGGTTGACCAGGACTTCGGAATGTATGAAATAGTCATTGATGAGAATGGGGGTCTCGACGGACTGATGCTCCGTGAATCAGGCCTCAAGCAAAGGTTCATACAAGTCCTTAAGATTGACAAGGGAAACCATGTGTTCAACTTCCCGGGCCCCGACACGGTCCTTGATGTGGGGGACAAGCTGGTTGTTTATGGAAAGATCAAGTCAATAAAGGATGCGGCAATGAAGCAGTGATCAGGTGCTTTTTAATTTCTCCACTGCTTTTTCATCAACTGTTACATAAGCACTATGGTATTCAAAATAGTTGACCATTCCGGGTTTTGCTCCTGCCGGTTTCTTCACATTCCTTGCTTCGGTATAATCCACTGCCACCTGGCCGCTGCTTCTTGCCTTGCTGTGATAGGCTGCTATCATAGCGGCTTCTGTTATGGCAAGGTCAGGAAAGAACTCAAGATGCTTGTCTTTCCTTCTTATAATTACATGTGAACCCGGTATTCCCTTTGCATGCAGCCAGAGATCCCTGGAGTTCGCAAATTTGAATGTAAGATGGTCGTTCTCGATATTGTTCCTGCCGGCATAGATTTCATAGCCTTCCGTCGAAATGTATCTATATGGACGGAATTTGGGAGTATCCTCCTTCTTCTTGTACCGGGGATGCTTCTTTTTTATATAGTCCTGGGAAGCAAGCTCCTGCCTGATTTCCTTTATATCCTCAGGGTCATCAGCCGATCCAAGCCAATGGCTTACACTTTCCAGGTAATCAAGTTCAGCCTGCGCCTCCTTCATCTGCACCCTGGAATTATCTATTGCGCTCTTTGTTTTTTTGTATCTTCTGTAGTATCCCTGGGCGTTCTCAGCAGCACTCTTATGGGGGTCGAGTCTGACCTTAATCTGTTCTCCTGAGTAATAGTTCAGAAGTTCAACAGAGTCAATGCCCGGTATTATCCGATGGATGTTTGCCGTTATCAACTCGCCGTGGAGATTAAGCTCATCAACGGATTTCTCTTTGTCAAGGACAGCTGCATGTATGGCAATCTTCTTTTTGCAGCGGTCCATGTTCCTGTTCACCGCTTTAATAAGGTCTGATTTACCATTGTCTGATGCTGTCTTGTTTCTTCTTTTCAGGAAAAAGAGTGATACGGCTTCGTTAAGGTCACGGCATGCTATTCTATTTTCATACATAGTGAGATCAATGCAATGAAAATCCCTGTAGCCTCCTTTGCCGTCAGGTATTACACAAGGCTTTGGAATACCGCTCCTTATTTCTTCAAGCATCCCTTTAAGCTTCTTTTTCAATCCATCCTTGTCTGACTCCGACATGTCCGCAGCGGGAAGTCCTGGGTCGATGGATGCCCGGTGGCACACTTCTTTGCAAAGAACAGGGGAAAAACCGGTTATCCGGGACAATATTAATTTTTCAACGGGAATTTCTTCCCCGAAGGACAGTGAATCAGGGTTGAAGGTATCAGGACCGGTCTTCTCCTGGGAAGGAAGGAATACATATTTCCTTGCAGGCATGACTTCGCGGACGCTGCTTACGGAAGCATCAATATGTCTCAGGGCATCAAGGATTATTCCTGCTTCATTTAACAATACGATGTTGCAGTTTCTTCCGGTCAGTTCTATCAGAAGCCTCTTCTGCTCCATGTCACCGAGGGCTGAACGTGATTTGATCCCAATGGAAAAATATCTTTCGAATCCGTAGTCGGTTACATCAGTTATTGTTCCTCCTCCGATGTGTTTCCTGAGAAACATACAGAAGTTCGGAGGCACCGGGGGATTTGTCATGGATTCATCATCAAGAAATACTGAAGGGTGTGACGGATCGGCTGACATGTACAGTCTTTGTGTTTTGTTAAAATTTCTTATTATAAGAACGACTTCATTCCTTGAAGGCATAGAAATGCGTTCAATCCGGGAGTCTTTTATATTTTTTTCGAGTTCCTTGGCAAGGAATCTTACGGCAACACCATCGAAGGGCATCAGACCACCACCCTTATTCTGCGTACCATTATGCTTTTTCGTGGAACTCCGTCTTTGTCGGGATAATTGAAGTCCGAATAGAATATCAGGGCTGAATCATGTCCCGACGGAACCAGTGCGCAGTAAGAACACGTATCGGTCTGATAATCCATGGGTTCTACTATGGCAATCCTGCTATGCCATTTTCCATCATGGTACGGCCTGATGAAAAGTCCCGGGCGTCCGTATCCTGCGAGGACGACTCCGTTTCCAAGAGCAACGGTCTGGGGCCAGACACCGCAGTCGTCAAAGAACTCCGGTTTGGTCCAGGAATATCCTCCGTCATAGGTCCAGGCAATGTACATAGGTCCTATTCCGGTCCCGTCTGTGGTCCTGTGCAGTGAAAAGGCGGTCTTGTCGTCAATGAAGCACATGTCAGGTTCTCCGTAGCCGTACCTCTTTTCTGCACCCGGATCTTTTTCAATATCATATGTATATGGGATTTTACTCATGAATTCAAAGGTCTTTCCATTATCAGTGCTCCTGTGGAACCATGATGCACTGTAAGGGCTGATCTTACCGTCTTCTACGAAGTGTTTATACAGGAATGTCCAGATGGAGTTTCCGGGACCTCTCTTTAGCTGATGGAAATATGGCAGAGGTAGGACACCTTCGGATGTATTCATTGTGTAACCTGGAAGTTCGACGGAGACTTCCTCGACTGTTTCATCCATGCCCGGTTTCTTTCTTTCTATGTACCAATGGCGGTAGGCAGGATCCATCGACTCATAGTCAAAATAGTTCCTTGGGATTCCATATCCTACGAATCTGCCGATTACTTCCGGAAGCACAGTATCTTTCTCAGGCAGAGCCTTGGGTTGATAGGGTCTGATGCAGTCTCCGTTTGAAATTTCCATACCACAGGGGTCACTTTCATACCATGTTTCCCACAGGTCGTCGGAACAGTACCATGCCCTTGGTTTTCCATATGACAAAGCGCTGTCAGCGGAAACATGAAACTCCAGGTATATCTTATTGCCGGCTGCGAACACCCTCGGGAACTGCCACGGACCCCAGTCCCTTATATCAGCCGGTGCCTGCGAAATCATCTTTTCTCTTTCAATAATTATCTTCATTGTCATATCCTTTCGATTGGTCTTGGAATTCCCAGTCCGGGGACCGGCTGCATTCCGGGTGAAGGTGCCAGGTCTCCGGTGACTGAAAACAAAATTGCGGTATGCATTTCAAATTCGATGCTTATGAACCTCCCTTCAAGTTCTGCAATGCTTCTGTTCTTCCATGAGGGCTTGAACTCCGTATCATCACCGGTGAAGGGGCTGCAGTCATCAAAATCATAACCCGCATAAACGCTGAAGTCCTGTGGGTCAACAATTCGATACCTTACGGTTCCCGTCGGGGCACAGAGATTGAATGAAAGGTTTGGTCCTGTCAGGAGCATTCTTTTAAGATTTAGCCTGGCTTTCAGTCCGTATGACTCCATTCCGGCAAATCCGTGTTTCCTTATTTTATAGAACATCAGCTGATTGTTGCCGTTTTCCTTAACATAATCCGAGAGTTCAGAATCTGGATATGCAGGTTTGAAACCCCAGCCATGGTCGGTGCGGCCACCGCCTGCCGTCAGTATCCAGTCATTTCCGTCAGGTGATTCATTCATATTGGAGAAGTATATGGTCGTGAAACCAAATTCAGGAGGCATTGGCCTGTCAACCATTGGTTCGTGGGAAACCCTGTTCCAGACAATACCGTCATAACTATAAGTCAGTGCTGCGTCAACCTTACCCGCCATTTTGGTATATACCGTGTCATCTTCATCAGTGTAGTACAACTGAAGGAATCCAAGGAAATATCCTTTGTCCGGATAGACAGTCATACCGTAATATTGAGTATATTCAACATCAAAGGGATTGGGGGAGAGTACAACCTGGGGATCCGTCCAGTTGAGCAGGTCCCTGGAAAAAAGTGAAACAATCCGTCGGTCCACATGGGCTCCGCGGCAAATAATCTGGTATTTGCCAAGAACTTCATTGTAGAAGATATTGTTTGCGGTATCAGAAGCATGCCTGCTGATAAGATAGTCTGTATCGGTGTTCCAGTGCAGGGCATCGTGGCTTATAGCTACATAGCCACGGCCTTTTGTGGTATCTTCCTTGTTGACTTTCATGATAACACTCTTGTATCGCTCCTCAGGTTTATCTGTAAAGTCATCCCGATAAATTATGTAGGCTCCGGTCTGTGCAACGCTTGGGACCCTGCCCATGGGCTTGAATTCAATTCCGTCACTGCTTACGGCATAATGTGATTCGCGGTCCCAGTCCTTTGAACGGTCGGGTAAAAAATTATAATAGAGGTAATACTGCTTCTTTTCGGGAATATAAACAACCGATGAACCGGATGTGATTCCCTCCTGATAGAAACTTCCTGCCTTTACGGGCTTGAAGACCCGTCTCCTGACACCACGCTTCGAGCTAATCATGAAATCGTCAAAGAATACGAATGTGTTCATTGCCGCCCCCTTTCAGATGTCTCCATTATATACATAACCCGGGATTTTGTATGGACAATTTCAATGATTTGTCAAACAAATCCAAGGAAAAGAATGCTGATAAAACAAATCATGGGGTATAATTTATGTATGGATGATGAAAAAAGAATAGCAGAAATGAATAAGTTCAAAGATTCAATACACCGGGAAGGAAATCCGGCGGTTGTGATGTTCACCGCTGATGATTGTCCGCCGTGTGCTGTCTTTGAACCGGTTTTTGAGAAGTATTCCAAAGGCTATGCAGGAAAGATAAATTTCCATTCCTACAAGATTAAGGATGCACCCGAGGCGGCTGAATATTTTCAGATAAGAAGCATGCCCACGGTGCTGTTCATGAAGAACGGGGAAGAGGCCTGTTCAAGGCTCAGCGGATACATAGAACCCATGGACTTAAAGGAAAAGATTGAAAATGTCCTTGGGGGAACATGCCCCAAAGGCAGTAGGAAAAAGGTGACGGCAGATGTTGTAATCATAGGAGCCGGTCCGGCAGGTCTTTCTGCAGCCATATATACTGCAAGGGCAAGGTTGTATACGGTAATAATTGACAGAGCCATGCCCGGCGGGCAGGTTGCCACAACATATACAATAGAGAATTATGCCGGAACCAAAGGTACGATAACAGGCCCTGAACTGGTTGAAAACATGGTGGACCAGGCGGTGGACCTCGGAGCAGAGCTCATTGAACTCAGTGAAATAACGGAAGTGGATTTTTCGGGTAAGCTGAAGCATTTGGTTTCAGAGGATACGGATTATTATGCCAGGGCTGTGATCATAGCGACAGGGGCCCAGCCAAGACCTCTTCCTGTAGAAAAGGAAGAGGAATACAAGGGAAGGGGACTCCACTACTGTGCCACATGTGACGGAGCCTTGTACCAGGACGCAGAAATTCTTGTGGTGGGCGGAGGTAATTCTGCAGTGGAGGAAGCTGTGAATCTTACAAAATTTGCAAGCAAGGTCACAGTTGTCAGCCGGAATGAGAGTTTCACTGCCACCATGTCAGAACAGAAGAAATTCTTTGAAAACCCTAAGACCGATGTGATATGGAACACTGAAGTAATAGGACTGACCGGTGAAACATTTGTAGACGGAGCAATCCTAAGGGATAAAAAAACAGGTGATACCCGCAGGTTTCCCGTTGATGGAATATTCACATTGATTGGCATGATTCCAAGGACGGAACTGTTCAAAGGTCATGTTAACATTGATGAAAACGGGTATATATTAACCGATGAAGATATGAAGACTAACATTCCGGGTGTGTATGCCTGCGGGGATGTCAGGAAGAAGTATGTGAGGCAGATAGCAAATGCCGTTGGAGACGGAGCCGTTGCCGCGATATTTGCAGAAAAGTATATTTCATCCATGGATGAATGATCAGGAGGAAGAAATGGCAGTAAAAGTATATTCAACACCAACGTGTCCGTATTGCACAATGGCAAAGAAGTTCCTGAAGGAGAACAATGTTCAGTTTCAGGATATTGATGTTTCCAGGGACAGGCAGCAGGCCATGGAAATGGTAAGCAAGTCAGGGCAAAGGGGCGTTCCGGTAATAGACTTCAATGGTCAGATCATTGTCGGTTTCGACAAGGGACGACTGACACACCTTATCGGACACTAAAAAAACTTTGAATGAAAAAGCCCGGTGTATCAAAGATGTGCCGGGCTTTTTCATTGCCCCCCCGAATAATTACCTCTCAGGAAAATATCTACCTCTCAGGAAAATATTTTCCTGAGAGGTAATTATTTGCAGGTTGGTGATTCTGTCCTCGCAATAATTAAGGTGATAATTACACCAGGTGTAATTATTAGGGGCGGAGAGGGGCTCAAAACTCCGATTTATGGCGGATTTCTTCGATTTTTTCCATTTTATGCACTCAATGCATATTGACAACCTGCACGGGAGGAAGGACAATGGATATATAAATCAATCAAGGAGTTCAACTATGAAGAGAAAAAATGTTATGATTCTGGGTGCTGCAGGAAGGGATTTCCACAACTTCAACACTTACTACAGGGATGTTGAGGAGTATGATGTGCGGGCTTTTACAGCTGCACAGATTCCGGACATTGACGGCAGGAAGTATCCGGCCGAACTTGCCGGGAGACTCTATCCGGACGGCATTCCCATATATGCACAGGATGACCTTGAAAAACTGGTCAGGGACCTGGATATCGATATTTGTGTTTTTTCATACAGTGATGTTCCGTATGCATTTGTAATGGGAATAAGTGCGCGGGTCAATGCCGCGGGAGCACAGTTCCTTCTGCTTGGAACCAAGGACACCATGCTGAAGAGCAGCAAACCCGTTGTTGCAGTATGTGCCGTAAGAACCGGCTGCGGAAAAAGCCAGACTTCAAGGAAAGTTGTTGAAACACTCAAGGAAAGGGGATTGCGTGTAGTTGCAGTCCGTCATCCAATGCCTTACGGTGACCTTGTAAAACAGAAGGTCCAGCGCTTTGCAGCACTGGATGATTTCAAGAAGCATGACTGCACAATTGAGGAGATGGAGGAGTATGAACCCTATGTAACCCGCGGAAATGTAATATATGCAGGTGTTGATTACGGTGAAATACTCAGACAGGCTGAAAATGATCCCGATGGCTGTGATGTTATCCTATGGGACGGCGGAAACAATGATTTCCCATTCTTCAGACCGGACCTCATGATAACCGTTGTAGACCCCCACAGACCCGGGCATGAGCTTTCATATTATCCCGGGGAAGTCAATCTCAGGATTGCAGATGCAGTTGTTATAAACAAAATTGACTCAGCTGATTTTGAAAACATACAGACAGTCCGGAAGAACATTGCCATGGCTAACCCTGGAGCATTCGTCATTGAGGCTGCTTCAACGATAAGAGTGGATAAACCTGAGGTAGTCAGAGGAAAGAGGGTCCTTGTAGTGGAGGACGGCCCTACACTTACGCACGGAGAAATGAAGATAGGCGCAGGGGTTGTAGCGGCAAGAAGGCTTGGTGCAACGGAACTTGTTGACCCAAGACCGTATATTACCGGCAAACTGAAGGATACATTCAGGATTTATCCGAACATCGGAACCCTTCTGCCTGCAATGGGTTACGGCGAACAGCAGGTCAGGGACCTTGGTCAGACCATAGAGAACACGGACTGTGACTCAGTCGTGATTGCCACACCTGTTGACCTCAACAGGATAATAGACATCAGAAAGCCAAATACAAGGGTTCACTATGACCTTCAGGAGATCGGTTCACCGAATCTTAATGAAATACTCGGGGATTTCGTGGACAAGAAAGTAAGATAAGCATCAGCACATTTTGACTGAAAAGCCGGCAATTTTATAATCGCCGGCTTTTTTTAGTCAAGGAATATTATTTTTAGGTTTCAATCCCCGCATGGTGAACCTGTGGCCAGCAATGCACGGTCAACACTGAAAAAATGGGCGTTTTCACCGATAATGTCCGTTATTCCTGCAAGGTCGAGACGTTTTTGCACATCCTCATTGAGCCCGCACAGATTGACGGTAATGTTTCTGGCTGAACAATCCCTGACAATATCCATCATGACTTCTATACCTGTGGTATCAATCACAGGTACACCTCTCATGGAGAAGATTATCTTCCCGGACCCGTTCATCTCATCCTTCATCTGCCGGGCCAGCCTTTCTGCATTTCCGAAGAACAAGGGTCCGGTTATGTAGATTACCGTGGTATCCTCGTGGCATGACTCTATATCGTTGTCAGTATGATGGAGCAGTTCGTTCCTGACCCTGGAGGAGGTAACCCTGAGTTTGGATGAATTCATTACAAATACCAGCACTGAAAATGCAATTCCGATGATGATTGCGATGGTCAGGTCGAATACGACGGTTGCCGCCATTGTTATGAGGAATTTCAGTGCAGCACTTTTATTATATTTGCGGAATATGTTCCTGATTGAATGCCATTCATTCATGCGCCATGCTGTTACCATGAGGACTCCTGCAAGTGCCGGGTAGGGAACAAGTGACATTATGTTGCCCAGAATGAACATCGATGCAAGAAGTACCAGGGCATGTATTATTCCTGTTAGCCGTGTTTCGCTTCCTGATTTAATTGCAACACTTGTCCTGGCTATTGCGGCTGTTGCCGGTATTCCGCCG
>Ga0209203_1000976_pt1 | contig 22040 bp, 16 predicted proteins | sample AD_UKC109_MetaG_FD_184423 | JGI IMG/M metagenome (GOLD analysis project Ga0209203, IMG submission 184423) | Active sludge microbial communities of municipal wastewater-treating anaerobic digesters from Hong Kong - AD_UKC109_MetaG (SPAdes)... | ecosystem: Engineered > Bioreactor > Anaerobic >... | reverse complement strand
GACGCCGGCTGAATTTGCCCGGAAATCGGGCTCTGAAGCCGTCTGAACATCGATTTTTTCTCATTCAACCTGGACTACTATTTGGGGGACACCTCAAACATCGATTTTTTCTCATTCAACCTGGACTACTATTTGGGGGACACCTCAAAACATCGATTTTTTCTCATTCAGCCTAGACTACTATTTGGGGCACACCTCAACTTAAAAACATCCGCCCACGCTTTACTGGCCGCTTTAATTCCTTTCCCCGTTTACACAAGCTGATACGCATTGGATTGTCAACAGTAAGTCGGACAGATTTTATAAGGTACGGGATCTCTTAAACTCTGCTGGTGACAAGTATCCAAGTGTTCCGTGTAAACGGATGTTGTTGAACCAGTGAACATAATCCAGCAGCTCCAGCTGGAGTTGCTCTAGCGTTTCAAAGCGGCGAGAGTAAACGAATTCGGCCTTGATCATTTTGAAGGTTGATTCGGCTACAGCGTTGTCGAATGGACAGCCTTTCATACTCAGCGAGCGGTTGATCCGGAAGCTGTCGAGCAATTCGTCGATCAGCATATTGTCGAACTCGCTGCCCCGGTCTGTGTGAAACATTTGGATATCGAACAGATTCCCCTTCACCGTTGAGAACGCCTTGTGTACAAGCTCGGCGTTTTTATTTGCGCCTGCGCTTTGTCCTATGATCTCCCGGGCTCCAAGCTCAAGCAGGATGCAGACATACGCCCATCTTGTTCCGACGCGGACATAGGTCAAATCGCTCACGACACAGGCTCCAGGAGCCTGATTGTTGAAATCTCTGGCCAGAAGGTTTGGAATAGCGGCCTCGTTGCTCTTTGATGAATGTACACGGTATTTCTTACAAGTATAGGCCGAAACCAGGCCTCATTTCGCCATGATTCGTCCGATGCGGCGACGTGAAACCGTCCAGCCTTTCCGGAATAACACACGCTTCAGTTTGCGCTGGCCATATACACGACGGTTCTCGTCGTATGCCATTTGAACCGCTTCTTCCAAGGAGCTTTCATCTCGAGGATCATGGCATTCGTAGTAATAGGTGCTCCGTGCAATGCCTAGACATCTGCACAGCGCTGATATTGAGTATTTGCGGGCATTGGCTTTGATCACAATTACTTTCGTGCGAATATCAGCGCCGCTTGCTTTAAAACGTCATTCTCCATGCGCAGCTGCTGATTTTCTTTCCGGAGTCGGATCAATTCCTGCTCTTCAATGGTTCGGTTGTCTTTCTCGTGGCTGGAACCTGTGGCGTTGATCCGCTTCGCCCATTTGTCGAAGGCGGAGGCGGTCAGATCATACTCCCGGATGATTTCGCTTCTAGGTTTGCCATGGTTGAACAGTTCAACCAATTGCTTCTTTTGCTCTTCACTAAACGTTCTTCTTGCTCGTTTCTCGGTCATGGTTTTTCCCTCTCTTTCATCTTCAAGAGAATACCACTACCTTATCTTTTCTGTACAGTTTAGTGTAGCCAATCCAATCTAGCCGCTCGAAGGCCAATATTCTTAAAGATGTCCACCTATACTCGTCTTCACAATATCTGCCCCCCGAGAAAACGCGCAGGTGTATGGATGAAACACGCAAGAGTATAAGAGGCAAAACATCAAGTACAACCCAAGTGTACATAGAAACAAATGGGAAATATACTATATAGTTTACACACGTAATTGCTTATCGCGAAACGCAATCGCACGGGCGTACTCATCGTCATTTTGCCTAGATCCCGCCATCGGATTCATCCGCCATACCGTTGCCGCCCCAAACATACAGGTCGCCAATACGAGTTCGGGCAAGCGCCACGATCGCGAGCATTTCTCCGACGGCGTCGACGGCTCCCTGGCGTATGTCTGCAACGAGGACTTATGCCTGAAAACATGGATGATCAGTTTGGACTTTGTGGACGTCGTCCTATGCAAAGGTTATATTTTTCCCGTCCATTGCCTATACTACTAGTGAGGGGCGCCTCGATCCCTGGTTAGCGAATAGTATTTCCGGCCCGGAAATCAGAATGGGGATCAAGGAAAACGCTTTTTCACATGAACGCAAAGAAAATACGTCTATTTCGCACATTTAAAACAGAAAAGAAATCATTTTGGGGGCGGCACATAATGGTCAGTTTCTCGTTTTTATGTTATACTACGATTAATTGTAAGCAGTGTCGTATAATGAATATGAGAGCTGTCCGATATTGCTGCTGGCAAGCCATGGCTGCCTTAGAAGTTGTAGTTTGAACTATTTCGGATTGCAAAAAACGTATGCCTTATGAATAGTTATCCGCAAGTGAACAGTAAAAATAAAATTTTTTATTCCCGTGAATATCGGCATCTGCAGAAACCGTCTGCGCGAAGCTTGATCTTCCTGTGCCTGTGCGTGCTTCCGGTTTGCTGCGTATACCTTTTCCTGTACCCGAAAATTACATCCATACTCTCAGACTGGGGAGCGGCGATTATGCGGGCCACCACCGGTACGACGGTGACCGTTGAAACGGTGCTCTTTATCCCTTGGGTCGGAGATGTTTCCTATATCTCGCTTGAAGGGGCAACGCCCACGTTCACATTTTCGCTGATCAACGCCGTTGTGTCGCTCCTTTTCATTTTGATTGCATCGCAAACCAACAGGTCGAACCGCCCGCTCATGATATACCTCTGCATGGGTCTTTTCGTGCATCTGGTATCGTCCTTGTTCTTTATTTTCTTCCCGGAGCGTTTCCCATATTCCTTAGCGGACTACTCCAAGCTCTATATATTACAGCAGATCGGGACATGGCTGACGATTGCATTAATATCCGGCGTCGCAACAGATCTGATCCTATCAAGGGGCGGCTATAAATACGCAGCCTTTTTTATAACAGTCCTGTATTCTTTTATATTCGGATGTGTGAGATACGTCGTTTACCTCTATATCCTGTATAAGTTCAGTTTGCTCTATATGGCGATGCTGTTCTTTATCTTCGGCGTATTGTACGATTTTCTTGGAATGATCGCAATTTATGCGCTTTTCGTTCGCAGCGTCAGCGATTTGATGTCGTCAAGAAGCGGAAGGGAGGTATGGCGATGGTAACCATCATGAAGACTTATTTCATCATCATGATTCTCGTAATGCTGATCTATATGGTACGGCATATCGTTTTTTCATATAACCGCTTGTATTCGCAGCAGAAAATCTCCTGCCGCGATATATACGACAGCGACCTGCCAAAGATATCCGTATTGTTGCCGATGCACAATGAAGGAAAGGTAATTCCGCTAATTTTCAAATCGCTGCTCGAATGCGAATATGATCCTGACAAACTTGAAATCATAGCCGTTAACGATCATTCGACGGATGCAACCGGCGAGATCATCGACCATTATGCCAAAGCTTACCCGATCATCAGGCCGCTTCACAGGCTGGATCCGGATCAGCAGAGAGGCAAACCCGTTGCGCTGAACGATGCGATGTCTATTGCCAGTGGAGAAATCTTCGTTGTGTTTGATGCGGATTACCGCCCCAGTAAAAATCTGCTAAAAAAACTTGTCTCGGCATTTTGTGATCCTATAGTAGGCGTGGTTATGGGGCGAGTAATTCCGGTAAATACCGGAACGAATCTGTTGACCAACCTTCTGAATCTTGAGCGCACGGGCGGCTATCAGGTCGACCAGCAGGCAAGGTATAATCTAAATCTCCTTCCACAATATGGAGGAACTGTCGGCGCGTTCCGAAAAGAATTGCTTATGAAGGACGGCGGATTCGACGAACATATCCTTGCGGAAGACACGGAGCTGACTTATCGTCTGGCTCTGGAAGGTTGGCGCGTTGCATATGACAACAGCGCGGAGTGTTATGAGGAAGCGCCGGAGACCTGGGACGCACGGGGCAAGCAGGTGCGGCGCTGGTCGCGCGGCCATAACGAAGTCATGTTCCGATATCTAGGTAGGACGCTGCGTTCGCAGCGGCTGAGATTCATTCAAAAATTTGATGCGGTGTTGCTTCTAATGGTGTACACCGTACCATTTTTGCTGGGGCTGGCATTCCTCGACTGCATCGCCTTGTTTTTCCTTGGCAAAATGTCCATCATCGCCGGTTGGGTGTTTGTTTTATTTGTCGGCGCTTTCAATGCATGGGGCAATTTCGCGCCGTTCTATGAAATTGCCGCCGGCGCGCTGCTGGATGGTATGAAGAATGAAATCCTGGCTTTGCCCGCATTATGTTTCAGCTTTTACTTCTACATGTGGAATATCAGCTTCGGCTTGTTCGATGCGCTGATCGACATGGTTACCAACCGCCGGGTGGACTGGATAAAGACGGACCGTTATGCGGAATCCGATCCGGATAAAATCGCGGTGTCCAACGGGAAGGCGGCAGAGAAATGACCTTTCTATTTGTCCTGTTCTGTATAACATTCAGCCTGATGCTTTTCCCGGTGCTTCTCGGGTACTATTCCCGCAAGGCGCAACGTCAGGAACCGCTGCTGATCAAATCGGACAATGTGAAAGATCCGCGCTATTTTTCGAAATCGTTCCGCAGAATGGTCGAAACCTCCCTCAAGGATCACCCTGGTGAGGAGACTCTGCATCTTTCAAAAGACGAACGTTTGCTGTTTGCCGATCAGCAGACGTTCACGCCGGATTGCCAGGTCGATTCGATCGTTCTGGCGATGAACGCTCCGCTGGACGCACCTGCCGGATGCAAGTTTTCTAAGGAAATCTACGCCGCATACGACGTCCGGATCGGTGCAGACGCGCAGATTCGCGCGCTGGCCGGGCTGAACGACGTCACACTTGCAAGCGGGGTTCAGTTCCTCCGCTGGGTGGACGCCGAATCCGCGCTAGATATCGGTCCGAGTTGTCACTTGGGCATAAGCGCAAGCGCCGGAAAACGGCTCAGAATCAGCAAATCCTGCAGTTTTCAGCGTCTGTATGCGCCGGAAATCGTTATTGGAGAAAATACCGGCGCAGCAGTCGGGTCCCCGGCGGAGACGATGCAGAAAAGGGGAGAAGCGTCGTCAAAACTGATCCGTATGGACCGGGTCCCTTCCAGCGAAACGATAACGGGCTCCGTCATAGCGGACGACAGTCTTGTTTTAGATGAAAACTGCGTAATCCACGGAAGCGTTCATGCCGGAAAGCGACTGCACATCCGGCGCGGGGCTTATATAAGCGGAAACGTCATTTCCGACGGGGATATATTGATCGAAGAAAACGTTTCAATAGAAGGAGACGTTTTCGCTCAGGGTTGTATATTGGTGGGATATCAGTGCAGAATCGGCAGCGAAGGGCGTATCAAATCAATCGTAGCGAGAAAGCATGTTTCACTGACCGAAGAATCTATAATATTCGGCTATGTCGGAACGGAAGCACGCGGATCAATAATCGATAAAGACGAGTTTTATAAAGCGATGGGAAGCATGTTCTAAACCGGATTGCATACGATCATCGTGCATCGTTCAGACACACTGCCGAAACCGGGAATCACGCGCATTTCGGTTTCGGCATGCTGAAAAACCATCTTTCCGTTGCCGGAAGTACTTGAAAGGATCGTTCATTCAACATGGTATTTTCAAGCGTCATATTTGCGGGTCTGTTTTTGCCCATCGTTCTGGGTCTGTATTTCCTGTCGAAAAATCGTATATGGCGTAACATCGTCCTATTGATCGCTTCGTTAATCTTCTACGCCTGGGGCGAGCCAAAATGGGTGTTCGCCATGATCGGACTGACGCTGGTCGACTATGTTGCCGGTCTGCTGCTCGCCCGAATCAAGGGACGGACCTGCAAAAAGCTGCTGTTGGGTGTTGCCATTGCGCTGAACCTTTCGCTGCTGTTCGTGTTTAAATACCTGAACTTTGCAATCGAGAATTTCAACCTCTTGACCGGCTCGTCGGTTTCGGCATTCCCATACGCCATGCCGATCGGCATCTCGTTCTTCACATTCCAGGCCCTGACGTATATTATCGATATCTACCGCGGCGACGTTCTTCCGCAGAAGAACTATCTGTATGTGCTGCTGTATATCTCCATGTTCCCACAGCTGATCGCCGGCCCGATCGTCCGCTATTCGGATATTGCCGAACAGATCCGCAGCCGAAACGAGACGACGGAGGGATTTGTAAACGGTTCGTTCCGCTTTGCAATCGGAATGGCAAAGAAAGTGATCTTCGCCAATTATTCCGGCGCCGTAGCCACCGCACTGCTTACGACCCAGTATTCCACGCTGACGGCAAGCGGGGCTTGGTTCGGGCTGTTCATGTATACATTCCAGATCTATTTCGACTTTTCCGGATATTCCGATATGGCGATCGGGCTTGGCCGAATCTTCGGTTTCGAATTCCGCGAAAACTTCAACTATCCGTATATTTCCCGCTCGGTGACCGAATTCTGGCGCAGGTGGCATATGTCTCTGAGCTCGTTCTTCCGGGATTACGTTTATATCCCGCTTGGCGGCAACCGAATGCACCAGTATCTGAACATCCTGATCGTCTGGGCGCTGACCGGTTTGTGGCATGGCGCAAACTGGAATTTTGTGATATGGGGACTTTATTATGCGGTCCTGCTGGTCGCTGAAAAGAAGCTGAACCGGCTTGAAATCAACTTCAGCCGCCTGCCGATTGTGAGCAACGTGCTTCTGCTGTTGACCGTTATGGTCGGTTGGGGAATTTTCTACTACACGGACTTTTCGCAGATGATCGGTTTCATGCGTTCGTTGGTCGGTCTCAACCCGGATGCGATTACAATGAGCATAAAAGAGCTGACCAGTTCAAACCAGATATTCTACCTGATCCCGCTGCTGATTATCGGAGTAACGCCGATCCCGAAGAAGATTGCTGTGCGGATAGTCAAAAAAGAACGCGCGCAGACGTTCCTGAAGACCTTCACCTGCGTTGCGCTTCTGGCTCTGTGTTTCGTTCTTATCATGAACCAGAGCTATAACCCGTTCCTCTACTTCAGATTCTGAAAAAGGAGACGCTGCAATGAAACGAACCGGTTTTTATGTTTTCGTGATCGCTCTGGCGTTCTGCTGCCTGTTCGGTATCAGCGTGTATTCCTTCTGGAATCCGCAGACGGTATCGACGGAAGAGAACCGCGCGCTTACGTCAATGCCGGTTTTCGACAAGGAAACCTGGTTCTCGGGCGAATTCTCTCAGGAAGCGGAGGATTTCTTTTCCGACCATGTGCTGTACCGTTCGTGGAGCATTGCCTGCGCGCAGGAGTTCGAGACGCTTATGGCACGGCAAAGCGAACTCCAGATCGTTTCGCACGATGTTGACATCGGTTTGGATATTGCAGCGGTCGACCCCAGCGCAGCGGCCGATTCAGGGACCGCCTCGGATGGCTCGACAGCGGCAAATACGACCGATTCCGACGATACGACCGCCGATGAACAGCAGGATTACATTATCCTGAGCGACCGAATCCTTTCGCTTTATCGGTTCGATGAAGCGGACACGTGGTATTATATCAACACAATCAATGCATGCTTCAACACCGTTCCCGACTATATCAATAAATACCTCATTCTTGCGCCGAGCCGTGTCGCATTTGAAGATGCGGCATACCAGAAATATTCCAGCGACCAGAAGGCGGCGATTGATTTGGTGTATGACAACACCGATTCCCTCGTACTCACCGTGGACGCCTATACGCCGCTGTCCGAACAGGATAGAGACGAGACGTATTTCCGTACGGACCATCATTGGTCGCAATTCGGCTCCTATTTCGCCGCGAAAGCGCTATTTGATATTGCCGGAATCGACTATGTGCCGATTGAAGATTATGATGAATATGAAGCCGGTACGTTCCTCGGATTCTTGTATGCACAAAACAAGGCTGCCGCTGTCGACCTTGCGAATTATCCCGACAAACTCGAATACTATCTGTATGACGGCATAAACAACAATATGACTTATTATACGCTCGGGGATAACGGAGAGTATGTCGAAGCGCAGGCGCTGATGATCGATCCGTCGCGGCAGGGTTACTATACGTTCCTGGAGTCCTCCTGCGTCTATTCGGTGATCGACGGAAGCCAGCATGATGGAAGCTGCCTGCTCGTCGTCGGCGATTCGTACGCGGACGCGCTTTGCACATGGCTGGCGCAGTCGTTTGAAAAAGTGGTCGTTCTGGATTTGTTCGAATTTGAGGAAGGACGTGCGGGTTTTGTGAATATGATCCGCAATATGGACGTGACGGATTTCCTGATCATAAACCATGTAAACAATCTGGAACATGTCAACTTTACTGCGGAAATCAAAAATCTGACCCAGGATGCGGAGGAGTAAGGATTGATGATCAAAGTGTTTCGCAAAGAATATAAATACGTGCTGCCGATCACGGAGTTTCTTCGCATCCAATCGCTTCTGGCGGCATGCCTCACGCTTGATCCGAACGGGGGCCCCGATGGGTATTTGGTACGTTCGCTGTATTTCGACGATCTGTATGAGAACGACTTGCGGGATGTTCTGGACGGGCTCCTAAGCAAGCAAAAAGTTCGTCTCCGCCTCTATCCCCCGAATTTCTCGAATATCAAGCTGGAACTGAAATGCAAAACGGGCGAGGACGGGCTGAAATATACGATTCCGGTCACCCGGCAGGAGGCGGAACTGCTGATCTCGCGCGATTTCGATTTTCTGCTGCAGCGCGGCGAGCCCACTGCCAAGGAACTGTACGGGCGGATGAAACTCGGCGGGTACCTGCCACGCCAAATCGTCGAATACAGACGGATCGCTTACACGCACACGCTGAGCGACATACGCATCACGTTCGACACGCAGATTCGAGCATCGTTTTCCACGCAGTCCTTTTTCGACGACAGCATCGGCGTTTGGCCGGTTACCGAACCGGACATCGGGGTGCTGGAAGTAAAGTACAGCGGATTTCTTCCGAGTTATCTGATGAAGATACTCAAGCAGATCGACATGCTTGCCGGTGCGAACAGCAAGTATGTGAATGCCAGGCTCATGCTGTAAGAAACGGTTAACGAAATTAATTATGAGGTGAAGATTATGAAAGACCTGTTAATTGAAAGCTTCCAGACGCTCGGAACGACAGACCTTTTGCAATTGCTTTTGAATGTGATCATGGCGGTTGTAATGAGCTTCGTTGTATTTCTCGCTTATCGGATTACGTATCGGGGGAGCGCGTTTTCCAAGAAGTTCATGGTGTCGCTCGGCATGATGAGCATAGTGACCACGATCATTATGAACGTGATCAGCAACAATGTCGCCCTCTCCCTCGGCCTTGTCGGCGCGTTGTCCATCATTCGTTTCCGGACAGCGGTCAAGGACGTAAGGGACGCAACGTACATCTTCTGGTGCATCGGCATCGGCATTTGCTGCGGCGTGTCCATGTACGCACAGGTGGCGGTCGGCACGGCGATCATCTTCCTGTTCCTGGTCTTCATGGGACAGTCCAAGCAGGACGGCAAATATCTGCTTGTCGTGAAGGCCAGTTCCACGGTCCAGGGCAATGTGGAGGCGATGGTGAAGAGCTATTTCAATAAACGCGCGCAGCTGCGCGCCAGCAGTACCAGCCACGAACAGGTTGACCTCATTTATGAACTGGGCCGCCGCGATATAAAGAAAGCACAGGATCATCACGGAATCAGCATTACCGAAACGTTGCTGAAGCTTGAGGGGGTTACCAGCGTCGATCTTGTACATCAGACCGACGATATCAGCCGCTGATCTAAGGAGTGAGGGAGTTTTGCGCTATAAGCTGATAGCTGTGTTTACGGTTGCCATCCTTGCGGTTATAACGGCGCTTGTCGTAAACTTTTCGGGAAAGCTCGCAGACACGAAACAGATGGAAACGCCATCGGATACGGAAGAAACTTCGTACGCGTACAGCTATGACGGCTCTGCGTTTACTTCGAGTCTGCCTCTCGTGCTGATCGAGACGAGCGACGGCAATATGCCCGCAACGACGGAACCCATCTGGTGCAACCTATATATCATCGATAACGAGAGCGGGGAGAACTGCCCCGGTGATCAGCCGGCGCTCAGCGTTGTATCGACAATCCGTATCCGCGGGAACTCATCTCTGACGTTTTCGAAAAAATCATACCGGATCGAGTGTTATACCCAAACCGGCGGGGATAATGAGAAGAATGTTTCGATTCTCGGGATGGCGGAGGAGTCCGACTGGGTCCTCAACGGTCCGTATCTCGACCACACGCAAATGCGCAACAAGCTGATATACGACGTGTCCCGCGAGCTGATGGAATGGGCGCCGGATTCGCGCTTTTGCGAGCTCTACGTCAACGGCGTATACCGCGGGATCTATGTCGTTATCGAATCCATAAAAGCCAGCGAATCGCGCCTGGACCTTACCGACTATAGTCTGCTGAGCGGCAAGACCAGCTATATTCTGGAAGGCGACCGGTGGGGCAGCGAAACCAACGTGATCGACGATTTCGGCATGGAAGCCGGCTACGAATACTTTCCGTTTTCGGTTAAATTCCCAAATGTAGCCAATTTAACGAGTGTTGAGGAACAGTGGATTACAAGCGATTTCAGCGAGATTCAGCGCGTGCTCTATTCGGATTATTTCGATGATCCGGAACGCGGGTACACGGCATATCTGGACGTCGACTCGTTTGCAACCTATTACCTGATCAACGAGTTTGCCATGAATATCGATATCGGTTACTGGTCGACATTCTACTATAAAGACCTCAACGGAAAGCTCATGGCCGGTCCGGTATGGGATTTCAATAATGCGTTTGACCACTTCGTGGGAGAAGAACTTTCGCCGAACGGATTCTATGTTGCGGATAACGGATGGTTTGCACGGCTCCTTCAGGACCGGGCGTTTGCGGACGTCGTCTGCCGGCAATGGCGTGAAATGCGCGCCGGCGTATTGTCGGACGAAGCGCTGCTTGCGCAGATTGACAATAATGTGAACCTGCTTGGCGATGCAATCACGCGGAACTTTGAAGTCTATCAAAGCACATTTGTATACGGCATTTTGGAACGTGATGAAAGCGAGCAGATTACCTCATACGAAATGGCCATCGATCAGCTGAAAACCTGCATCGTCGAGCACGGCGCATTCATGGACGAGAATATTGAAAAGCTCTATAACTACTGCATCAACTGAACCGAGGGCGGATATCATGGAAATGAAAAATCAAAGCGTTGAGAAACAGCCTGCAAAAAAACGCCGCTTAAGCAGGAGATGGGGTAATTTAGGTTGGTTATTGCTTGCGCTCTGCGTGCTGATAACCGCCGTTACCCTGTTGTTTTACTATACGGACGTCACCCTGCCCCTGCACGCTGTCAGCGAGGCGGAGGCTGCCTTCTGTACGGAAGGACAAACAATCCTGCAGAACACCGATGCGGGTGCCGTCGCGTTCACCGTGCAGGGCGTGCATATCGATCCGGTATCGGGAGACGACGCCTATGAACAATACATGACGCTTTTATCGTATGCCGCTGAGCTTTCAGCCAATACGGTCGTCGTTGACGATGTGATGGAGCCTGCGTTTTACGAAGCGTTCCTGGCGTTCAACTCCGGCCGGACGAGCCCGATTTATCTGCTGCAGGGCGTACGGTTGTCCGATGAAACGTACGCGGATATGGAAGACGCGTATGAAGGAAAGATGGTTGAGAAGCTGGTTGCCCGCGGAAAGCTGGCGATCGACGCCGTGCATGGGTCCAGAAGAACGAAGGATGCCTGCTATACAGCGGATGTTTCCGACGAAACGCTCGGCTTCCTGATCGGGCAGGACTGGGACAGCGACCTCGTGCTGTATACGAATTATGTCTATTCGGACATAGCCGGTGAAGAAAACGGACGATTCGTCAGCGTTTGCAGCAACGCCGATGCATTTGATAAGCTGCTCGGCCGGGTGTTCAACAAGCTGTTCGCCTATGAAACGAGAAAATTCGGCGAGCAGCATATTCTGGGCCTGCAAAACGGGCAAATTACCGACCCGCTTTCACATGATTCGCTCTGGGCGCCGGGCCTGAATGAAAATCTTGCCCACGTAAACGCGGAGGTGCTTTCGAACAACGTCGCCGTGCGTTCCGGTATCATTGCGGCTTACCATGTCGATACGGCGATTGTGCAGACGCTCAGCTATGATCCCGCATATTCCGAGTACGTGGATTCCAGCGGACAGAAGAATCCGTATCTGGCGTATCTGATGGCGTTGAAGGACTATCATGTTGATACGCCCGCGATCGTTTCTTCGGTTTCGGTTTCCTCGGGGCGCGGCCTTTCCGGCATTGACGCTGTTTCCGGCGTCAACCGCGGCGGGCTGACCGAAGACGAGCAGGCGAGCGATCTCGTATGGCTTTGCGAATCGACAAAAGCGGCCGGGTTGTGCGGCGTCTGTATCGATTCTTTGGTCGACAACGCGCTCAACACTGCCTGGAATACCGATTCATCCGTCGTGTCCAACGGAAACTGGCTCAACGCACAGGACAGCGAGCAGAATCTGGGGCTGATCGCACTCGAACCCGGCGCATCCGAGACAGTATGCACAGTGGACGGGGACGATTCGGAATGGTCGAATATTCCCGCCGTTTTGAGAAGCGACGGATTTCAAATTAAGATGACCTCCGACGAGAAATACCTCTACCTATGCCTGAATATACCGGATTATAACGAGAATCAGGACGTGCTCTATCTTGCATTCGACGTTACGCCCGAATCCGGTGGGTTGAGCTTTGATTCCCAGAACCTTACCTTCGACCGCGCGATGGACTTCGTTTTGTCCATCAACGGCAGCCGCCGCGCCCAGATGTATGTGCAGGAATACTACGACAAGCTCAACACATACTATGGCGAGGACTGGAGCGACGTGACCGTTTGGGCCTCGGCGCCGGAAAAAAGCAGCGCGATTTTCGACACGATTGGTATGTTCGTGCGCGAAGCGCTTCCGGAAGAAGTCGGAGAGGTCGCGGAAGACCCGGTTGTCGTTGAAACCGGGCTCCTGCGTTATGGCAACGCGGACCCGATGTCCGAAGATTATGATTCCCTTGCCGACTACTGCATTGATGGTACCTGTGTTGAGATACGCCTACCCTGGACGCTGCTGAACTTCGTTGATCCGTCGAACAAACTGATCGAGGGGAACCTGTTCCTTTCCGATTCGGAGAGCATCCCGATCGATTCGATCTATGTTTCCCTGATTGTCAGCCAGGATAACGCGCTGGCAGCGATTGGCGACGGAAAATATCAGTTGACGCAATGGGATACCGGCGCGTATCATTTCCGTAAGAAAGAAGCGTTCAATGCCATTGCTGAATGGTTTTCCTGAGGCGTTATCCTAAAATAGGGCTGCTTGTGTACAGTTATCGATTCGCATGCGCAGGCGGAGGCGAAAGGATGCAAAAGAAACCCGTATGAAGAAAACTTGGAAACGGCCCTATATGTTTGCGCTCGTCACTGCAGCGATGAGCGTATGTTTTATCGGCACGGCGTGCGCATCGCGTGACGGCTTGCTTGCCGAGACCACGGAAGCAACGGCGGCGACTTCGACTCCGGCCGTCACCCCGCTTGCCGTTTCGACCAACGAATTTTCGGACTATGACGCCGTTGTTTCCGGAGAGACCGTATGGCGCTATCTGGACAACGATTATGATCCGGCAAGCGATACGGACGATCGTCTTTCATGGACGCTGCCGTCCTATGACGACAGCGGATGGACGACTGGCATCGGCAGCTTCGGAGCAAAGGATGGAGAGCTCGTTGCTTTATCCGACGGCACCATCCCGAACGTTCTTCTGACACAGTACGACAGCGACGGACATTCCCTGCCGACATACTTTTTCCGCGCGACATTCGACATTGAGCAGCCTGATTCCATTCATTCACTTGTATGCAGCATAGCGTTTGACGACGCCGTCATCGTTTATATCAACGGGACGGCCGTTTATTCCAGCAATCTTTCGCCGGACGGATATTCGAGCAATCTTTCCTATGGTGCCGCCAGCTCGTACGGCGATCCGCTGCAGGAGAGTTTTACCGTAAGCGACGTCTCCATGCTGACGAGCGGGAGGAATGTTATCGCAGTCGAACTGCACCAGAGCAACGCGCACAGTTCGGACATCTTTTTTGATTTTGACAGTCTGACCGTTTCCACGCAGACGCCCGCAAAGGAAACGATATCCGTCCTGACGCCGTTTGTCATGATCGGAGCGGACCCTTCCCAGCTCACAGTCAGCTGGTTTTCCACCGTGAAGGACTCCGATCGCCTTTTGTATGCGGCCGCCGACCAAACCGGCGCGCCAATCGATGAATTTCAGGCGGCTGAAACACAGATATCTTACAGTGAAACAACCGGATTTTATGCCTATTCCGCTGCGTTGACCGGCCTCAGCGAAGGGGCGTATGCCTACTATATCGAAAATCCTTCGGGAACAACGGAAACCTACGTGGTGAATGTCGGCTCGGCGCAGGCGGCGGAAACGACGTTTCTGTTTGCCGGCGATCCACAGGTTTCCGACAGTTCATCCACTTCGTGGGACGAATCTTTAAGCAGCATGTTCGCTTTGTATCCGAAGGCGGCGTTTTTACTTAGCGCCGGCGATCAGGTCGACGACGGCGCGCTGGAATCCCAATACGACGGATTTGCTTCCGCCGTTCGGCTGCGGTCTGTCCCGCTGGGGACAACGATTGGCAACCATGACGCGGGAAACCTATATTACGATCACTTTATCCTGCCGAATTTTGACAGAGCGATCGGCGATTACAGCTTTACTTATGGGAATATGCAGATCGTCACAATCGATTCCAATCTTGACGAGTTCAGCGAACACGAAACGTTTATCCGTAACGCGGTGGATGATTATACACAGCGGATCGGAACAGACCCGCAGTGGCTGATATTGGTGATGCATCATTCCATTTTTTCCGTCGGGTATCATGATCTAGACCAAGAGACGCCGTATCTTCGTGAAGCCGTCACGTCGATTTGCGAGCGCTTCGATATCGATCTCGTGCTGAGCGGGCATGAGCACAGCTATACGCGCAGTTTTGTTATGCAGGGCGACACGCCCGTTGAAAACCAACCAGTGAATATTGCATCGTTTGAGAAATCGACCGGGCAGACGCTTTATATTTGCGCCGGATCGTCCTCCGGTACGAAATATTATGATTCCGATATGGAAGGCGCCGAATATGCGGCGTTTTCCTACCATGAACACACGCCGACTATGGTTGCCGTTACGGTTGGCGAAACATCGCTGTCCATTTCAATGGTTGCAACGGAGACCAGGATAACTCTGGATACGTTTACACTGGAGAAACCGGATTTATGAGTAAGCATGGCGCAGGAAGTGTACTGTTGCATGTATCGGGTGTGACGGTGTCGCTCCTGCTGGCGGCTGCAATTGCACTGAATATGCTGTATTCCTGGCAAATTAAGGTACTTGAGCGCCGCTACGCGCTGTACTCTTCCGTGTGCGAAAGCGAAACGGAGTGGCTGAGCGAAACGGAGTTGTCGAACGGAGCGATCGCATTCCGGCCCATTTCCAGCGGCACTGTTTACGTTAATCCTTACTTTTCGTGTTATACAATGCTTGCATTGCTGGCAAACCATACGGACGCCGCAGCGTTATCGATGTGCCGCAGCGGTATTGCCTGGCACTTCTCGCATTTGAATTCGCAGTCGGACGATTACAATGGATTGGCGGACACGATATACGACTATACCATTACGGTGCGGAACGGGACGGTTGTTTCCGAAAAAACGGGCGGAGACTACGATTCGGTCGATTCCTATGCCGCCGCCTTTCTGCTTGTATTGGAGCAGTATTATAAAGCGGGCGGCGACGAAGAATTGCTGCTGGACAACAGCCTTCACTATTACGGCGTTGTCGAAGCAATGCTTGCCACCATGTCGCCGGACGGCCTGACGTATGCAAAACCCGATTATCCGGTCGAGTATCTGATGGACAACTGCGAAGTAACCGAAGCGATGGGAGCGGCCGCAGACCTGCTTGCCGCGCTCTATATCCCGGCAATTCAAACGGACAGCGCGATGTTGGCATATACGACCGATTTGCTCGCGCGCGTTCAGTCGGCTAAAGACAGAATAGAGGATTCTTTGGAATCAAAGCTTTGGGTCGGCGATAAAGGCTACTATGCGCCCTCAATGCAAGATACCGTCGCGGCCAATTTCGATATAGACCGGTTTTATGCGGATGCGGTTTCTCAGCTGTGCCCGATTATTTTCGGCGTGATCGCACCGACATCCGATCGCGCGAAAGCAATTTACCGTTCATTTTGCGAACGCTGGGATTGGGAAGAGCTTGCACATGTCGATGAAGGTGCGACAAAGTATTATTGGGGTATGGTTGCTTACTGCGCAGCAGTAATGGGGGATGCTGTTCGTCTCGAAACGTTTATACGGTTGTATCAGACGAGCATTGCGACGGATCACGCTATGCCGCTGTTCAATTCCGACGCAGCGTGGGTCGTTCTTGCCTGCCGGGTTGGAATGGATGATTGCATTGCCAAACTGCAGGACTTACGGTTTGGCGGCAATATGGTATTATAGTAATTACGGCTCCAAGCGGCAACGCGACTACAGTTTGAGCGGTAGGCGACTGGTCGCCGGGGCACGAATGTGGCGGAAACACCTATCGCATTCGTTTTTCCGTGCACCAGCGTCCCGTACGCGGCGCATTCAACGTTCTTCCGGTCCAGCTCTGTATTTTGCGTCGTGCTCCGACAGTGTTCCGAGACATTTTAGCGGCCTGCCGTATCGTAAACTCTGTGCGCTTATCTTCCGGAAAGCAGCTTGTCACGAAAGACAGCAGCTTCTGTTGGGTCACTGTTATTGTTTTGCCACCCACGGTTCGTATGCGCCAAATTCTAAGATGTCTGCAATGCGCTTGCAGGCATGACCGTCACCATAAGGATTGCATGCGTGAGCCATTTCATCGTAGGCTTCCTGATTTTCTAAAAGCTCCTTAAAGTTTCTGTAGATGACTTCCTCGTCCGTACCGATCAGGCGGAGCGTTCCCGCGTCCACGCCTTCCGGCCTTTCGGTTGTGTCCCTCATTACAAGAACCGGCACACCATAGCTCGGGCACTCTTCCTGGATTCCACCGGAGTCCGTAAGGCAGAGGAAAGAACGTGCCTCGAAATTGTGGCAGTCGAAGACATCAATCGGCTCGATAATGTGGATTTGATCACAGTCACCCAGTTCCTCATTGGCAGCCTGACGCACCTCTGGGTTCATATGGACCGGGTACACGGCCTTACATTCCGGGTGCTCATCAAGAACGCGGCGTATAGCTCTAAACATATGATGCATCGGTTCGCCGAGGTTTTCTCGACGGTGAGCCGTGATGAAGATTAGTTTCCCAGCTCCTACCCACTCCAGTTCTGGATGCGTATAAGCCTCTTTTACCGTGTGTTTCATTGCGTCGATTGCGGTATTGCCGGTGACGTAGATAGAGTCTGGGTTCTTCCCCTCTTTGATGAGGTGGTCAGCAGCCAGCTGAGTCGGAGCAAAGTTGAAAGTCGAAATAATGCTCACAGCCTGACGATTGAACTCTTCCGGATAAGGACTATAGATGTTGTATGTCCTCAATCCAGCCTCAACATGACCAACGGGGATCTGTAAATAGAAACAAGCAAGTGCCGTCACAAAAGTCGTGCTTGTGTCGCCATGAACAAGAGCTACATCTGGCTTTTCCTTCTTTAGCACTTCCTTGATATCGTTCAGGATATTCGTAGTGATATCGAAGAGAGTCTGTCGATCCTTCATGATATTCAGATCGTAATCCGGCACGACACCAAATGTTTCAAGCACTTGATCGAGCATTTGGCGATGCTGTGCTGTGACGCAGACGATGACCTCAAGCCCCACTCTCTTCTTCATCTCGTTGATCAATGGACAAATCTTGATGGCTTCCGGTCTGGTACCGAATACACACATTACTCTTTTCATTACAACTATTACCTCGTGCTGTTTCTTTGGCTCCGTGTACGCATACACTGTCTCGTAAACCCAACACGTCCTATGTCTTCAACTGCGATTTTCAAAAATCCATCCTCCAAAGCATATCTTCTAGCTGCTACTTCCAGCCGTTTTTTTAGCGATTCCCCTGCCAACGCGAATGCGGGATCAATCTATTCTAAACTTATATGATTAATCCTATGCAAAATCTATGATAGCATAATCGGATATCGACATCAATTTCAAGATGATATAAAACGAAGTTTTGCTATCGTTTCGCTTGTGTGCAATATTCTTGTCAATTGTCTATGGTTCAGCACAGTCCATTGCATGGGGTTCATCACACCATTGCCTGGGGTTCAGCACACTCAGTCATTTGCACCCACCCACAAGCAATCGCGCGATTGTATCACTTCGTGAAGGTTTAGCCACCTAATCCCACCGAAGTAGATACAATTTCGGTGGGGTTTTTCTTTGCCTTAAAACGCAAAAAACGCCCTAATTGGGGCGTTTTTGAGCATGAGTTTTTTTTCTTGAATTATCCGTCGTTCTTTGAGCGCTTAAAAATAATTTTTAGGCGGTTTTTCGCTCAAAAATTGGAACCCCCTAGGGAAAGCGTTTCAGAGTATCGCACTTATAAAATAGTCGCCATATTCCCTTCTGAACTCTACTATTTTCTGTTGGTCGAGAAGGATAGAAGTGTCATTGATATAAAAATGCATCAACGGCTCTTAAATATGCAATGTAGCTCTCTCAGAGTACTATGATTCCCTTTTACTTTTTCGAACAACGTATTCATGATTACCATGCAAGTCACGGATCGCTGGATAATGGCAATCAAGGATTCGGGCAATATCCTGATCCAGCTGATGACCTACTTCGGCGATCGTATCAATGTGATGCTTTGATGATTGGCTGGCAGATACCGACCGATCGTCGATACATTCTCTTTTACTTGATCTTTTTTGCTCTAAACACGCAATAAACATTGGCTTATTGCAGGTTCCATTGACATGATGCCGCCACCCTGGCTGATGACCTCCACAATTAAACCTGAGTTCTTTACGATACTCCCGGCTAGCAGACTTACGCCATATCTGCGAAAAACTTCTGGACATAGCGGCGTTGACGGACCGATGATGCAAACTTCTCTTGCTTTTTTACAATATAACAATACTTTATCTAAGGTGTGATTCATGATGCATGTAGCTTTTATGAAAACCACATTGCACTCCGGAAGACGGATCGATATACAGTTCTCGTGGTATATATCACCACATTTCATAACGTTTTCTTCAAATGCGTAGATATTTCGGGTCACACTCTCCAGCGCTTGAAAAACAGGTTTTACCATGCCAACCAAACCGATGGTATCGGAAGGCGCAAGAGTAGTGGCGCTTAAAATATTACCAATATTCCGTTTTTCTTGCGTATTGTTGAGAACAGCATTGATGGTGGCGAGCCCAATAGCAGATTTCAGGCAGTTACTGTCATTCAACCACGGGATTACCTCGTCAACACTCTTACCAATAAGGCTGCCGGCGATACTTAAAGCATCGCAGTTTTCACCCAAAGCATTTCGAAAACTGTATGCTAACCCGCAATCGTTATTATCGAGCATAACACAAGTATAACCAAGTCCAGCCCGTACGTCTTTGATTTTTTCATGTTGAACCTTCAGAAGCGAGCATTCAATTAAATCATCGATAATCATCTTTTTCTCCTATCTTAAAATTTGTATACTTGGGCTTGTGTCCTCATTACCATTGTAGTTACGTTGGGAATCTTTCAGTCGGTGTTTCTTAAAATATTGCAACTTTTATCTTTTGTTTCTCTGTAAGCTCAAATGGATATGATAAAGCTTGAGATAACGCGTCAATGCAAATCTATTTCGCCAAAATCAGAATACCACAATGCGCCTCCGCAGTCCAATTGTTTGCCCTCCAAATCGAATGCACATAACAACCATGTGGATATATCTACTTCATTTGGAAACTATCTCAATACTTCGTAATGAAGCAGCGAAGCGTGTCCGCGTCAAAGGGTACGCTATTGAATATTGGAAACCCAAGCCGATCTCTAAGCATTCTTGCACCGAACGGCGCAACACTCCTAAATTTTTACAGTTTATGGTGTTAATTTTGAGGAAACACTTTTCGAATCCAGCAATCCCGAGATTCAATCGGTTTTACTACTCAATTGAATATTGAGTTTTTAGTTCCGTTTTTCCACCTGAACACCATGCTACCATCGACCTGAACCGTTACCGTTTCTACCGTCGTATTCCATAAGCCCTCGTCAAAATTTGTCGGCAGCCCATGGCCAGCTCCAACATTCGAATAAACTCCAGCATCTTCTGCCGGCGCTGCTTGCGTTCCTTGTGTTGATCCTCGATCTGCTTCAGCCGTTGCGCAGCCGCCTCGTAGCGCGCTTTCAGGCTACAGCCACACTCATTTAGTTGTCAATTTCGCACCTATGCTCCGAGCAGTTGGCGTCTGATGAACGATTAACTCCATTTTTCTGAAGAACATTCATCCATCGGATTTTAGTGTATAATAATTATAATCAGTATCTAAGCGAGGTTGTATCATAGTATTGATCGTATATTTCAAATTGTACAGCTTCCGTTCAAGTTCAATCATAGGAGAACAGCACAATGGACAATAATCAAGAGCAATCGAAGACATTTATGGAATTGATCAACGATATTTTGATCCAAAAATATGGCAAAAAGATCGTTGAACTTGGCAGTGAGCCGAAAAACTATCATTCACTCCCTGATGCAAACGGATACGTATCCTACACGGGCCCGTGCGGCGATACAATGAAAATATGGGTCAAAATTTCGAACGACGTAATAGAGGATATAGGATTCCTAACAGATGGCTGCGACTGTACCAGGGCAGTCGGCAGCATTTTGACTGAGATGTCAAAGGGCTCAACTATACAAAATGCAAAAGACATTACCCCGCTTCAGATCGACGAAGCACTGGATGGTCTGCCAGAGGATCATAAGCACTGTGCGATCCTAGCAAGAGACGCGCTAAAAAAAGCGATTCAAAACTATCAGGAAGAGACGGCGTAGTCCTTTTTCCAGCCTCCGAGAATATTGACCTGTATCTTCTATCCGATATGTGCGCGTTAATACTATGCGATTAGACATGCGAGAATCCGTGCTGGATTGCAGGAATTCTTGCATTGCGCAATGCATCACTCCCAAATTTTTATCAGTTTAAAGTGATAATTTTGAGCAAACAAAATCACCCTAGATCCAGCAATTCGAGATTGGACCAAATTTAAAACTCAGTCAAAAATTGAGTTTGCACCCCGCTCTTCCACCGAAAAACCATGCTCCCATCAAGCTGAATCGTTACCGTTTCTACCGTCGTATTCCATAAGCCCTCGTCAAAATCCGTCAGCAGCCCATCGGCCTGCTCCAGCATCCGAATGAACTCCAGCATCTTCTGTCGGTGCTGTTTGCGCTCCGTGCGTTGATCCTCGATCTGCTTTAGTCGTTGCGTGGCCGCCTCGTAGCGCGCTTTCAGGCCCTTGTAGCGTTCAAGGTAAGTCTCCTGATCCTGCGGCGTCGTGGCGTTCTCAGCAATACATTTTCGAATGAGTTCAGCCACAATGTCGGCTTCTTCGGTCTGTTGTTTCGCTTCTAAATCCAATGCGGCATGATCAGTCAGCTGCCGGATGATCTGTTTGTACTCCGCAATCAAATCATCCTTGTCCTCGATCATCCCGTTCATCGTCCGAACGAAAACCGCTTTCACGTCCTCCTCGTATAGGTGCGGCGTTTTGCATCGTTCGTCGTTCTTGAATTTTCGGGAGCACTGCCAGATTCTTCTTTTGTATTGGGATGTGCTGTGCCACACCTTTTCAATATACGGCGCGCCGCAATCTCCACAAATGATCCTGCCAGAAAAGCAATGATCCCGCGCCGTGTAGTTCGACTCATGCCTGCGCTTCATTTCCATCTGAACCTCATCGAATACCTCCGGTGTAATAATCGCAGGATGGCTGCCGGTTACGTAATACTGGGGCAATTCACCTTCATTGCGTTTCATTTTCTTGGTTAAGAAATTTGTGCAAAACGTCTTTTGCAGGATCGCGTCGCCCTTGTATTTCTCGTT
>Ga0209203_1000974_pt1 | contig 22063 bp, 20 predicted proteins | sample AD_UKC109_MetaG_FD_184423 | JGI IMG/M metagenome (GOLD analysis project Ga0209203, IMG submission 184423) | Active sludge microbial communities of municipal wastewater-treating anaerobic digesters from Hong Kong - AD_UKC109_MetaG (SPAdes)... | ecosystem: Engineered > Bioreactor > Anaerobic >... | reverse complement strand
GGCGTTGCCGCTCTCTTCATCCATCTCCAGGCCGAAGACGATGTTCTGCCAGAGGGTGCCCACATTGCCCTTGTTTATTCCGTAGTTCCTGAAGTGGCCCACCTTGTCCAGGGGTGTTCCGCTGATACCGTGCTGGGCGATGGTCACTCCGAAGCGTTCTATCGCCCGGGCGATCTCCGCGGTTCTATTCAGGTCTATGCCCTCGTCCTCACCGGCGGCGGTGTCGTAGGTGCCGTGTTTCGAGCCGTTGCTGATGGCGAGGTAGTCCGGGAAGATGCCCCAGGAGTTGAGCCCGCCTATGTAGTATTCCGCCTCCTCCACCGTGGTGAGGACCCCGGCGCCCTTGATCTCCCCCACCTCCGTCTCGAGGCCTATGTAGGGCGGGATGTGCATGGCCAGGTCCCTGGTGTAGATCAGGTTCTCCCAGTCGGGGTTGTGGGAGGCATCTATGGCCACTGAGGTCCAGCCGCCGGCAATGGCGGAGGGCACCGTTTCCAGGGCGTCGATAAGGTCACCCGGCGACTTTATCGCGAAGTGATCCATGTGCAGGCAGTAGACCACGCCGTCCCCCAGCAGGCTGGAATAGTGCATGGCAAGTTCAGGGAGATTCCCGTAGGTAACCCCGGTGTACCCTGCTTCCGACTTGGCAAGCTCGAGGAGCACGAAACTGTCCGCCTTCTTCGCAGCCCTGAGTATGCCCATGGCGCTCAGGGGGTTCCTGATGTTACAGGCCATTACTATGGCGTGACTGTCCTCGGCAACACGGGCGATGTCCCTGCCGCTCACCAGGGCGCACCTGCTTCCCGGTAGGGCCTTTCTCACATTCACCGGCCTGAGTTCTAGAAATCGGTCGTAGACAGAGGCGTCCATTCCTTCACTCCTTTTTGTTATTATTCAACTCTGAGGAAAACTCCACGGGCAAATATGCTCGATACCTCCGGGGGGGGAAAAGGCTTGCGCAACCTGTTCGAGAAGCTTCTCAGCATACAAGGGGCCCTGGTAATCATCGCCCTCATCGCCGCAAGGTACCTTTTCACCTTCGGCAGTTCGCTGATCACCGACATCCTGCAGGCAATCCTTTTCCTCCTGGCAGGATCGGTGATGGCTGCGACCCTGGGTCTCACCCGGTCGAAACACGACCTCCGCAGAAGACCATGGCAGTTCATGGTAACGGTCATGTTCCTGGCGGGTCTTATCTACTATCTCCTCTCGGAGCCGCCCCAGGGAGGCATACAGAACTGGAACATCGGCTCCGTCGCGAACGTTTACCTGGGATTCACGGCGCTCATAACCGTTCTCGGATACCTGATGTACCTTGCCGGAAAGGTCTCGCCCTCGCTGTTCCTTCCATCGAGCTTCTTCATCGTGATCGTAACTGGAACCCTTCTCCTCATGAGCCCCAAGGTAACCTCGGGGGAAGGAAGCATCCAGCCCATCGACGCCCTGTTCACCTCCACCAGCGCCACCTGCGTAACCGGGCTGATAGTGCTGGACACCGAGAACGACTTCACTCCGCTGGGTCAGCTGATAATACTGATCCTCATCCAGGTGGGCGGGCTGGGCATAATGACCTTCGCCGCCTTCTTCGCCCTCACGCTTGGCCAGAAACTGGGTCTCAGTGACACGGTGAACCTGTCCAGGCTAATGGACAGCGAGTTCTCATCGGAACTTAAGCACCTTCTGCTGTCGATCCTTTTCTGGACACTGGCCATCGAGTCCGTGGGGGCCTTTCTCCTCTACAACACCTGGTCTGCCATGGACCTGGGATGGTCAACCTCTGAAACCGTCTGGCAGGCGGTATTCCACAGCATAAGCGCATTCTGCAACGCCGGCTTCAGCCTTAATTCGACAAATCTGGAGGCATTTTCCTCCTCGCCGGCCACTGGGTACATAATCGGCACCCTGATAGTCATGGGCGGCCTGGGCTTCGGGGTACTCACCGGGCTCGGGAGGAACTGGATCCTCAGGATGCGCACCGGAAGGAGAACTCCCCCTCCTGTTCAGGTAAGGCTGGTACTTCTGGTAACCCTGATACTCATCATCGCCGGGGTGGGTTTCTTCCTTGTGTTCGAATGGAACAACACCCTTGCGGGAATGCCCTTCTCCCAGAAGCTGGGCAACGCCTATCTGGAAGCGGTTTCTCCCCGTACGGCCGGTTTCAACACCGTTCCCACGGCCGGTCTCGTCCCTGCCGTGAAGTGGTTCTTCGTGATACTCATGTTCGTTGGAGCCTCCCCGGGAGGCACCGGCGGAGGGGTGAAGACCACCAGCATCGGGCTCCTGGTGGTCTCCATAAGGTCCCTTGTCCAGCAGAGGAAGCAGCCGGAGATATGGAAGCGCAGGATACCCATCTTCGATCTTCAGAGGGCGGGGGCAGTCCTTCTGCTGGGCATGACGGCATTCGGGATGAGCAGCATCCTCCTCCTGGCCACGGAGAACGGCCAGGGGGGATTCACGGATATGGACTATGTGTTCGAATCCATGAGCGCATTCGGCACGGTGGGCCTCTCCACAGGCGTCACCCCCTTGCTCTCCACCGCCGGCAAGTGGATAATCATTGTGACCATGTTCATAGGCAGAACCGCCCCGGCAACCCTCGCCGCGGCAACTATCAGGGTGCGTACCTCAAGGTACTGCTATCCTGAAGACAGAATAACCATAGGGTAGGTTGGTGGAAACCATGCAGGATACACCAAAGAAAGTTGCTGTGATCGGCCTGGGCTCCTTCGGAAGCAGCCTGGCCATCGAGCTGGTGAAGCAGGGCGCCGAGGTAATGGCCATAGACTCCAGGGAGGAGCTGGTCGAGAACATAAAGAACGAGGTCAACAACGCAATCTGCTTCGACTGCACCAACGAGGCACTTCTGATGGCTCACGGCGTAACGAAGCTGGACCTGGTGGTGATCGCCATAGGGGAAGACTTCGGCAGTACGGTGACCATCACCGCCATACTCAAGCAGAAGAAGGTAACTGTCTACAGCCGTGCCAGCAGCGACCTGCAGGAAACGATACTCAACGCCCTCTCCGCCGACAGGGTATTCAGACCGGAGCACGAGCAGGGAATAACCAGGGCCAGGGAGATAACCTACACCGGCGTTCAGGAATACCTCAGGCTCAGGTCGAACATGGAGCTGATAGTCACCGAGCCGAAGAGGAGCATGCTGGGAAAGGCCGTTACCGAGCTGGACATAAGGCGGAACTACGGGATCAACATAGCCTTCATCGGCAAGAAGGAAGAGGACGGCAGCTACGACTACCGCATCCCCCGACCTGATGACACGCTTCAGGAGGGTGACAAGCTCTGGCTCATAGGCTCAAGCAAGAACATCAAGATATTCCGGGAACGGTGATCAGTCCAGCAGCTTCATGAGCCCCGTGGACTGCAGGGCGGTGGTCCTTTCGGCGTTTATCTTCTTGAAGAGCTTCATGGCGGTTTCGGACGCCGGATGCTTCCTGCACAGCGATTTGACCAGAGTAGCCATGGCTTTGGGGAACTCGGATGACTCTGCAATGAAGCTCTCCAGGGAAAGGCCTTCCCCGATCTCGTACTTCAGGGGCTCCAGCGCCGGGTACTTCTGCCTTATCTTCTGAACGTAGCCGGGCATGAGGCTCCTGCTCTGGGGCCATACCGGTCCCAGGCTGTCCAGCCATGAGTTGACGGCTGAGAGAATAAGGTTGATCTCACCGATCCCCAGGGCGGCCGGTTCCGCCACCGGGCCGTCGAAGAACTCGGCGATCCCTGCCCCCTCGGGTGATTTCAGGAACTTGATGAGGTCCCTTCCCTGAATTGTTTCCCCCGGGAGGAACGCCTTGGATATCTTTCCGTCGCAGATGGGGATCAGGGCGACCCCTCCGTGCACATGCAGGCTGATCATACCCGATTCCCCTGATTTCTTCAGGGATTTCAGAAGCTGTACCAGTTCTCCGCTGGAGTTGTCCAGCTCGGTGAGTACCGGCTCTTCCGTAAGGTACTTTATCACAGGCCCCAGGGCCCTGTCATCGAGGAAATGCAGGGAAAGGTAGAGCTCCCGCTTGTCGTTCCTTATCATGCTCAGGAAGCTGGCTGAATCCAGGCAGTCGCATCCGGCTATGTAGTAGGGCTTGCCCTGGCGGAAGATCATCCTGGTGAAGATGGTCTCGCCGTCAGAGATGGACCAGTAGCAGTCCTTCCGGAAGTCCCTGAGCTCGGTTCCGCCCCTGACAAGGGCGTCGAGGTTCAGGAAATGCACCGGAACGGTGTCGAAAAAACTCCTGATGTAAGGCAGGTTCACAGAGGTGTCAGCGTACAAGTCTCGCGATCCTTCCGATCTTGGGCAGGCCTTCCCCGGGCTGCCATGACCAGTAGGTGACCATGGCCTGACCCTTTACAAGCTCTGTGTTCACCGGGCCCCATATCCTGCTGTCGCTGGAGTGGTCACGGTTGTCGCCCATCATGAACACGCAGCCCTCGGGTACAATGTATACAGGTTTGCCCGCTCCGTCCAGCACCACCCTGGAAGCAATCTCATCGTAGGCCAGGTCAGCCACCTCGGCGTAGGAGTACAGCCCAGGAAGGCAGTCGGGCCAGCCCTGGTCCAGTATGCTCTGGTTATAGACATCCTGATGGGCAACGGGCCAAGGGGAAGGCTCTCCGTTCACGTACAGAGTGTCGTTCTGAACCCTGACCGAATCACCGGGCATGGCAACCACCCTCTTTATGAAGGTGACCTCCTCGTCGGCGGGATAGCGGAAAACTATGCTCTCCCCAACCTCGATGGAGCCGGTTGCCGGCATGAGAAGCCATCTGTGGGCTCCACGAAAGTTGTGGATCAGTGGAGCCATCCTGTCGGAGAAAGGGATCTGCTGACCGTTCTCCGCCTTCAGCACCAGGAGATGGTCACCCACGGGAAGGGTGGGAGACATGCTGGGGGTGGGTATCCTGTAGGCCTCGATCACGTAGGGTCTGAGGAAGCCGAAGAACACCAGCAGAGCCAAAGCCAGCTGCAGAAACCAGTTACCATACTTTTCAGCCTTGGGGCTCACGGTTCCTCCTGTGGAATGGGGTGAAAGCGATAATGCCCAGAACAGCGGCATTCGTCAACCAGCTATTGACAGGAAGGCCCCCCCGGCGCAAAGTTTGTGCTGACACAATGAAGCAAATCAGGAAGGATGATGATGGGTTTTCTGGATTCGATCACCGATTACGCTCCCTGGGGCATTCCCCTGGGAAGGATAGGGCTGTTCCTTGCTGGAGCGGCTCTCTCGCTGGCCCTCAGGGGGTTCGTAAAAGCGCTGCTGAAAAGACCTCTGAAGAAAATGGAGAACTTCGCAACCATACTCATGGACGGGCTGTCCGGGCCGGTGGCCTTCCTGGTGGTCTTCACCGGTTTCTACTTCTCTCTGCTCATACTAAACTTCCACGGTACCGTTAACCAGATAGCCCTTTACATCATACAGCTCCTGCTCACTTTCACCGTGATCCGCATCCTGTACGTGGTCACGGATGACGTTGCATTCCACATGAAGGGCCTTGCAGGGGAGACCGAGAGCCGCCTGGATGACCAGTTGATACCGGTTCTCAGGAAGCTGGCCAAAGTGGTGATAGCCGCTGTGGGAATAGTGTTCTTTATGCAGATGAAGGGCTATCCGGTAACCGGGATAATCACCGGTCTGGGGATCGGCGGTCTCGCCTTCGCTTTCGCCGCCCAGGACTCCATAGCCGGCATCTTCGCCTCGGTGGCCCTCTTCCTGGACAAGCCCTTCATGGTGGGAGACTTCATACAGGTGGGCGGAATAAGCGGAACGGTGGAGGAGATCGGCCTCAGGTCCACAAGGATCAGGACCCTGGGAAAGACCCTGGTCTCGATACCCAACAAGGAAATAGTGGATTCAACCATCGACAACCTCTCCAAGCGCCCCATGAGGAGATGCGAGATCTCCATCGGCGTCACCTACGACGCAACGGCAGAGCAGATGGAGCAGCTGGTGAAGAACCTGAGGAAGATGCTGGTGGACGACGGGATGGTGGAACACGAGGGCTCCTACGTTCATTTCAACACCTTCGGTGACTCCTCGCTGAACGTGGACATGATCTTCTTCATCAGGACCGCGGACTACGCCGAGTTCCTGGAAGCCCGTCAGATCCTCAATCTGAAGATCATGCACGTTGTGCAGGGTCTGGGACTGGACTTCGCATTTCCCTCCACCACGGTTTACCTGGAAAAGTAGCAGCTGTGGAGGGCCACAGGAAGAGGCTCAGAGAAAGATATCTCAGGGCAGGGGCCAGGGGCTTCACCCAGCGTGAGGCCCTGGAGCTCCTCCTCACCTACGCCCTCCCCAGAAGGGACACCAGGGAGCTTTCGCAGAAGCTCCTGGACACCTACGGCAGCCTGAAGAACGTACTGAGGCAATCCCCAGCCTCGCTCCAGTCGGTTGACGGAATGGGAGAAACGGCGGCGGTTCTCCTCTCACTGGCGAGCCAGCTTCCAGTTATGGCGGAAGAACCCGGGAACAGGCTGAAGATATCAGGTCCAGAGCAGGTTGCGGATTACCTGAGAAAAAGGCTGGGAGGTCTTCGCCGGGAGAGGTTCTGCGCCCTGCTCCTGGATTCCTCCAACGAACTGATAGCCGAGGTGGACCTTGAGTTCGGCACGGTGAACAGGACCCAGGTCTACCCCAGGAACCTGGTGGAGAAGATCATAGCCCACAGCGCAACCGGGGTGATCCTGGTGCACAATCACCCCGGGGGCAGGCTGGAGCCCAGCAGGGAGGACATAGCCCTCACAAGGAAACTCACGGCCCTGGGGAAGGAAATGGACTTCAGGGTGCTGGATCACTTCATAGTCACCGAAAGTGACGTGAGGGCCATCGGGAACTGCGAAGGTTAGCGGAGAAGGACCAGTCCGGCTGACTGACCGGTATTCCCGTCCACGGCGAAGTACAGCCCGGAAGGCCGGTCAGTCGGATCCCAGACGGCGCTTCCCGAACCGGATACAACGGAAACGATCCTTCCGGAAAGGTCCACTATCTGAACGGATCCCTGATCCCCATGTGGAAATGTGAAGGTGAAAGAGGCCGCGGGATTGGCCGAGACCTGGAATCCGGGCTCTGCAGCGCAGCCGGTTCCCATGGGGTACACGAGTCTCACGGCGTCGGCGACCACCGTGCCGGGGCCGCTCTCCGAACAGGTCAGTTCCAGTGAGAACTCCCCGGAGAAGTCATATGTGCCTGCGGAGTACCACTCCCCTCCCCCTTCGGCCAGCTGATCCGCCTGGAAAGTACTGGATCCGCCTGAATGGTGGACGACATAAGTTGCGGAGGCGGTCCTGTCCGCCCCTGAGGTCCACCAGAGCTGCAGGTCCCTGGTTCCGTGAACGGGCAGAGGGGATGTCCAGAGAGCGGTTCCCTGCCCTCCTCCCTGGGAGACAAGGCAGTTCCCCATCCAGGGGGCACCTGAGGGATCATTCTGCCAGAGGGTGGAGTCGTTCACCGAGAAACCGGCGGAGCCGTCGTCGATGAGCGCCACCCCGTTCCCCCATTGGGGAGCTGACAGCCCGTAAAAGGAGCAGAACGCGTCGGCGTACTGCCAGGCCTGTATCCCTGTGTGGTCGTCAATGTCGAAGGCGTACAGGTAGCTCTCGTTCCAGTTCAGGTCGTAGTCAAGGAAGCTCCCCTCCCCCAGAACCGCCGGCATCTCCGTTTCCCTGATTACGTGGAGATAGCTTCCGTCTTTCACCCCCCTGTCGGTGTATCCGTAGGCGCTGAGAATGCCCTGCTGCACCAGACTGGCCATCTGGAAGGAGGGGTCGGCGGGATCCAGCGAACCGCAGAATGTCTCCGTTCCCTGGACCGATCCGTTGAAGGCGTTCTCATGGATGGACACGAAGAGATCGAAACCCTGGGAGTTGGCGTAGTCCGTCCTTGCCTGCAGGGAAACGTCGTAGTCCCCCTCCCTGGTAAGTGAGACCCTGGTAATCCCCGGCACCTGGCAGAGCCAGTTCTGAAGGAGGAGCCCTATCTCAAGCACCACATCCTTTTCCAGGGCGTATTCCCCCACCGCTCCGGAACTGGAGCCGCCGTGACCGGGATCGACGCAAACGGAAACGCCGGAGAGAAGCAGTGACAGGAGGAGACTAGAGAGGAAGCTCATCGAAAGGGACGCAGTGAACCGTTCCCGCAGCGTAGTCGGTGTACCAGAGGGAGGTTCCCGAGCACTCGGGATTCGTTTCGTATACATCTGGAGTGGAGGTGAGTCTCACCGGAGTCTCTCCGGGCACCGCGAACCAGAGGTCGGCCCCTGTGAGTTCGTGGCCGTCATCGGTGGAAACGCTGTAAAAAAGCCCCTGCATCTCTGAGCTCCAGCAGGGCTGCTCGCCGTTTCCCACCACCATCATCGATCCGTCGGAGGGCAGGTAGACGATCTCACCTGTCAGGGTGGGGGCGATCACTTCCCCTGAAGGGGTGACCCTGGGGGCATAGAACCTGTAACCCTGGACTACCCGTTCCCTGCCGTTCTCCAGGGTGAGGATGCGCAGCCGGTCGTTCCTGTCGGTGTATGCCGCGATCCCGTTCTCCACGCTCACATGGAAGGCCGGAACGCTGCCGCTCACCTCTTCGTTCCACCTGTACAGTGAACCGTTCCTGGTGTACCAGAGGTTCCCTTCAGAGTCGAACCATGGCGCGCCGGTCCTCCCGGAGCAGACCACTGAGGTTTCCCCTGTGAGTATGTCTGTCTCCAGAAGCCCCCTGGAAGAAGAGATGCAGAACAGCCGCAGATCTCCGAAGGTTACATAGCTGAACCTCTCCCCGGGCTGGGCCTCAAGCGAAAAAACGAACTCCCCGTGGGACGAAACCACATCCACGGAGGCACCGCCTTCGCCGGTGACAGCGGCATATTCCCCTGAGACGGACAGGAATGCGTATCCGGCAATGGCAATTATTATCAGCGAAGCGCCCATAAAACCTGCCTTGCAGTAAGAAAGACCATGGGGACGGAATCCTGAACTGAATCATAATCCCTGTTCAGCAAGATGCACATGCCTCCCTGGATGGACCGGTGAGCGTAAGTTGACACACCTGGGCTCATCTGAAATACTCGTTATCATTTAAGCCATGAGATATTCTTCGGCCAGTTTCATATGATACAGGAGCGCAAATTGATGCTGAGAAAACTGCTGATCCCTGCTGGTCTACTGTTCCCACTCTCCGTCATCTCAGCCACCTTCGCATATCCTGCCATAACGGGTTCAGCCTGCCGATGGTTCGGTTTCAATCGATTTGAAGCGATCACACCTGGTGAACTACCCTTCCTTGCGGCCTCGATGCTGGTATTGCTGTTCGCAATCTGGCTGCTGCTCGGGGGGGGGGGGGCAGAATAATCGCGGGCTCTATCATACTCGCTGCGGTTTTCATCCTCCTGAGAACGAACACCCTGAATCAGGATGGCAGCGACCTTCTCTGGAAGATCCCGGCAGATGTGGAGAGGGTCGGGGCGCATGTGGTTCATGACGAGATGCTTGAACTGGTGGTCCATTCGCTCTTCTGGAGGTTGCTTCTTCTTGCTGACGGGTCTGCGGGGGTAAGCCTCAGCTACCGCATACTCTCCGTTCTTTCTGGCGTAGCCTTTGTGAACCTGCTTGCAGGCTTCTGCAGAACACACATCAAGTCCCACAGGTTCTTCTTCATGGTATCCGTTCTGAGCGGGGGCTACATCCTTCTGTTCTTCGGCGATATTGAGAACTACTCCATGACCGCAGCACTGGTCATGTGGTACATCCTTGTCTCTTCGAGGGAACTTGCTGCACCCTCTGGTTCCGCCAGGCGCCTGTACTCCGCTTCCATTCTCCTGGGAACCGCCATGTGCTTCCACCTCCAGGCAGTGCTGCTGGTTCCTTCGCTTGTCTATCTTGCCTTCAGGACCGGCCCACGCTCCTGCAAGGGAATCCTTCCCCCCGTTCTGATACCGTTCCTCATCACAGGTCTCTGCATGCTTATCCTTGACCTTACAGGAGTTCTTCCCCTGGAACACCTATGGATATACAGCCACGCCACCGCCCACGGAGGTGACATAGGATCCGTTTTGCCTCCCCTTTCGCGTACTTACTATCTCGAGATGCTTAACCTTATGGTTCTACTGTTCCCATCGGCAGTACTGCTTCCTTTCGTGCCTGCCCTCGCTGAAGGGAAGAGAGCGCTAATTGCCTCTTTCCTCTCAGTGGCGGTATGCTCCCTTCTGCTGCTGCCGCTGGTGTGGAAGGCGGCGCTGGGAGTTCTTAACGACTGGAACCTGTACGCCATAGTCGCCGTTCCGGGATCAGTTCTTGTCTGGTATGCGATAACTGAGCAACAGGACATCAAGAAAGGATGGCTGATGCCTTTCGTGTTCATATCCTTCCTGAGCACATTCATGTGGATCTGGCAGAATCATGCGCCCAGGGGATAGGTCTTCAAAACGCTCTCAAGTCGCCATGACAGCAATAACACTGTTGCTTTTATCAGTAAGCCTGATCTACAGCAGAACCTATACTCCAGCCTGGCCCGGGGATTTCGCTGCCTATCTGGGAGCTGGCGCTGCCCTGGCCTCAGGGGCGAATCCCTATAACGACAGTGTGGTGTCAAGATGCCTGGCTGAACTTGGCCAGGGCGAAATGGAGAACCTGCCTTATCTTTACTCTCCGGCGTTCGCCCTTCCATTCTCCTCGGTAAAGTACATCGGAGCGGTCTGGGTAAGAAGGATATGGTTCATGACCATCCACGCGTCTTTCTGGCTGGGATTCTTTTTGCTTTTCTCGGAGAAAGAACCGCCGCTTAAACGCTTGATCCTGCTGGCGGCAACGGGAACCGCTCTGCTGTTCACAGGTCCTTACAGGTCAGCTGTGCAGTGGGGACAGGCCACTCCACTCCTTTTCCTCCTGGCATCAATTGCCTTGAAACATCGGGGGAAGGCGTTCCTGTCCAGCGCTTCACTCTCTCTGATTCCCTTCGTGAAGCCGGCCCTGATGCTGCCCGTTCTTCAGCTGAAGGGCAGATCATGGCTCTACCTGGCTGGATCCATCATGCTGATCACCGGCACTTCGATGCTTTTTACGGGACTTGAACCCTGGGAACAGTACATCCGGGGAATTGAGTCGGTCAGTGCAGAATGGGACCTTGGCATCCCCGGCAACAGAAGCCTTGCAGGGAATGTTTACAGAGCAATGGCCCATGTAACCGACAGGTACATGCGGGAAGTCTCCAATGACCATGCAGGAAGGATAGAGCGGGCAGTAAAGCTGAGAAACCTGAGCAACGGCATCTGCCTGGTGATCGCGGTCGGCTGTATGTACCTTTTCTTCCGAGAAGCCGGAGTTTCAGCTATGAGAAGACTGTATGATTCAGAACTGTTCGCGCCGCTGCTCTGCTGGCTGTCTCCTGTGATCTCACCACTTGCATACGATCATTACGGGCTGTTCCTTCTTCCTCTGCTGATCCATACCATCCTTCATTCCCCATCCCGGCAGATCCTTGCTGTGGTTGTTTCAGCGTTCGTTTACTGGGCAGTCATTCCCTCCTGGAACACCCTGGTTCAGGACGAACTGTTCTTCATCGTTCTTGAATCTCTCCGGCCGGCGATGCTGTTGCTCACAGTTTACCTGATCGTCAGAGATGCAGCCTCTTCATCTCCACGCGGCGAATGGCTTCGTCCAGGGAAACGTTCAGGGATGTGAATGTCAGCTCTCCTTCATAGAGCATCACCAATCCTTCATCCGCTGAGAGCCAGACGGGCTGCGATGCAAGGTCGAAGAAGAACTGCCCGTCAATATCCTTCGGTTCCATCCTGAGCAGGGTGTCGCACAGAGAAGGGCAATACAGGCACAGGGAAGCCACGGGGCTGGTGCCGGTGCATGAAGGGTACCTTATCAGTTCCCCGGCAGTGGAGCAGCCCTGGATGAACACAGTGGTGTCGGGCAGTTCTTCATACATCAGGAGTGAAACAGGGTAATCCCTGAATCCTTCCTCCATCAGGAATACGAGGTGCCCGTTCCCCTCATGTTCCAGAAGGAGGTCCCATATCCTGTCAGCACCGGCAACGAGCCTTTCGGTATCGTATCCCGATGCGCGAAGCGGCATCATGAACTCTCCTGGCCAGAAAGTCCCGTAGCCGCCTCTTTCCGGAGCATCCCAGTGAATGAAGACCGGGCCGGTGCCGGGCAGGGAGTCGGATATCGCGGCAATCCTCCCGGTAGCCTCCTCAACGGTGCTGGAGGCGTCCTGGATCGTCTTCCGCTGGTCCAGCGAGTTGAGGAACATGGCTCCGATGACCAGTAGAACCGCTGGAAGAATGCCCTTCATCCTCCCTTTTTCCTGAATGAGCAGGGCCGCCGCCAGGGAAAACGCGGGAACCGCAGCCACCGCGTAATCGGTCCTGGGCGGGAGGTTGGATACGGTGAAGAGCGAGAAGAAGGAGAAAGCAGCAATGAACACCTTCCGCTCAGTGGTTGCGGGAAGCAGCCACAGGAACAGGAGCAGAAGGGGTAGCAATACCCTGGCGGGAAGTCCTTCGGTCCACGGGGAAAGCACGGTGCCGAGATGGGTCAGTATGTTCCTTGCCATGAAGAAACCAAAGGCCGAACTCTCCGAGTACCCCGTGGAAAGACCCACCGCCATGTATCTGGCGGCAAGGTAGAGAACCACTGCCAGTCCGGAAGCGGCCAGAACCTGGACCGTTTTCCGCCTTCTCTGCCCCTCCTGGGATTCAGACCATGCCAGCAATGCGAACGCGGGGGGTATGGCCAGGGCGATCTCCTTGAGGAACACGGAGATCAGAAGAAGCAGAACCGAGGAGGCAAGATGGGTTCTCCCCCCCCCTCTGCTGTACCTGACGCAGTAATAAAGCGACCAGAGAAAGGGGATGACAGGAAGGATGGAGGTCCTCCAGTCCATCTTCGCAACTGAAACGAGCACAGGTGAAGAAAAGGCGAAGAGGGCAAGTCCGGCGGCCAGAGCGGTGCCGTCTGTGACGAAAAGCCTCAGGAAGAACGCCAGGGAGAGAAGGGTCAGTGCGAGGATCATCAGGTTCGTCAGGTGCCAGCCCCATGGTCTTCCCACCCCCCAGACCGCGTTGTCCAGGGCCCAGCTGTAGGACATGAGCGGCCTGTAGCCGGAGGAGGACATTCCCGTGAAGGCCTGAGCAGCGTTGGAAAGATCCGTCTGTATGTCCAGGAAATCGTCGGTCAGGAAGCCGATGCGCAGGGTTGGAAGGTAAAGGATGAGACCGAGCAGAAGCAGCACCGCAGGGAGCAGGCTCCCTCTTGCCCGCATTCTACTGGAGCTCCGCCCACTGCTGTCTGCACTTCGAGCTGCCGGTGTGCCAGTGGCCCCTCTGGTCACGGCCCAGCTTCAGGCACTTCAGAAACAGCTCTCCCCTGCCGGCTCCGGCAAACTCACGCTGGAGTTCAGCCGCATCGAAGGTGAACTCCAGGGTCTCCACCTGGGGATGCCCTTCTTCGGGCAGGTTCAGTATCATGAAGGTTCCCCCGCCGGGAACTGTCCCTCCGCCGATGGCCCCGGGGTTGACTATCATGCCCCTGGATCTTCTGATCACCGCAGGAGCGTGGGTGAGGCCACAGGCGAGAATATCTGCGCCGGAACGGCTGAGGATGGCGTCGTAGACCTCCCCTGCAGCATTCACGGGAAGCCCTTCCGACTGTCTTCCCGGTAGCCCGTGAACGCAGTGGAGGGTTGTCTTGCCCCGCTGGAAGCGAAGCTCCTCCGGCAGACCCCTGAGCCACTTCCTGTTTACCGCTGAGAGTTCCCCGGTTGTCCACTTGAGGAACTCCCCGGCTATGTTGGTCCAGTGGGGGTTCTCGTAGACCTCACCGGTGGAGCTGCGCCCCCGGGAGACAGCCCTGTCGCAGTTTCCCTGTATGCATTCGACTCCTGATTCCCTGAGCAGGTCCGCGCATTCGTTGGGGCTGGGACCGTAGTGAACGGCATCGCCGAGGAAAACCGTGAGGTCGGGCTCTTCGCGGTTCAACTCGCCCAGGGCGGCCCTGAGTGCCGTGAGGCAGCCGTGGACATCTGAAAACAGGGCAATTCTCAAGCTGTTAGACCTCCGGGTGGTTTGGTTCAGCCGGAATATACTGCCCCGGATGGGCTTTTCCACATGCTGCAGGGCGTTCGGGACAGCCCGGTGAGGGCATGGTGATCATGCCGGTTCACCGCTTCCCTTGTCTCGGGGCCCCCTGCGAGGATGTCAATGGGCAGTTTCTCGTACTCGTACTCATAGGGAGGAGGGTTCCATTCGGTGGCTTCGTGCCTGAAGCAGTACTCCAGTATTCCCAGGCCTGCCAGGAACGGCCTGAAGCGGTTCTCCTCGGTCACATGGATCTGGGCGCCTCCGCACATCTTACCCTTGTGCTTGTTGAATGTGGGAATGAAGAAGTGCGGCCTGAGAATGGCCCCCTTCATGTACTCGGTCTGCTGGAGCGCTTCGCACAGATCCCAGGGGTCTATCCATGGCGCGCCGAAAATCTCGAAGGGTCTGGTGGTGCCCCTTCCCTCGGAGAGGTTGGTTGCCTCCAGGAGACACATCCCCGGATAGACAAGAGCCGTATCCCTGGTGGGCATGTTCGGCGAGGGCATGACCCAGGCGGAATCCTCTCCGGGATGCAGAATGGACGGGGCCGGTATACCATCGTAGTCAGAGAAGAAAAGAGCCAGCTCCCCTGTGGAAAGACCGTGCCTCACAGGGATGGGATACATCCCCACGAAGGAAGCGTACTCCATGTTCAGAACAGGTCCCTCCACCGCATTTCCAATGGGATTGGGCCTGTCCACCACGGCCACCGGGATGCCGAGTTCCGCGCACTTCCTCATGGTCAGGGCCATGGTGTAGACATAGGTGTAGTAACGGCTCCCAACGTCGCAGAGGTCGATGACCACCGAATCGGCGCCCTTCAGCATCCCGTCGGTGGGCTGCCTGGTGGCTCCGTAGAGGCTGTGGACCGGAATGCCGTACCGGCGGTGGGTGTAGCCGGACCACTCTATCATGTTGTCCTGGGTCTCCCCCCAGTAGCCGTGCTGAGGACCCATCACGGAGTGGAGCACACCCATCCGGTGCAGGGTCTCCACCGTGGGAACGCAGAGTGAGTTCACCGCGGCATAGTGGGAAAGAAGGCTTACCTTCCTTCCAGGGAGGTTTCCTTCGGCCAGGGGTTGGTTATCTTTCATGGGCGAAGAATACCAAAGCGAAGTGCTTTTTGCAACGATATGGAAGGAACCTCAGATGAACTTTTTCAGCCAGACCATGGATGCAGTCAGGCAGAGCTGGGCAGTGCTGAAGGCGGACAGGGAACTGCTGGTGTTCCCCGCCCTTTCGGGGCTGCTCTGCCTGATCGTCAGCGCCAGTTTCTACTTTCCCATCGCAGCCGCGGGAAGCGGCCTGGAAGGAATGTACGCAGGGAACAAAGCAGCCTTCTTCGTTCTGATGTTCCTCTTTTACTTCGCCAACTATTTCCTGATCACCTTCTTCAACTGCGCCGTGATCGCCTGTGCCGAGATCCGGATGGCAGGGGGCGATCCGACCCTGGCCGACGGATTCAGGGCCTCGCTTGCGGTAACCTCCTACATCGCCGCCTGGGCCATGATAGAGGCCACCGTGGGAGTAATCCTGAAATCTCTCAGCAGGAAAGGAAGAAGGGGTCTGGTCACCGCTTCCCTGGGAACAATGTGGACCATGGCAGCGTTCTTCGTTCCCCCCAGGATGGTCATTGAGAGGACCGACCCTTTCACCGCCCTCAAGTCAGCCTGGAAGGACCTCAAGGGAAACTGGGGGCATCAGCTGGTGGGGGGAGTGAGCTTCGGACTGCTGGGGTTCGCGGCGTCCCTGCCGGCGATCCTGGTTCTGTTCGCCTTCGGCACCCCGGGGATCCCGGCGGTGGTCTTCGCCGGAGTCTGGATACTGGCCGTCTCTCTGGTGATATCCACGCTGAAGGCCATATTCCAGACATCCCTGTACCTGTCAATGAGGGGCTGAACCGCCGAATTCTATCCTGTCGCCGGTTTTCAGGAACCTGACTCCGGGACCTATGATGCCGGCTTCCCCGCGTATCTCATCGGCGAACCAGGGCTTCATGTGGAAGAGATGAACAGGAAGACCGGGCATCCTCAGCTTCGCTATCTCCCCGGCGGCCAGGGACGGGGAGAGGTGGTCAGCCGCCAGGGCTATGCCCCTCATGGATTCAGGGAAGGAAACCTCGATCACCAGGGCTTTCACCCCGGTCATGGAGGCGGCGGTTTCCCAAAGGGCTTCCGTGGGGCCAGTGTCGCCGGAGTAGACTACCTTGTCTTCACCGTGCCTGAAGATGAAGCCCCTGGCACCCGCGGGGTGGTTCACCGGAACGGGCATGGCATCGACTCCCCCTGGAAGGCTCGTCCACCGATAGTCATCTATCGGCCTGTATTCAAGGACGGGAACGTCTCCGGACCGGATCCTGGTGAAGTCGGGCCATATGAGCCCGTTCATGTAATGGGTCTTAACTATGGAGAGACATGATTCGCTTCCCAGCACCTGCAGGGGTTTCTCCCTGCAGGTCACCAGGGAGTCCAGTACGAAGCCCAGATCGAGTATGTGATCCAGATGCGAGTGTGTCAGGAGGATAGTATCTATGTTCCTGAGTTCCTCATAGGGAACGAAGGAAGCGCTTCCCGCGTCGATCAGGGCCCTGGAGCCCAGCTTCATGCAGACGATGCGGTCCACTGCGTTCTTCGATCCGCTTGCTCCCACCACCTCTATGAACATCGCTACCCCCGCTTCACGACCCTGGGCAGGAACGGACTTATCCCTGTTACCACCTCGTAGTTGATGGTATCCATCCACTCGCCCATGAGTTCCGCCGAAATCTCCTCGTCACCGCTTCCCCCGAGAAGCACCACCTCCTCCTCCAGCTGCACCCCGGGAATATCGGTAACGTCCACCATGCAGAGGTTCATGCACACCCTGCCCAGAAGAGGCGCCCTTCGGCCCTTCACAAGGACCCAGCCGGTATTCCCCACCGACCGGCGATATCCATCGGCGTACCCCACGGGAAGCACCGCCATTTTCGTTTCCCTCATGGTCCTGAAGGTGCAGCCGTAGCCTATGTAGCTGCCGGCGGGAACCGTTTTCAGCTGTACCACCCTGGTCTTCCACGAGAGAACAGGCCTCAGTTCCGGCATGCTCACGCCCATGGAGACCGCGGAAAGCCTTGTCTCCCTGGAGGGCCAGAGGCCGTAGAGGGAGATCCCGGTCCTTATCATGCTGAAATGGGTGCTGTCAAAGAGAATGGCCGCTGCTGAGCAGGCGGTGTGAACCACTGGCGGTCTTATGCCCGCCGCTGCCAGTTCCCGGACAACGCCTGTGAACCTGTTCAGCTGCTCCCTGGCATACGAATGGTTGAGCGTGTCCTCTATATTGGCGAAGTGGGTATAGACGCCGTCTAGCTTCACTCCAGGGGTGTTCACTATTCCCCCGGCAAGCTTCATTGCATCCTCTGGAAGAACCCCCTGTCTCCAGGTTCCGGTCTCCACCTTCATGTGCATCAGGAGTGGCAGTTCAGCCGCGGGAAGCAGGGAGGCTGCTTCCAGTGTTTCGAAATTGCATACCATTACCCTGAGACGGGAATCCCTTGCCTCGCCAAGTCTTCCCAGGGGAACATGGCCCAGCAGAAGGACCGGTCTGGTTTCCCCCAGACTCCTCAATTCAAGGCCCTCCTCAAGGGAGTTCACCGCCAGCCAGTCCGCCGAACAGAGGAGAGGAAGCATTTCCTTCACCCCGTGTCCGTAGGCGTTGCTCTTCACCACCGCGCAGTGAATGCCGCGGAAACCGTGACCCCTTCTTATCTCCGCCAGGTTGTGATCCGGGTTCCCGGCGGCCAGTTCTACCCAGACAAGACTGCTCATGCACCAAGAATACGCCGATAAATGATGTCAGGCAAGGAAGGAGTTGGCTGTGATATATTCTGCCCTGTGGAAAGGACGGCAAGATGAGAACAGTAAGATTCCTCGGCATCGGGCACATGGATGCCCGGGGCTTCCAAGCCCTTCTGGAACCCTTCGTCCCGGTGACTGAACCGGATGACAGATCACTGGTGGCGGTGAAGCACCACCCCGGGGAGGAGGGCAACTCCTCCTACGTTCCCCCTGCCATGCTGAAACATGTGATAGACGCCCTGGAGCTTCCAGAGGGCAGAACATACCTCACCGACACAACGGTCCTCTACGGAGGGAGGCGGATGACGGCGCCTGACTATGCAGCCCTTGCATGGGAACACGGCTTCAGGATGCCTGAGTTTCCCCCTTTCATCGTGGCGGACGGACTCACCGGAACCGAGGAGTTCCCGGTCAAGCTGCCGGAGTGCTGTTCCACAGGCACCGCCAGGCTGGCCGGAGCACTGGAAAGAACAGGGGCCGCGGTCATGGTGAGTCACTTCAAGGGGCATCTCCTCGCGGGTTTCGGCGGAGCGGTCAAACACCTGGGAATGGGCTGGGCCTCAAAGGCGGGAAAAATATACCAGCACTCCTCGGTGATGCCCTCCGTGAGGGCCGACCGTTGCACAGGCTGCTTCCTGTGCGTTCCCGTGTGCGGTTCCTCTGCGATACTGAAGGAAGGCGGAAAGGCTCGGATCGACCCCGATGAATGCACAGGCTGCGGGGAATGCATAGGAATATGCCCCTTCGGAGCCATCGGTATAAGGTGGAACCAGGAGGCCGACGCCTTCATGACGAGGATGACCGAGTACGCCCTGGCGGCAACCATGGCCGTCAGAGTACCCGTATATGTTAATTTCCTCACCTCCATCTCCCCGGACTGCGACTGCATGAAGAAGGAGGGGCCTCCCATGGTGGCCGATATAGGAGTACTTGCCTCGGACGATCCGGTGGCAATCGACCAGGCCAGTCTCGACCTGGTCACCGCAGCGGAACCCCTGGGAGGGAATGCCCCGGCTGGATGCGACAAGTTCCGCGCCGCCAGGCCGGACAGGGACGGGACCCTTCAGCTGGAAACAGGCGAGAGGATCGGCCTGGGAAGCAGGGAGTACCGGCTGGTAAAGGTGGATGTTTGACGGACTCCACGAAAGCGGCGGTGCTCATGACCGCGGCAGCCCTGTTCCTTTCGCTGGTGCCCCTGTCGGTTCAGCTGGTGCCTTCGGATTCAGGGATAGGAACAAGCGGCAAACTGGTTGCCAGGGGCTTCGTCGCGGCGGCGGTAACCCTGGTCCTGATGATTCGCAGGGGGGAGTCACTTCTGTCGAACAAGCCCTCCCTGCTCTTCCTCAGATGCGCCCTTGGAACCCTGGGAATGGTGCTCTATTTCTATGCTCTCGAGCGTCTTCCCATTTCCAATACCGTCACCATCAACAAACTGAGTCCCTTCTTCGTGGTGCTTTTCTCATGGCTCTTCCTGAAAGAGAAGCTGAGGCGCGCTCAGGCCGTTGCCATTCTCATCGCCTTCACCGGAGTAGGGCTGGTGGCCGCTCCTGACGGTCTTTCGCTCACCGGGGGAGTGATCCCGGCCCTTGCTTCCGCGGTGTTTGCAGGAGGGGCATACACAACGCTCAGAGCCCTTCGGAAATACGATTCTCCTTTGAGGGTGGTCTTCTGGTTCAGTCTGATGACCTTTGCGCTTTTCCTTCCGCATGCGGTTTCCTCGGGGGTAATGCCCGGGACGAAAGCGCTGGTCCCCCTTCTGGGGATAGGCGCCGCAGGCGTAATGGGTCAGGTTCTGATGACCGCCGCCTACAGGTACGCCCAGGGGGGAAGGGTGGCCATATACGGCTACCTTAGCGTTGTTTTCTCCGTTATCTGGCAGGTCACTGTGTTCAACGAAGTACCCTCCGGCGCGGTACTGGCAGGAGCCCTGCTGGTTTTGGCCGGAGGGTACGTCAATTACAGGGTCGCCTAGCGGATGAGTACCGCCCTGGAAACACCCCTGGAGGGTCCTGAGAACCTTATCAGGTAGACCCCGCCGGGAATATCCCCGCCGGGTACCCATGTCATCAGCCCCTGGGAGTCGGCGGTGCCCTGGAAGACCGTTCTGCCGGAAAGGTCGAGCACGGTGAACTGTGTGTCTGGTTCACCGGCGAACACGAGGGATGAGGAGAACGGATTCGGGCTTAGCATCCCGGGAAGGTTCACAGGCCCCGCTTCACCCTGAGCAACCCCTGTTGAGGAAACGCTGTAGGAGTTGAACCATGTCGAGGGAGCGAACTGCGGATGGGCCGAAACCCTTCCGGAGGAATCCTCCGCCCTTATGTAGTACTCCACGAAGTCGCCGTTGGACTGCCCCGGCACATTCGCAGAGTAGTTATTCCCCCCCTGCGGGGTCATGGCTGCCTCGGTGAAGGAACCGGAATTAACCCTGTAGTGGAGGTTCGCCGAAACCAGGGTATTGGCGGGATTGGGCCTGATGAATGCGCTGACCGTTACCGGAAAGCCCGACTGCTCCTGGGCCACAGGGGTGTGCAGTACCTCCAGCATGTACCTGTCCATAACGTTCCTGCTTCTGCAGTGAAGGGCGTCGGTGTTCTGGAACTCACCGTAGTACACGGCCTTTACGGTATAGCCGGGCAGGGCGTTCTCAAAGGCGATCTGCGCCGGTGAGTCGTTCCCTGTGTTCCATACGGGCATGTAGTAGGTGTCGTTATGGAGAAGGCCGTTCACATAGCCTTCGGTACCGCTGGAGTAAACCCTGAAAACGTTCCAGTTGTATCCATAGGGGCAGGGGCTGCCCTCTATAACGTCGGCCACAGCCTCCAGGGCCGCATAGTCAGGGTGGGAGGGAGGTACCTGGAGCACCATTATCCTGTCGGGAGCGAGTATCTTCGACCAGCAGTCGATGTGATCTATGTAGCTCTGCTGCGGGTCCTCGAAGGTGGTGTAGTCGGTAACGCCCAGGTAGTCCTCCATCTGCTGATTGACCCAGGAATCGGGATTCGGGTCCTCCACATAGACCAGGTTGGTGGACATGGACTCCCCGAGACCTCCTGACATGTAATTCCCACCTGTGTGGACGATGTCGGAGATATAGACAGGGATCCCCCACTGATCGCCAATCACCTGTGGGATAATGTCGTCCAGGGGTCTGGGGCGGTTGTAGTCGTAGTCGAAAATGCCCTGGGTACCGTCTGGAAGAACTATGAACCAGGGGCCGTAGTCCCTTACCCAGATCGAGTTGGTGGAAGCCACTATGAAGTCGGTGTTGGACATGTTGACGCCGGCGGAGGTAAGGGCAGACTGGGCGGAGGCCTGCTGCGAGGAGGATACTATCACCCAGAGTTCGCTGTTGCTGGACACGTCCACCAGGAAGTCGTAGGGAACTCCCAGGGGCCATCTTACCATAACTCCGGTGGCCGGCTCGAACTCTCCGGGGTTCCTTACACCATCCGGAGGAGGATCGGTGGCGTCCTGCCAGGTGCCTATCTCATGGAGCCTTGTAAGTTCTTCGTCAGTTAATCCGATGGGAAGGAGTTCCTCGGTTCCGCAGAGGGACATCTCCCCCTCCGAAGCGGTGAGTATTGAGGTAACAAGACACAGTGCTAACAGGGATTTCATGGCACATCCTTCGTTCTCATTATGCGGGGATCAACTATATTATCGGCTGAGTTTTCGTTTTGCAGGACCTTACCCGCTCTCTTCATAAACTGAATCGAAATCGAAACGGAGCAGGCCGCCTATGGAGAAACATATCACCTTCAGCCTGGTCGCAACAGTGCTCTGGGGTTTCTGGGCCATCCTCGTGAAGATGTCATCCACAAGGATAGGGCACTGGCCCTCGATAATGATCTACACCCTTTTCTCCCTGTTCACGGTGGTAATCCTCTTCCTGTCGCTTGGCCAGTCGCTGAGGAACGCCGATACCACTGGAATGCTCATAGCAGCCCTGGCGGGAGTGCTTGGGGGGCTGGCACTCATTTTCTTTCAGAAGGCGGTATCCTGCGGGCCGGTGAGCACATCCACCGCCCTTTCGGCCCTCTATCCCGTGTTGGCGGTGGTTTTCGGGGTATTCGTACTGAAGGAACAGCCCTCCACCACGAATCTCATCGGCATCCTCCTGGCAATAGCCGGAG
>Ga0209203_1000973_pt1 | contig 22093 bp, 15 predicted proteins | sample AD_UKC109_MetaG_FD_184423 | JGI IMG/M metagenome (GOLD analysis project Ga0209203, IMG submission 184423) | Active sludge microbial communities of municipal wastewater-treating anaerobic digesters from Hong Kong - AD_UKC109_MetaG (SPAdes)... | ecosystem: Engineered > Bioreactor > Anaerobic >... | reverse complement strand
TAGCTTGAGCCTGTCTGCCCCGCAAGTATCAGTGTGAAGATCAGCGCTGTCACATTCAGTCCTCCCCGGGGATCTGGCGGCAAAGCGGCACTTCAGGGGCTGATTCCCTCTTTTCGATCTTATCGGCAAGCTTCCTGAGAGCGCCCCTTATGCCCTCCTCCAGCACCGGGTGATAGTAAGGCAGCTCAAGCATCTGGAACACAGTGAGGCCCCGCTGGATGGCCCATGATAGGGTATGGGCCATATGCTCTCCTCCGGGAACCGCCATCTCTGCCCCCAGCAGCTTAGAGGTTACCTTCGAGGCGTAGAGCTTAATCATGCCCCTGTTCTCTCCGGCGGTGATGGCCCTGGACTGGGTGGAATAGTCCTCCTCAGCCGTTACAGCTTCGTCCATCTCCAGGTCGGCAAACCGGGAGCCGGCGAATGCTATGTTGGGGTCGGAGAATACGATGCCGATGGGAGTGCGCCTGCAGAAGCAGTGTTCGTCGCTGTTGCTCAATGTTGCGTTGTAGCCTGCTATATGACCGTCGTCGGCTGCCTCGTGGAGTATGGGTGCCCTTCCGTTTACGTCGCCTGGGAGGAACACGGGGAGGTCGCCCACCTGGAGGGTATGCTGGTTGAATCCCGGCAGACCGTTCCCGTTCAGCTCAATGCCCAGATTCTCCAGGCCAAGGCCCTCTATGTTGGGCTTCCTTCCCACCGCCACGAGCACCTTGTCTGCGGTGGCGGTGCTGCCGCTCCAGGAGGCCCTTACCTTGCCCCCTGGAACTCTTTCAAGGCTTACCTTCGCCCCCAGGTGAATGGGGAACTCCTCCCCAATGATCTTAACCGCCGATCTGGCAACATCGGGGTCGGTTATTCCACCTATGGTGTGCAGGGCGTCAAATCCAGTTACCTTAACCCCCAGGCGGCTCATTGCCTGGGCCAGTTCCAGCCCTATGGCCCCCAGCCCCACCACAAGAAGGCTCTCCGGAAGGTCCTCCATCTCGAAGATGGTGTCGCTGGTGAGCATGGAGCTTCCCAGTTCCTTCCAGGGGCCGGGCACCACCGCCATGGAGCCAGTGGCGATTATCAGCTTCTTCGTTCTTATCCTGCCGCCGTTCACCTCCAGCAGGTCAGGGGCCAGTATCTTCGCCCTGCCGGCGATGTTCTGGTGCTCCTCCAGCCTGTCGGTGGCCCTGTTCACCCCGGCAACGAACTTGTCGCGAAGCCTTCTCACCCTCTTCATAACGGCCTTCCCGTCAACGGCCACGCTGCCGTTGAGGTAGAAGCCCATCTCGTTGTAGAGGTGCCTTTTATGGTATATGTCCGCCGCCTCGATCAGGGCCTTCGAGGGCATGCATCCCACCCTTGCGCAGGTGGTGCCGTAGGGTCCGTCGTTGATGATCACGAAGTTCCCGGTTCTTTTCCTCACCTGGCCCAGTGCGGAGAGCCCCGCGGTCCCGGAACCTATTATCGCAACATCCACTTCCCTGGTGCTTCCATTCGCCATTGTCTTCCTCCGATCTTTCTCTTCCGTATTATAGCAAAACGGGAATGCCCCTTCTTCTCCCGAAGTAAAAGACATATACTTGCAATGGATGCATCATCTTACTCCGGGGCATCGCATTATCAGGCCAAACGATGGGATTGAAATGAAACCATCAGTCATTGCTCTGGCTCTGCTGAGCACACTGCTCCACGGAGCGTCGAACCTTTCCATTACACCGGCAGAGGACGGCTCTGACTACCTGTGGGTCTCCTGCCTCGACGACAGCGACACAGGATTCATCTGGCGGTTCAACGGCACCGTTAATGAAACATGGAGGGCATTCGCCGAGTCTTATCACGGGGTTTCCACCACCATCACCCTTGACCCTTCCTCGGGCATGCACCTCATCGCAGCGGTTGACAACGTGCTTTATTCACTTGATCCATGGGATGGAATGGCAACGGAGGACTCCCTGGTGTTCCTGCAGGACTTCGAATGGAGCGTTCCCGGGCTGCTGCGGAGGACCGCCGTTCCCGGCTATGGCCTGTTGAGCAGTTACATGGCCACCTACTTCAGCAGCGGAAGCGAATTCATGTGGTTAAGCAGGGAATACACCGTCTCCACCTCGGGTGAGTTATCCACGGGTGACTCCCTCACCCTGTTCGACCCCTATCCCCTTTCCCCCTCCAGATACCCGGAGGACCTTGTTCACAACGTTACATTTCCGGTGATGAACGCCAATGGCAGCCCGGTTATGGCCCAGAGACAGGCTCTTTCAGGGTCTCCCATGCCCCCTGAACCCGGCAGCTGGCAGATCGCAGCCCAGTGCCACAACACCACCGCCTCTTCGGTGTACCTCACCGCCGACACCCTCACCTGGTCCACCACCGAGTCCACGGAACCTGAGCTGCTTGCGTCAGGGTCCGACTACTACCAGGCCGTCTTCCTGTGGAGCGATTCCACCGGAACTGTGTTCTATTCGATCCATGACTGCATGGAGGGCTTCACCTCCACCCTTCCCTTCCCCGGCCAGGGCCCTGCCAGGCTCCAGGCGGCGGCCATGTCCGCCAACCCCGCGGACCCAGGGCTGCTGCTGGTGTGGCAGAGCGGAGGCGACCTTTACTGCCGCCACTACTCCGACGGCTGGAACGACTATGCCTACCTGCTGAGATCGGGTCTCTATCCCCTCTCTCCCGGGCATATCGCCGTATGCGGCGTTGAAGACGGTTACTGGGTGGCATATCTGGAAGGGGGCCCTGAGGTATTCTTCGTTGACAGGAACGACGTCACCGGTATCGGTTCTACCAGTTCGCCCGTTGAGCCAGTTGCTCCCAGGATCTGGCCGAACCCGTTCTCATCCAGTCTTTCAGTGGGGCTTGCCGGAGAGACGCCTGTGCAGGTCGAGCTTTTCGACGGCACAGGAAGACGGCTTGCTCAGGCCTCCGGGAATGGAACGGCACTTCTGGACACTTCAGACCTGCCCTGCGGATGCTACCTGGTGAGAATTACCTCCGGTAATGAGGTCTTCATCGAGAAGGCGGTCCTGGCAAGATAGGCGAAGGGGGCGGAAATACCGCCCCCCTCATTCTTCCTTATTCCTTCTACCTTACCACCGCGAACCTCTCCGTGAGGCTCCTGTTCCCTGCCTGGCAGTGAAGCACGTAGGTGCCGCTGGGAAGGCTGGTCTGTATCACCACATCGTTGTGGCCTGCGGGAAGGGTTCCCGCTGAGTACCTGCCGGCTACCCTGCCATCGATGTTGAACACCGTAAACTCCGGTGTGGAGGCCTCTCCCAGGTTGATATGCACTGAGAGGCTGCCGCTGGATGGATTCTGGTTCATTCTCAGCGACTGGGGAACGATGAGACCCGATGAGGCTCCTTCCGTGGAAACTCCGTTGTGGGCGAAGTAGAGGTAGACGTAGTCGTCGTAGTCCCCTGTGACCAGGTCTATGTGGCCGTCTTCGTTCCAGTCGCAGATGTCCAGGCGGCTGTCGGAGTGGTCGGTCATTACATCTCCGCCTCCCTGGTACTCCAGCGGAGAATCAGCGGCGAAGCTGGGGCTGCCGAGGGTGCCTGTGTTCTCGTAATAGTGGAACTTCTTGTCGGTGGCTCCCATTACCACGTCGAAAAGGCCGTCGCCGTTCATGTCGTATATGCTGGGTGTTGAGCGGTACCAGTTCACCACTGATCCGCCTGCGGTGAACTCGGTGTATCCGTTGAACTGATAGGACGAAGCGCTGCCCACGTTCTCGTAGACCCTTACCGGAGTGGTCATGTCGCTGCCCACTATCATGTCCAGGTCGCCGTCGTTGTCCCAGTCTGCGAAGTCAGGGGCGGAGTTGTAGCCAACGTCAATGATCGTTCCTCCACTGACCAGCTTGATCCCCGCGGCAAGTGTGCCGTCGGGGTTCCTCTGGAAGTAGTTTATGTAGCCGTTCCTGTCCCCTGCTATGAAGTCGGTGTCGCCGTCGTTATCCCAATCCACAGCCTGTGGATTCGTTGCGCCGGTGCATCAACCGCTGGGGAGGGTAATGGCTGTGCCGTTTGCCTCCAGAAGACCGGTGTAGTTCAGTATGGGGGAATCATTGGTGCCGTTGTTCTCGTACACCATGATGTTGCCGCTCTGGAAGCGGCCTATGAACAGGTCCTTGTCCCCGTCAAGGTCCCAGTCGGTCACAAGCGGGGCTGCGTGGCCATGGGCAGGTCGATCCTGGCGCCGTCGGCGTACACATACCAGTAGTCCTCGTAGGTGGGAACCTGGGCAAGGGCCCCAAGGACAAAAACACCCAAGATCATAAATGTCAACCTCATACACTCTCCTCTATTCGGTTCATGAAACGCTTGCGGAGAATTATGTACCTTTTTTAAGGAAAAAAGGAAGGGCCCCTTCCGGAGCCAGCTATTGACCGACCTTGAAGACTTATCCAAGATGTCGGTAACTACCATCAAGGCTTCGCAAGCTTATAGAATTGTAAACAGAAAATGAAAAGGAGAGGCTAATGAGGAGAATACTGCTGACTCTAGGAGTGCTACTGTGCACAGTTGGAGATGTTCAGGCCGAGTGGTTGGAGTTCAATGCAGGGTGCCCTGTTGGGACCTCACCTGTGATCAGATCAAGCGAACCAACCTCCAACCGTATTTCCTTCGAAGTAGAGTTGAGCGGTCTCCTTGCACATACTGTTCAGTACGATTCCGATGATTACCTGCGGTTCAATACCAGCCCTGGAATGGTGGTGCTCAAGAACACAGGATTCCCTGAAATGCCGCATCTGACATGCTTTGTGGCGGTACCTGATGGAGTGGATATCGACGTTGCCTGTACCAGGACCTGTCTGGAAAGGATCGAATCCCTTCCTGTGTACCCAGCTCCTCTGGACAGCGTAGTGAGCGAGTATGGCATGACATGGATCGATGAGTTCTTCAGGAAAGACACTGCGGCATACTCTTCAACGCAGTGGTATCCCTCTGCAACCGCCGAACTGGCAGGTGAATTCAGGCTTCGCGACCAGCGGGTGGCGATAGTCGATGTCTATCCTGTTCAATACCTGGCTTCTGAAGACAGCCTCAGGGTATGGGGCGATGTATCCGTCGATGTGGAGTTCATCGGCGGAACCCCAGTGTGGAATCGGGCAGGTCTTGGACACTACGACAGAATGATAGGAGACAGGCTCATAGGGTATGAACCTGTGGTTGCGCCCATGAACATGACCCCTCCTGTTGGAAGAGTCTTCAGGCACGTGAACCTGGGTACACCTCCATCTACTGCTCCTGATTATGTGATTGTGGTCGCGCCGGGGTTGGATGGGCAGTTCCTGGATGGCTTCGCTTCCTACCGTGCATCACTGAACGGATTCGATGTGCTCATAGTCAACCTTGAGGACATTAACGCCTATTACGGGGATCCGGGTCAGGATTACTACTACACTTCTCCCGAGTACATAAGAAGCTACATGGAAGACCTTTGGGAATCCTGTACTCCTGAAACCAGGCCAACGTATCTTCTTCTTATAGGTGATCATGACTACCCCAGCAGTGTTTCCTACACGTACTGCCTGCCGACATTCGAATATGATTGGGTGGACGCAACAGAGGGCCCGAAGATAGAAGCGAATGATGAATGGTACGTTCTTATCGATGAGCCATGGGAAGAGTGTTCCGGGCTGCCGGACATGCTGGTAGGCAGGCTTCCAGTTAGAGATACAGACGCTCTGGTGGATATCTTTGCGCTGATTGAAGGTTATGAAGCAGCAGCCACATCACCATACCCTGAAAACCTTCAGAACAGAAGATTCCTTACGCGACTCGCAGGAACGGATCATAAAGGTTCTTTCACGAGAGATTTCTGGTTCCCATCAGTTCAGTGGACAACCTCCCTTTGCGACTGGATGGAATATTCTCTTGACAGCTACTACTGCGGAGATGGAGAAGATACTTCCAATGAGGATCCCTCCAATCCTGATGGAAGCAGCATGACAAGCGAAGATTGGGTAGATGCCTGTACTGAAGTGTTTGAGAGGGGGTCTCAGGTAGCATACTATACCGATCATGGAGATATCCACATGTTCTCTGCCGGAATGAACTGGGAAGAAGGAGGACCTTCAAACTTTGGAATTCCTGATTCCACATTTGATGACAAGGATGTCTGTGAGCTTTCTCCAGATGCAGATCACTGGTTCCCATTCGTGCTGATGCTATGCTGTGGCGCGGGTACTTTCAATCACTCTGATATTGAACATGATTCTCGCCCTGGCTGGCAGTGCCTTTGCAGTGATCAATATGCTCAAGATCCGTACGACTTTTCCAAGACCTGCCTCGCAGAGGAGTTCATACTGAACACCGACTGCGGGGCAATCGGTGTATTCGCTGGATCAAACTCTTCATACATCACATGTTACAGGCACTATGGAGAGGGCATTCTTGCAGCGATCTATGAGAAAGGGATCACCAGACTTGGCGACGCTGTTATGTCATCAAGGCTTCAAAAACTGGACTTCTTCTACAATAGCGGAGACCCAATAGAGGGGTTGGCTCAGTTCAATCTTCTTGGTGATCCCGCATTGGACATCGGGGACCGGATGAAGTTCCGGGATCACTGTGACCTGATTATCTGCCCCGGTGATATTGCCATTAACGCCTATCCCACAATGGCGGTCAACTCTTCAGGCACGGTGGTTCTCTCGGCCAACGTAAGGAATGCGGGGTGGCTTTCCTCGGGGCCTTTCACGGTGACAATGGAAGTATCAGAAGGTTCTGGCATGCCCGACATCATTACATCTCGATGCGATGGGCTGGCCCCGGGAGAGGAGGCAAGAATAGAGTTCGAATGGAACAATACCTGGTTCAACCCTCCCGGCGCGCTTAACCTGTCGGTTTCAGCGTCTGATCCAGGGGGACAGACACCTGATTCCTGGATGCCGAACAACTCCGCGGAGATAGAACTTGAGATCGTTGATTTCTACCCCAACAATACCGGCTGGCCGATCTCTGTCGGGGAATCAGTTGTTGTACCTCCAGTTCTATGCGATTTCGACGGAAACCCGGCGAACGGCCTTGAGATCGTGCTGGCAACCAGAGACCATCTGCGCGTTTACGCTGATGAATCGCCTGAGTCTCCTGTCTGGGAATCAGATGAGTATCCCTTTTTCATTGAAGGTGGGGCCGGTGGTAATCTAAGGGAAACAATCCCTGCCGCCGGCAACATTCTGGGAGATGATAGTCCTGAAATCGTGATCGACTGCAGGGATGAACTGCTTGTCTTCAACAATTCCTCAACGGATCCTGTCCTTTCGCTCAGTCACACTGAGGGGTGGTTCTTCGGGTTCCACTCGGTGTCCCTCGGTGATTTCGCTGACGAAGCTGATTTTGGGGACAGAGATGAAATTGTGCTGATCAGGGATGATGAACTCATAATTCTTGACGCCATTGGTTCAAGTCTTGTTCCGCTTCGAACCCGGCAGCTTCCCGAGGTTCCTGGTGGAGCGGAAAACATATCGAGCTGGTCTGCTTTGCAGGACATCAACCATGATGGAACTCCTGAGATCATTGTCAGGGCCAAATGGAACACCATTATTGATGGACCGAGTTCCACCAGATACTTCACATACGATTACGATGCGGATAGTTTCATATCCCAGAGGGAATGGTCGCAGGCTCCATGGGCAACCATCCCCGCCGTAGGTGAACTTCCCTCTGGATTCCAGATCGCTATTCCCACTGATGAATCAACTTCCTCCTCTAGCCCTGCCTGGCTTGTTGATCCAGACAACCTGCTGATAGAGGAGGATTGCGAAAGTAATCCGACCCTTGATTCGGATCATGTGCCCTTCTGTGTAATGGCAGACTGGGATCCGCTTGTAGCAGGAGCCGATAGAGTTATTGCTAACACCGAGAACCAGTGCTATGCGTGGAACAGTAATGGAAGGCCGGCATCAGGATACCCAAGGGTATACAGTTCTCAAGGAACAGCTCATCCGCCTTTTCCTGCTCTGGGTGAACTGGATGATCAGGATTCATACGAGCATGCAGATGTGCTTATCGCAACTGCTGAGGGGATTGTTTTGGGGCTCTCCAGTGTTGGTGATGAGCTTCAGGACCTTGGCTTCCCGTACACTCTTCCATCTTCCATTCAGGGAGGATTCGCTGTTGCAGACATAGACAGGGACGGGAAGGTGGAGGTTGTCTTCGGAACCATGGACAATTACCTTCATGTATGGGAACTGGGAAGCTGCACATCCGGTTATGCCCCATGGCCGCAGTGTCAGCATGACGCTGCAAGAACGGGAGTACTGGTGGAATAATGCATATGCTTCTGTTACTGTCTAGTTTGATATCGGTTACATATGCCCCTGGGTGGAGTGCGCCTATGATAACGCAGGATTCGTGGTCTTACATCAGTGAGCAGGATGAGCGCATTCAGATAACTGGATCTGATACGCTGCACCAGGTCTGGAGCATCCTTGATAACCAATCCAGGATAGGCTACAAGGTGTACCTGCCTGATGGAACCGTAATCTTCCCTGAAACTATGATTTCCAATGATGTGTGGTCAGCTTATTCAACAAGCTGTATCGTGAACCAGGATAGTGTTGCCCTGTTCTGGAGAGAGGGAGTACCGATCTGGTACAGCCTGAGAGACAGTGCTGGTTCCGGGCTTGTAGCAGCCAGCTTTCTTTCATCAGACTACTATGTGAACCGTCCGAGGGTTGAAGCTGCATCTGATTCCCTCGGGCGGATCCACTGTGTTTTTGAGATATCTGCAGGTGTCTGCTATGCTGTTTTTGATCCAGGGACCGGAGAAATGCTCAGAGACACTATTCCCGAAAGCTACCCAGAAATATCAAACATCTGTGTAGACGGAAACCGAGTCCACATCTTTTACACCACTGGATATGATTTACCTGCTTACATTCAGTACGACCTTGCTGGAACCATTGTTATTCCTCCAGTCGAACTTGTTCAAGAGCTTGATTTCTTTTATCCACAATCATCTGTAACAGTCGACAATGATGGGAATTTCTGGTGTTTCCTGCGCTATTCCAGGGAAGGAGTACCCGGCATATTCCTTTCTCTTGTTAAGATCGATGGGGAATCCGGTGCCGTACTACTTGAACAGGAAGTAGAAACTCCGAATCAGGTTGGCTGGTTCATGAACATCATGCCAGGTCCTGGAGGAGATACTCTTTACCTAATGTGGCTGGCCTACTTCCAGAGCGATCACTATGTCTACTTCTCCATTCTCGACAAGGACGGGAACTTCATCGAGGAGCCCTATCCGGCCTATGACTACAGCGATGAGGAAGTTCAGAATCTAACCTGCCTTGACGCTACAATAAACGCCGACGGAGATGTATATGCTATCTGGTCGCAGGGGGATGTGCAGGTGGGCGGTTACTGGATCGTATTAGGCTGGCTGGATCACAACTGGGTTGGTGTTGAGCACAGCGAAACTGAGCCTTTCGTTACCGAGATGGGATCGATCCACTGCTCATCCAATCCGTTCGAAGAGAGCGTTCTGCTGACGCTTTCAGGAATCCCGGCAACTGACCAACTGCTTGTTTTCAACACTTCGGGCAGGCTTGTGAGAACGCTTGAGAGCAGTGATGGGAGCACTTTTCTGTGGGATGGCTTCTCCTCAGAAGGCGAGGAAGCGCCATCAGGGTTGTATATGGTGATCCCGGAAGACCGCTCGATAAAAATCTCCGCACCTGTCGTGAAACTGGATTAGCGAAGTAGTAACAGGTTCTACTTCGCCAGGGGGACCAGCCCTTCCAGGTGCACCCTCATGCAGTTGATCATGTTGGCGTGATCCACAGTTCCCGCCATCTCCCTTGCGGAGTGCATGGAGAGCATGGGGTTGCCCACGTCCACGGTGGGTATGCCCGTACCTGTGGCTGCGATGGGGCCCAGTGTGCCCCCGCTCCTGCCGTCGGCCCTGGAGACGAACTTCTGCACCGGGCTGTCCGCCAGTTCGGCGCACCTGGCGAAGTAGGCCGCGGTCCTGCTGCTGGAGGCGTAGCTGCCTCCGGCGGACATCTTGATGGCCGGACCGCAGTTAAGGTGGGGTTTCGAGAGCCTGCTGTGCTTGCCGGCCCATCCCGGATGAACGGCGTGCACGCAGTCGGCGCTTACGTTCATCGAGAGGGCACAGGCGCGGAAGTACTCCTCCCTGCCCCCGGCGAGCCTCTCCAGTATCCTCTCCATGAAGGGGGATGCGGCGCCGTTCACCGTTCTTGAACCTATCTCCTCGTTGTCGAAGAGAATGGCAACCGCAGTGCAGTCGGACCTGTCGGCCCTTGTGATGGCCATAACAGCGGCGTGGGTGCTCGCCAGGTTGTCTATCCTGGGAGAGATCAGGTAGTTCTCCCCTATTCCCCCCAGGGCGGGGCTCTGGAGGTCGTAGACCTCCCCGGAGAAGTCCAGCATCGAGTCCTTCTCTATTCCAGCGGAGTCGGCTATCATCTGCCTGAGGGCCTCCCAGTCGTCGTCCTCCCTGTCGCCGAACACCAGCAGCAGCTGATCCTCCGCGTTCACCTTGAAGCCCTTCTCGTTGGCTGTTCTGTTCAGGTGTATGGCAGGCGAGGGGAACCTGAGCACAGGGCGGTCGATGTTGTAGAGCCTCGTTTCCAGGCCGTTCTCCCCCATGAAGGTGACAGTTCCCGCCAGGCCCAGGTCCCTGTCCACCCAGGTGGCTATGGTGGGTCCTCCGTATATCTCAACGCCCAGGGTGGAGACACCTTCGGTGAAGCAGTAGGGCTCGGGCTTGAGCCTGAATCCAGGAGCGTCGGTGTGGGTGCCCACTGTCCTGAAACCGGACCGTGACGGAGGCCTCTCTCCAACGGCAATGGCGGCCAGTGTGGAAGCCGAGTCTATAACGTACCTTCTGTCGCCGGGCTTGAGGTCCCACTGCTCATCCATGGTAAGCTTTTCAAAGCCGGCTTTCCTCAGAAGCAGCTCGGCCTGGGCAACGCAGTGCGCCGAGGTGGGGCTCTTCTCCAGGAATGTCATCAGTTCGGTTACTTCGCTTCTCATTTCCCGTTTCCCGCCTTTCCCTCATGCAGCCTTCGCACCTGGTGCATGAACGCTTCGAATCTTGATGTGTTGTCCGTGTCCTCCTGGCCGTCAAAGGCCAGGTTCAGCCAGGGAAGCCCGGGCTTCTCGCGCTTGATCCTTCTCGAGACCGCGGATACAACCGTGCCCGGCAGGCAGCTGAACGGGTAGACATTCACCGCGCCGTCAATGCCGCCGTGCTCCAGGAGCGCAATGGGGGTTCCGATGCAGAGTACCGCCTCGCCGCCGATGTTCTCTGCCATGTAGGGGGCCGAGGCCTTCATTATCTGCTCGGCCGTGGCGTGGGGGGTTCCCTTCAGGAGCCTGTCGAAGGGCTTTTCCACGGCCCGTTTTACCTTTGAGATCAGTATCTCCCTGGCCTTGCCCTTCAGCATTGCCGAGGTGCTCCCCCTCTCCCTGGACTTCTGTATGTAGCTGTAATTCACATAGTCGAACCATTCTGTGAGCGGTGTGTAAACCACCTCCGCGCCCAGTTCCTCCAGCTTGAGGATGGTGTTGTCGTTTGCGTAGTCGTCGTTCCTCACGTAGATCTCGCCGAATACCGCCACAAGTGGCTTCCTGGGAACATCCTTCAAAGGCAGCCTCTCGAAGTCCGCTGCGGCCCTCTTTGCCTGGGCTGTCAGGGACGAGCCCTCCTCAAGGGCATTCTCGAAGTTGCCCAGCCATTTCCTGAAGAGCCCGTCGGCGGAGCCCGGTTCCAGTTCGTAGGGCCTGGTGCGGAGGAGGGCCCTCTTCAGAACGTCCGCGGCTGCAAGGCCCTGCAGGAGATCCTTCTGGAACTTCTTCGATGAGAGGCCCGGAACCTCGGAATAGGAATCGCTGGAGCTTGCGGTGAGTACCGGAACTCCGTTGTAACCCCTCTTCTCCAGCACCTGCCTGTGGAAGTTGCAGTACCGCCCGAAGCGGCAGGGTCCCGATGCGGTTGCCATGAAGAAAGCGCTCTTCTCAGGATCGTTCTCCTCCAGGATCTTCAGCATGTTCCCGGCGGTGATTATTGCCGGGTAGCATTCCCTGCCTGTGGTAACGGTTCTGCCCTTGGCAACCGTCTCCGCGGTGGTGGGGGGTATCGCCCTGGCGTCCAGCCCCCTGTTCCTGACCGCCGCGGCGGCCAGGTAGGTGGCCTCGCTCATCAGCGGTATCCACACCGTTCTGCCGGTGAGGTCCGGCGGTTCGCTCTTCCAGGGAACATGGGCGCCGGTGCCTGTGGTTCCGGCTCCTTCAAGGGCGTCCAGAAAGGCCTCGCATCTGGTTATCACCCCGGCGTCCGCCGCGTGTTCGTCGATCTCTATGGAAAGGTAGGGCTTCTCCCCCATCACCTCGGCGAAGGTGTGCTCTATGAAGGAATCCGGGCCGCAGCCGAAGTTGCTCACATAAACAGCGTGGAGGCCGCTGTTCTCCTTGACCGCAATGGCCGCTGCGAGGATTCGCTGGCCGTAGTGCCAGTACATGTTCCTGAACTCGTCGGCGGTCCTGTCCATGGGAAGGGGAAGCATGTCCAGGGGGATCACCACCCCGCCCAGCTTCGCCAGCTTCCCCGGGAGGTCGGTGTTCACCATGGGGTCGGAACCGTTGTAGGGCCTGCTCACAAGAACGAAGCCCCTCCTGCCGTTCAGGTTCTCCACCGCCCTGGTGCCGGCTTCCCGGTTTAGCTCCGTGAACCTTTCCTGGGCCAGTTCCGCTGCCGTCAGCGCCTTCTTTGCCTCACCGGGGCTGAACCCCAGCTCCACCGCCGTTTCGATCAGGGCACTCATCCACTCGTCACCGGGCAGGGAAAAGTCAAGAACCGGTTTCAGCACTTTGACACTGCGCATGCCGGAAAGGTCGAGCCCGGCGTCCAGCAGGTACGGCGAACCCTGAACGTAGGGGCAGTTGTAACTCTCGGTAAAATCCCCGTGGGGCCTGTTCCTGAGTATGGAGGGCAGGAAGATTGTGTCCGCCCCGTCCTGAAGCAGCTCAAGAACATGTCCGTGGGCTATCTTCACCGGGAAGCAGGTCTCCGCCGCAACGCTCTCCACCCCTGAATGAACGGTTGAGGAGCGGCTCTCGCCGCTGACCTTCACCCTGCATCCAAGGGTCCTGAAGAAGGTGCCGAAGAAGGGGAACAGCTCCCAGAACCACAGGGCCCTGGGAATGGAGACCACAGGGCCGCCGCCCCAGTCCTCCCCGGAGCAGGCGAACAGGTTCTCGACCCTCTTTCGGAAGAGGTTCTCGCCCCCTTCGGATATCTGCATGGCCCCGGTCTCATACTTCTCGCACCTGCCTCCGTAGAAGAGCTTCGTGCCGTCCTGAAGGGTTACCCGGTGTATCTCGCAGTGGTTGGAGCAGGCCTTGCAAACGAAGGAATCCTGTGCGTAGCTGTTCTCGGAAAGGCTCCACCCGCGGAAAGAGGACCGGGCCACCTGCGCCATGGAATCCCTGGCCATCAGGGCTGCGCCTATGGCTCCGGTTACGTCGTGGTGCGGGGGCAGTATCACACGCCTTCCCTCTCCCAGAACGGAGTTGAAGGCGGCCACCACGCCCGGGTTGTGGGCTGTTCCGCCCTGGAAGAATATCCTTTTGCCTATCTTCCTCTCACCCACCACCCTGTGCAGGTAGTTACGAACGATGGAATAGCAGAGCCCGGCGGTGATCCTGGGCACCTCGGTGCCCACCGACTGGTGGGAGACCACATCGCTCTCCATGAAAACCGTGCACCTCTCCCCGAGACGCACCGGGACAGCGGATCCAAGGGCCATTGGCCCGAAGTCCTCAATCGCAACACCCAGCTTCTCTGCCTGCTCCTCAAGGAAGGAGCCGGTTCCGGCGGCGCAGACCTTGTTCATCTCGAAGTCCACCACCCTGCCGTCCTTGATGGAGATGTACTTGGAGTCCTGGCCCCCGATCTCGAAGATGGTGTCCACCTCCGGATCGATCTCCACCGCGGCCCTGGCCTGGGCTGATATCTCGTTGCGGACCACATCGGCCCCAACGAAGTCTCCTGTCATGTACCTTCCGCTGCCTGTGACCCCGACGCCGAGAACGGGGACCCGGGACATCCGGCCCCCCATCTCCCTGAGGCCCTTCTTGACGGCCTCAAGAGGCCTTCCCGCCGTGCGGAGGTATATCCTGTCCACCACCGACCCGTCGGCGGCCACTGCGGCCAGGTTGGTGCTTATGGAACCCACGTCTATTCCCAGGTAGATGCCCTCTTCCGGAGGTTCACCCGCTGTGGAGAAGTCCGCCCTCTCCAGGGCGTAGGGTCTCAGAGGGGGCAGGGTTTCCGAGGCCCCGGCCTCCCGGCGAAGCACCTCCTCGACCGCCTCAGCAGTAAGAATCCTTGGTTCCCCGGCAAGGGCGGCCCCGGCGGCGGTGAGCACGGCGTAGTTCTCAGGCACCTTTACCCTGCCCTCGAGCACGGTTTCGAAGGCCTTCACCATTCCCCTGTTGGCGGCCACGCCGCCCAGGAAGGCAACCGGGAACCTGAACTTCCTGCCTGCGGCTATTACGCTTCTGAAGTTCCTGGCCACCGCGTGGCAGAGCCCGGATACGATCTCTTCAACGGTGGCCCCCACCTGCTGCAGGTGGATCATGTCGCTCTTGGCGAAAACGCTGCACCTTCCCGCTATCCTGGGTGGGGTGACGCAGCCTGCGGCAAGGTCACCCATCTCCTCCGGGGTAAGTCCCAGGCGGGCCGCCTGCTGATCCAGGAAGGAACCTGTTCCAGCTGCGCAGACGGAGTTCATGCTGAACTCGTCCATCACCGTTTCCCCGGAGGCGTCCTTCCTGAGCAGGAGCAGCTTCGAGTCCTGCCCGCCCATCTCCACCACGCTCCCCGCGTCGGGAAGGTATTTCGCAACAGCGGCTGCCAGGGCGACAACCTCGTTCACAGAGGGGTGGGAAAGGTGTTTTACGAGTACCGAGGAACCCTTGCCGGTGAGCACCGAAGGCACTTCGGAGAGAACGGGATAATCCCTGAAAAGCTCCGCAAGTGTCTCAAGGGGCTTGCCGTGATGGCGGCGGTATACCGAATCCACCACTGTGCCGCCGCTGAGCATGGCGGCCTTCACCGCCACCGAGCCTATATCTATTCCGATACTGGTGATGTTCATGATACTCCCGTTTCATCGGTGAACCGGGAATATGCTAAATATGGCCTTTCAGCCGCACGCGGTGACAGCGAAAAGCGCTAGAAAGCGTAGTTGACGCTGACCTCGTCCGGGGCGAAGAGAATGCTTATGTGCTTTGCTTCAGCCGCCCGTTCGATCAGGGAGTACTCCATGGAGCTGGTCTCCCCCCCTGCTGTCCACTCCAGTCTGATGAATTCCGCGGGACCGGTTATGGGCAGGTCGGTGCCGAAGGTCTGGTTGGCCTCTATGTCGGTGAAGGTCTCGGTGTTCTCGCCGATGGTCACGGTTACCTGGTCAAGGTCCATCCCAGTGGCGTTGTTAAGCTCTATCCTGCTGCCTCCGCAGGCAAGGATAAGGAGCGCTGCTGCTATGACTGCGGCTTTCCTCATGCTTCCTCCATTTCGGGAACCAATGGTTTCGTCTCCGGTATTTTCAGAGTATAATTGCTTTCCTTAGCGTACGGGAGGATCTTTCTGCGTCTGGCTTTCCTTGTTCTTGTGCTTCTTCTGATCCCGGGAGCCGCCCAGGCCTACATAGGCCCCGGGGCGGGGTTCGGTATTCTCACATCATTCGTGGTTTTCGTGAACGCCGTTGCGGTTTCGCTGCTCTCGTTCCTGTTCTGGCCGCTGATGGTCATCGTTCGCGCCTTGAAGAAAAGCAGAAGGCCCGGGAAGGCTGAGTGCTCCCGTGTGGTGATCCTTGGACTTGACGGCCTCTCGCCCTATCTGGTGGAGAAGTACTGGGAGAACGGCGACCTGCCCAACATGAAGAAACTTGCCTCCTCCGGGTGTTACCGGAGGCTTCGGACCACATCCCCGGGGGTCTCCCCTGTGGCCTGGTCCAGCTTCCAGACCGGCGTGAACCCTGGAAAGCACGGCATATTCGACTTCCTGGCCCCTGACAGGCATCGTTACCTGGCGGTGCTCAGCTCCGTCAAAACAACCTCATACGGAAAAAAGAACATCTTCGGCAGGGTCCGGGAAGAGGTTTCATCCTCCATTCTCAGAATGAGCAGACCTTTCTGGACCCTTCTCGGGAAGTACGGCATACGCTCCACCGTTCTTCGTGTACCCATCACCTACCCCCCTGAACCGCTTGACGGAAGGCTGCTCTGCGGCATGTGCGTGCCGGATCTCAGGGGAAGCCAGGGCAGCTACACGCTCTTCTCCCGGGACTCCCACGGCATGGAGTTCACCGGGGGCCGACCGGCGAAGCTCTCCGGGAAAGGCAATGGCCTCTGGACCGGGCTGCTGGAAGGCCCCGAGGGCTGCGATCCGGTGGAGGTCTCCTTTTCTTCCAGGAAGAACGGGTCATGGCGCGTCGCCGCGGGTTGCGGCCATGTGGAGTGCTCCGCCGGGGAGCTTTCACCCTGGCTGGGCATCGAGTACAGGGCCGGCAGGACAAAGGTAAGAGGCATTGCAAGATTCCGCATAACTGACGGTCCGGTGGTATATTGCACCGCCCTTCACGTTGATCCGTCAAGTCCAGTGGTTCCACTCTCACACCCGGTTACCTATTCCAGGTACCTTGCCGGAGCGGTGGGCAGCTTCGCCACGCTTGGGCTGGCCGAGGACACATGGGCGCTATCCAACGGCCACCTCGACGAAGGCAGTTTCCTGGACATGGCCTGGGCCTACTTCCGTGAGAGGAAGGCCATGTTCCGAAACGCGCTGAAGAACGGGAAGGACGGCCTTACCGTTTGCGTGTTCGACACCTCCGACAGGATACAGCACATGTTCTGGGGGCGGGGCACCGAACCCGGCAGTGTCATACACTCCATGTACCTGAAGATGGACGAACTGGTGGGCGAAGCAATGGCCATGATGAAGAAAGGCCAGAGGCTCATCGTCATGTCCGACCACGGGTTCACCTCCTTCCACACATGCGTGGACTTCAACAGGTGGCTTCTGGAGGAGGGCTACCTCGTTCTGGAGGAGGGAGTCGAGACCGTATCCGCCTCGTATCACGGGGTGGACTGGTCCCGTACCAGGGCCTACGCCCTGGGTCTCACCGGGATAAACGTGAACATGAAGGGCCGGGAGGGCCGGGGCATGGTCGACCCTGAAGAAGCCCCCGCCCTTATGGAAGAGATACGGGATAAACTGCTCTCCCTCCGCCACGGCGACGATCCGGTGATCCGTTCCGTGGCCCTGGCTTCGGAAACCTATTCCGGCCCCTATGTAGACCGGAGCCCGGACATCATTCCCTTCACCGAGACCGGCTACAGGTCCGACTGGGGCTGCGTGACAGGCTGCGTGGGACGGGATGTGATCTACCCCAACGATAAGCACTGGAACGGCGACCACTGCCATGACCCGGAGCTTGTGAAGGGGGTCCTCTTCACCAGCTGGAAGCACTCGTCCCACGAACCTTCCATAATGGACATCGCCCCCACCGTGCTCACCATGCTGGGGCTGAAGGCCCCGGGCTACATGGACGGGAGGCCCCTGTGAAAAGACGGGAGTTCCTGAAGAAGGCAGCACTGGCCCCCGGGGCTCTGGCCGCCCTTTCTCTGGGTTGCGGGCGCGAACGGACAGCCTCAGGGAAAAGGGTCATCGTACTGGGGGTGGACGGCATGGATCCCGGGCTCCTGGAAAGCTTCACCTCCCGGGGGCTGATGCCCAACACCGCAAGGCTCATGGAGATGGGGGGATTCCGGCGGCTTGGCACCTCCAACCCGCCCCAGAGCCCGGTGGCCTGGTCGAACTTCATCACCGGAGCGCCTCCGCCGGTCCACGGCATCTTCGACTTCGTTCACAGGAACCCGGAGACAATGATCCCCTTCCTCTCCACATCGGAGGTCACCCCTCCGGATTCCACCCTTGACATAGGATCGCTCCGGCTGCCCATGTCCGGCGGCGGAGTGAAGCTGCTACGCCGTGGCACGCCCTTCTGGAACGGGCTGCTGGACAGGGGCATACCTGTCACCATGGTGAAGCTGCCGGTGGACTTTCCCCCGCCCCCGGAGAACACCAGAGGCCTCTTCCTCTCCGGTCTGGGCACCCCGGACGTCCGGGGCAGTCAGGGAAGCTTTACTTTCTTTACCGATGATCCCAGATCGATAACCGATGACACCGGCGGTGGTGTGGTCATACCCGTACGGGACTACGGAGACGGCTGCTACAAGTGCAGGGTGGACGGTCCGGCGAACTCCCTGCTGGCGGACAGCCCCACCATGAGCGTGGAGGTCAGGGCCTGGATAGACAGGGACAGCCGGGCTGTGCGTATAGACATGGACGGAGACTCGATAGTACTGGGTGAGGGGCAGTGGAGCCCCTGGATGCGGTTCAGCTTCTCGGCCCTGGCTGGTTTCTCCACCGTTCACGCGATAGGCCGTTTTTACCTCAAGGAGGCCTCCCCGAAGCTGAAGCTTTACCTCACGCCCCTGAACATAGACCCGGAGAACCCCGCCCTGCCCATATCGAGCCCGGACTGGTACGCCGGCGACCTTGCAAGGGAGGCCGGGCTCTACTACACCCAGGGCTTCCCCGAGGACACCAAGGCACTTTCCCGAGGGATATTCAACGACGACGACTACCTCTCACAGGCCGAAATAGTATTCGACGAGAGGATGAGCCTCTTCCACACCGCCCTTTCCAGGTACAGGGAAGGGTTGCTCTTCTTCTACTTCACGAGCCTCGACCTGAACGTGCACATGTTCTTCCGCTCCATGGATCCCGCCAGCCCCCTCTACGGCCAGGTGGAGCCCAGGTTCAGGGGGGTCATCGCCGACCTGTACTCAAGGATGGACATCGCCGTCGGGGAGGCCATGGAACTCCTGGACAGCCGCACCGAGCTTATCCTCCTCTCCGACCACGGCTTCGCCCCCTTCAGGCGCAGCTTCAACCTGAACTCCTTCCTTGCGGCGGAGGGTTTCGCCTCCATAGCCCACCCCTACCAGCGTAACAGCGACATGTTCGCCTGCCTGGACTGGGCCGGCACAGGAGCCTACGGCCTGGGCCTCAACGGCCTTTACGTTAACCTTGCCGGGCGTGAGAAGGACGGCGTGGTCTCGGCCTCGGACCGCAGCGGCCTCATGGTGCACCTGAAAAGGTCCCTGGAGAGCGCAGTGGATCCCCTCACCGGAGAACGGCCGGTGAAGAACCTCTACATTCTCGAGGACCTCTACCCCGGCGTGGAGATGCCCCCCTGGGCCCCGGACATGCTGGTTGGCTACTCCAGGGGCTACCGCGCCAGCTGGGAGACCACCCTGGGGGCTTTCCCGGAAGAGGTTATCACCGACAACATGGACCCCTGGAGCGGCACCCACTGCATATCCCCGGATGAATGCCCCGGTTCGCTGGTAACAACGGTGCAGGACGTGCCGGAAGGGATCACCCTCACCGACATGGGCGCCCTGATAACCAGGGAGCTTACCTCGTGAACGCCCTGTTCGATGTTCTTCTCTACCCCTTCCGTACCCTGGATCCGCTCTGGGGAATGATGTGGATAAGCGCCCTCACAGGTGTTATTATGATACTCATCTTCAAGCGCACCTCAAATCAGCACGCGATCTCGGAGCTCCGGCGGAAGATGGGCTCCAGGGCCCTGGGAATGCTTCTTTACCTGGAGAGTCCTGCAACTGTGCTGAAACTGGCAGGGGGACTCATCGCCGACAATTTCATATACCTCTGGCACCTGCTCAGGCCTATGCTGGTGATAGCGGTTCCCTTCGTTCTGGTGGCTGCGCAGCTGGACGCCAGGTACGGATACCTCCCTCCAGGGGAAGGCAGACCTCACACCGCGGTTATCCGATGGGAGTCATCACTGCCCTCCGCCCTGGGCGATCCGGTCTCCGGGGAGCTTGTCTCCCCTGTACTGACGGTTGCGGACTCCCTGGAAAAGAGCTTCTCCTTCACCGGGGAGAACGGGCTCTTCACAATGGATGACCCTGCCTTCAAGACCGGCTCTTCCGGAGGAGCGGGGTCTGTGGTCGTCCGTGGGGCCGAACCCGGAGGGATATTCGCTTCCATCCTCCGCCCATGGAACGCCGTGTCGCCCCCTGGGGTGAGGTCGGTAAAGGTGTATCTTACCCCTGCGGACTACGGGGTGCTTGGGGGCAGATGGAGCTGGTTCGCGGTGTTCCTGGTGTTCTCCAGCCTCTGGGCCATCGCCGGGGCCGTGGTATTCAAGGTAAAGGTATGAGCGAAACTGAACGGGAGTTCTCATGGCAAAGATAAAGATGAAGATCGACGACGCCCTCAAGGAGAAGCTTGTGAAGGTTGCCGACGCCGGCGGCTACTCCTCCCCGGAGGAGTTCATCCTGCACGTGCTCACAAGGGAGCTGAACAAGCTGGACCCTGCCTCCGGGGAGAGCGAGGAGAACATCCGTAAGAAGCTGGAGGGTCTGGGCTACCTTGGCTGACGGGCTTGCTGCCGTTGACTCCTTAAAATATCTTGCCCTCATGAAACGAACGGCGGGAGAGCCATGAACGAGAATCCTCCTCTCAAGGTTACCGATCTGCGGAAGGATTTTCCCGGACGGAAAGGCATAGGCACGGTCCACGCCGTGTCTCAGATCTCCTTCGAGGTGCGCCCCGGGGAGATAGTGGGCTTCATAGGCCACAACGGTGCCGGGAAGACAACAACGATCAAGTGTGCCCTGGGGCTGCTCAAACCCTCCGGGGGCAGGGTTTCCCTCTGGGGGCTCCCCCCCGCCTCTGCGGCTGCGCGGAAACGCATCGGCTACGTTCCTGAGAATCCAGACTACGAGCGTACCTTCACCCCTATGGAATACATGACCATGTTCGCTTCCATGAGGGGGCTTGATGGAGATGAGAAGGACTGGACGGCCCTTCTGGAAAGGGTGGGCCTGAAGGGCTGGGAGAGAACCGCCATCAGGCAGTTCTCCAAGGGAATGCAGCAGCGCATGAGCCTTGCCCTGGCCCTGCAGTCGAAGCCTGAACTCCTGGTGATGGACGAGCCCACCGGAGGCCTCGATCCCGTGGCCAGGAAGGAGTTCCGGGACATCATACTGGAGGAGAACAGGAGAGGGGCGGGGATATTCCTCTCCTCCCACATCCTCTCCGAGGTGGAAACCGTATGCCACAGGGCGGTGATGCTCTCCCGGGGAATGCTCATCGCACAGGGATCCATGGACGAACTGCTGGGCAGCGAGAGGACCTTCAGACTCACCGCCGAGAACGATTCCGGCGACTCGGTGGAGCTGGAGGTGCCGGAAAGCGCCCTCCAGGCGAAGATCGACAAGGCAAGGGAAAAGGGGCTGAAGATAACCAGGGTTGAGCAGAAGATGAAGACCCTGGAAGAGGTATACATTGCCGTGAGCGGAGGAGGAAAAGCATGAGAACGGTGTTCACCTTCTCACTGATGACCCTCCGGATGCTCTTCAGAAGGAGGACCCTCTGGGGGATACTCCTGGTGATCCTCCTGGGTCTGGGCGGTATAGCCTCGGTGCCCACCTTCGATGTATCCAACCAGGGGCGGTTCATACTGGATTTCGGCCTTTTCGGAATAGAGGTGGGGGCGCTTCTTCTGGCCCTGGGCCTCGCTGCCAGCCTCTACCCCAGGGACAGGGAGACGAAGACCATAATGCCCCTTCTGGCGGTGCCCCTCTCCAGGGGGCAGTACCTCATGGGGAGGTTCTTCGGTGCCGCCCTGGTTCAGGCTGCTGCTCTGCTGGTGAGCTGCCTGGGCCTGATGCTCATACTGCTCTTCAACGGCCTGCCCATACCGGGGAACCTCCTTCCCGCCACGCTGCTGATACTGGTGGAGGGGTGGTTCCTGCTCTCCACGGTGTTCTTCTTCAGCTTCTTCGCCTCTCCCCCCCTGAACTGGCCGCTTACCACCATGCTCTTCATCGTGAGCCAGATGAGTGTGGCGGAGTTCATCGGCCTGATGCCGTCGTCCCCGGGGCTGATGCGAACGCTGAGGCTCCTGCTTCCCCACGCAGACGTCTTCCACATAAAGGACCCCATCGCCCACGGATTC
>Ga0209203_1000972_pt1 | contig 22094 bp, 17 predicted proteins | sample AD_UKC109_MetaG_FD_184423 | JGI IMG/M metagenome (GOLD analysis project Ga0209203, IMG submission 184423) | Active sludge microbial communities of municipal wastewater-treating anaerobic digesters from Hong Kong - AD_UKC109_MetaG (SPAdes)... | ecosystem: Engineered > Bioreactor > Anaerobic >... | reverse complement strand
TCTGCTGGAAGTAAAACCACCCGACTGGAACAAAAAGGAGAAATAAAAAAAGCGATATTTGCAGTCTTATCTGTTTCAGATGACTGACCGACATGCCAACACCATCATCTGGGCTATAATAACATGCCTGATGTGGTCAACAGCCTATCCTTTTATCAAGGTGGGGCTGCAATATTCAACTCCCGTTCATTTCGCCGGCACCCGCTTTTTACTATCGGGGCTGATGATCCTACCCTTTACGGTAAGGCCGCGGGAGTATGTCAGGATGCTCATTGAGAACCGCAGCCTGGCCATCTGGGTAACACTGCTGCAGGTGTTCATCAACTATATCCTCTTCTATCTGGGGATGGACCGCGTTCCGGGCGCCCTGGGAGCAGTTATTGTAGGTTCACAACCCTTCGTGACAGCCATCGTCTCCAGGATAATGATCAAAGAGGAACGCTTTACCCGGGCAAAGGTTACCACAATCATTCTGGGCCTGGCTGGCATTGTGCTGGTCAGCGCAGGCAGGCAGGGATTCCGGTTTGGCCTTCCGGGTGAGATGCTGGGTATAATTATGATCTTTATTGCCAATATCTCTACTGCCACCAGCAATGTCCTTGTGTCCAAAAACGGGAAAAATATGAACCCGCTGGTACTGAGCTCCTTCTCACTCCTTGTCGGAGGATCTGCAATGTTCCTGCTGTCGTTCGGCATTGAAGAGGTCCCTTCAAAACCCGATTTCCCGCTGCGATACTGGATGGTGCTGGCGTGGCTCTCCTTCATGTCGGCCTTCACCTTCTCAAAATGGTATGTGCTGTTAAAAAGACCAGAGGTAAAAGTCAGCGAACTGAACCTCTGGAAATTCATAATCCCGGTATTCGGAGCCATACTAAGCTGGATTATCGTGCCAGGCGAAAATCCCGACTGGGTAACAATCGCAGGAATGGTGATAATTTCGGTTTCACTGATATGGTTCTTCGGCTTCACCGCCAGACGCGAACGCAAGGTGGAGGAGGTACCGGCAGGGCCCATGGCAAAATAAGCCGGCAGTTGGCAGTCAGCAGTCAGCAGTAAAAAAATATCCAGTACTGCCTTCTGGTACTGCAGGCTCCAGGCTGCAGGCTGCCGACTTACCATTCGGCCGGCCAGTCTGACAGATTCTTGAAGAAGAGCAGATCCCTGTAATGCGGTTTGGTCTTTGCCTCTATGGCCAGCATTTCGTCAGCTGTCAACGGCCTGAATTCCTTCGCAATATTTATATTTTCCTCCAGCTCTGCTATCTTGTCAATACCTACAATTATAGTGCTTACAGGCAGCGTCAGCACATAGTCCATTGCCTCCTTCATGGTTATTATCCCGCCATTGGCAAAGATCCGGTCACGGGCAGGGATCTTCATCCCCACAATTCCCATCTCTCTGGCCACGGCATTGGGCAGAAACTTTTCAATGAACGGATCATGATGCTTGTCAGCCGCATTGATAGCAACCAGCACATTGTCAAAGGGGAACCTCTCGTTGAGGGCGTTCAGCACGTCCGGTCCCTCATGACCGCTAAATCCAATGAAACGAATCATCTTTTCATCGCGCGCTTTGATCATTGCCTTCAACACCCCGTCGTCACCGGTGATCCTGTCCAGCGTCTCCATCTCGGACATCTTCACGTTGTGGATCTGCCACAGGTCAAGATGATCGGTGCTGAGCTGTTTCAACGACTTCTCCAGAAGCCTCATGGAGCCGTCATAGGTGCGGTCATGGGTCTTGCTGGCAAGGAAGACCTCCTTACGTCTGTACTTCATCACCTGGCCCATGTTCTTCTCACTGGTGCCCATGGCATCGGCGCGGGCCACAGTCGGCGTCTGTCGTCCGTAGGCGGCAGCGGTGTCAATGTAATTGATTCCGAGATCGATGGCCCGGTTGATGATCTCAACCGAGATATCCTCCTTCCCTGGTATCTCGATGGAGCCCTGCCCCCCGAGGCTGTAGATGCTCACCATATGCCCCGTTTTTCCCAGTGGTCTGACAGGAAGCTCACCCTTTCTGATCTCCGCGAAAGGCTGTCCGAATGCATCGACATATGGCGCTACACCTGCAAGTGCAGTAAGTGCTATCATTTTCTGCAGGAATATGCGGCGGCTGTTGAGAGCTTTTTCTGACATAATATTTTTTTTTAAAGTTAAACCCTTTATCTAAATCAAAGTTCATCAATCACCATAATATTTATCATTCTGAATCAAGCCTTCTATGGAGCCTGATGCTTATATTTGCCTAAACCTTTTCCGAAAATGTCTGAATTCATCTCCGGCAATGAACAGCTTCCCCACGGACTGATGGAATTCGCCAGGGGTGTCACCTCCGGGGCTGATGCCAGGGATCTCATCAGGGAGCACAGGAGAGTGATAGATGCCGTCACTCCCCACCAGACGATGACCGTGCTCGATAACCTTCTGAGGGAAGGATTCACAGTTGCTGAAACCAAGGCTGCAGTGGGCAAAATACTGAATATGTTCCACATGTCCCTTGCCTCATATGAATGGGAGAAGCCCGGAAATGGCCACTTCCTCCATCACCTTATGCTTGAGAACAGGGAGGCGGAGAAAAGAATGGAGACCCTGCGCTCATTGACGAAACGATTCTTTCACGGCAAGGAGGAGGAGAGGACAACAATCCGGCAAGCGATGCTTGACGCCGTCATGACTTTGGAACCGTATGAACTCCACTATATCAAGAAGGAAAACATCCTCTTTCCATATATCGAAAAGCACTTCCCACAATACGGCTGTATCAAGGTCATGTGGGCTTTTCACGACGATTTTCGACATAGCATCATAAGACTGAGGGAGATACTTAGCGGACCTGATTGGGGGTCGGATGATCTCAACAGGGAGCTGGGCAGGCTCTTTTTCACAGTTGTTCCTGTGATCTTCCGTGAAGAGCAGATCCTCTTCCCGGTAGTCATCAGGGCTCTTCCCGAAGAGTCATGGGATGAGATGATGACACAGGCCAATGAGGCAGGATGGTGTTACATACCGGCACCGACAACAGTGATTAAACAACCAACGCGTGAAGATATGGGACCGGAACTTACAGATCTTGTCACAGGAGCGCTGAGCGCCGAACAGCTGGTGCTCATGCTTGACGCCCTGCCTGTTGATATAACATATGTAGATGAGGAGGACTGTGTCAGGTACTTTTCGGGAGAAAAACACCGTCTATTCCCGAGGTCAAAGGCCATCATAGGACGCAAAGTGCAGAACTGCCACCCTCCTGACAGCGTCGATGTGGTGGAGAAGATACTGGAAGCCTTCCGCAACCGTAAGAAGGATCACGCAGATTTCTGGATCACCATGAAAGGGCGTTTCATCCACATACGCTACTTTGCCCTGTATGATGCTGCCGGGAAATACCGGGGCACAATTGAGGTCAGCCAGGATGTGACGGAGATAAGGTCCCTGGAAGGAGAAAAACGACTGCTAGACTGGGAGTAAGGTCTTAAAGTCTAAAGTCTGTAAAGTCGAAAAGCCCAGTGTCATATCTATCTGATATTCAGCTTTTAATTCTTAATTTCTCATTCCCTTCACTACTGCCTGCTGCTTCTGGCCACCGAAGCCTTGGCGAAGGCAGGCTTCTGCCTGATCTGGCTGCAGGCTGCCGGCTGATTAGTGCCAGCTATGTACCAAAGGGGGCATTAATAATTGAGCTTCCGGAGCTGCCTGTCAGGCTTTGCGTTCCGGTTTGCCAGCCGCAGTTCTGCCAGAGGCAGGGGTCCTGAATGCTGTAACAGCAAATATAACCATAAGGATGGCTGCAAGCATAGCCATCGCTGCCCCGAAAAAGAAAGGAATCCTTGAGTCCACCTTATCATACAGAACCCCGGCGATAATACTGGCAGGCAACAGGGTTATACCAAGCAGGGCATTGTAGATGCCAAGGCCGGTTCCCTTCTTGTTTGAGTCGACGATGTCAGAGACAAATGCCTTCTGAATTCCGTCAGTTGCAGCCGAATATAGTCCGTAGAGCGCGAACAGAGATACAATTACCGCTGTGTCGGATGATCTGCCAAATCCGAAATAGACCAAAGCATAAATCAGGAAACCAATTATTAGGATCTTCTCCTTTCCAACCCTGTCGGAGAGTGAACCTACAGGTATGGAGGCAATGACCGAAACAGCGTTGGTGACCAGGTAAACAAGAGGAATAAGGGCGACTTTTATACCGGCTTCATTGGCCTTGACAAGCAAGAGCGCATCGGTAGAGTTTCCCAGCGTGAAGATGAAAACAATCCCCAGGAACAGATAATATTTTTTACTGAAATCCCTGAAGCGAAACTTTTGAAACAGTTCTGCCTTACTCTTTCTGATCTCTTTAATTCCGAAGATGATGACAAATATTCCCGCAATAGCCGGTATCCCGGCCACGAGAAAGAGTAACCTGTAATTGTCGGGGAAGAGGGAGAGCAGGGCAAATGCCAGCAGCGGTCCGGCAATGGCACCGCTGTTGTCCATGGCCTTCTGCAACCCGAAGCTTTTGCCTGTCTCATTATTGGTGACGGAGGCGGCAATCAGGCTGTCGCGCGGAGCCGTCCTGATACCCTTCCCAAATCTTTCAGCAAATCGCAATACCAGCACCTGTATTGGCGATATGACAAAAGCATACAACGGCATGATGATGGCAGAAATAGCATATCCCGCGAGCATGAACGGCTTGTTCTTCCCTATCTTGTCGCTCCAGAAGCCTGACATCGCCTTAACCAGTGATGCCGTGCTCTCGGCCACGCCCTCGATCAGCCCCAGACTCGCCTTGGAGGCACCGATAGACATTAAAAACATAGGCATGACCGAATAGATCATCTTGACCGATGTATCTGTAAGGAAACTTGTCAGCCCGGTAAAAAAAATGTTCCTGCTGAATCCGAGGATCTTAATCTCGCGGGTCGTTCCCCGGGATGGCTTTCCCGGCATATTGTCCATTGTCATCGCAGATGAGCCCGACAGGTTATTTTTAACTCCTGTCCATCTTCATGCCGTTAATTCTTAACAGCTTGAACAGCTCCACCACAGGTATGGGAGCCAGGGCCATGAGAATGACTATGATCCAGTGCTCGCGGTCCATGACAACCAGGCTGAAAGCCTCGCGTATGGGCGGCACAAGCAGCACAATCAGTCCTATGAGTGCTGACGCGAAGATAGCCCCGATTAGCGGCTTGTTCCTCAACGGATTGAACAGGAATGATGATTTCTCGTTCGAATGCAGGTTACGGACGTGCACCAGCTGTGCGAACATGAGTGTGGCAAAGGCCATGGTGCGACCCAGCTCTTCACCGCCGTCACGCAGACCAAGAATATATGAAACCAGAGGAATGGATCCGATCATAAGCCCCTGATACATTACACGCCACGTCATTCCTTTGGTCATGAAGCCTCCCTTCGGGTTACGCGGCTTGCGGTTCATGATTCCCTTCTCCGGAGGATCGACACTCAGCGCCAGGGCAGGAAGACTGTCAGTTACCAGGTTGATCCAGAGGATATGTATGGGCAGCAATGGCATTCCCATGTTGAATATCGATGTTACCAGTATGAGGAAGATCTCACCCACATTGGTTGACAACAGATACTGTATGACCTTCAGAATATTGTCATATATCCTGCGTCCCTCTTCCACCGCCGAGACGATGGTTGCAAAATTGTCATCCGTAAGTATCATGTCAGCAGCACCCTTGGCCACATCGGTACCAACGATACCCATGGCTGCTCCGATGTCAGCCTGCTTGAGGGCAGGAGCATCATTGACACCGTCGCCGGTCATGGCAACAATCTCGCTGTGGCTCTGCCATGCCTTGACGATGCGTACCTTATGCTCGGGAGCTACCCTGGCGTAGACTGAATAGAGTCTTATGTTGTCCGTAAGCTCCTGGTCACTCAGGTTCTCCAGCTCACTGCCGGTGATGGCCGTGTCACCATCCCTGAATATGCCTATCTCCCGCGCTATGGCCAGGGCGGTAATTTTATGGTCGCCGGTGATCATGATGGGACGTATTCCGGCAGTTCCGCACCTGGCAACAGCCTCCACCACCTCCGGCCTGGCAGGGTCAATCATACCCAGAAGACCCGTGAAGATCAGCCCGCTCTCCATCTCTCCTATGGAAACCTCCCGCGGAGCCTCGTCACAGTCCTTATAGGCCATTGCCAGCACCCTCAGTGCAGAATTGGCCATCGCCTCATTGGCCTCATGGATCTTATCAATGTCATCCTGCTTCAGCGGCCTGACATCTCCATTGATGACAATCTTGTCACACACAGCCAGCACCTCGTCAAGTCCGCCCTTGACATTTACCCTGGTGCTCTCCTCCCCCATCCTGTTGACGGTGGTCATGCGCTTCCGTTCCGAATCAAACGGAATCTCGGCTACCCTCGGTGATTCCTTTTCCAGCTCATCCTTGTAAACATCATAGAGAATGCCGAAATCAAGCAGTGCTGTCTCGGTAGGATCGCCGGTAAACGAAATCTTTCCGTCCTCGTTCATCTTCATCGTGGCATCGGCACACAGGACGGCGATTGAGAGCAGTTTCTTCTCCTCGTCATTGAGTACGCTTCCGGGAGAGCTCCTGTTTATCTCATCACGTTTGTGGTTAACATAGGCTTCAACCACCGTCATCCTGTTCTGCGTCAGGGTGCCCGTCTTGTCAGAGCAGATAACCGTGGCGCTGCCCAGCGTCTCCACCGACGGCAGGTTACGGATGATGGCGTTCTTTTTCACCATCCTCTGCACCCCGATGGCAAGCACTACGGTAGATACCGCCGGCAGTCCTTCAGGTATGGCCGCCACGGCAAGGCTGACAGCAGTCATGAACATGCTGATCACAGAATTGCCATAGAGAACCCCGACGACGAATATCAGGCCACAGATGGCCAGGGCTACCAGCCCCAGCATCTTTCCCAGCTGGTTAAGGCGTTTGCTCATCGGTGTCTCTGTCTCGCCGGCCTCCTGAAGCATGGTAGCTATCTTTCCCACCTCGGTCGACATGCCTGTGGCTACCACCACCCCCCTGCCCCGACCATAGGTCACCATGCCACTTGAGAATGCCATGTTCTTCCTGTCTCCCAGGGCAATATCTTCGCCCTCGAGAGTTTGGGTGATCTTGCTGACCGGGACACTCTCACCGGTAAGTGATGATTCCTGGATCTTAAGATTGACAGCCTCAGTGAGCCTTATATCTGCCGGCACAAGGCCCCCGGTCTCAAGTATTACAATGTCGCCGGGCACCAGGTCCCTGGTGTTGACCTCGGTGACGGCACCGTCGCGCAGAACCCTTGACAGTGGCGCCGCAAGCTCCTTGAGTGCCTCCAGCGAAGACTCCGCCTTCTTCTCCTGAATAGCACCAATAAGAGCATTCACAACCAGGATGCCAAGTATAACAAAGGTGTCTATCAGCCCCTCGTCTTCCATGACCCCTACTACCCCGGAAATTGCGGCCGCAACCAGCAGTACAATGATCATGAAGCTCTTGAACTGGAAAAAAAACATGCTGAGAAAACTCTTTTTCCCCTTCGTCTCCAGCTGGTTATAACCGTATTGCTTCAGTCTTTCAAGCACTTCTGCGGAGCTCAGCCCCGACTCTACGCTGGTCTTAAGCTCACCTGCAAGCTCGCTGACATCTTTTTTGTAAAATTCTGACATGTTCTTTAACGGATTGTAATTCGCATGCTGTTGGGGGACGAAATTAGAAAATTATAACGATTGCTCCTAAATTTTTACTGACGTGCGCTGCACTGCTCATAGCAGAGACTTCAGGCTCTTCTTCATGTTGTCGTAATGCGACCCAGCCCAATAAATCCTGTCACAGGTCGGACATCTCTTAAATTCCATGTAATACCTGCTGGTATCGGCAAGAAGCCTGTCTGAAATCTCCTCCTTGCTGACCGTTTCGAGCAGGGTATTGCAGGTGATGCACCTTGTGAATAGCCTTACATGCTCCTTCAGGTTGAATCTCTCAAAAACCTCTTTAAGCTGCTCCCTGTAATACTGTGATCTGATCAGGTAACCCCTCTTTACCCGCTTATCTTTCAGCAGCAGCTTATCGCGCGTGAGTATTATCCGTTCTTCCATCATTGATGTTTCAATTATTTCGCGATCTTCATAAAGAGTACTGAACAGAGTGTCAAATCCGCACAGCCTGAGATACTTTGCCAGCCTGCCAAGATGAACGTCAAGAATAAATCTTATTTCAGAACTCTGTTCAGTCATTTAAAACCGGTTTGAAGCAAATCTTTTTCTGTCAGATCCGGACGGTTACTGCAAAATTACTATTCTGTGCCCCGGATACGAATAAAATATCTAAATTAATAGCGCTGTTTGGATTTAATGATGCCGAAAAATATGTAATAATTGTAACATATGTTACAACCGGATCCGGAGTGAAAATTTACCTTGCCATTAGATTAATGCACCCATAACCTTAACCATCTATGAAAATAAAAGGAACTCCCTCGCAGGGCCTGACAGGCACCACCCTGGGCTTTTTTTTCGGTTTTGCCGCCGTAGCCTTATACGGTCCCACTGCAATAAAATTCAAGGAGGCAATGGATCTTACACCGGCCCTTCTTGGCCTCCTGATAGCCATTCCGGCTCTCTCCGGCTCGCTGCTGCGGATACCGTTCGGGGCATGGGTTGACTCAAACGGCGGAAAAAAACCATTCCTGCTGCTGATGATAATGAGCGTCATCGGCCTCGGTGGCGTCACCCTGCTACTTGCCACATCCTATCCTGACGGCATGAAGGGGATGTACGGCCTGGTCCTCTTCTTCGGATTCCTCAGCGGATGCGGCATCGCCACCTTCTCAGTCGGTATAGGCCAGACCTCATACTGGTTTCCCAGGCAGAAGCAGGGTTCGGCACTGGGCACATTCGGGGGACTCGGGAACCTTGCACCGGGTATCTTCTCAATAATACTACCCCTTTTCCTGAAACACTACGGATTTATCTCCGCCTACTTTGCCTGGTTCCTCTTTCTCCTGCTGGGAACCGCGCTTTACGGCTTTATGGGCGTCAATGCCTGGTACTTCCAGTTCAGGAAGGCAGGGCTCTCTGATCAGGATGCAAGAACAAAAGCCTCTGAGCTGGGTCAGGAGCTGTTTCCCTCCGGAACAGCAAAGGAGAGCCTTGTCAACTCTGCAAAAGTCAAAAACACATGGGCACTTGTCGTCCTTTACTTCACCACCTTCGGCGGGTTCATTGCACTCACCGCATGGTTCCCTACCTATTGGATGGAGTATCAGCATTTTGCCGCTGTCAAGGCTGGATTGTTCACGGCAATCTTCTCAATCATCGCCTCCCTTATACGGGTTTACGCCGGGAAGGTGGCAGACTCTCTCGGAGGGGAGAAAGTAGCGCTCATCGCCATGAGTACCATACTTGTTACCGCAGCACTCCTCTCCTACTCTGAAAACCACATCACAAGCATAATAATAGTGATTATCCTGGCCCTCGGAATGGGAACGGCCAATGGTGCCATCTTCAAGCTGGTGCCTGTCTATGTGCCGAAGGCTGTCGGGGGCGCCGCCGGCTGGATAGGCGGACTCGGGGCCTTTGGCGGATTTGCCATCCCTCCGGTGATGGGTGCCATAGCTGGCAGATACGGTGTGACGGGATATGCAAGGGGATTCATCGTCTTTGTCGCCCTGGCTCTCATTGACCTGCTGATAATATGGTTCCTGATGAAGGGAAGAAAGAAAACGCAGCAGTCATAAATAAAATATCATCCAACCATCGCTAAAACATTAACTTATGAGTTTGCTTAACCGACTGGTCTATTTCAGCAGGAATGCTGAAAAGAGTCATGACAACCACATCGTTACCACGGATGAGAAACGCGGATGGGAAGGCTTCTACCGCCACAGGTGGCAGTATGACAAGGTGGTGCGCTCAACACATGGCGTCAATTGCACCGGATCATGCTCCTGGAAGATATTCGTGAAGAACGGCCTTGTTACATGGGAGATACAGCAGACCGACTATCCCGAGACGCGCCCTGACATGCCCAACCACGAACCGCGCGGGTGCCCCAGGGGTGCCAGCTACTCATGGTACCTCTACAGCGCCAACAGGATCAAATACCCGCTGATTCGCGGGGCACTGCTCAGAGAGTACCGCAAGGCGAAGGAAGAGCTGCATGACCCGGTGCAGGCCTGGGATAAGATCACCTCCGACCCGGCCATCTCCCGCAGCTATAAAACAAAACGCGGACTGGGAGGCATGGTACGCTCCACCTGGGACGAGGTGCAGGAGATCATCGCTGCAGCAAACATAAGCACCATAAAGAGATACGGGCCTGACAGGATTGCAGGCTTCACTCCCATCCCGGCCATGTCAATGGTCTCATATGCCTCGGGGGCCCGCTACCTAAGCCTCATCGGGGGGGCGGTGCTCAGCTTCTACGACTTCTACTGCGATCTGCCACCCTCATCACCGCAGACATGGGGAGAACAGACAGACGTGCCGGAGAGCGCCGACTGGTACAACTCATCGTTCCTGATGCTATGGGGTTCCAACGTGCCTCTGACACGTACCCCTGACTCACCCTTCTATACCCAGGTGCGATACAAGGGGACAAAGGTCATAAATATCTCACCCGACTACAATGACGCCGCCAAGTTCGCTGACCTCTGGATGAAACCTAAACAGGGTACCGATGCCGCACTGGGAATGGCTATGGGCCATGTCATCCTCAAGGAGTTTTATCTGGAAAAAGAGGTCCCCTACTTCCATGATTACGCCATCAGGTATACTGACCTCCCCTTCCTTGTAACCATTGAAAAGAAAAACGGCATCTACCAGGCCGGACGCCTTCTCAGGGCCTCCGACCTCAGCGACAGCCACGGCAGTGAGAACAATGCAGAGTGGAAGCCTCTACTCTATGATAACAACTCAGCCTCCCTGGTCGTGCCCAACGGAACAATAGGCTCCCGCTGGGACAAGAGCAGCAAATGGAACCTTGAGCTGACTGACCTTGCGTCAGGCCGGGAGATAGATCCCCTGCTCTCATTTGCCGTCGACCATGACAGCATCATAGATGTCACCTTCCCCTACTTCGGTGGAGAGACCTACAGGCATGAGCAGTTCAACTCCACCAGCCACCCTGATCGCCTTGAAAGAAAGATTCCCGTCAGACATAGAGAGGGAAGCGACAAGATGTACTGTACCGTCTTCGACCTGATGGCAGCACATTATGGCATTGAGAGAGGCTTCGCCGATCCGGGTGCAGCCTCATCGTATGATGATGACGTTCCCTATACCCCCGCCTGGCAGGAGAAGATCACCGGTGTCCCGGCAGCACAGGTTGTGACGGTGGCAAGGCAGTTTGCCGATAACGCAGCTGCCACCTCTGGCAGGTCAATGATCATCATAGGTGCAGGTGTGAACCACTGGTTCCATACCGACATGATATACCGCAGCGCCATTAACATGCTTATGCTCTGCGGCTGCGTAGGGCAGTCGGGAGGCGGATGGGCTCACTATGTGGGCCAGGAAAAGGTGAGGCCGCAGACAGGATGGCTGCCGCTGGCATTCGGACTCGACTGGAACAGGCCCCCGCGCCAGATGAACACCACCTCCTTCTTCTATATCCACTCAGACCAGTGGCGCTATGAGAAGGTAGGCATGACCGACCTTGTCTCACCCCTGGCTGACAGGGAGGAGTGGAGCCGGTTGTCGATGATCGACTGCAACGTGAGGGCTGAGCGGATGGGATGGCTGCCCTCGGCACCGCAGTTGAGCGTCAACCCGCTGACACTGGCATCAGAGGCTGCCAGGCAGGGAGCCGACCTGTCGAAGTTCGTTGCCGGCAAGCTGCGCAGCGGAGAGATAACCATAGCCTCGGAAGACCCTGACAACCCGGTCAACTTCCCGCGCAATCTCTTCGTCTGGAGATCAAACCTGCTCGGATCAAGCGCAAAGGGTATGGAGTACTTCATGAAACATCTGCTGGGAACCCAGAACAGCGTTTTCGGCGATGACCTGAAGAGGCTGGGACAGCAGCTGCCCTCAGAGGTGAAGTGGCATGACAATGCGCCGGAAGGTAAACTGGACCTTCTGGTCACCCTCGACTACCGCGCTTCAACAACCACACTACACTCAGACATAGTACTCCCTGCCGCTACATGGTATGAGAAGAACGACCTGAGCACCTCGGACATGCACCCCTTTATCCATCCCTTTACCAAGGCGGTTGACCCTCTCTGGGAGGCACGCAGCGACTGGGAGATTTTCAGGGGTATAGCAGCCCGCTTCTCGGAACTAACCAGGGGACACCTGGGCAAGGAAAAGGATACCGTCCTGCTCCCGCTGCAGCACGATACCCCGACAGAGCTGTCGGAGACCACTACGGGGCGCGACTGGAAACAGACAGCCGAGGAGCTGAGGCCCGGGAAGAACATGGCACGCATTGTTGAGGTGACTCGTGATTATCCTGAGACCTTCCACCGTTTCACCACCCTGGGACCGTTGATGGAGAATGCCGGAAACGGGGCGAAGGGTATCATCTGGGAGACCGGGACGGAGGTGGAGTTCCTGAAGAAACTCAACACCACCTCTGACAACCAGGGGGAGACGAACGGACTTGTAAAGATTGAGACAGACATACATGCTGCCGAGGTGATACTCACCCTCGCACCCGAGACCAACGGTCATGTGGCTGTCAGGGCCTGGGATGCTCTCTCTGCCACTACCGGACGCAGCCACCGTCACCTCGCGGAGGGACGGCAGGAAGAGAAGATACGCTTCAGAGACCTGGTAAGACAGCCCCGTAAGATAATCACCTCTCCCATCTGGAGCGGCATCGACTCGGAAGAGGTATCCTACAACGCAGGCTATACCAACGTCCATGAACTGATACCGTGGCGCACTCTCACCGGCAGACAGACAAGCTACCAGGATCACCCCTGGATGATAGCCTTCGGCGAGAGCCTTGTGTGCTACAAGCCTCCAATCAATACCAGGTCAGTGAGGGATATCATGGACAGGATAGGCACTGATGAACCGCACCTGGTCATCAACATGATGACACCCCACAACAAGTGGACTATCCACTCATCATGGTCAGACAACCTGATCATGCTGACGCTGGGACGGGGAGGACCTGTAACCTGGCTCAGCGAGACCGATGCCCGCAGGATAGGGCTGAAAGACAACGACTGGGTGGAGGTGTTCAACAGCAACGGCGCTACGGTGGCACGACTGGTGGTATCGCAGAGGGTGCCGGAGGGGGCACTGATAATGTATCATAACCAGGAGAGAACGGTAAACATGCCGGTCAATCAGATCAACGGCAACCGCGGCGGAGTGCATAACTCCGTAGAGCGGCTGAGCCTCAAGCCCACACATATGATAGGCGGATATGCCCACCTGGCCTACGGCTTCAACTATTACGGCACCATCGGGTCAAACCGCGACGAGATCGTGGTGATACGCAAGCTGAGGAAAGTGGAATGGAATGATGAACCTACGGGTGAATAAAAATAAAAGAGCGAAGTCATGAAGATACGCGCACAGATAGCAATGGTTCTGAACCTAGACAAATGCATCGGGTGTCACACCTGCTCGGTAACATGCAAGAACGTGTGGACCTCAAGGAAAGGGGTTGAATATGCCTGGTTCAACAACGTGGAGACAAAACCCGGAAGAGGCTATCCCGACGAATGGGAGAACCAGGAGCGGTGGAAGGGAGGATGGGTTATTGACAAGGAGCGGCTGGTACCCCGCATGGGAAGCAAAACAGGAATAATAACCAAGATTTTTGCCAACCCGCACATGCCAGCCATTGACGATTACTACGAGCCGTTCACCTTTAACTACTCAATACTGCACAGCGGCTCTACGTTTAACACACCCCCTTCAGCCAGGCCCTACTCAATCCTCACCGGCAAACCGATGGATAAGATTGAAAAGAGCGCCAACTGGGAGGATAACCTCGGCGGTGAGTTTGAAAAGAGAAGCAGTGAGAAGAATTTCGAGGATATCGAAAAAGAGATGTATGGTAAGTTCGAAAACTCATTCATGATGTACATCCCCAGGCTTTGCGAACACTGCCTGAATCCCACATGTGTTGCCGCCTGTCCGTCGGGCGCCATATACAAGCGTGAGGAGGACGGCGTGGTGCTGATAGACCAGAACCGTTGCAGGGGATGGAGGGAGTGCGTCAGCGCATGCCCATACAAGAAGATCTATTTCAACTGGGAGACAAAAAAGTCAGAGAAATGCATTATGTGCTACCCAAGGCTGGAGGTGGGAGAACCCACTATCTGCTCTGAATCGTGCGTCGGAAGAATAAGGTACATCGGTATAATCCTATATGATGCAGACAGAATTCTCGAATCGGCTTCAGCGAAGGACGAAAAGGATCTTTATCAGAAGCAGCTCGATATCTTCCTCAACCCTGATGACCCGGGAGTAGTGAGCGAGGCAGAAAGGCAGGGCATACCGCACAATGTCATTGAAGCAGCACGCAACTCACCTGTCTACCGCATGGCGATCGACTGGAAGGTTGCATTCCCGCTCCATCCGGAATACAGGACCCTGCCAATGGTCTGGTATGTACCGCCATTGTCGCCGGTCATCTCCACCGTCAACGGCGGTGAGGAGGGTGTCAATGGCATCCTGCCCGAAGTGGAGCAGATGAGGATACCTGTAAAATACCTTGCGAACATGTTCACCGCCGGCGATGAGAAGCCCGTTTCAGACGCGCTGAGGCGCATGCTGGCAATGAGAGCATACATGAGAAGCAAAACAGTAAGTGGCACTGCCGATCCGTCTGTACTGGCCGGCACCGGCCTGACGCCGGAGCAGACGGAGAAGATGTACCGCCTAATGGCTCTTGCACCCTATGATGAACGCTTTGTGATTCCCACATCACACAGGGAGCACTCAGAAAACGTCTTCGGCGACAGGTCAGGATGCGGCTTTACCGATGACAAAGGGTGCGGGACGGGAGGATTCGAAAATCTTTTCGGAGGAAAATAGCGATGATAAATACATACAAGATACTGTCACTCCTGCTCTCCTACCCTTCAGAAGGACTGAAGGAGTTCCTTCCGGAGGCGGTGAAGGAGCTTATTGCCGAAGGGTTGCTGGGAGAGGAGCAGATGACCGGAGTCCTTGAATTTGCAGAACACCGGAGCCGCCAGGATCTTATGGATTGGCAGGCAGAGTACGTCCAGCTGTTCGACACCGGCAAAGCTGCTTCACTATACCTCTTCGAACACCTGAAAGGTGAATCCAAAGATCGCGGACAGGCAATGGTTGACCTTATGGAACACTACCGCAGCAGGGGGATGCAACTCTCCGCATCCGAACTGCCCGATTACCTCCCGGTTTTCCTGGAGTTTCTCTCGTCACTGTCACGTGAAGAAGCCGCGGAGACCCTCTCCGGTGCCGTCAATGTGGTGAGCCTGATCCATAGCCGGCTGGCAGCAAAGAATAACATCTACCAACATCTCCCCGGAGCAGTGGTTTCCCTCTCGGCCACCGCGCCTGACAGTCCGACCGACTCATTACTGACCGGGGAGAACGAGCCTGAAAACCCTGACAGCAGTTACGATGAACCTGTCAGTTTCGGTCCTGACAACCCCTGTTTCAACTGTAAATAATTGTGCCATGGAACACTTCATCAATAACTTTCTTTTTACCTACTTCCCGCATATATCCATAACGGTCTTCTGGTTTGGGCTCATCACCCGTATCATACTGGTAAACAAAAGCATTAAGGCATCGTCCAGCCAGCTTCTGGCAGACGGGAATATCAAGCTGGGAAGCAACCTGTTCCACATAGGGATCATCGCTGTATTCTTCGGCCATTTTACACTGTTCATCCCCGAGGAGCTCTACCACCTGGTCATGACCACAGAGACAAAGCGCATCATTGCGTTGAGCATGGGCTCTTTCTTCGGTCTGATGGCTTTTGTCGGCATGATCATCCTGGTGCTGCGGAGGAGCACCGACCAGAGGATGATCAGGAACAGCAGCTTCCACGACTATTTCATCATCGTGTTGCTGATAGCCGAGGCAGGCCTGGGACTCTATTCGGTCCTGACAACGGCAACATCGAGCGTTGAGAACTACGCTGCCCTTGGTGTGTGGGCACAGAGGATCATCACATTCCAGCCTGACGCCGGAGCAATAATTGCAGGCCACAGCATAGTGTACAAGATCCACATCTTCATAGGACTGCTGATATTCATGATCTTCCCATATACCAAGCTGATGCATCTGCTGGTCTTCCCGCTGGTCTATTTCTTCAGGAGAGGATATCAGCTGGTTAGGCGGTAACAGGCAGGGCAATTTCCGGTGGGTGACCTGAGAGAACACCCTGGCCTTAATGGGGGGTCAGGCGAAACGCGCCCTCAACGAGGATTCGGGAGAATAAATGCCGGGGAAGTGAATAAATGATAAACGAGGCACAGTCTGTAATCAAAGCCTCCGGATAATGATCTCCTCAAGCTTTTCCGCAGAGAGGCTGACAGGATTGTTTTTGACATCCGACTGTGCCGTTATTGCGGGCAGATCATCACCGGTAAGTCCGTAGCTACCAAGCCCGGGAAGCTCAAGGAGGTAAGTTATCGCACGCAGGTAATCCAGAAAGAAGTCGACGTAGTATGAGTCACTCTTAATGGCAGTGTCAGAGAAAAGCCTGCCAAGGATGGAATACTTTTGCAGTGCCGCTTCACCGTTCTTGCTCTTACGCAACTCTCTGACACTCTCTTCATTTGCACCAGCCATCAGTGTTCCGCAGACCACTCCGTGGGGTATGTCGAACAGTGCTCCGATGATTCCTGCCAATCCGTGCACCGCACCCAGCCCTGCATTGGCCAGGCATATGCCGGAGGTGAGAGCTGCAAACGACATATCCGACCTGGCATCAATATCATCACCGTGAGTATATGATCTTAGGAGGGACCGTTTTATCGCCATGATTCCCTGCAGTGCAAGGGCATCGGTATATTCATTCGCTTTCGTTGAGAGATATGCCTCCGTCAGTTGTGTGAAACAGTCCATCCCGGCCGCAGCCGTGATCTCCGGAGGGCACTTAAGCGTTAATTCAGGATCTACTATTGCTGCATCAGGAACAAAATTGTCATGACGGAGTGACCGTTTGAAGCCGTCCTTTCCTACCTGTGAAATGACTGCATTTTTTGTGGCCTCGCTGCCGGTTCCGGATGTTGTGGGAACAGCAATGAACGGCACCTTTGTGCCGGGATGCTCCTTTTCGCCAACAACTTCAAGGTAGTCAGTAACTGATCCGTCTGTTGTCAGCATAGCGGAGATGGCTTTCCCGGCATCCATCACGCTGCCGCCGCCAATACTCACAACGAGTGAGATTCCTGATTTCTTCATTCTGTTGACAGCTTCATCAATAATGGCTGGTGAAGGTTCACCGGAAATGGTGACATGATGGATCTTTACTCCCCGGGTGGATAGCTGCTCATATAAACGGCCGGCCTGCGGGGAAGCTGCAAATGACTTTTCGCCGGTGACAAGGACAAGGCTGCTCCCATATCCTGCCACTATAGCCGGCAGATCAGTTAGTGTACCGCTTCCGAAAAGTATCTGCGGCGTTCTGGCCAGGCGGAACGGTTTCACCATAATGACCTGTCTGAAGGTTCCAGTACTGTGTACCTTATCCCCCTGCGCGGCTCAGCCATCCACTCCTGAACAGTGTCTCTCCATTTAAGATAGTGATGAGTCTCCTTGTGCAGGCGGACAGCCTCCTCCGATTCAAACACCTCATAAACCATGAACCGGCAGGGATCATCTGCCTGTTGCAAGACATCAAACCTGATGTTTCCGGGCTCACCTGACGTCCCTGCGTGATTTGCCCTGACAGCTTTTTTGAAATCCTCAACCTTTTCAGGTTTTACGTTAACATGAACACATGTCACAATCATAATTCTTCTCCCTTTTGTTAGTGCAATTTATGAAAATTGATGATTGGGACAGACAGATATCTGCCTTTTGGGCAACCGCGAGTGAGGCCTGTACACCCCGTTCCTACTCCAAAAATACCGGGCCGAAGGTTTACGGGTGCTCTGAGTTTAACCGGCAAATGCTATCCCTTTGTACCTGCAGGCAAGGCGAAGCAACTCACAATGGTTGCCTGGCAATAAGAGCAGATGGTTGCCCAACGGTTTCTCCATGAGTTCCCTGACTGATTCCTGAGAAATCGCTATCTCAACCTGTGTACGGCAGGCATCTGCCAGACGTGGTCTGCTGATAATTCTGCCATCAGCAATGAATGCCCGGTCAAGCTTTTCCGAGAACCTGCAGACTGTTACCTCCGACGCATTTATCTCCCCGTCAACAGCCAGGGAAAAACCTGTCTCATAGTGTGTCCGAAGTGTCATGTCTTTCACAAGATCAAAGGGAACAGTACAGTGAGAGAGGACAATGCTTTTTTCTGTCAGCCGGGTGGTGTTCGCCATCCACGGAACGCTGCCCGTCAGCGCTTTTACTGCCATCATGCCTGCCATGGAGGCTAGATCTCCCTCGCAGGCTGCCACCGCTCCCTCAGCGTTCAGCTGTGCCAGAGCAAGGCATGCCGTTACCTTTCGTTCCTGCACCAGGCTGAAGCACTCCACAGCAATGGCATCCAGGTTATTATCCCTGATCACTCTTCGCAGCAGCGTCAGCACACGGGCTGCATCCTCCAGATCAGGATTATCCTGTCCGTCAAAGCGTTTCATCAGAGCCCTGTCAGGTGATGATTTCGTAAAATCAGGCAGACCGGACCATGGCTTCGCCTTCAGGCTGATCCCAAATCTTCCGAGAAGCGTCTCAGCAGATACATCCGATGCTACCAGCCATTCGGAGACATTTCCTGCCAGACCTGCCGTACTGCCCTTTAGCTTGTTCCAGGCTGCAGCTACCCTTTGCCAGTTACCCAGCAGGCCTGACTCAGCAGCATCAGCAGCATCAGAGAGGATGGCAATCCTCCCGTTATTGGTCATCCAGGCCATAACCTCCGTTGCCGACGCATATGCATTGTTTCCACGGATACTCAGGAGAAGTACAGGCCGCTCAGGGTCAGCCATCTCTATAGCCTTACGTTCTGAACCCCCACTCATAAACAGGATGATGTCAGGATGACTGTCTGTCATTTTGAAAGTATCCGGCGGGATGAAGCGACTCATAAATTCTTCAGCCAGCGAGGCAGTACCGGGTGCAGCTCCGCCGTGTGCCGCCCATGCAATATTCAGGCTCGTATCCATGCTGGCATGCATTTTGTTTCTCTCACTCATCAAAAAATTGTTATCAGCTGTCAAAAATAAACTTTAATATCAAATATCCGTCTGTGACCTTTAATCCTGAAATGGGTCTGAAGTAGCTTACAGACAGTTATAAGAATGGGTAAAAAAAATCATAATTGTAGTATTTAAGATCGGTTTTTTTATATTTACCCGCTGAAAAACAAAAATCAGTAATTAATAACCCGATTAAAAAAGGAAAAGGAAAATGAAAATCAGAAGGTTTATAGTCGCTACTGCAGGTATTGCTGCCTTTTTCAGCCTCAGTCTCAGTGCCCAGGAGCGCAATGATGTGATAGCAGTCTACAATGAAGGCGCCAAAGCTATTCAGAGTGATGTTCCGGCTGCAATAACAGCCTTTGAAAAGGTTATCACTCTTTCCGATCAGGTGGGAGAATCGGCCGATGATCTGAAACAGAAGGCCGTTCAGGTTCTGCCGGGACTCTATTACAAGCTGGCTGCGACAGCTTACAATGAAAAGAAGCCGACCGCAGAGATCATCTCCGCTGCCAAACTGGCGGGATCAATGGCCGAAAAGTACGGAAATACAACCTATGGCGCTAATTCACAGAAAATTCTCGTTAATGGTTATTACCGTATGGCAACCGAACTCTTCTCGGCAAACGACTATGACAATGCCATGCTGGCATTTGACAGTGTACTGACACTCAATCCCGATCATATTGCCTCCATCTACAACAAGGCATTGATCTACAGAAACCGAGAGGAGGCTGACCTTTTTGAACAGACCATCGATTTGTTCCTGGCAAAGCTCGATCCCGAAAAGGATGCCGACAAGTCTGCACAGGCAAAAGGCGGTGCTCTGGAGTACTTCCGGGCAGCAGGTTCAAAAGCTATCAGCGCTGACCAGCTGGACCAGGCGCTGGAGCTGCTTGGCAAAGCAGCGAAGTATGGCGATGACAAAACACTCTTCTACTTTTTTGCTGATGCATACAACAAGAAAAACAACTTTACCGAGGGCGCTGCCTATGCACAGAAAGGACTTGACCTTGAGACAGGTGATGCCGAAGCAAAAGCAATGTTCTACTATCAGCTTGCTGTTGCTCAGGCAGGCCAGGGAAATACCGGCGCCGCATGCGAGTCATTCAGGAATGCCCAGTACGGCCCGTTTGCCGAAGCCGCCAAGGCACAGCGAACAAATCTCAAATGTGACCAGTAGACCTTAGCTTCATTTAAGTGAATATAGAAGACGCCCCACCAGGCGTCTTTCTTTTTGCCCCTGACGGTCAGAAATTGACTCTGATACCTACTGACAACGCCCGGTTGCTTCGCTGATCAATCGCCTGAATGTTTTCAATCCTTGAAAAGAATAGTACGTTTGACCTGTCCACCGTCCGGCAAATATCACTGTAGAGTGTCCTGACCGAGCTTGTCTCTCCAGGGGCGGCCACCCCGAAAAAGGATTCCGGTTTTTCAGGTGAATCAGGAATCAGAGATTCCAGCTTGCTGTCCTGTTTCTTCTTAATGATTATGTAGGTAATCACACCTCCTACAACTAGCAATGCGCCCCCGGCAATAAGCAACATCTCTCCGTCACTTATCATACCGGGCAGCTCATCACTGCGGTCAACCCAACCGGCATAATGATACTGGGCACTTGTCTCCAGAATTGAAACAGAGAAGATCAATACCCCAATGGCCAGGCCAATTAAAAACTTCCTTGTTTTCATTTTCATAAGATTTAAATTAATCTGAAGTGAGTATATATATTTTGCTTACTCTGCCGTTTAACAGGTTTCTGAGGCCCTGCACCGTGACATCTCTGACACTACTGACATTCTTCCTTCACAGACCGGCCCGGACCACTTCCCGTTGATTTTTTTATTTTTTTAAAGCTAATTTATTACATATTTCAATAATATGGCATATCTTTTCACCATTATTTAATATCCTTTGTCTATATTTCATTAAACAAACCCGCGTGATGAGGAGTATCATTATTGCCGTGATCTGCATCATATCATGCATGGCGGCAGCAGCACAGCAAGTAAGCCCGATAACCATTGAGAAAAAGGGCCTCGGAAAACAATATCTTCAGAATGGTCAGCGCCTTGACCGTAAAGAGATCAATAAGGTGCTGACAGGGTATGAGGGATCAGCTGATGAATTCAGAAAGTCCTCAAGGAATTCCGGCATTGGTGTCGGCCTCGTTGCCGGAGGCTGCCTTGTGATTGGAGCCTCATCACTTATCAGTTCACTTAAGGATGTTGAGACACTCAACAGTGGTAGCCTGGATGTTTCCGGGGCCAACACAGGATCTTTCCTGGTAGGGTGCGGAATGGCACTGGCCGGAATTCCCTTTATGCTCAAAGGCAACTCGCAGTTTGTCCGGTCTGTGAATATTTACAACGCCCAGCCCGGCATTGAACGAAGCCCTGTGGCCAGTATTACTGTTGCCATCTCCCCGGCAGGCGCCGGAATGAGAGTATTTTTCTGAGGATACACAGACAAACTCAGTCCTCCCTGTCAACCCTCGGCATCTGAAGTGCAGAAGGGACCGACTGTTCTCTGTTCTCTGTTCTCTGTTCTCTGTTCTCTGTTCTCTGTTCTCTAATCCTTAATCAGGCTCTCTTCTCCCGGCTCCTGTTTTTTAGTCTGCACGTATTGTATGCAATGAGGTCAACATCATTAAGACGATACAGCCAAAATCATCCATAACATAGCACAAACCTGGCACAAAAGAAAAACCACTTAAATGTTTGACCATGTAAGTGGCTGATTTTCAAGTAGCGAGAGGGAGAATTACGGCCCGCCTGTCAGCGGGTCGTGATTCTCATGCGGCGAAGCCTACAAGGAAAAGCCCTG
>Ga0209203_1000968_pt1 | contig 22124 bp, 10 predicted proteins | sample AD_UKC109_MetaG_FD_184423 | JGI IMG/M metagenome (GOLD analysis project Ga0209203, IMG submission 184423) | Active sludge microbial communities of municipal wastewater-treating anaerobic digesters from Hong Kong - AD_UKC109_MetaG (SPAdes)... | ecosystem: Engineered > Bioreactor > Anaerobic >... | reverse complement strand
GAGCAATGCAGAACTCAAAGACAGAGAAATGCTATCTGAATTCAGAAAACTCATGGCAATGACAGACCACTTTGATCTTCTCGAAGATGCCGAAAGAGTAGAAGTCAATATTGATGCAGAGATATACAAGAGCGTTTGGACTGAGGCCTCAGAGATGAGACGGAGCGGAGAGCTTCTCAAGACGGGCAAGAAGATTCGCTGTCCCGTCCTTGCAGTCCATGGCGATTTCGACCCCCATCCTGCAGAGGGTGTTGAGATCCCGCTTTCAAGGGTACTCAAGAATTTCAAGTTCAGGCTTCTGGAAAGATGCGGCCACATGCCCTGGATGGAAAGACATGCCAGAGAAGAGTTCTACAAAATTGTAGAAGCCGAGCTCGAGAAGAGATAATCTTTGATTAGAAGCGCTCTTGAGAATAGTGGAACTGCTGAGGGAACCGTCTAGTTTGTCTGGATGAAATACGTTCCCTTCTTCGTTTCGAATAATCTTGGTAAACGGGACAAAGAGAATTAGAAGTTTGACGAGGTGAAGGCAACCTAATTGAACCCATTTGTGTGTTCAAAATTAATCTATTTAACTTGGTGATGCACCTAAGAGAATAGATGTGGGACTTTAGACGAACTTGCTGGCAGCAAGTTCAACAGCATTAAAAGGCACTACGCGCTTTGGGTCTCCAACCAAAGCCTAATCACACAAGGAAGACGGTGATAATTTATCCCAAGAAATTAACCAACCTGCAAATGAGGTCAGATTCACTCTTTCTTAATCATGATTTGTGCTCAGTGGTCTTCCAACAATCGCCCTCGTTCAATGATTAAATGTCTTCGATTGCCCGATTATTGCAGTACTTCACTAAGGATTTTGGAAGTGCAAACACAAGTATGAATCAGATCTCGTTTATATGAACACTGTATGTGCGGACCTCATAAGAGAAAACAGTCGATAAATAGATGTCTTCATTTCCTTTTCTTATATTTCGATTGGCATCTGCTTTAATAGCACAATATGGTAACATGATTTTGATGACACACTTTTCATACTTACTCATCGATTTTCCTTTTGAATTACCAAGTTTCATTTAATTAATTTGAAACGGTCTTTATGAGCCTTTGGGGTCCTATCTGGTTGTAAACTTTGTTATGAAAGGTATGGATAAATGCCAGTAAGCACATACAGAAGAAAAATCAATAGGGTGAAAATCGATATCGCCTCACCGGAACGAATAAGGGGTTGGTCGAGCGGGGAAGTGAAGAAGCCCGAGACGATAAACTATCGTACGTTCAAACCGGAGAGGGACGGGCTTTTCTGCGAGAAGATCTTTGGACCGACGAAAGACTACGAGTGCACATGTGGCAAGTACAAGGGTAAGAAGTACGAGGGTACCGTATGTGAACGTTGCGGTGTAAGAGTCGAATCTAAAGAAGCGCGCAGAAGAAGAATGGGCCACATTGAGCTGGCCGCTCCTGTGACACATGTTTGGTACTTGAAGAGTGCGCCCAGCGTTCTTTCTTCACTTCTGAGTATTCCTGCGAAAGATCTCGAGAACATCATCTATTATGGATCGAAGAGGGTAATCGAAAGACTGTATGTAGTTACCGATCCGAAGGATACCGACTTCTTTCCAGGAATGACGATGTACCAGACGGAATATGAGATCTATACAAAGAAGCTCAGCTTCGAAGTAGAGCAGGGTTACAAGGTGAAGGCTCCCCACGGACCGGTTACAACAGACATTGACGGTAAAGTCACTATCGAGAGAATCGATAGCATTACCGAGAGAGAATTTGACTGGGTAATCGTCAAGGATGAGACTGGGATAGAGAAGAAGTACCCGGTTTTCGAAGGTGCCCTTATATATGTTCAGAACGAAGACGAGGTTCACATGGGCGACACCCTTGCCGACAGATTCCTCTTCGAGGATGAAGTTCTTTCCGCTACAGAGTATAAAATCTTCAATGAGTACTATCCCGGGAAATTCGAAGCGAAAACGGATACAGAGAGCGATAGGCCAATAGTCATAATTACTGAGATCGACCCCACTGTTTCTGAGGAGACAGGGAGAAGTATCGGTGAAATCCTGATAGAAAATGAATATGAGGCTTACAAAGAGCTCTATCCCGGAAAGGTAACCTGTGATTACGGAGCTGCTGCAATTAAGAAGCTATTACAGGGTATGGATTTAGAAGAGCTTCAGGTAGCTATAGAACATGAGCTGAAAACCATCCCAAAAAGCAGCGCGAGAGCTCTTAAGCTTCTCAGAAGGCTTAAATACGTTAAGGACTTCATAGCTTCAGCCAACAAACCCGAATGGATGGTTATGGATGTGGTTCCGGTAATTCCACCGGACCTTCGTCCCATGATTCAAATAGAGGGTGGAAGGTTCGCCACTACCGATCTAAACGACCTTTACAGGAGAGTAATAAACAGGAATAATCGGCTCGCGAAACTCCTGCAGGTAGGTGCTCCCGACATAATAATAAGAAATGAAAAGAGGATGCTTCAGGAAGCAGTCGACTCCCTCATATACAACGGGAGAGTTGGAAAGGCAGTATCAGACAAATCTGGCAGGCCCTTGAAGTCTCTTACAGACCTGGTCAAAGGCAAGAAGGGGAGATTCAGAAGGAATCTGCTTGGAAAGCGAGTAGATTACTCAGGTAGAGCGGTTATCGTCGTTGGACCCGATCTGAAGATTCATGAATGCGGAATCCCTAAGAGAGTAGCCATGGAGCTGTTCAAGCCGTTTGTTCTCTCGAAGCTTCTTCATGGAAGTGAATCGAGCAAGACAGCGAGAAAGCTTAAAAAAACTATCATAGAAAAGGAAATGCCGGAAGCCTGGGAAGTCCTCGAAGATGTAATTAAGGGACATCCTGTTCTTCTTAATAGAGCCCCGACGCTTCACCGTATATCCATTCAGGCATTCATGCCCAGGCTGGTCGAAGGAAACGCTATTCAACTTCATCCGCTCGTCTGTGCGCCATTCAACGCAGACTTTGACGGTGAGCAGATGGCCGTACACGTTCCGCTATCGGCAGCAGCGCAGGCAGAGGCAAAGTTCCTCATGCTCAGCAGATACAACGTGATTTCTCCTGCGAGCGGGAAGCCTATTTCGATGCCCGGTAAGGACATAATCGTTGGCGTTTATTATCTTACGACCGTCGATCACGAATACGAGAAGAAAGAAAAAGAGATCATGGATTTCGATGCCAAACTCCGTGAAGATGAGGAGATTTCCGAAGTAGAAGCCAGAAGAAAAGTGAGAGAAAAGGCTCTCGAGTGGGTGGACTGGAAGTTTTCCTCAGCGGATGAAGCCAGAATAGCCTACGATAGAGGTTATATTTCATTGCATGATCCTGTACTTGTCAAACTTGATCCAGATCCCGAATCAAATACGCTTACGCTTACGACGGTTGGAAGGATAATCTTCAACACAATAGTCCCCGAGAAGCTTAGGGACTACATGAAGAAGTTCAACAAGAAAGCTATAAAAAAGTTGATCTACGACTGTTTCCACGAATATGGAATCGATAGAACTGCAGACCTTCTGGACGACATGATGTCGCTCGGGTTCCATTATGCAACCACTTCTGGTCTCACAATATCTATTAACGATATAGTTATGTATCCGCAGAAAGACAAGGTTATAGAGGCCGCGCAGGAGAGGGTAGATCAGATCGAGAATCTGTATAAGTCGGGATTCCTCACTGAAGAAGGAAGAACCGAAGAGATAATCAGAATCTGGTCGGATACCACTCAGGAGATAATGGAAAAAACGTACACGGAGTTCGAGAAATATCCATTCAATCCGATTTACATGATGGTCGATTCAGGAGCCAGAGGCACCATCGACCAGCTCAAACAGCTGGCCGGCATGCGAGGCCTTATGGCCGATCCGTCGGGAAAGACGATCGAAGTGCCAATAAAGTCGAATTTCAGAGACGGACTTACCGAACTCGAGTTCTTCACATCTACTCACGGAGCAAGAAAGGGTTGCATCGATACGGCTCTTAAGACATCTTTTGCAGGTTATCTTACAAGAAGGCTTGTGGATGTTTCTCAGGCTATTACCGTGAAGACTCCAAACTGTGGAACTCACGAGGGCATTGAGGCTGTAGAACTCATGGCAGACGGAGTAACAATCGAGAAACTGGAAGAATTCCTCTTCGGAAGAGTTCTCGCATCGGATGTCATAAACCCGTTGACTGGAAAAGTACTCAAGAATGAGAAAACGGGAAAGGAGTACTTCCGCGATACGATGATCAGGGATGAAGATGCAGCATTCCTTTCAAACTACAGAGCCAGTGTTGAAGTTGCGCGTCGAGAGGTTATTAAAATCTCGAAGGTGAAGAGTCTAATAAATTACACAGAACTCGATGAAGATATAAAGATCAACGACAAGGAATACAAGAAAGGTACACATATTGGTAGTGACCTTTTGCATCAGCTTAAGAAGTCAGAGATTGAGAAAATAAGGGTAGTTGCATTCCCCTGTGTAAACCAGATATTCCTGGAGAATGGAAACTCTGGCCAGATTGAACAGAAAGTTGAACTCGAAAAATACTTGGAGCTTCTTGAAAGGAAGACGGAAGTATTAGGAATGCTTGTGAAGAGCTCACTACAAGAGCTAACAGATCTTTCGATAAGAAGCCTCTTAGGTTTTGAAGGGCAGAAATTGAATGATGAGGTCTATGGTAATAAACACTTTCGAGAAAGAAGCAATTACTCAGATGGCAATCTAGAAGAGGTTGGAGTGGCTTGCTATAAAGATTTTAGCAAGATATTTGCGGGTAATCCCATAATGAGTAATTCCAGCGTAACGCTTGTGAAGTATCAGGAGAAGATAGACGAGTTCACGGCAAAGAACCTGCATAAAAACAAAATCGAGAAAGTATTCGTGAGACCCACAATAAAGATAAGATCTGTACTTACGTGTGAATCCGACAACGGAGTATGCGCCATGTGTTACGGAATGGATCTTTCAAATCACGAGATTGTCAACGTCGGAGAATCCGTTGGTGTAGTCGCCGCCCAGTCGATCGGTGAACCCGGTACGCAGCTGACGATGAGGACATTCCATACGGGTGGAATCGCAACCGGACAGGACATAACCAGAGTTCTTCCACGTGCAGAGGAATTGTTCGAGACCCGAAAGAAACTCAAGGATCCCGAAGCGCTCTTTATTGAAAAAGGCGATAGTGGTTTCGTGAAGGATCTCGTCTCTGACGACAAGGGAAGAAGAAAGGTTTACATAGAAACAAAGACCGGCGGTATAAGTGAATACGATCTCTCCTCTAGCATCAAACCCAAGATCGAGATAGGCGACAAGGTCACTGAAGGACAGGTAATAACAACGGGAACCGTAAGGCCAAGGAAACTGATGGAAAAGCTAGGTCTGGTTCAAACAGCACTTTATCTTCTCACCGAGATCAAACGGGTCTATGCGGAACAGGGTGTTGAGATTCACGATAAGCACTTTGAGCTGATAATCAGACAGATGCTTTCTAAAGTTGAAGTCACGGATCCCGGAGACACCGACTTCCTGCCGGGAGACCTCCTAGACATTGTCGAAATCAGAAAGATAAACAAAACAATAGATGAAGCAAACAGCAGAGTCGGAGAGAACAGAGAGTCTGTAATCGATAAGAGATTGGCAAGGAGAGTCCTTGGCGAAGACGAAGATGGAAAGATACAGAAGATAGCGGCTGAGGGCGAACCAATAAGTGAAGAGCTTCTTAACAAGATACTAAAAAGCAGCATAAAACAGATACTTATTTTTGATGTCGACGAAGATAATTATCAGAAGCTTGTCGATGACTTCAATCCCGATACGGTAATTCCCGAGAAGAAGATCCAGATAATGCCGAAGGATCCGATAAAGTTCAAGCGAAAGCTTCTCCGAATTACCAAGGCCTCTCTTGAGAGTGAAGGCTGGTTGTCGGCCGCTTCGTTCCAGCAAACGCCTCAGATCCTTACCGAAGCATCTGTTGCGGGGAAGTCAGATTTTCTGCTGGGACTGAAGGAAAACGTAATCGTAGGCCAGTTAATACCCGCAGGGACTGGTCTTGATATTTTTTCCGATATGCAGGTGAGGGAAATAACTTATCCTAAAAGGAAAGAAGATACTTCAAATATAAAACCATCACAGACATGATTCGACAATAATCGATTTGGAACGGAGGAATGTTATTGATGCCAGACGAAGAACATTTGATAAGGATTGATAGGATCATAGAGTCACTTCAATCCGATATCCCGAATTTGACCGATATAGTGAAGAAATCCCATATGATAGTTGACAGGGTACAAAGCAAACTGAAGGAAATAGACATTGTACTCAAACAGGTTAGCTCTCTATACGAGGATCAAAAAAGCGATTCTGTTTCAGCATCAAAGATTTTTGAAGACTTGAAGTCCAAGAAAACTCAGCTTGAGGAAGAGATTTCCAGTCTGTCTCTCAAAGTCAATGAAGAATCCAAAAAGATCGAAAACTTTGAAGGAACATTAGAAACTTTCGGAAGAGAGAAGCGCGATGTAATTATCGAGCAGGAAGAAAAGAGCGTAAAAGCTATTGAAGAACTAAGAACGAAAATAATCGATGAAATTGACTTGGCAAAGAAAACCATTGTCTTTAATGAATCAGAACTCGAAGAAAAGTTTAAGACGGCTTCGGACACTGTCGACGAACGTATTTCCCAGAGAGTAGAGACTCTATCGGGAGAGGTAGATCGGAGAGTAAATGACGCTTGTGAACTTCTTGAGTCAAGAGCCAAAGAAATAACACAACAGATGGAGGTTTTTTCGGCAAAAGAGAAAGAGTACTTAACACAAAAATACAAAGAGACAACGGACTCCTTGAAAATCTACATGAATGAAGTTAGAGAAAGCTTCACAAATATCGTAAAAGAAACCTCTGCTTTCAGAATCGAACAAGCTATAAACGATTTCAAGAACTCAAGCGAGAAAAGAGTATCAGAAGCCATTTCGAACACCGACGCGGAAGTAAAATCCCTATCTCAGGCATTCGAGAAAGATCTACAAATAAAGCTTAGCGAACTTGATGACAACGTCTCGTTGTTGAAAAAGATGAACGCAGAAGTTCCGCAGCTCATTGAATCAAATATAAAAAAATGGCTGAATGATAAGAGCGAAGAACTTGTGCTAAGAATAGTCAGAATTTTAAAGGTATAGTGAGTGCTCATGGGACTGTTTCGAAAGCTGTTTTCAAAGAATTTCCGTCTGGCTTCAGACATCGAAAAGAAAACTAATGCCGTTGCTAATGCTCTAAATCATGAAATAAGAGAGTTCCTGATGGAGTCTGTTAGAAATGTTTTGGACAAATTCAATGCTGATCTAGAAATTTTCTCGAAATCAGAATCGAAATATTCTCCAATACTTAGAGGTGTAAATGATGAAGAAGATAATCGGAAATCTGATCTATGATACTGAGAAAGCAGAAACAGTTCTCTGCGTGGAAACTGGAGAGTGTCCCTTTGGCCTTCTTGAGGATACTTTGTACGTTACCAAAAAGGGAAACTGGTTTCTCGTCAAGGAATCTGATTGTTTTGACGAAGAAACCGGCCCCGGTATTTGTACAGAACTTGTGGCCCTAACCGGAGATGAAGCTCTCACATGGCTCACGAAGCAGCAAGCGGTGGATGCAATTCAGACGCACTTTCCTGATCAGCTGGAAGAAGCATAAGAAAAAATGTGAGATCACCAAATCCTGATAGACCAAGTGTTTTTTGAATCATTCAATCTAATAAATCTAACGATGTTATCTTATAAGTTCTAACTGTGGAGAATAAGCATGAATGGTTATGTAAATCCGATTGCTGTCGGTCTTAGAATTCTGGATGATTACAAATCACTAATCGTAAAATCCCTCAAATTGAATGGTCTTGATGATCTTTCGGTCGAAAGGATCATTGGCAAAATGCTGGTCGATAACAAGCTTCTGCTCTCATTGAACAAGAACTACAGAATGGGAGAGTTGGGGTTACCCGATTTTTGTAGTCAGAATAATCTTAGTCAGAGATTAGTGGAATGTTTTCCAAAACTCATTAAAGGTTTGAGATTACATCAGGAAGAAGCTATACAAAGCATAATAGCTAACAAGCACACAGTTATCGCCACGGGTACAGGAAGCGGAAAGACTGAATCCTTCCTAATCCCAATTGTTGATTATTGCCTAAAGAAAACCGACCGTGGTATCAAGGCACTTATTATCTATCCAATGAATGCGCTTGCAAACGATCAGATTGAAAGAATTGATAATGCTCTTGAGGGAACAAAAATCAAATACGCTGTTTTTTCCGGAAACACACCAGAACACTTCAACGAGAATGAGAAAGAAGCTTTCGATAATTCAAAAAACTTGCTGAAATCGAGAATGGAGATTCGCGAAAAGCTCCCAGATATTCTTCTCACAAATCATGTAATGCTAGAAAGGATTCTAACAGGGAAGTATTCCAGCATATTTTTCGAGTCGAAGGACACACTGAGATATGTGGTGGTCGACGAGATTCACACTTTCAGGGGTAATAAAGCTGTAGATCTTAAATACTTGCTCTTAAGGCTAAAACACCTGGTGTCGAGAGAGATAGTACACATAGCCTGTAGCGCAACTTTGTCCAGCATCGATAGGAATAGCCACATTGATGGAAAACCTGCTGATCTCGATTTCTTCATTAAGGAAGCACTCAGTATTGACTCATATCAGCTTATAACCGCGCGAGAAGTTCAGGAAACTAATGTGAAGGTTAGGCTCGGTTCAGCAAGAGATGTCTCGAAAAATCTGCCAGCAGAATTTCGTCCTACTAGTGATCTGAAGGAAATTGTTAGTCTTGCCTCCTTGATAAATAATAAGAGATACTCTGAGTTCGATGCAATAGGAAAGACAGGGTCACAAGCTCTCATTGTGAAAGATATAATTGAGCACGAAATATTTCAGGAGATCAAGGCTCTTCTTTCCAAAAGAGCCCTATCCATTCTGGAATTGGCTGAACTCCTTGCAGAAAAAGAACTGATTCAGAATGAAAGAGATTCCTCTTATGCTCTAGCTGTTGTGAAATCGTTTCTCACCGTAGCAAGCTTCTTCAACTCCCAGAAGGCAAGTGATCCTTTGCTCGATTTTAGAATTCATCTGTTCATAAGGAATTCTGGAGGTTATCTGAAGAAGTGTCCTGTTTGTGATAGATTCTTCTCGGGGAACCAGGAGGTCTGTGACCAGTGTGGTATGCCATTGTTCCTAGTGGACAAAGAAGACACTGAATATTGTCTTGGGAAAGTGAGTGGAGATTTTCTTTCACCCTATCTTTTCAAGGAAAGTGATGATCCAAAGAACACGTTTCTGGTTAGAATCTCCAAATTGCCTTCTGATGAGGGAATAATAACTGGTCTTGAAGCAGATGATCTTGGAAGATTACTTATAAAGCGCGATGAATCATCTGAGTTGATACTAGCCAACTGCTCAGTTGAAATGCGCGATGTTGAAGCTCATCTGATAAATCTAACTGATGGTAACAGAGAGTATCAATATCTAGAGAAGATCATATCATCGATATTTGAGTTTCAGAATCGTGACAAAGCAAGTCTTCTTTGTTTCATAGATAACCGCGAAAAGACTTCTCTAATAGCTTCCATTTTTGCGGATGATTTCTTCGAGAAATTCGTCACTGAACTACTTATGATTTACTACCCGGCCTCCGGAACGTTAGTTCTGTCTGAAGCCAATGATCTTCTTCTTTCAAGACTCAGAGGAGATTTAGACCAGCTTGAACCTGTCAAGAAGTCTATTCTGGAAGACAGTTTTCCCGAGGTTCAGCTTTGTCTTCTGCGTTTCTTGATGGCTCGAGCAAATGAATATTCTTCTCGGAAAGATCTTCTGTCAATCAAGTTTATTGAGCCTATGAATGACACCGAGAAGAGAATACTTGACTGGGCTCTTACAGAGAGATTCATAGAAAAGGGCGGAATACAGTTACCTGAAAGAAGAAGGTTTGTGAAGTTTGAACTGCATTGGATTACTAGTAGACGGGGTTTCTATCTTCCCTCTAGTAGTTCCGAATCAATTCTCTATTCCAATTCGCTGGTGTTGAGCCCCAAAAATCTAGGGGATGACTTGAACAACGAGGAACTCTTAAAAGCTCTGAAATCACTTGTGGAAAAAAGATACGTAATATCCGAAACAACCGAGGACGACAAAGAGTACTTCTTTCTCAATTCTTCAAGAATTCTAGTTAACAGATACGATTCAGAGTGCAGAAGCTTGAAAGAAGCAGCAGAAAGGTACTTAATAACGGCCGATGTTCACAATTCCGAAGTCAAGAACAGAAAAGAAATAGAAGACAGTTTCAAAGAAGGTAAGACAAATATCCTGGTAAGCACATCTACTCTGGAGATGGGCATTGACATTGGAGAATTGGACAGCATTCTTATGGTAGGTGTCCCCCCTTTGCCATCAAATTATGCCCAGAGGTCTGGCAGAGGTGGCAGACAGGCTGGCAGTTTCGCACTGGTCACAACCTTTTGCTCAGAAAGCAACAATCATGACCTCTTCTATTTTTCAAGACCTCAGGAAATGGTACAAGGAATGATATCTCCACCGCGCTTTGATCCTTTGAACAGGTCAATAATTAAAAAGCACATAAATGCTTTCTTGCTTTCTGGAAGACTTACACGTGTAGAAGTCATTGCTCTTATGAATATGCCTGATTCTCAGCTTGAAGAGCAGGTGAATGAAGTGATCAGTGGATTCGTTGGCAAATCTGACTGGATAAGAGATTATGTACTGAAGGAGTTCAGAAGTGTTTGTAGAGAACTGGTAGAAGAAACCCAGGATGACTACTGCAGCAGCACTTTCTACGCAAGTAGGTTTGCTCCTGACTACGGGTTTAGAAAGGAAGTTGTTCTTCTCGCAGACACAATAGACAAAACTTCTGTGCTTATGAACAAGGATAATTATATTCATAACGATCTTCTTCTATCCTCAAGAGATGCAGAACAGGCGTTAACTGCTTTTGTGCCAGACAGCCAGGTACATATTGCCGGCCAGAACTACCGGATTTTGCCGGAAGGAAAGTTTGTGAATTGCGATGCCAATGGTACAAGGGAATATAAGATTTTCTTTGCAGAAAAAGCGGACAGGTATTCAAGCAAGGATAGAAAGAGGAAGAACTATGATACAAAATTTCAGTTCTCCCACATCGATTGTCAAAAAAACTTTGGAAAAATAATCGAATTAGGTTATTCGGAGAGTAGCAATATCTATTTATGGAATAGAGGCTTGAGAGAAGCAGGAGGGAAAGTCAGAAAGTTTGATGACAAAGAAAGCTCATTCGAAATAGTCTATCGGATGGAAAGAGAGATGCTATCATTTGCTTTTGAAGATGTAATCTTTCCTCGCAAGTACGCGATAAGTTTTGTGTCAACTATTGACAGGACAGTAAAAGATCTCTATAGAATAGATGAAGACGAACTTAGGCTTGGTTACAACTTCAAATTATCTGAGGATCAAACATCGAAAAGTCACATAGTTCTTTACGACGCAGCTGGCAATTCAAACGCTCCCCTAAGAGAAATCTATGAACACTTCGAACAAGTAATACAAAAGGCATATGAAAACGTTCTTGGTTGCAATTGCAAGAACGGTTGCTACCTGTGTATGAGGAGTTATCAAACTCATTATCTAAGCCATCTGGTAGACAAAGAAATATCGAAAATGATTCTCGGATACCTTCTCGGCAAAGTGAAGTTTGTTCCTTATGTTGATATGTCGGGTTTAGCTTCCCAAGAAATCGAAGAGGAGATTCATGTAGTTGGACGAAGAGTAATACACAATAACTTCGAACATATAGCGAAGGAAATGACAGACGATGCTCTGTTCGAAATACTCCTGAAATGTATAAAAGGGCATGTGCCGCTATCTTCTAGAAGCATTCGTATCAACTGTAATGACAAGAGAATCTCTTCAAAAATCACAGGGTTATACAAATGTAATAAAGGGAAACAGAGTCTCGACAGGCTCCTCCTTCAACTCAAGAGATTTGATTATGTGGAGGTTCTTTAAATGGCGTATATGGTCCAATCCGGGCAGTCGGGTTTTACCCCCAACAAAGCCGAAGAGGTGATGCTGGATTGTCTCCAAAGACTTCCGGATTCTTGCTATGTGTACAGAGAACTGAGAATTTCACTCGGAGGACCTAAAGAGAGGAAACCCGATTTCATTATAGTCGGTGAAGAACTCGGTGTTATCTGCATAGAGGTCAAAGACTGGAATCTAGACACCAACAAATACTTATGGAAAAATCAGCAGAAAATAGAAAAGGAATCGATTGCCTCTGGGAAAACTGAAGAGATAACCAATCCCTTCTCCCAAGCGTCTGATTACAAGTACCTTGTCCGAGAAACGCTCAGAAAAGAGTGCACTGGACATGTAATGGTTGATTTCATTGTTGCTTTCCCAAGAATTACGAAGCAATCTTTCTTAAACAAAGTTCAAGATGTTAAAATCAGAAACTCAGAGCAATCAAAGTTCATGTTCGATCCCAAGAAGACCGTTTTCAATGAGGACTTACATCCAGATAAGAGCATAATTGATGTACTGAAAGCAAGAGTGGAAGATCAGAATAGAATAAGTGAGACAATTGTAAATGAGATAAATGAAGTACTCCTTCCAGACCCGTACCGAATCGATGGCCACCAGAAACTCATTTCCTACAGGAAGAGACTGGCTAAAATTTCCAAGCGACAGGCTAGCTGGATATTCGGACTAGATAGGAAAGTGAACTATCTCTTAGATGTTCCCGGAAGCGGGAAAACAAACGCTCTCGTCTCCAGAGCGCTCTCGCTAATCGACTTCAATTCAGAGAATCCTCCCAAGATACTTCTAACTACCTATAATCGTAATCTGTCAAGAAACATCGAGAAAGTGCTCAGAAGCAAGATATCTGGATCCCCCCTTGAGAATACTTACTTGAATTCAATAGTAATACTTAGTATGCCGGACATACTGAATAAGATCTACAGCTCGGCATTTGGACATGATCCCGAGAAAGAAAGCCTGACCGAGGATTCTCTTCGTGAATATGTACAAGAAATACTGATCAGTAGTAAGACTGATTTCAAGAAATTCGATCACGTATTCGTTGACGAGATCCAGGACTTCGATAACTTCTACATCCTAGTTCTCAAGAAGCTGTGCAGGCAAGAGAGCTTCTTCTTTGTAGGAGACATCGGGCAGAAGATCTACGATCGCGACTGCAATCTTGATGCAATAGGTTTTCCCGTAAATGAATGCAGAGTAGATAAGAGCTTCAAAATGTATAGATCGCCCAAATACGTAGCAAAACTTGCAATTGACTTCATTAACAAAGATCCCTTGCTGAGGTACGAATTCACAAATAATGGTTATCGCGATGGCCAAATAGAGTTTGTCAATACCTTGGATGCAGCCGCAGAGATATATCATGTACAAGATTCTATTGGAGAGCTTCTGGATAGAGTATCTAGTATGAACCAAGGATTATATTCTGCAGATGATCTAATGATTGTCACTTCTCCAGAGCGATTGGAAGAAGTGAATGAAAGGCTTAACTCCCGAGGAATAAAGAGCGAAATAGGTGAACCACATTCCACAGGCTGCGTTTGCTGTGTTGATTTTCTCAATGTGAAAGGTTTGGAAAGGCGAGTTGTAATCATCAATCGTATTGAGGATCTATATTCTAAACTGGATCCAATGAATTCCTTCGATAACGAAACCGATAAGAACCTACGCGATTCTCTCTCTAGAAGGATGATATATGTTGCAATGACTAGAACCACTGAGGAGCTCGTCATACTTTGTGAAGATCCAAAGAATTCATTTGTCAGAGATCTCCTAGAACTGAACGGCATGATTCTAAAGGAAAGGGAGCGAATTCGTTTTGGAAATAGATGAAAACATTGATGATCCACTTTACGAAAAAGCTATCTCGATAGTTGGCACATTGAACAGCAACGGAGTTGAAGCGTCAATATCCAGGAAATCTGATCGAGTTGTGAAAGTTGAAATTGCGAGTCGTGGTTTTTTGTGTATATACTATAAAAGCAAGAACAGGGCCTTCACCATTACTTACAATGAACTTAAAGACAAAGAGCTTGCCAAAAAGATCGAACTCCTGCTGAAAACTAACAAGACAGAGAGTAATCATAAGATTGAATCACTCCAAACGGAGCTCGAGGAATATGCGACGAAGATTTGTGAGAAACTCGGCGAAGCTCACATAGATTACAGGTATCTTGGAATATACAATGGCATGTTCGCAAGGATTTCCATTCAATCGTCAGAACGGGTTCAATTCATAGATATATATAACACAAAGAGATTCCGGCTAGATGTCCGTTATACCATTGATGATACTGCTCTTAGAGAGCAGATAATCAGTGCACTAAAGGTGAGTAATTCGGTAAAGCCTGAAAACGAGAGCGACTCTAAGAGGTTCAGAGAACTTGACTTCTTGTACAAGACTTTGTATCCTTTCAAAGACTGCAACTTTGATTTCTCTTGTTTCAAGAACGCTCTTGAAAGGACCTCACCAACTCTATTCTCAAAGATAGAGGCAATCTCGGAATACTCTTTCTATGAACTTGAGAAAGCATATTTTTTGCTGAGGGAGGGACGGAAGAATGCCATCGAATGAAGAATTGGTAAATTCTGCAATCAAAGCCTTTGATGAAGCCGAAAAGATTACAAATTCAGTCGAAGAAAAAGAACCTGGAAAACGTATGAAAGCCTATGATACAGCAGCCCAACTTCTAGAAGCTGTTTGGAGAGAAGGAAATGAAAAGAAGTACGGTTTTAAGCTTGTTAAGGCTTTGAGAAGAAGCAAACGCTACGAAGATGCTCTCGCTGTTTCCAGAGAGTTGTTCAGGCAAAATAGAGAAAATGATTATGTCAAGAACTCTTATGCCTGGGTTATTTATGACTATAAGATAAGAGCCAGAAATGAGGAAATAACTGATGAAAAAGAGTTCCTCAAAGCAGCAAATGCAATTTGTGAAATGACAACTGCAGGTAAATATAGCCCTTATACAGCTACCGTTATGAAGGTGCTAGATTATCTAAAAAAGAAGACGAATCGTATAGATCTTGAAGAGGAATGGCTGGATAGGATACAACCCGCGGATCTCTCAAATGAGGTAAGAAATATTAGAGACAATGGTAAGAACATCTCTATTCCTTCAGACAAAGAAAAGTGGTTCACTCATAAGTCATCTGTGCTTTATGAAAAGAAGGACTACATGGAATGTATCAAATGCTGTGACAGGGCTTTAGAAGAACTAGAAGTTTATTCTAAGAACAACGAAGGTGGTTTCTTCTTCATTCGTAAACGGGCTTTAGCAAAACTGAACATTCCCCAACTAGAAGAATCGGGGCTGAGAGACCTAGAAGAATTGCTTAGTCGAAGACCTGAATGGTATATCTTCTCAGATCTCTCTTCACACTTTTTTAGGAAAGGACTCTTCTCCGATGCGTATAAGAATGCATTATTCTCTTTGGTGTATTATCCTAACAAACGTAAGCTTGTGACGGTGAAAACACCGCTTGAAATATTGGGAAAGATTTTTGAAACCAGAGAGGAAAAAGAAGTGAGTGCCAAACACTATGCCTTAATTGTCAATGCTTTCAAAGAAGAAAAATTCAGAGTGTCTACCGAGTACCTGACCAAAGCCACTTTGAATGAAGAGAATCTAGCCGAAAAATTGCCAATCAAATTGCTTAATGCGGAACTGCAACGTTTTTGGATTGCTGAGCTAAAGAAATACCTGGACGAAGTGCACGCCACAGTAACAAAGGTTCTTCCAGATAGGCGAAAAGTATTCGCAGAATCAGAAGACAGGCTCAAATACTCCTTCAGATTCGCAAACTTTCAGGGAAACACAAAGCAACTCTCTAATAAAGATAGAGTAACCCTTTACCTGAATCCAATTACATCCAAGAAAGATGGAACAAACGAGGCAATAATAGCCGAAAAAACCGTTTCCGCTAACCCTTGGATCCGCGAATTAAGCACGCCGATTTATGAGTCTTCCCATTATAAACGAAAGAGAGTATTGTTAGGAGACCAACTATCCATATCCGGAACACACCGAGCATTCGATTTAAAGAGCCGCACCCTTTACCTAGTTTATTCAAATTTCTTCGGTTGCTTGAAAGACTTCTTGTATACTGAGAACAAGAAATCGTAGACCAGAGAGTGTTCATCGACAGCAATGTACAGTTTCTGTCTTGCGCGTGTTACTGCAGTGTATAAAATACTTCTCATGTCTTCATGTTCGTTTATCGCCTCTTCTGCATTTACTAGAGCAACGGCTATGAAATCCATCCCTTTACTAGAAGCAATGGTGCTAATTCTAACTTCGTTTTTGGTAACGTCAAAATTTATCTTACTGCCGATATCTTTAGCCAATGAATAATACGGAATCTTATAGGAATCAAAAATTGATTCGATTAACTTATACTTTCTATGCTTATTACCCGGAAAAACCACAAGTATGTCACCAAAATTCATATCATCACTTTCCTGAATAAGGTGAATTATCCAGTTGGCTACTGAATGATACTGATCATCCCATGACTTGAACCCATAGAGAATCGGTATTGATCCATGTAAATTACTTGCGCGGATTCTCTTTTCTTCACATATGCTGTTGTCGCTCTTTCTTATTGGTAAGGTTTTGTCGAAGATATTAGCCGCAAATGTCAGAATTTCGACTGTATTCCTGTAATTCTTTGTTAAAGAGTAATTGTCCTCTAAGTTAATGTAATCAGAGAAATTCAATACTTCTATGTCTGAAAAGTCCCATTTTCTATTCATGATATTTTGTGCTTCATCAGCGCAAACGAGCATTGAGTTTGTTTTAGTGTCCAAGAATTCATTTATAAAAAGGAAGTATTCGCCTTTGAAATCTTGAGCTTCATCAATGAAAATCGCTTGATATTTGTCTCTATCTATCAAGTGAACATTTGTCAGAAATTCATTAATTGAGTCTATCAATACTGTGTCCATATTTTCTTCATCCAATTCTGCTAATTTGGGTAAGGAATGCGAAGTATATTTCGAGAATTTTCTTCTGAAAAACTGAGTAAATGTATCAATCTCGACATTTGTAAAATCCCCTTGGATGTTTATGCTGTCAAACATCTTTTCAAGATATTTCTTTAGTGCAATATTCCAGCACAGAAGAAGAACTTTCCAATCCGGATGCATAATTGTTATTAGTTTAGCTCTGAAGAGCATTACCAGAGTTTTGCCACTTCCAGCAATACCGTGGAGCAACCTTTTTCCTTCGCCAATGCTTTTAGCTACCATTTCTTGGGGATTATCAAGCATCGCATCTAGATGGACTTTACCTTCAGTGTGCTTAACAACGATCCTCTTTCCTCTAATTTGCGTCTCAGGGCAAATAATTCGTTTTATTGTGTAGAACTGAGCCAAAGACATGTTGGTACCCTTTCTTTCAAAGAAGTTGTTTATCTTAGTACTAGCAGAATTGGAATTCACTTCAGAAAGGTCATTTGAGAACAGTATTCTCTTTCCAGTCATAACTGACTCAAGTTTCGTGTTGTTAATTTCAAAGCGTTCAAAATCCTCGCGCTTGATGTTCGGAAGCGCTACACCATATTGCCACTCGAATATTAGGTTGCCCTGTCTGTCCTTTAGGTAACTTGATTTGCTTAGCTCTCTCAGAATGAGCTCGATATATTGTCTACTTCTGAGAATGGGGTTTTTCACGCTTCTATCCCTAAGGTTTATTCTTTCTTTGTTAAAGGATCTAATACTTCGCAGAGTCCAGTCTTTCACTTCTAACACAAGAATTCCCCTGTCAGGAACAAGGATAATGAAATCTGGATAGACTTCGATGTTTGATATGCCAAGGTCAAACCATACATAGCAATCCTTGTCCAAGTGCGAAAGGTAGTTGAATACAATTATTTCTCCAGGAGTTACTGTTGAATTACGTTTAGAAATACCTTTAAGAGTGTTTGGTATCATTTGAGCCATTTTGTCAAACCCCTATATCAATTCATCATCGTCGTCATCAAAGATCCCAGAACCGATTTCTTCATTGATGGGTGTATCAAATACAAAACTCAGGTCTAGTTTGTCTTTGCTTTGGCTAATTCCTCTTTTTCTCCCTCTATGAACACCGTCTATGTCTAATCCTTTCCTATTGAAACCATTTACATCGTAACCGTTAGTGTCATAACCTTCTTCATCGTACCAAGTTCTTGTCTCCTGGTGAATACCTTCCTTGCTAAACCCACTTTTTGAGAACCCCTTTTCATCAAGCCCATCACTATCATACCCAAGTCGATCATAACCTTTTCTATCGTAACCATTTTTGTCAAACCCCTTTCTGTCAAAACCATCAACATCAAGTCCGAGTTCGTCATATTCTGTGTTAGTCAGTTTATTTATTCGTTTCTTGTTCAAGGGGTTTCGTTCTTCAGTATGTACATCATGACAATTGCCTATTTCATCATAGCCGTTGACATCATAACCGAAAAGATCAAATTCCGTTCCTGTTTCTCGGTGAATTCCCTTTCTGTCAAATCCTTTAGAGTCATAACCTGAAACATCATAACTTGTATGAGTTACTTTATGAATGCCTCTTCTGTCAAAACCAATTGCGTTAAGCCCATCTCTGTCGTATCCGTCTCTATCAACGCCAAGTCTGTTAAAACCATGAGCATCGTATCCGGACGCATCAAAACTGGTCAGTGTCTCTTTGTGAATTCCATTATGGTCGAAACCGTTTCTGTCAAACCCATTTTTATCGTAGCCTTTAGTATTGAACTCAGTGCCCGTGAGTTTGTGAATTCCACCTTTATTGAAGCCTTTTCTGTTAAAACCCTTTCTATTCAGACCATTTCGATTATAGTTGTTCTGGTCATATCCGCTTCTGTCATATCCATCAATGTCATAGCCCTTGACATCATATCCTGATTGGTCATACTTTGTTCTTGTTTCTCTGTGAATCCCCTTCTTGTTGAACCCCATTCTATCGTATCCATCTTCGCTAAAGCCGTCTCTTGCGAATCGATTAATATCAAAGCCATGTTTGTCATAGCCGTCAGCGTCAAAACCATTTGCATCGTATCCATTGAAATCAAATCCAGAAGGATCAAAAGGAGTATGTGTTTCTTTGTGAATACCGTCTTCATCAAAACCGTCTTCACTGTAGCCATTTGCATCGTAACCAAAGGGATTGAATTCGGAGTTGGTGACTTTGTGAATACCGTTTCTATCAAACCCTCTCTGATCAAATCCTGCAATATCAAAGCCAAAAGTATCAAACTCCGTTTTTGTTGACTTGTGAATTCCATTTCGATTGAAGTTAGCTGCTGTATAGCCTCTTTTGTCAAAACCGTTCTTGTCATAACCATTTATGTCAAACCCATTTGCATCAAATCCTGAAAGATCAAACTTAGATAGTGTTTCCCGGTGAACTCCTTTCTTGTCAAATCCCCTTTCATCGTATTCGTTGGAATCATAACCACTGTTATCAAATCTTGTTCGTGTGGACTTGTGAATACCATTCCTGTTGAATCCTTCCTTGGAATAGCCGTTCTTATCAAAACCCTCTTTGTCAAAGCCGTCAGAATCGTAGCCGTATGCATCGTAACCTGATGGATTTAGAAAAGTGTGTGTTTCCCAATGAATTCCCTTCTTGTCAAATCCCCTTTCATCGTATCCGTTGGAATCATAACCACTGTTATCAAATCTTGTTCGTGTGGACTTGTGAATACCATTCCTGTTGAATCCTTCCTTGGAATAGCCGTTCTTATCAAAACCCTCTTTGTCAAAGCCGTCAGAATCGTAGCCGTATGCATCGTAACCTGATGGATTTAGAAAAGTGTGTGTTTCCCAATGAATTCCCTTCTTGTCAAATCCCCTTTCATCGTATTCGTTGGAATCATAACCACTGTTATCAAATCTTGTTCGTGTGAACTTGTGAATACCATTCCTGTTGAATCCTTCCTTGGAATAGCCGTTCTTATCAAAACCCTCTTTGTCAAAGCCGTCAGAATCGTAGCCGCATGCATCGTAACCTGATGGATTTAGAAAAGTGTGTGTTTCCCAATGAATTCCCTTCTTGTCAAATCCCCTTTTATCGTATCCATCAACATCATACCCATGTTCATCATATTTCGTTCGAGTAGATTTGTGAATGCAACTTTTGTCAAATCCATCTATGTCATATTCAGAAGAATCAAACTCTGTTTGTGTCTTCCTGTTAATACCATTGTTGCCAAACTCTTCTTGCTCAAATTGACTTGAATCAATAAAGGGTTTGTTGCTAGTTGAAGTAAACTGTCTCAAGGTTTCTGATTCTCGATTTGATGAACTGCTTCCTTCATTGGATGATTTGATTATACGATAGACAACATAACCAATCAGCCCAATAATCGCAATAACAACTATAAATATTAGCAATGGGGGGAAAAGAATTGCGGCAATAATGAATAAGAGTGTGCCAACAATTCCTTCAGCAGTCTCGTTACCTTCGTTTAGCTTTTTCACAAGTATTGATATTCCAACAATGAGGCCAACTAGTAAAACTAGAATAACAACAATCATTGTCTCCTCCATACGCAGGGCTTTGCTTTGATTTAACTGAAAGCTAGATTCTTAGATGAAGGAAATTCTCGGATCGAGTCAATATCGAAAAGCATGAAATCCATTCCTAATTTATTATATCATTTTGTTTACTGTGAAAATAAAAAATCGCTAATGAAATATTTGGTATTTACTTGGTAATTTTCTTGGTAAATAACAAAGCGATTAGCATGGTCAAAATAGAATAAAAAACAGTCTTCGCCGAATATCAGGGTATAGAACACTTTTTCATTTATGAAACTCGCCAGTTAACGTATTTAAAATTATTGATAGGAACTCACTCTCAGTTTTGCTATCCTGTGCAATGAGGTATTCCTTTGGGGTGAGCAGTAAGAGGCTCCGTTTGGCTTTTAGTTTTGAATCAAGATTGTTATACTTTGCAGCATAATACCTTAAGAGCATATTGAGTGAGTGATTCCTCTAGCTGAAGGCAGAAAGTGTTGGCCAGCCTATCATGAGTAGATAATCGTCAGGGGAATATCGGAAGGACCATTTAACGGTTTTATGAGAGTCAGCAAGACGTAAGTAATCAAGAAATCCTCAGGAACAGGAGTTTGATCCTTGTTATTCAATTCTCTCTGCCATAGGCTTGCGTAATACCTCGGTTATTATAACTCTCCAGACGTATATTTATGCTGCCTGAAGGAAGGACGAAGTCAGCAATTCAGTACGTATTCAAAAAACAGTTTCGCACAGAAGAGAAGTCTTGAACAGACAATTACCTTATTATCGTGCTTATCAGTTCATTCCTCCAATCTTCTGAATTCATGGTGCCTTTAGCGGGCCAGGTAATCGGTTTATTGGTATTTTTTCTCGACTCATCCAGATGAGAATCGATAAATACATTTAGTGCAGCCTCAGGAACCTTATACTCTCTGTTCTTGTGTACTGTTTTACCATTTCTGATGTATTCTCTTATTCTATTAATTACAGGATCTTTGCGATCGGATCTGACTTTCTCCTGCGAGCTACAGAAAACCAGGTTTATAGCTTTGGTGAAACCATCGGAGTGTTCGGTGGCCAATCTTAGTTTCTCATTGTCTGTGATCACCTCTTCGAGCATATTTATATTTCTCGCATTGAAGGGGTGTATAAACTTAACCTCAATGGCATACTGTACTTCCTCTTTGTATGCAAAATACTTACTATGCTTCCTTTCTATTGAAAGCGAAGCATCTTTGTTTATCACATGCTTCAAAATCGTTTCAAGGCTGGTATCTTGTGGATTTCCGCTATTATGAAGTCTCTTGAATACAGAACAAATGAATTCTTCGTTTAGTACAACGAGATCAAAATTGCCTCTATCACCGTATTTAGCTTCATTATCGATCGATGTAATAGAGATATCATTACCATATCCCTCAAGAAGTCTGTTTTTTTCATATCTGAAATTTGTAGGATATTCTAGATGAACAAGGGAAACAGCTATCCCATCTTCCCTGTGAACGAGTTCTTTGCTGCCTCCC
>Ga0209203_1000962_pt1 | contig 22242 bp, 16 predicted proteins | sample AD_UKC109_MetaG_FD_184423 | JGI IMG/M metagenome (GOLD analysis project Ga0209203, IMG submission 184423) | Active sludge microbial communities of municipal wastewater-treating anaerobic digesters from Hong Kong - AD_UKC109_MetaG (SPAdes)... | ecosystem: Engineered > Bioreactor > Anaerobic >... | reverse complement strand
CTGGGAGATCTACTACGTGGCGTTTGCCCGCGAAGAGGTCCGTGTCACCTCCTACGAAGCGGACGCAATCCTTGCGACCATCGAGGCCTGGGCAGACACCGTTCCCGCACTGGCCTGAGAGTCCGGCGAGTAATTTTCCCTTTCCAGGGAGGGAGGGACCATGGAGGAAGGATTCGTGTTCCTCCTCGGCGTGAGTCTCGGCGGCCTGATGATGCTGTTTGCAATCCTCAGGATCATCGCCGAAATGCACGACCAGATGGAGCAGAACCTGCGGAGGCGGTGAGGGTTCTCTTCACCGTCTCTTTTCGGTCGGTCCCGTCCCTTGCCTGGAGGTGATTTCATGGAACAGGAATTGATTCAGATTTTTGAGTTGCTGGTGGCGTTAGTTGCGGCCATCGCTGCGTACTGGCAGCACCGGCAGAAGAGCCAGGCGGTCGTGGCCAGGGAGGAGGCCCTTGTCGAGAAGGAGGTTGCCGAGGCCCTGCAGTGGGCGGCGGAGTCGGAAAAAGACGATGTTGTTGCCTATTTCGACCCCGACGACGACACGGTGACCAGGCCTCCGGAGACGGTCCCGACCAGGTCCTGGAAGATGAGTGATGAGACCAGGCGGTGGGTGACAGTCGGGCATTCACCGGAAGAGCAGGCCTCAATGCTAAAGCAGATTGCCGAAGCGGAGGAAAAGAGGAAGATGCGGTACATCATCTCTATGCCGAGTGGGTACTATGAGATTGAGTATGGGCTGGTGAAGGGAGGTGGGAGAGGAGGGTGAATTACCTCCATTCCCATGTTTTGATATTATTCTCGTGTGACTTCAACAAAGAGTTTGAGTATTTTTGCTGATGGATATGTCGACAAGGATGCGATTCCATGGGCAAGTTCAATTGGTAAAAGGGCCCCTTCGTGTCGGTTACTTAATATCTTTGGAATTGTTGCAAAAATTTTATCATATCCAATGAGATCCTCAAGTTTCGGATTTGCATTGAATTCTCCAAATGGGATATTGAGGACCATTTTATGATAATCATTCCATTTTACGAACACTTTTGCCCCATAGTTAGTGTCTTTTCCGTATTCGGCGCCCGCGTCCAAAGGCCGATGCTGGATTTGGGTCCGTATATACGCATCATTGGGAATAAATAAAGAATGATTTGGCGTGTCACTTCCAATATATTGAAAATGATCAAAAAATCGCCCGGATTTTTCTTGACCAATAATATGAATCAAATGGCCTTGTTCTCGGGCATATTCTAGAAATTGCCTGATGGGCTGGACCAATTTTGAATATTGAGCTCGTATTGAAAGGGGTCCATCTTTAACAAAGAGGCATTCGGAAAGAATTGACCTTTTTCTTTCCCAGTATGTTCTAATTGCGGTGAATAACAGGAGGGTCTCGTGAATATTCATGTAATCTGATGCGATATTTTCTCCTGCCGATTCTTCGGTCATGACTTGATGAAAACCCAGCCAATCTGTAATATACAGATGATTACTACAATTAGGGCATTTTCCTTCTTCTGAATCATAAGGGAGAGTTGCAGCATTAGAATAACAAAAAGGACATGCAAAATATGTGAGCGGTTCTTTTTTCCCGGTCCATTTTCTGTATGCTAGCCATTTGAAGGTCTCCATTATTTGTCCTTCCATTTCTGGAGACGTATCCTTAATCGATTCAAAAAGAATTGACCGAACCGCATCATAATTAGACATCTCCTCTATCCGAACATTCTGGAGAGGAAATGCGGTCGCATGATACATTGCTGATTCCTGTAAAATATCACGTAAAACATAAGGATGAGGTGATTCTTTGTCAACTTTCGAAAGTTTATATTCATCTAGTTTCAATAAAGCGGTTTTCACAAATGCTATGGTAGAATATGGAGAAATATCCGATCGAATAGTCTGAGTGGAACCATCGACACCAAATATGAATTTAAGTGGTTCGCCTTCATCCGGAATTGAAATCCAGCCAAGATGTTTACATTCATCAGGTATTTGAGGATTTTTAAAATTTTGGCATAACTTCTGAACGAGAGGGCTTTTCAAGACTTCCAGATGACCAATTTTGCTTGCATACTCCCCTGGAAGGCGACTTCCTGGTTGGTAAGGCATAAATCTATGATCCCTCCGGCTGAGGAGTCGTCGGTGAGAATCTCCGTGCTTGAACGGGCACGACAAACCGATGTGCTCGGGTCAACATTCGTAAATATCCGGGTGTTTTAGAATGGAGAATATCTTCTTGGAGATTTTCAAATTCAACATTCAAATTAGCGAGTTTTTTTACCTCATTTCTAGCTGAAATGTGTGCTACAAAGAAATTTTCTGTCTGTGCTAGTAAATCTCCGCTTATGGTACTTGGAGATTGTGTCGAATAGACCATCCCTATATGATATTTGGCTCCTTCCTTTGCAATTCTACTATAGATATCGGTGATTTTGGCTTCATCTGCAGGGAAGAGGTTGTGCGCTTCTTCAAAGTATAATTGAATATAATGATCACGCAAATCATTATTTGAGAACAATTCTACTTGATGAGAAAATATTTCTTCAGTTAACCATTGCGAGAAGTATTGCATTACTTCGGGATGTGCATTGCTCAAATCCAAAATAACTGTCTGGCCAATTCTCAAACCCTCTAAAATTTCCTGAACAAAATTCGTTGCATGGGAATCATGATAGATCCGATATTTCTGAAGTTTTCTCGGACCGCTTGCAGTTGTGGAGGTAGGGAATAAGAAACGGAGGAGGGCCTCGTCATCAGAATCGAATAAATTATGATTTCCTGAGGTTGATTGAAGACGCGGACCAGCACGATCGGCTGTAGTAAATCGTCGAAGCTCGTCTAGAAGCGAATCCAGTGAATTAATGGCGGGAAGGGAAGCTCCGTCTCCATATACTGCTCGCCTTGTTCTCTCTGCAAACCGTGGATCAAAACCACCAAGATCTCGAAGTGTAGCAATGTTCGGGGTATACCCAGCACTATGAAGAATAGCCCAAAATATCAAAATTTTTCTTCGACCACGTATTTGATCCCGTCTTTCTTGTTCTTCTAGGTTTTCAAATGAAGGTATTTCGACAGAGAGGAAACTGCTTACATAATCAGGGGGATGTCTGTCTTCATCACGAATAAATGTCTTAATCAAATGGTGTGAAAGGTGAGGATGGGCGTAAAAATCTAGGCGCAAGGGTTGTGAAGGGGTATTTTCTTTCGGTGTTATTGCATACACAGTACAATCATCGGGGTATGCACCACGAATAGAACAATCTTCATCTTGGGGGTTGTCGTTGGCATATTCGCCATTAATATCAAAGATAATTTGTCCGACATTATGTGTCCTCTCATCTTCCTCACATATCCTGGATGTTTCGATAAGACTTTGGGCTATAATTTTAATGACGTTGCTTTTTCCAAGGCGCGTTTTTCCAAACATTGCGGTTCGTGTCCCCATAAAATCCAGAGTTGACACAGAGACATCGACATCTGGAAGTGATGTGTCGGGCAACGGTAACCGAGATTCGGTGAGACGTAACTTACCAATATTGAATTGATTTGTGGGAGGAACGAGAGAATTGACGATGAGGTCGAGTAATGCATCATCCGGAGCATACACTCGATATTTGTGAGCGCTGACAAAACTATTGAGATCCCCTGAAAATTCTAATTTATCATCATGCTCGGGATGTGGATAATACATCCCCAAAACAGAGGTTTTCAAAGCTCCCCATTGTAGCTCACTTTGAGTGAAAACATCAAGTTCTGGCATTGATTTCTTTTGTAATTCAAAATATGTCTGCTGAACTTCTTTTGTCAGTGGTGTTGGGGCAGTTTCAAGAACCCTCAAGAGTGTAAAATGGGGAGGAAAATCCCCAAAATTAGAAGGCACCATAATAAGAAGGGAATTCCGAGGGATACCCCCGACAGCCTGTTTGAATGGATCTGAAGTGATTATAGTAGTTGTATTATATCCAATATCAAGAACATAGCCGACAAATCTCCAATTATCATAATCTTTTGCGCTCTCTTTCTTTTCCTCCTTCTCAACAAAGTCTTGAAGAATTCTAAGGGGATTGCGTTGAAATGCTGCATCGTCGAGGAATTTCTTCATTATGTTGCCTCCACATAGTTTCGTATGATTACTTCTTGTGATTGATTAGTTATCTGCCCAATTTGTTCTCCGGTTCCAATTCCAAGAGGAGAAATAGCACATTCTGGATACAGATTTATGATATCAGGATGTGATGAATTTGTCATCGTCCATCGTACACCTCGGTTTGTAGCTCTAGAAAGAGACCTTGCGAGTCGCTTCTGGTCATTAAATCTGAAGCTTCCAAATTTATAGTGATCATGAACCTGTTCACGCGATCCAGGACGATAGGGTGGATCGAGGAAAAGAAAATCACCGTCCTTGCTTCTATCTATAACCTCTTCAAAATCAGAACAGAGTAGATTTGCCCTTTTCAGGCGATCTGAGACCTCAAGCAGATGTTGATGTGAGATGCTCCATCGTCTATCCTGGCCACCATAGCCGACATTAAAATCGCCTTGGGAATTATGCCGCCACATCCCCTTAAAACACGTACGGTTTAGATAGAGTATTCTCGCTGCTCGATAAGGGAGATCCATTGTTGATGGCTTTAGGTTTCTGATTGTATAATAAGCGGATTTCGTTTCTGGAACACTTTTGTAAATTTCCCACACTTCATCTGGATGATCGCGAATGCCTCGGTATAGTTCAATTAATTCTGGATTGATATCCGAAAGGACTGATTTGTGTGGATTAATATGGAAAAACACAGATGCCCCGCCAACAAATGGTTCCAAATAGGATTCATAGGACTCTGTATTGGGGGGTAGCATGTGGGCGAATGACAGTAGTTGTCTCTGCTTCCCTCCTGGATAACGAAGAAGTGTGAGCGTTCCTGTGCTCATTTTTGTTAAACCTCATAATTTTGTAAACGCCTATTGGCAGTTGAATGAATAAATGATTCGTTATGAATGTCCAAACTCGTATTGTGACTCATCTATTAATAAAATGAAAAGGTAATGTCCTTTGACTGGCATGAATCATTCTGAACTCCTTGAAATCATTCTTTCTGAACCCGAGACCCTTTCGCCACCACAACGGGAAGCTGTGGTGAATGAAGGAAGGCATATTCGCGTTATTGCCGGGGCTGGTGCAGGGAAAACCGAAACCCTCACTCGCCGGATTGTAAAATTGCTTTTAATTGATGAAGTTGCTCCAGGCGAGATTGTTGCTTTTACATTTACCGAAAAAGCCGCGCAGAGTATGAAAAGCCGTATTTATGAACGATTGAGACAACTCGGAGGGGATGAAGTATGTGCACGGCTTGGAGAGATGTACATTGGAACGATTCATGCATTCTGTTTCCGACTCCTCCACGATTATTTTAATTACGGCGCATTTGATGCCTTGGACGAAAACCAGGAGATGGCATTTCTTCTCCGTTTCGGATGGTCGCTCCATCTCCGGGGGGAAAGGAGTCATTCTGAAAACTGTGAACTCTTCATGCAGAGCCTCAATGTGGCTTATGCAGAAATGATTCCCGATAATACTCTTGAAAGACGTGCTTCTTCCTTCAATCGGGCAAAGAAACATTATGAAGAGATTCTTGATTCACATCGCCGCCTTACTTTCAACCGTATGATTGCTCTTGCGGTCCAGCATCTTCAGGAAAAACCCGAAACATTGAGCCATATTCGTCACCTCATTGTGGATGAATATCAGGACATTAACCGTGCTCAAGAACGCTTGATCCAGCTCATCGGACATTCGGGAAATATTTTCATTGTGGGCGACCCGAGACAGACAATATATCAGTTCAGAGGTTCAGATGCACACTGTTTCGAGGAGTTCGTCAGGAATTACCCTGATTCAGAAACCATCTCCATCTCCCAGAATCGCCGGAGTGTGCCACTAATAGTAACTCTTGCGAACGATTTTGCAGATCATTTTGAGAGGGAACGGTATGATCACCTTGAAGCAGTCCGTCGAGAACAAGGAGGAGTTTATCTTGGGGAATTCTCTTCGGATATCTCGGAAGCTGCATGGGTTGCAGATCAGATTGAGCATTATGTTGGGCAGGGACAGTGTTCCTACGGGGACATTGGGATACTGTTCCGGAGTGTGAACACCTCCGGGCCTGCGTTTATTGATGAGTTCCGGAGACGGCGTATTCCATTTATTGTTGGGGGAAAGGTCGGATTATTTCGTCGGTCCGAAGTACAGGCTGTGGGAAAACTCATTGCATGGCTTGCACGAGATGGATTTTTCCAGAAGAGCAGATTCTCCCGGGAAGCGGTCCGGGGAGATGCGTTGGTAGATATCGCCCTCTCTGATTGGCAAGATGCTGTGCCCGAAGTGCATCTTCCAGCCGATATGGGAGATATTCTCAATGACTGGAAAAATGCTGTTCTTAATGGGGATTATCATCATTTCACGGCTGTATATCAGGAACTTCTCTCCTTGCTTGGTTTCCATCAGCTTGATCCAAACAATAGAGAACATGCCGTGATCATGGCCAATCTCGGACGATTTGGAACATTGCTTACAGATTTTGAGACCGCAAACCGCCTGGGAGGGCGATCGATACATTGGGAGGCTGATACAAACGGCCTCTGCTGGTTCATGAATACCTACGCAATGGGCGCATATGAGGAACATTCGGGAGATGATATCCGGGGTATTGATGCGGTTCAATTGATGACGGTCCACCAGGCAAAGGGTCTGGAGTGGCCATTGGTATTTGTGCCATCAGTGGTATCAGGGAGGTTCCCGTCAAGAATGGCCGGATCTCGTAAGAGATGGTTAATTCCCAGGGAACTGTTCGATGTCTTCCGATATGAGGGGGATGTCGAGGGTGAAAAGAAGCTGATGTACGTAGGGCTTACCCGTGCTCGCGATGTATTGGTTGTGAGTTATTTCACCAGTATGAATGGGAGAAGGAAGGGCTTGAGTGATTTTATTAGCGAAGATCTGGCCACTGGCATTATGACAAGGCTCACAGATCGGAATATGCTCCCTCTCCACGACCTCATTCTTCAGGGCGACCCTGATGAGATTCAGTCTTTCTCAGCTGGGGAGCTGATTCTCTATGGACGATGTCCATTCATGTACCGTCTCAATCGCCTCTGGGGATTCCAACCAGGTCTGACCGATTATCTTGGATATGGCAATACACTTCATTTCTGCATGCGAGTTGCGGCAGAACGAATAAAAGAGGGGTATTCTCCAATAAGTGCCGTCGCGTCTGCTGTGGATGCACATTTCTTTTTACCGTTTGCCGATTCTGCAAGGCATCAGAAAGTGAAAGAAATTGCGAAGAGGAAATTGATCGAGTTTGCCCGGGAACATCAGGAAGACTTGCGTCGGATACGAGAGGTAGAGACCCGAATCGAATATCCCATGCACAGGGCAACAGTTGTTGGGAAAATCGACGTTATTCTTCATGACGATGAAGGAATCGAGATTAGGGATTACAAATCGTCAGATGTGGTAACAACACAGGATGAAGTTGCGATGCAGCTTCGTCTCTATGCACAAGGTCTTACAGTGCTTGGTGAATCTGTGAACAAAGGATCTGTTGCATATCTTGAGAATGCTACTATTGCGCCTGTTGAAGTTGGAGGCGATGCACTTCAAGAAGCAGAGAAAATTGCAGAACGACACATTGATGGAATTACAAGCGGAATATTCACTCCTTGCCCAGGAGGCGCTTGTGAGCGGTGTGATTACGGGAATATATGCAGATTCAGGAGAATATGAAAATGGCAGATTCGAACATTTCTTTCCGAAGCAATGATATTCGCCTTACAGATATTGTAAAAGATGCCCGTGACAGGAAGATCCAGTTGCCTGATTTTCAACGGAGTTTTGTTTGGGATGACGATCATATTAAGGGACTGTTGACGAGTATTTCTCTCTCCTATCCGGTTGGGGCATTCATGCTCCTCCAAAGTGGAAACCCGGATATTAAATTTAAAACCCGTGCCCTTGAGGGACTTACTGATGATAATCTTCCGCAACCAGAACACCTCATTCTTGATGGGCAACAACGTCTTACGGCACTAATTCAAGTACTCTCACCGGATAAGCCTGTTGATACACAGACCGCTCAAAAGAAGCCGATTAAACGATGGTATTATATTAACATAATTAATTCCCTCAATCCTGAATTTGACCGTGAAGAAGCAATAATAGGTCTTCCAGAATATAAGACGCTGAAAAATTTCCGCGGAGAGATTCTTGAGGATTATTCTTCGCCTGAAAAGGAATATGCGGCATGTCTTTTCCCGTTTTCCCATTTGCTCAATTTTTCCTCATGGAGGCGCGGATTTAATGAACATTGGAATCATGATTCAGAGAAAAGCAAGTTAATTGATGAGTTCGAAGACAAAATAATCAGGAAATTTACCGATTACTTAATACCAATAATCACGCTTGGAAAAATGACCCCAAAAGAGGCTGTATGTCAGGTCTTTGAGAAGGTGAATACTGGGGGTGTATCCCTGACCATATTCGAGTTAATGACTGCAACTTTTGCAGCCGACGATTACAGGCTGCGTGATGATTGGGAAAACAAGAAAAAAGCATTCATTCAACATGATGTAATCAAAAAGATAGAAAATACTGATTTTCTCCAGGCGGTCTCCCTCACAAACACCGGAGGACGTCGAAGAATGGATTTGCAAAAAGGAGTGCCTTTGGAAAAAGCCCATCCAGTAGGATGTAAACGGAATGATATCCTTAAAAAAATGTCCCTTGACGATTATAAGCAATGGGAGGGGCCGGTAGCAGCAGGGTATGTGAAGGCGGCAAAACTCCTCAATATTCAAAAATTCTTTTCATTCCGCGATCTGCCTTATCGGACGCAAATCACTCCTCTGGCAGCGGTACTTGCGGTCATAGGGAACGATGCTGACCGTGGGGCTATCCGCGATAAGTTGTTTCGATGGTATTGGTGCGGAGTTCTTGGCGAGTTGTATGGGAGTGCTATTGAAAGTCGATTTGCCCGGGATTTTGTGGAGTTACAAGAATGGATGCGGGATGGGCCTGAACCTTCCACGATCCGCGATGCCAATTTTGTCCCAGACCGGTTGCTCACCCTCCGGACTCGGAATAGTGCAGCCTACAAGGGCATTGCAACACTCCTCCTCCGTGAGAATGCTCTTGATTTCATATCAGGGGAACCGATTGATATTACCAGTTATTTCTTTGAAAAAATTGATATCCACCATATCTTTCCTGAGCAATGGTGTAAAAAACAGGGTATATCCTCTGATTTGTACAATAGCGTTGTCAATAAGACCCCCCTTTCCGCACGTACCAACCGGATTATCCAGGGACACGCTCCCAGTAAATATCTTGAACGTATCCAGAAACATGCAGGATATGATGAACAGCGAATGGATGTAGTCCTAAGGAGTCATGTCATTGATCCGGCTCTGCTGCGGTCCGATGATTTTCATGGATTCTTTGAGGCGAGGAAGGAAGCGATTCTTAGCCGAATCGAGTTGGCGATGGGGAAACCGGTTGCCCGGGACGTAACGGAATACATCGAGAACGGAGCAATCTGATGGCTGAAGATTACACGAAAAAACTTCAATCTCTTCTTCGGAAACTATTCCAGTTCGAATCTGCGGATCTGGACTTTGGCATTTACCGCATCATGAATAAAAAGCGGGACGTGATTGAGAAATTCATTGAAAAAGATCTCATTGCAGCGGTTGATGCAGAGTTCGGAAAAGCCTCCATGGCTGACAAGGCACAACTCCTTGCAGAAGTTGAATCGCTCGCTGGAAAGCTTGGAATTGGAATGGATGATGATCCTGCAGCATTGCGGGTCATGGCAAAGAAAGTGCCAGCACTCCAGCCATTGATTACGGAGTTCGAGCAAAAACGGACCGATTTGTTGAATTTGGCCTGCAGAGATGAGCATAAAGCCGAGGTGTTCAACCACATCTACCAGTTCTTCTCCCGCTACTACGACAACGGGGACTTCATGAGTATGCGCCGGTATTCGGCAAAGCAGAAGTTTGCGGTGCCCTACAATGGGGAGGAGGTTCTCCTTCACTGGGCGAACAAGGATCAGTACTACATCAAGACGGGGGAATATTTTTTCAACTATGCGTTCCGGGTCGGCGAATACACGGTCCGGTTCCAGATTGTCCAGGCTGAAACTTCGGTGAACAACACAAAAAGCGAAAATCGGTTCTTCATCCTCAAATCGGGTGAAGGGAATATCTCTTACGATGCAAAGGCAAAGGAACTCGTTGTCCCCTTCGAGTATAGGGCACTGACAAAATCAGAAGAAGAATCCGTGGGAACCCGGAACAAACAGGAAACATTAAACGAACAGGCAAAGGCTGCAATACTTGCTGCCGTCCCGGATACCGGGCTGAAAGCCGGACTTACCAGGGAGGCTGAAGGGAAGATTCCACTCGCAAAGCACCTTGCCACGTATGCGAAGCGTAATACCACTGACTATTTCATCCACAAGGACCTGTCTGGATTTCTTACCCAAGAACTGGATTTCTACATCAAGAATGAGATGTTCGATTTGGATGATTTAGGGACTGAAAAGGAAGTGTCCATCGAGCTGTACCTAAACCGGGTCCGGGTGATGAAGGCCATCTCCTTAAATATCATCGCATTCCTTGCCCAAATCGAAGATTTCCAGAAGAAGCTTTTTGAGAAGAAGAAGTTCGTCATGAAAAGCGAATACTGCATGACAATCGATCGTGTTCCTGAAGATTTATATCCAGAGATTGTAAGAAATGCGGCCCAGATTGCGGAGTGGAAGATACTCTATAATATTGGGGAATCAACCGGGCAAAAAACCCTATCAGAATCTAAAGGCAAAGATATTGATGTTGAGTTCTTGAAAAACCATCCATATCTCGTCCTTGATACGAAGTTTTTCCCGCAAGAGTTAAAGGACCGTCTACTCTCCACATTCGATGATCTAGATGAAGCAACTGGCGGGGTGATGGTGAAGTCCGAGAACTTACAGGCGCTGAATCTGCTGCAAGAGCGATACAAGGAGCAGGTCAAATGTATCTACATCGATCCGCCTTACAATACAGGGAATGATGAGTTTCTCTACAAGGACAACTACCAGCATAGCAGCTGGCTAGCGATGATGGGAGATAGAATTTGGCTTGCTGATATATTACTGCAAAAATCTGGTATATTTTTTACAAGTATTGGAGAGGAAGAAATTGATAGATTAAATAATCTAATCGGACAAGTATTAGGAATTGAAACGTTTATATCTCGGCTAATCTGGAAAAGTAGGCAAAATAAAGATAATCGTAATATAACAGGTGTTTCTGTTGACCATGAATATGTCCTATGTTATGGATCTAAATTAAGGGGAAGTCAAAGAGACCACAGTCAATACTCAAACCCAGATAATGATCCTCGCGGACCTTGGGCTAGTGGTAATATGGTAGGATTACTACCTCAAGAAGAAAGACCAAATCTTCATTTTGATTTGATTAATCCCGAAACAGGGATAAATTATGGCAAACCTCCGATGGGTTGGCGATATGATAAAAATACAATGTCAAGGTTCATCAAAGAAAAAAGAATAATTTGGCCATCATCTCCCGAAGGTAGACCGCGCAGGAAAGTATTTTTATTGGAATTAAAGGGCCAATTCACTGGCTATTCCTCTTTAATTGCTCAAAACATTTATACAACGCACGGAACAAATCAAATAATTGCATTATTTGGGAATCGCGAATTAGCTTTTCCTAAACCTAGTTTGCTCATTGAAGAGTTGTTAACACAAAGCTGTGATGTTGAAGATTGCACTTTAGATTTCTTTGCCGGTTCTGGTACAACTGCTCATGGTGTTCTAAATTTGAATCGGGAAGACAATGGCAATCGCAAATACATTCTTATCGAAATGGCCGGATACTTCGATACCGTAATGAAGCCACGTATCCAAAAGGTGTTATACTCATCAGAGTGGAAAGATGGTAAACCCCAGAATACCGACGGAATCAGCCATATTTTTAAATATCTTATTCTGGAGCAATACGAAGATACCCTGAATAACATCGAATTCCAGGAAGCAGGAACTGTCCAAAAAACCCTCATGGACTTGGACGGATACTTTCTCCGTTACATGCTCGACTTTGAAACCCGGGAGAGTCCATGTCGCATGAATGTCGCCAAACTCGAACGTCCCTTCGATTACACGCTCCGAATTACCCGGGACAACGAGTTGCACAATGAAACCGTGGACTTGGTTGAAACCTTCAACTACCTCCTTGGGTTGAGAGTTAAACGAATCCGGACCATAGAGGAGAACGGAACTACATATCGGGTTGTCAATGGTGAGACTCTTACAAGCCAACCGACCACTATTGTCTGGCGCACAACCTCGGATCTTGACCTGAAAAAAGATAAAGCATTCATTCAAGGGACCTTGTTCAAGGATCCGAAGTTTAAAGCCGAGCGAGTCTTCATCAACAGTGATTTCCATGTCGAAGGTGCTCTCCCCATCGAACCCGAATTCCAGCGGCTCATGGGTGCATGAGGAGAAGTATCCATGGCCCCAGCGAAGAAGATCGTAACTAAAAAAGGGAAAGCGAAACCATCGACACGGCTCGCAGATCACCTCATCCTCGCGGAATATCTTCACAGCCTCCTCGGAAAGAAAAGCTTCGATGAGATCCAGACGCTTCTTCACGATATCCAAGAAGGATACGATGAAGAGGGCAAGAGCTACCTGTTCCATGCCCTCATCTCCTGGAACGGCCTCGATCACCGGGTCAGGTCCAATCTCGAGACCTACGACATCCGAATCCGGGGATATGTCGAGAGAATGAACCGACACCGGGAAATGCCGATTGCGCTTACCTACTTCCAGCACCTTTCCGTCCTATATACAGAAATATTCCTTGACTTCTTCTTTCAGAGCCCGCGGAGATTACTCGATGAACTTAACGAGTATGCCTATGATCTCATCGAGAAGCAGCATATCAGCATGGACTTCCTCTTCAACGAGGACGACCTTCGCAAACTCGCTTTCTGGATGGCCACCGGGAGCGGTAAGACCCTAATCCTCCATATCAATTACCTCCAGTTCATGCATTACAACACCGGACCATATCGCATCAACCTGGATAATATCATCCTAATCACCCCAAACGAGTCCATGACGACTCAGCATCTAACCGAACTTGCTAAAAGTAGTATCCCTGCAGATATCTTCCAGCCCAGGGGTGGCCTTTTTGCATCGACGGTTGCACCATCGATCGTTCACGTTATTGAAATCTATAAACTGACTGAAAAGGATCCAAAGAAAAAAACAGTGAATATTGATAGTTTCGGCACAAAGAATCTCGTCTTTGTGGACGAAGGCCACAAAGGGAGTGGCGGCACTTCATGGATGGACTTGCGAAAGAAGATTGCCTCCGATGGTTTCACCTTTGAGTATAGCGCCACGTTCGGACAGGCAGTCGCCGCAGCCGGAAAAAAAGTCGAGGGAAACGCTCTTCTCACAGACTATGGAAAATCCATCCTTTTTGACTATTCATACCGTTATTTCCACCGCGACGGGTATGGGAAAGACTACCGTCTCCTCAATGTCAAGGATGCAAAGTTCGACCAGAAAACCAAACAGATTGTCATGCTCGCCAATCTGCTCACGTTCTACCAGCAGAAATGTATCTTTGATGATAACCCCGAGCTCGCAAAGGAATATAACATCGAAGCCCCGCTCTGGATCTTCGTCGGCAGTCGGGTGAAAGGTAAAACGGGGGAGTCGGATATGCTCGAAGTCATCCGATTCCTTTCATCCGTACTTAAGAATGAACACGGTTGGACCGTCAACACTATTCGATCTATCTATGACGGGAAGTCCGGTCTTTTTGACAAAACCTCCGGTCGTGACCTGTTCTCTCCCAGTTACCCTGAGCAGAAACTCGCCTACCTTAAGGCAAAAAAACTCCCCCCTGAGGAAACCTATGCCGATATCCTTGCCCGGGTCTTCCACGCTCAGGTCCCGGCACCGCTCCATCTGATTAATCTCAAAACCGCTTCAGGCGAGATAGCACTCCGTTGTGGGAATGACAACCCATATTTTGGTGTTATCAATATTGGCGAAGACACAAACTTCATCAAACTCGTTGAAGAGAAGGAGCCAACAATTCGATCTGACAAGGATGAACTCACACCCTCGCTCTTCGGCAGTATCAAGGAAAAAACATCACCGGTCAATATCCTCATCGGGGCCCGAAAATTCATTGAAGGGTGGGATACCTGGCGGGTCTCCACCATGGGACTCCTCAACATCGGGAAAAGTGAAGGGACCCAGATTATTCAGCTCTTCGGGCGGGGCGTCCGGCTCAAGGGAAAAGACCACAAACTCAAACGTAGCAGTGCAATCGAAGACGCAACTCCTCCGCATACGCCGATGCTTGAGACTCTTAATATCTTTGGAATCGAGGCCAATTACCTCGAACAATTCCGCCAGTATCTCATCGACGAGGGCATTGGAGTCGATACATATCTCGATATCCCGCTCTCTCTCCAAATCAACGATGACTATCTCAAGGAAGGCCTCCTTATCCCGCACGTTGACAAGCGACTCTTCAAGAAAGAAGACCTCTTTGCACTTGCCATCGATGACCGCATTATCGCAGATGTCAATCTCATGCCCAAGGTTGATGTTGAAGATAGTCTGAAAAAGGGCTATAGTCTTGACGCCGAATCAGAATTTCCTGATCGCTATCTCAATCCTGCACATATTAATATCCTCAATTGGTACCGGATCTACTTTGCATTGCTCGAGACCAAGGTCCAGAAGAACTGGTATAATTTTGTTTTTTCCCAAGAAGACCTCAAGGAAATCATCAAAAAGAAACTCTATCGACTCAAATGTCCAGAATATTTCATCGTTCCAAAGCAATTTGAGCATGTCAGTCTCTTGGAGGATGTCACAATCGCCATTCTCAGAAAATATCTCCAGAAGTACTATGATAAGAGAAGGAACCTGTGGGTTAGAGACCATCTCAACCTCAAGACTCTGGATAAAAGCCATGGGAACTTCGACTTTAGCTACCATGTCCGGGTGAATGAACGCGAACAGGAGATCATTGCCGACATCGAGAAACTCATCAAATCGGATCTTGATAACTTCTGCAATGGGTTAAAGAATCTCCACCTAATTAACACATTCTTCAGCCAGCATCTGTATCAACCACTACTCGCAAAATACGGGGACGAGAAGAAAATCATCATTCAACCTGAAGGCCTCAATAAGGGAGAGAAAGATTTCATCACCCATTTGAAAAACCATTGCGAGAGAAACCCAGGACTTTTCAGAGATAAAAAAATCTTCGTTCTGAGAAACTTACCCAAAAGAGGTATCGGCTTTTTTGAGAGCGTGAATTTTTACCCAGACTTCATTGTATGGATTCTAAAGGAGAACTCCTCACAGCACATCCTTTTCGTCGACCCCCATAGCACTGCCTATTCTGCCTTATCGGAGAGAGATCGACAAAAAATGCATTTTGGAGAGGAAATCAAACAATATGAAGAACGCCTGCGCCAACGATGCCCAGGTTATACATTTACTCTGGACTCATTCATAGTCGATGTCACCCACCCGGAAAACTTAGGAGGAGTATGGGAAGGACAGCACATCTACGGTCAGGATCCGGAGGGAAGGTATATTGAAAAAATTCTGGGTACGGTCCTTTAATGTCCTTTTTTAATGTAATCTCATGAAAAGAGAAAGTAACAATTTATAAATATTAGTTTACAAATAGATAGGTAGGTAGTTGAATTGTAAACTACTCTTTTCGGTGACGACATGAGTTTGGGAGAGAGCATTAAGCTGAGAAGGCAAATACTTCGAATGTCATTACGCGATCTGGCAGCAGAAGTGGGAGTATCGCATACCGCGATAAACAAATTTGAAAAAGACATATTAGTACCGGATTCGGAGTCCCTCATTAAATTGAGTAATGCCTTACAGATTCCAATAGCTTCTCTTCTTCGGCCGCAGAGCCAAAGGATTCAATTATCTCAATTTGCATTTCGATCTAAGAAACTCCGAAAAAAAGATGAGAAGCAGATCAATGCAGAGACCAAAGAGTGGCTTGAACGGTATCTTCAGATCGAACGCTTATCCGGAACCAAACGGACTTTCGCAATACCAGATGGATTTCCAAAACCAATACATACCCTGGATGATGCCGAAGAAGCTGCGATGGATCTTCGGAGAATTTGGGATTTGGGGACCGATCCGATTGAAAATCTAACAAATCTCCTTGAAGACAAAGGAATGAAAATCGGATTAATCACCGGAATTACGAAGTTCGATGCATTATTCACAGAGTATGCTGGCCATTCTGTTATTGTTATGAAAGAAAATCTTCCCCGCGCACGCCACCGTTTTTCTCTTTCCCATGAATTGGGTCACTGTTTGCTTAAGGTTGAAACGGACATTAAACCAGAGAGAGTTATGGATCGATTCGCTGGAGCTTTCCTCGTTCCTGCTGAAAAAATTATTTTTGAACTCGGAGAAAAACGCAACAAGATCTCAATAAAAGAACTTCTCATCCTTAAGGAAAAATATGGATTGTCCATGGGCGCCTGGTTATACCGTGCAATGGATCTTGAAATAATCACTAAGGCCCAGTATATCGAGACTCGAAAAATATTCTCCAAACAAGGCTGGAATAAGAGAGAGCCAGGTGATGATGCTGATGGAGAAAAACCACTCTTTATGACGTCATTGGTTCTAAAATCGCATGCGGAAGGACTAATCTCAACATCTAAGGCTGCGGAATTATTAAACCAGAGCATCAGCACATTTTGTTCATTCGAAGGAGAGCCAGATAGTGAACAGTCCGCAATACTATGTGGTTGATACCAATACCATTTTTGATTTACACTCTGGAGATTTACTAGAATCTGTATTCCGTTTGCCCTGTAAGTTTGTTATTACGAATTTTATTGTTCATGAACTACGAAATCCTCCTTTCCATCGACTTTCAACGCTGGGACTACTTGTGGAATCACTCGATTCTGAAGGAGTTATCGAACTTAGGCAGCTGATGGAAGAATATGAAAAACCCTCATATGAAGATATTTCTGTCTTGGTCCTTGCAAAATCCAGGAAAACTATTCTCATTACTGGTGATGAAGCCCTTCGCCATGCAGCCATTTCCAAGGGCGTCGATTGTTATGGAACCTGTTGGCTTATACACTTACTTGCGGAAGAGTCGCTAATTACCTATACCCAGGCAATTGAAGCCTATGATCGCATTCGAAAAAACCGGAGAAATCCTCCAATCGACGAATGCAGGGGTCTCCTTTCTCAATGGAAACATCTAAGAAAAATACTTGAATAATTTTATAAACTTGGGCACATTTTAAATAACATTTTTCATACATACGGCTACGATTATCTATGTCTCAACGATGGCTCTGTACCTCAACCCGGGAAAATGCAGAAGTGGTGGAAAAAAAGCATGTCTGGGGGGTTGCTAAGCGCTACAATAACACCATTGCACGCGCGAAAAAAGGCGATACACTGTTGATATATGCAATGCAGACAAAAATCGATGATAATATACTCCCTTCTATCATCAGTGGTGAATACCAGGTCATTTCGGATGTTTACGAAGACGATTCGCGAATATTTCAAACTCCGCCATTCCTTGGAGATGAGAGCTTTCCCTTACGATTGAAATTGAAGCCTTTAAATATATTCAAGCCACCTATCGAATTTAAACCATTGATTCCTGAGTTAGGTTTTATCAAAAACAAGAAGATGTGGACGGGCCATATTCGTGGAGCGATGAGGGTCATTCCAGAAGAAGATTATCGGAAGATTATTAGTGGACGGTAATTGGATAGGCGTCGACGCCCCACCAAGTTCGCCTACACTTCATTCCGTCCGCTCCTCCTAGACGTCCGGTGCTCCTCCATTCCGTTCCGCTCACATCGCAGGGCTGCTCTCTCTCGGCGAATCGGGTCATCCTGACGGCCATGCTCACCCGCTTCGCTTACATCGCATCGCCTGCGCCCTCCCGCTCCTCGCAGACTGTTTCCACGGACTGCTCCTCGCTGCTCACCCTACCAAAGACGCTCAATGACTCGCTCCCGTCCGGTCGCTCAGGCCACTGAGGCCAATTCGGCTCCGCTGATGCGTCACCTGTTCCCCTCACTCCCGCCCTCACGTCACGCCGGGGGATAGGCGAGTATCCCCCTCTCTCCGCACCCTCCAGGCCGGGCTCCTCCTCTCCCTGAGGGAGAGGCAGTGGATAAGATACCACTTCTCCAAAACAAGAGCTAATTATCTTAATATTAACAATATGCTGTTAAATAGTAGAGAAAATACTAAAAAATCTTAATTAGTGTGGTCGGGAAAAAATCGGAAGGACATATTGAATAATTCCTATTATTAATGCAGCCATGATTAGACTCGCGAAAATTGAAATGGCGAAATTACACAATGGAGTAAAACTATTCATATCTTGTAAAACAGGATAAAACAACAATGCTATGGTAAAAAAACGAGATAATATCCTGTCCATGTTGCTGCTCTTGCAAGATTATCTCGTAATTCAGGTTGTCCTCTAAATTTTCGGATAAATTGGTGACCACAATTTGGGCAAAAGTTCGGGAACCTATCCTCAAAATGTAGATCACAATCAGGACAAGATGGCATGTTCAATCTATCAGGTTATGCAATAATGAAATTATTGTAAGTTTCCCCTATCCCTATAGATCCCTTCACTACGTTATTCTTGGAGTTGTAAATCCCTCCCTTCGATAATGAATAATAGATTATATTCTTGCAGACCGACCGGTCCACCTGGCAGACGGTGAGAGCGAACGAAGAGAGCGGCCGGCTGGCAGAGTGAAGCTGTCGGTCGTCATCATGACAGAGAGCAGCAAGAGCCAGCGAAACGCAGGCCGCCACCGAACGAGAGTGAGGGCGTCGCCGGAGTGAAGCGACTGACTATCCGGGAACAGTCCGCCGCAGGCCGAGCCCTCGATGCGAGCGATAGCGAGCAGTGGGCGAAGGCCGGAGGCCCGCCCGGAGAACGGGGAACGCCATACAAAAAGAGTATTGAACGGGGCGGACTATTAGTATATGACCGGGCCGGCCGGCATTGTATCCCTGTTGGTTCATGGTGGTTCGATGCCGGGATCCCCGGTCACGACGTCTTATTCTCCTCAACATATTGCCGCATCTGCTCGTCGGTAATGCGGTATTCTTTGCCAACCTTCACCGCCTGGAGCCGCTTGGACTTGATCATCTCCCGGACAGTCTTTACGTGGACCTTGAGGATGTCGGCAACCTCTTCTGTCGTGTAAAAAACGGGCGTGGGTGTCATCATCGCACCCCCTGGTATCGCAACATGCATCTGATCAGTCCTCCCAGGGGAGCATAATGGTTATCACCGGCTCTCCCTGGTCCCCCGGACCACACACGGCCCGGAGGGTCACGGTCTTGTTCTCAGTGATCACGGATCCACCCATCGCCTCGCGGCACACAAGGAAGATGCAGCGATAGGTAACAGTCGAATGATGACGACCACGGGAGGACCTGGCCGCGACGGTGAAGGTCCAGAGGAGATCCCAGAGCCTGCCAGTCACGCTCTGGCCTGGCATCTGGTCCAGGTTCCCGGGGTCGATGAGGTGCCACACCTCGGCAGTCACCGCCACCGGGACGATAATCCCCGTCTCTTGGCAGATTGCGGCCGGGAGTTCGACAAGGACCCCGTCACGGATCGCATCGGCCCGCGTGTATGCGTGGATTACTTCGCCGAAAAAGTCGGTGAGGGTGTCGCCGGTCATTATCGGCCCCCTCCTGCTGAGATTTTCCTGACTTTTTCCGGGTCCGGTGCCGCCCATGCACGGTCGCAGAGCTCGCTCTCTGATCGGTGTTGTGTCCTGAAATCCTGGCCCCTTGGGATTCCTATTTTCCAGAGCGCCATCTCGTAGCCGCACTCCGGGCAGGGGATAAAGAGCCACATCCGGCCGGCATCGGTCACCCAGCCGGCTTCATGCCGGTAGCCGTGCACCTGATCGCCTCGCAGGTCGCGGCCGCAGAGGCACCGGGACCGGGACGGGTCGCCATGCTCACGGACCCAATCGGCAATATCAGGAAAAAGGATCTCGGGAAGGGACATTTACACCCCTCCCATGAGATCGTGGGCCATCTTCCGCAGCCGGACCGCCTCGTGGATCCTGGCCTCGAACCCTGCCGGGTCGGCGAAGTCGCCGTATATCTTGATTGCTCCACCCTTGCCCGGCGTCCCGATCTCGATGGAGTCCTGGAAGGGGGACCCCTCCAGGATCTTCTTTACCGTGATAAGCTGTGCATTTTCCATGATCACACCTCGATCCGGTCGATACATCCCAGGTGTTCCTGCTGGCTCCTGGCCGGTCCGTGCAGCCGGTAAAGTCTCCCGCGCCTGATCACGTGGGTAAGCTCGTATCCGGGACCGATGATCCCAAAGCCGGAACCAAACCGGGCAAGGCAGCCGGGGAGGGTGAGGGTCTCCCCCTCCTGGATAATTATCCTCATACCTGAGCCCCCTGGCCCGGGAGCGGGTCAAAATACCAGGAGATCATGTCCTGCTCCCTGGCCTCGGCCCTGCAGGCATCCCAGCCTTTCCGCCGGATCCGGACCCGGTAGGAGGTCACGATATCCTCCGCCTTCACGCGGAGGTCCTGGGCCTTGGCCTGCAGGACGAACGCCCGATTCTCGAGCTCAACCGCCTGCTCCTGGAGCCGGCTTATCCTGTCGAGATCCCTCGCGGGGATCACATCGTAAACATTCCCTTCCTTCGTCATGCCGTCACCTCGGCAACAGAAGAGGAGCAGGCCGGGGTTGGCCTTGTGATGTCACGGATTACCGAGACGTTGGCATACTTCCGCTCACCCGATAGTGCACCTTTCACCTGTGCGAGGGGAGATGTGTATTTGACACCGCTGATCAGGTACATCACCGCCTTGCCGGACCTGCTGATCCACGCCCTCCCGACCGGCGAGGGTTCCCCGGCGGTTCGCATCACGTCGGAGATGTCGAAGACGTCAACGGGCCAGCGGTCCACGAGGAGACGTCCCACGTCGGACCTGGCGATGACGGCTTGCATGGTCTTGATATCGATACGCAGGGTGCCGCCGTACTGGCGGGCTGCCCCGATGTGTTCGAAGGTTGTTTCTTGGTTCATGGTGGTTTTCACCAATATACAATAGGGCTCGAAGGGTTATATAGTGCCTCCATGCGGTGTGAAAGTAATATCAAAAGTGGTTTGGCGGGCCTCCGGCCATCGCCCACTGCTCGCTTCCGCTCGCTGCGAGGGCTCGGCCTGCGGCGGACCAGTCCAGGGATCTCCGGTCGCTCCACTCCGGCGACGCACTCGCCCTCCGGCCTCGGTGGCGGCCTCCGCTTCGCTGGCTCAAATACAATGGGACTAGTGACGGCCGGCAGGCTTGACTCTCCGTGTCGGGTGTTCCCGCCGGTCACACTCTCGCCCCGGAGGTCAACCGGCCGGCCTGGATCTACTGAGGCCTCGGGTGCATCTTCTGGCCCGACAGGGCTCCATCCTGCCTACTGCCTCTCCCCTGGGAGAGGAGGAGCCCGGTCCGGAGGACGCGGAGAGAGGGGGATACTTGCCTATCCCCCGGCGTGACGCGAGGGCGGGGGAGTGGGGGTGGAAATATCACCACCTTTCATTGTTGCGATAATAAGAGCAATGATTGTGATTTATTCCAATAACAAAGGCTTGAAGAAGAATCCTAATTTTGACTTGCATTCTTCCGAAAAAAAACGGGTGAATTTTAATTTCCCGAAGGACAAGTGAATTCAATTGAATCGAGAATTGACTTGATCGTCTCTTCCAGTCGTGGATCACCCGCGGTATATTCGTATTTGAAGAAATAGTCTATCCTGTTATTCTGCAGTCCTGGGCAAATCTGGGTAATACTGAGGAAAACATCATAAAATTCCCTATCAGGGTCTTTTACAAGGAATATCCATTGATATCCAGTGAAATCGGCAACCTGGATGTTTTCATAGGACGCAATCAATGTAGAATTAGGCCTTTCATTTGAAAGTCCAACACCACCTATCCATTTTCCTTCCGGATGGTATGTACGTTTTATGTCCACCATGAACCTGGCCTGGTTATCAGGGCTGGTGAATACGATTCGAGAATAATTTGGTTCATAATATGTACGTG